>ERZ840096.176-NODE-176-length-108407-cov-8.548306_pt1 | contig 108407 bp, 88 predicted proteins | sample MGYA00519878_ERZ840096 | MGnify/ENA primary metagenome ERZ840096 (study PRJEB31850, sample SAMEA3708865) | human gut metagenome | biome: human gut; feature: human-associated habitat; material: faeces | place: China | collected 2014 ... | reverse complement strand
AACTTAATTACATTTGCCATGCGTTTATTTAAAATAATGGTTTCATTAATTTGCCCGCAAAAGTAATAAATTATAATGTGAATAAAGAGCAAAAAAGAAAGGAATTACGGATAAATTTCCGCAATTCCCTTCGTTAACGAACACGATGCTTAATTACAAATGATAAGTGACAAGTCAGGAGCATCCATATCCTCTTATTCCTCCTCCGCAAACATCGGGTCCCATGCCGGCAGGCGGATAGGTTTTTGTTTAAATAGTTCCATAACCTTGGCAGGAACATATTTTGTTTCTACTACCAGACGGAACATATATTCATTAAACCAGTCATCGGTCATGATGAGATGTCCCTGATAACCGGTTCCTGCTCCCCAACTATTTTCAACCATCCACTTGACCGGTTTTTCATCTTTATTCAAATCAACAGCCATCAGCGTCATTGCATGAGACGAACCGCTGGAAAAGGTCTGGATACGCTGCTTCTTATCCATGCCGAAGGTGGTTCCCATCAAAGACTCATAGTCATAGTTTTTTACATCCAATAATCCACGTTCGGAGTTCAGAAACTTGCCCACGTCACAAGAGAAATACATCATGGTACTGTCTTTCAAGGAAGCAATGGCCATCTCCTTGATATCCTCCACCGGCAGATTGACATAAGTCCAGTTCTTCCCGTCGTATCGGTGACGGTCATAGTCTATTTCATAACATTTATAATACTCGCGGCTAGGGTCGTTCATCAACATCACATAGTTGGTTAGCAGCTGCTTATCACCATACTTTTCAAGGAAAGACATCGGGGTGTGGTGTTCAGTTTCCAATGGATTTCCCTTCGCATCCCTACGTACATAATCAAATTCCGTGGGAGGTACACCAAGATTCAACACCAGCATACGGTAAATATTTCCCAACATGGCTGTTTTCTCCTTTTCCAGTACGGCAGGCTTGGCACCTTCGGCAATCCTGTCGCGCAGCTGCAAGCCGTACTCCTTCAATTTCAGAGAAATGAGACTTGCCATACGCGAAGTATTCTCGCTGCTGTTCGTTTCCGGCATCACTTCCTTGGGAACAAGACCGTATTTGGAAACAATGTCCGCCACCCCGGTGAAAGTTCCACCGTCACTCAACGGATGTTGGAAAAGCCATTCCACAGTCTTGTCACTCATAGGACTCTTGCCGGTATCGATTATCCCCTGCAGAAAAAGATTAGCTTTTTCCAGCTGATCCCAAAAGAACGGGTAAACCTGGGAGAACTCAAAAGACTGGAAACCATATTCGGCCAAAGTCTTGGCACGCATCACATTCAGTCCCGTAAACAGCCAGCAACGTCCGGACGACTTTTGGTCAGTGATACCTTTAGAATCTACCTTGATGGAGAAATGGGTATCCATGCCCTGCAGATTCTCCTGGTTGAGAGACAATTTGCGGATATCGTTATTACCGATAGCATTGCGAAGCGCTTTATCGGAAGCGTTTCCTTCGTAACTCTGCTTGATTTGTTCAAGCATACCGGGGTTGATCCCTCCTTTTCCCTCTTGTGCCTGCAAAGAAAAAAAGGCGGCACTAAAAACAATTACAGATAAAAATCGTTTTTTCATCGAATCAGTATATTTAATTTATGTAAGTCCGTAAAATGACCTTTGGGCAAAAGTAATCTCTTTTTTGATAATTTTAGCGACTTCTTTAGAAATATTATCTATTCCACTGAAAACTATTTCAGATAAAATAGTTTCCTTTGCAGCCACATTTCGTAAGATATGAAGAAATATATACTAAGCATAATTACACTGGTGCTGGCAGTTACCACTCTTTCAGCCCAAGACAAGGTGAATACGGCAACGGCCGATACGATCCCTGCATTGACAAAAAAGGAACTGCGCAAGCAGAAAGTAGCGCGCAGAAATTTCCACTACAACATTTTAGGAGGTCCGAGCTATACTCCGGATTTTGGCGTTTTAATCGGTGGAAGCGCACTGATGACTTTCCGTATGAATCCCGGTGATACCACACAGCTGCGCTCAGTAGTCCCCATGGCGATTGCTTTCATGTTCAACGGCGGTGTCAACCTCTTTTCCAAGCCGCAGCTTTTCTTTAAAGGCGACCGTTTCCGCATCTTCGGAAAATTCAGCTACAAGAATACGGAAGAGAATTTTTATGGTATCGGCTACCGGACCAATAAGGATTATGAACGCAGTGACACTACCAGCCAATACCGTTACAGTGGGGTACAGATCAATCCCTGGTTCCTGTTCCGCCTGGGAAACAGCAACTTCTTTGCCGGTCCGCAAATCGACATCAACTACGACAACCTGACCCGGCCTGCGAAGCATCTTATCGATGAACCTTCCTATAAAGCTGCCGGAGGTACCGCCGACGGATACAAGAATTTCAATTCCGGTGTGGGTTTCCTCATGACCTACGACAGTCGCGACGTTCCTGCCAATGCCTACAAAGGCGTTTATCTTGATTTCCGCGGCATGATGTATGCCAAATTTATCGGCAGTGACCAGACTTTCTACCGTCTGGAAATAGATTATCGCCAATACAAGTCGCTTGGAAAACGCAAGGTGCTTGCCTGGACCGCCCAGACCAAAAATGTATTCGGAGATGTTCCCCTGACACAATATGCCCTTACAGGAACTCCTTTCGACCTGCGCGGGTACTATATGGGACAATACCGCGACAAGTCATCGCACGTAGTTATGGCAGAATATCGCCAGATGTTCAATACAGACCGCAGCACGTGGGTGAAACGCATGCTCAACCATGTAGGTTTCGTCGCATGGACCGGCTGTGGCTTCATGGGGCCTACCCCCGGAAAGATAGAGGGTGTGTTGCCTAACTATGGCGTAGGGCTGCGTATCGAAGTACAGCCCCGCATGAACGTACGCCTGGATTTAGGGAAAAACACCGTAAACAACCAGACACTGTTCTACTTCAATATGACAGAAGCGTTTTAAGTAATGACTTGTTTAGCCTTGCCAGCCCGTTTCTTTCCGGTAAAGGATGATGATTAATAGCATTTCAATCATAGAGTCATCCAAGCTCACCTCTGTAATAATCCCGTCTCCTTATAGTATGGAAACTACTTGAAGAACAAACATTTTCTTTTATTTTCCTTGCATCGGTAAAAGATTATACCTATTTTTGACAGATATATATTTTTTTTCATAAAAAGAAAACAATCTGATGCAATGAAAGCTTTTGAAGCACTATTCTGGATAAGTTTATTGATAGTATTCTATACCTATATCGGATATGGCATATTATTATATATTCTGGTTAAAATAAAAGAATCCTTCCACAAGCCGGTTCGCCGGCCGATGCCGGCCGATGAAGCATTGCCGTCATTGACATTATTCATAACCGCCTACAACGAAGAAGACGTAGTGGACGATAAAATGCGCAACTGCCTGGAGCTGGACTATCCTGCCGACAAGCTCCGCATCGTCTGGGTGACCGACGGCAGCAACGACCGCACCAACGAGCGCCTCTCCCGCTGGCCTCAAGCCACAGTCCTCTACCAACCCGAACGGCAAGGAAAAACCGCTGCCCTAAACCGGGGTATGCACTTCGTTGAAACACCGCTTGTCGTATTTACCGATGCCAATACATGTCTCAACCGCGAAGCCTTGCGGAAAATAGTACATGCCTTTACCGACCCGAAAACCGGATGCGTGGCAGGAGAAAAGCGTATCGCCGTGCAAAGCAAGGACAATGCCGCCTCCGGCGGCGAAGGCTTGTACTGGAAATACGAATCCGCCCTCAAGGCACTGGACTCACGGCTCTATTCAGCAGTAGGTGCGGCAGGCGAGTTGTTTGCCATTCGCCGTGAACTGTTCGAAGAAATGAAGGCAGATACTCTGCTCGATGACTTCATACTGTCCCTGCGCATCGTCATGCGCGGATATACCATCACATACTGCGCCGACGCCTACGCCGTTGAAAGCGGCTCGGCCGACATGCACGAGGAAGAAAAGCGCAAGGTACGTATCGCCGCCGGCGGATTGCAGTCCCTCTGGCGGCTGCGTCCGCTGCTGAACCCGTTCCGTTACGGAACATTCTGCTTTCAATACATTTCCCACCGGGCGCTGCGCTGGTCGCTTACTCCCATCTTATTGTTCCTGCTGCTTCCCCTCAACATCATTCTTATTTTCACGACAAGCACCCCTTTGCCGTATGCCGTCATCTGGCTGCTCCAAACCGTGTTCTACCTCATGGGAAGCTGGGGCTATTACCTCTCTACGAAGCATATAAAAAACAAAATACTCTTTGTCCCTTACTATTTCCTCTTTATGAACATCAACGTAATAAGAGGATTCAACTACCTGCGCAAACGAAAAGGCACCGTAAACGGCACATGGGAAAAAGCTAAAAGAGCATAAATCTAAATACTGGAAAAAAAAGACATGAAAAACATTCTGAAAAATGCGGAAAACACCGAAAGGTTGTTGAAGCTGACATCAGACACCATGATTATTCTGGATAAGAATGGAATCTGTATAGACATTGCGATTTATAACGTGGACCTTTGGTTTATGAAGGAAGACAAGTTGCTGGGCAAAAACCTGCTCAGCCTAATTCCCCCATCCACTTACGCACAGATCTATCCGGAGTTCCATAAAGTGCTGACCCACAAGACACGTTCCGTCCGCAATTATGAAATGACATTGGGCAATACGACCTATTTTTTCAAATGCATCATGTATCCGTTCGACGGAATGGTACTCTGCCAATACCGGGACATCACGGAACGTAGCTTGCGCAAGCTGGAACTTGAAAGAAAAAACCAGGAACTGAATGAAATACAGAAAGCCGCGCTCATCGGGAACTGGCTGTACAGTTCCGATACCAAAACCTTTACATATAGCGGGCACACCGATATACTAAGTACAGAACAGGTACAGGAAACCAGTCTGGACGACTATCTGAAACTGATTCTTCCCGAAGACCGGAAAAGTTTCACCAACTGGCTGAAGGACAACCTGCAGGGAAACTTGGAAAACAGCATAGACTACCGCATCTGTTTTCAAGAGCACATCTACTATACCCGCCTCAAGACCTTTGCACGTGAATATGATAAAGACAAGAACATTATTTTAGAAGGCTATGTGCAGAACATCACCGACATACAGCAACGGCGCAATGATATCAATCTGCTGACGCATGCCATCAACAACTCCACAGAAGACATATACTCCGTTCATGAAGACGGCACGCTGATATTCGGCAACCGCTGTTTCAAGGAAAGGCATGGCATTGGTGACACACAGGACATCACCAAACTAAAAATATATGATTTACCTTCGTACGGAAGAAATGAAAAATCATGGAAAGAATTTGCCGAAAGCGTTAAACGCGGTGATACCGCCCAAGGCTACATAGTCCACAATCCATTGCCATTGTGTCCGGAAGTGCTTGCCATAGAGGGAAATGCATACTGGGTGACCAGTGATAAAGGTGAAGGAACCGTCTGGACATTCGGAAGGGACGTCACGTCACGCATCCGGCACGAACAACAAGTGAAACGCTTCAACCGGATTCTGGACAAAATCATCGAAAATCTCCCTGCAGGCATTGTGGTGAAAGACATCAGCAACAACTTCAAATACATCTACCGGAACCGTGAATCCTACAACCGGGGAATCAAGATGACCGAGGCTTTGGGCAAAGACGATTTTGATTTCTATCCTTTGGAAACGGCAAAAAGGAAAAGAGAGCAGGACATCAAAATAGCCGAAACAGGACAAGAAATGCACTGGACAGCGGAGGAGCATGACATTAACGGAAAATCCATTTACCTCGACAAACGGAAAATGAAGATTGAAAGCAGTGAATTCTCTCCCATCCTGTTGAGTATCGAGTGGGACATCACCGAGATGGAACGCATGAAACGCGAGTTGTTGGTAGCCAAAGAGAAGGCAGAAGCTTCCGACCAGCTGAAATCCGCTTTCCTCGCCAACATGAGCCACGAAATACGGACACCTCTCAATGCCATCGTAGGTTTCTCCCGCATCATTGCAGAAAGTACGGATGCTGATGAACGCCTAAATTATTACGAGATTGTAGCAGTAAACAATGAACGCCTGCTGCAACTTATCAATGAAATCCTTGACTTGTCAAAAATCGAAGCGGGCATTGTGGAGTTCACCATCACGCCGGTGCGCCTGCATTCACTCTGCAAGGAAATATACGACGCTCATGTTTTCCGTTGTCCCCAAGGAGTGGAACTCATTTACGAATCCTCCGACGAGGGTATCGTTATCGACGGAGACAAAAACCGCCTCTTCCAGGTAGTTTCCAATCTCATAGGAAACGCTTTCAAATTCACCACCAACGGGAAGATAAGCTATGGCTATCACCGCGAGGGGGATTATGTGGTATTCCATGTCAATGACACCGGCAGCGGCATTGCGGCTGACAAGCTGGACCGGATATTCGAACGCTTCGTCAAGGTAAACACCTTTGCACAGGGTACAGGATTGGGATTATCCATCTGCAAGACCATTATAGAGCGGATGGGAGGCAACATATCCGTCAGTTCCGAAATAGGGAAAGGAACCACATTCACTTTTATCCTTCCTCTGACAGCACCACAAAAAGAAGGAGAAGTACAAGAAGACTCCGAAGAAAGAGTTCCTGAAAGTGGAAAAGGCATGGAACATGACAATGACAGCACCACGACAAGTAAGGAAAACGGAGAATGCCTCCCAAAGAAAAAGGAAGTACCCCATTCTTCCGTACCTACCATTTTGGTTGCCGAGGACACGCATAGCAATTACGTGCTGATAAAAGCCATATTAGGAAGCACTTACCATCTTGAACATGCCCAAGACGGCATGGAAGCCGTCACCATGTTTGAGAAGATACGCCCAGACTTAATCTTTATGGATATGAAAATGCCGAATCTCGGAGGTCTGGACGCCACACGTATCATCCGCGAGCTTTCCCCGGACATCCCCATCATAGCCCTTACCGCCTATGCGTACGAACACGACAGGCAAGCCGCCTTAGACGCAGGCTGCAATGAATTTCTGACAAAGCCTTTCGCACAAGAGATTCTCAAAGACACAGTGAAGAAATGGCTGAAATAAAAACAGGGAAGCCTCTTTCCTGCCCGGATTTACCCTCCCGGCAAGAACGAGGCTTCCCCTAGTCATTTTATGCAAAAATATCACTTCTCTGAATATAGGCTATCACATCCCCCTTACGCACATTGGCACCTTGCTGTGCACAAATTTCAACCACACGTCCGGTAAATCCAGGCAATATCTTCTCGTATTCCCCCCAAGGGGTAGAAAGATAACAGAACACTTCATCATGCTGATACTTACGACCGATGAAAGGCGCTGATGAAGGCCCCTCTACCGAAACCTCCCAAAGCACCTGTCCGTTGGCAGGAGCAATGACCGGGTCTGCCTTGGCACGTTTCAGCTTCTTGATTTCTTCTTCCGAATAACCGCTTTTTGCCATAGCTGCATCCTTGGCACGTTGCAGTTCGTCCTGGAAACGCTTCTTGGCAGCCCCCGACTTGAAATCACGATACTGGCGGTCGTGCATAGCCAGCTCAAAGAGTTCTTCGTCATCTTCTCCGTACTCCCAGCCATTCTCATCCATTTCCTTGCGATATTCATCCAACGCATCCGGGTAATTCAATTGCGGATCGGTATCGACAAACTCATACCCCTTGGCTTTGGCAAGTTCTACAATTTCCGGTGCCAACGTACCCGGAAGACGTCCGCTCTTGCCCAATATCATATCCCAAGTATGGTTATCGATCATCGTCCAACGCTCCTCACCTTTCACCAACTGCATGACATTCATCAATGCCACATTCTTCACATACTGGCTGAAAGGAGTTACCAAAGGAGGATAACCGAGCTTAGGCCATACATATTCCACTTCATCGAAAAGCATGACAAGCAAGTCGTCGATACTGAGTTCCGGTTCATTTTTACCCCTCAATATCATATTGATACCGGAATGTACACCTTTCAAATCCGCCATCATGGAACCCATCATCCCTCCGGGCAATCCACACTTCAACAGAAGCGAGGACATATGCTTATTGGTAGGATCCATGAAATATCCCAGAAAATCATCAATGAATTCTTGGGTCATGGCGCGAGCTTTCATGTAAGCTTTCATGTTGATATCGGGCACTTGGAAACCCTTATCTTTCAGCATGGCCTGCACAGAGATGACGTCCGGATGAACCTTACCCCATGACATGGGTTCCATAGCCACATCTATAATATCCGCACCGTTTTCACAGACTTCAAGAATGGACGCCATAGACAATCCCGGCCCGCTATGTCCATGATATTGTATCAGCACTTCAGGATGTTTCTCCTTGATAGTCTTAACCAGCTCTCCCAACATTCCCGGACGACCTATACCTGCCATGTCTTTCAGACAGATTTCAGGTGCTCCCGCTTCAATCAGTTTGTCAGCAATCCCGGCGTAATACGCTACGGTGTGTACGGGAGAGTAAGTGATACAAAGTGTTGCCTGAGGTATCATACCCGCCTCCAAGGCATATTTAATGGAAGGGATAATATTTCTAGTCTCGTTCAGTCCGCAGAAGATGCGGGTGATATCCACTCCCTGCGCATGCTTCACCCTATACATCAACTGACGCACATCTGCCGGAACAGGATACATACGCAGCGCATTCAAACCACGGTCAAGCATGTGTGTCTGAATCCCCGCTTCTCTAAAAGGTTTCGTAAAAGCACGAACAGCATTATTAGGGTTTTCTCCATATAAAAGATTCACCTGTTCAAAAGCTCCTCCGTTAGTTTCAACTCGCGCAAAACAGCCCATCTCAATAATTAACGGAGCTATACGTACCAACTGGTCAACCCGAGGCTGGTATTTACCGGAAGATTGCCACATGTCCCGATAAACAAGACTGAATTTAATTTCCTTTTTCATCATAGTCAGTAATAAGTGATTTTTTCTTCGGTTAACTTAACATATACAAATATAAAGGATTATTCTGACATATAGTCAAGAATAATCCCTAAAAATTCAAGTATAAAGATATGTTTTATATCATAATGCAACCAAATTGTAGATACTTTGCCATCTCAAGATAGCAATTCACAGCTTGATGGCTTAGATAAAGTCTTTCAATTCTTCCTGCAATTTCTGACGGGTAAAGAATATACGGCTTTTCACGGTTCCGAGCGGTAAACCGAGACGTTCGGCTATTTCGCGATATTTGAAACCGGAAACGTGCATCGAAAAAGGAACTTTATAGTCACGAGGAAGGGAGTTTACTATACGGTGCATCTCTTTCAAGTCGTATGCGCCTTCTGTACTCGCAAAACCGGAATCCTGCGGCATACTTAAATGATACAGGTTATCAGTCTGGTCGACAAATGTCTGCTCGCGGACGATTTTCCGATAATTATTAATAAAGATATTACGCATAATCGTGTACATCCACCCTCTGAAGTTCGTGTCAGGTTCAAATTTGTCTTCGTTGTCCAAAGCCTTTAGAGATGTCTCCTGCAACAAATCATTCGCTTCTTCCCGGTCGGCTGTCAACTTGTATGCAAAGCGAAGCAGTTCCTCTTGCACTGCAAGCAAATCTTTTCTAAAACTGTAAGTATTCATACTTTGCTTCTTTTTTTAAATGGTTAATAATGGTTTAGGTTTTCTTGAATGCAAGTATAAAGAAGATTCTCCATTCCGGGGGACGGAAGATGATTATTCTTAGGGGTGAAAACTATCAATTGACAGTTTTCACCCCCTCCCCTGGTAGTTTACGGGTGTTATTTTCATCTTAAAATAATCTTTTTCCGAATCTTTCGTAAAGAAATTGTGATTTTTTTATAGCTTTGCCTACATATAGAAAAACACTTTTATTACATAAAAACACTTTATTTTATGAAATCATTTAAGTTTAAACCGGTTCTTTTACTGGCAATGGTTTTAATTTCCCTGCCCTCCTTTGGACAAGGATTAAAAGCATTCAAGCTGAAGAACGGTCTTTCCGTATATATATGGGAAGACAACACGAAATCAGATGTGTATGGTGCTGTCGGCGTGCGCACCGGAGCTGTCAATGATCCGGCCGAATATACCGGCCTCGCACATTACCTGGAACATGTCATGTTTAAAGGTACAGACAAGATCAGTACGCTCGACTGGGCTGCCGAAGAACCTATCTACAAAAAAATCATCGCCAAATATGACGAGATGGCAGATGAAGCCGACCCGATAAAGAAAGAAGCCATCGGAAAAGAAATAAACGAATTGACCATCGAAGCCGGAAAAGTAAGTGTATCCAATGAGTTTTCCAACCTGATGGAAAGTATGGGAGCCAAGGGTCTGAACGCCGGAACCAGTTATGATTATACGATTTATTTTAATTCTTTCCCGGCCTTCCAGATCAACAAGTGGCTGGAGATTTCTTCACAGCGTTTCATCAACCCCGTATTCCGTACCTTCCAGTCCGAATTGGAAACCGTATATGAAGAATACAATCGCGGTCAGGACAACCCGGGCAGAGTGCAACAACAATTCCTGCTAAGCAAAGCCTTTGAAGGACATCCGTACTCCCGTTCGGTATTAGGTCTGCCCGAACACTTGAAAAATCCACGCCTGAGCAAACTAATCGAGTATTACAATACATGGTACACACCGGAGAACATGGTACTGATTTTAGTCGGCAATGTCAATGCCCAACAAATCAGCGGACGTATCAATGCCGCCTTTGGCCGTTTACCCAAGAAGAGCACTCCCGAACGCAAACAGTATTCTGAGTTAGATATCAAAGGGCGTACCCAGTACAATGCCAAAATCGGCTACTACCCCAGCGTATATCTGGTATATAAAGGTGTACCTGCAGGACATCCGGACGAAAAGGCACTGGAAATAGCCATGAAATTACTTTCCAACGGCAGCAACACCGGTACATTGAACAAACTGGTAATCGGCGGTGAACTCACCAGCGGGGTAGCTCTCCCCATGACGTTCCGCGAACAGGGACGCAACGTCGTAAATGTGATTCCTTTATACGACGAAAACCAACGCCGTTTCGAATCCAACAAAAGTGCGGAAAAGAAAGCCCTGAAAGCCATCCAGCAAATTGCCAACGGCGAATTTGAGGAATGGGCGGTAGCAGCTATCAAAAACAACATGTGCCGCGACTACGACCTGCAGATGGAATTCAACGAAAGCAGAGCCAATGAGTTGATGAATGCTTTCATCAATGAAACAGACTTGAGCAAGGTATTGAACTATAAGGATGAAATCATGGCCATCACCAACGAAGACATCAAACGCGTCGCCAAGCAATATCTGTCCGACAACTATCTGGCACTTTACATCGAGAAGGGCAAAAATAAAGAAGAAAGTAAAATCAAGAAGCCCGGGTACAAACCCATCGAGCCGCCTGTAGGCAAACAGTCTCTCTATGCCACACAGTTCAAGAACATGCCTATCGGAAACGTGAACGAAAAATTCATGGACTTCAGTGACGTGCAAATCAAGAAGCTGAACGACCGCTCCAAAATGTATTACACCAAGAATCCGGAAAACAATATATTCAGCCTGACGCTGAGATACGGTGTCGGAGAACGCGAATTCCCCAAACTGGGCATCGCAGCAGAACTAATGAACAATGCCGGAATCATGGGTGCATACGAACCCCAGCAGTTGAAAGAAGAATTGAGTAAACTCAACGCCACTTGTTCGGTGAATGCCGATGACGACTACCTCTACATCACCATGAGAGGTTATGAAGAAACGTTGCCGCAAGCTTGCCAGCTCCTTGCCCGCCAGATATTAATGCCCAAACTGGACGACAAACAATTAAGCCGTATCAAAGGCTCCATATTGGGAGGCCGCCAGCAACGTAAAGAGAACGTCAGCCTGCTGGCAAACGCCCTGACGCAGTACATACGCCATGGAGAAAAGTCCAGCTATATCGATGAACTGACAGACAAGGAAGTCTATGAACTGCAAATATCCGAATTGACAGGTGACATCAACCGTGCCGCCAACTATGAAGCGGAAATCTTCTACTGCGGTACTCTGCCCTTCGAAAACGCATACGATATCTTGAGCAAGAATCTGCCGCTGGTTGCCAACGAACGTCCCAGCCAATCGCCTCAAGACACTCCCCTGGCACCGGTAACGGAGAACACGATCTACTTCCTGCCAAACTCGGACGCTGAACAGGCACAGATATCCTTCTACCTGCCTATGCAGAAATATGAAAAGAAAGACGATGTGCTGCGCGATGCTTTCTATCAATATTTCTCCGGAGGGTTCAACGGACTGGTCATCAATGAAATCCGCGAAAAGCGTTCCATGGCCTATACAGCCGGAGCCTATATAGCAACACCAGAGGTTTTAGGAAACCAGACCTACATGATCGGAAACATCGGCACACAAAACGACAAGGCCAATGATGCAGTGGATGTATTCATGGGACTCATCAACGACATGCCAAAGAATGCTGAACGCATAGACAATATCAAAAGCTACATGCGTCAGGAAGCTTTGAGCACACATCCGGACTTCCGCTATAAGGCGCGATACCTCAAGATGTACCAGCAAATGGGCTATAAAGGAGATCCTGCCGAAGAAAACCTGCCGAAGATTGACGCACTGACATTCGACGACATCGTGAAGTTCTACGAAGAAAACATCAAGGGAAAACCATACGCCATCGGCATCATGGGTAATCCGAAAGATATAGACTTGAAAAGACTGGAAAAGTATGGCAAGGTCGTAAAACTCAACGAACGTAAATTGTTCAACACGAAGGATACTATGTTCTGATAGAGAACACAATCCAATAAAAAAAGAGGCTCAAAATAAGATGAATTCTTAATTTTGAGCCTCTTTTTACCTGATAATAGATGTGATATCACTCCTCCTGTTCCCCGTTTCCTGAAAGAATAGGTAAGCAAATCCTATATTTCACTGCCAAAATGCGCGTAATAAAAACCGTGACGCCTCCTACAATCTGGCAAATAAAAGCCTCCAGACCCAACAGATGGCACAGCCAATAGCATGTACCGCCCACCACACACGCCATGGCATAGATCTCTTTCCGGAAAATCAACGGGATTTCATTAATGAACACGTCACGTATCACACCTCCGGCCGCACCGGTAATGCTACCCATGATGATGGCTACCCAGAAAGGATACCCCAAAGCGAGACTTTTTCCTACACCCACCACCGTAAACAGCGCCAGACCGATGCTGTCGAAAATAAAAAACGTATTGTGCAAATGAATAAGGTACTTTCCGAAAAGGATAACCCACAGCAAGGCTAGCCCCGTACAGATTAAATAAATAGGGTCAGTCATCCAGCCGGGAGTGACATCCAACAACAAATCGCGTATCGTACCGCCGCCTATGGCAGTCACAAATCCCACAACGTATGCCCCGAACCAGTCGAACCTTTTTGCCGAGGCCAGGCGTATGCCACTGATAGCAAAGGCGAATGTACCTATAAAATCGAGTATCTGAACAAATGTCGGCATTGTCATAATGAATTTATAAATTAAAGAATTAAATAATCAAAGCTTGGCAATTTTCAAGGTGTATTCAAAATAATGGGGCAAAGTAACAAATAATTTCCCTAAGAAAACGTATTTTTGTCTCATCATTTAAAATTTTTGAAATGAAAATTACCATCGTATCGGGTGCACGCCCCAACTTCATGAAAATAGCGCCTATCTGCCGTGCCATTGACGCGGCCAGAGAAGCAGGAAAGAAAATATCCTATCGCCTTGTTTACACAGGTCCTCAAGATGACACCAGTCTGGACGCCTCCCTTTTCTCCGACCTGGCGATGAAAAGACCGGACGCATACCTCGGGATCAGCGGACACGACCATTCACAAGTAGCGGCTGCCATCATGCTGGCCTTTGAAAAGGAACTGGATGCCAACCCCGCACAAGTAGTATTGGTTGTAGATGACATGACCGCCACCATGAGCTGTGCCATCGTCGCCAAAAAACGGGGATTGAAGGTAGCGCACGTCATTGCCGGCACCCGTTCTTTTGACATGAACATGCCCCGTGAAGTGAACCGCACCATTGTGGATGCCATCTCCGACTACCTCTTCACCGCCGGTATGGTAGCCAACCGTAACCTCAACCAGGAAGGTATGATACCTGAATATATCCATTATGTGGGAAACATACTGATAGACACCATCCGCTATAACCGCCACCGTCTGATTCAGCCCTTATGGTTCCCTACACTCGGTTTGCGCAAAGGCAATTATCTGCTGCTCACTCTCAACCGGCGGGATTTGCTGGAAAAGAAAGCAGTTCTGCATTCCTTGTTACAGACTCTCATTGAAAAAGCAGATGGCATGCCCATCGTAGCCCCCCTGCATCCATACGTGGAGAAAGCGGTCAAGTCGCTGGACTTGAACATACCCAATCTGCATATCCTGCCTCCACAAAGTTACCTGCATTTCGGATTCCTCATCAACCAGGCCAAAGGTATCGTCACCGATTCGGGCAACATCGCCGAAGAAGCTACTTTCCTTGATGTCCCCTGCATCACTCTCAACACTTATGCCGAGCATCCTGAAACCTGGCGCATCGGAACCAATGAACTGGTGGGCGAGAATTCCTTTGCGCTTTCCGCCGCACTCGACAAACTGCTAAACGGAGAATGGAAACATGCCACTCTGCCCGACCGCTGGGACGGGCGGACAGCAGAACGAATTGTACAAACGTTGCTCAACGAATAGCTGAGAGACGGATGATACAGCGCAGTGCAAAGTACGATACTGACTTGATAAAGAGTAATTTTTGTTGGTTACAGCCGATAGGTTTATAACTATATAAGATTATTTTGCTTCTTGATTAACAGTAATTTGTTAACTTTGCACTCTGATTTATATATAATATATGAAGCAACGACATATCACTCTCATCCTTTTTCTGCTGTTTTTGTTTGCCTCTATCGGCGCATCCGCACAGATTAAAGGTGTCATAACAGACTCCCTCACCAACGAACCCTTGATGTATATCACTGTACAATACGAGGGTAAAGGTGTAGGCGGGATTTCTAACGGTAAAGGAGAATACCAGGTTGAAACGCGTAAAGGCTGGGACGAACTGACCTTTTCCGCTGTAGGTTACATCACGCAAAAGGTAAAAATAACTCCCGGAACCAAAATTCTGAATGTAAAGATGGTACCGGACGATATCATGCTTGCCGAAGTCGTGGTAAAACCCAAGAAAGAGAAATACTCCCGCAAGAATAATCCTGCCGTGGAGTTTATGAAAAAGGTCATCGAGCATAAGAAAGCATTGAAACTGGAAGAGAACGACTACTACCAGTTCCAGAAATACGAAAAGATGAAAATGTCCATCAACGATGTCACACCGGACAAGATGGAAAAAGGCATCTACAAAAAGTTCTCTTTCTTCAAAGACCAGGTGGAAGTTTCGCCAAAGACCAACAAGATGATCCTTCCCATCTCCATCAAAGAGACGGCATCCAAAACCATTTACCGTAAAAATCCCAAGAGCGAAAAGACCATCATTGAAGGGATGAATTCCAACGGTATCGAAGAGTTCTTCAGTACCGGGGACATGTTGGGTACCATTCTTACGGATGTATTCTCGGACATCAACATCTACGATGATGATATCCGCTTGCTGCAACGCCGTTTCGTCAGTCCCATAGGACGTGGCGCCATCAGTTTCTATAAATACTATCTCATGGATACCTTGATGGTGGACAAACAAGAGTGCGTACACCTTACTTTCGTCCCCCAAAACCCGCAGGACTTCGGTTTTACCGGCCACCTCTACGTTGTGAAGGACTCTACCTACGCGGTGAAAAAAGCCACCATGAAACTGCCCAAAAAGACAGGTGTCAACTTTGTGGAGAACCTCGACATTGTCCAGCAATTCGAACAGTTGCCGGACAGCAACTGGGTACTGACCGATGACGACATGACGGTGGAACTGGCTTTCGTCAAAGGTATCCAGGGACTGGAGGTGCAACGTACCACCAAATATACCGACTATAAATTCGAAGAAATAGAGCCCCGCCTCTTCCGGCTGAAAGGAAGCGTCATAAAGGAAGCGAACATGCTCGGCAAGAGTGATGAATACTGGGCAAAAGTACGCCAGGTGCCACTCACCAAGAAAGAGAGTACAATGGACTTGTTCATGAACCGGATTGAACAGATACCGGGCTTCAAATACGTCATATTCGGGGCAAAGGCCTTGATTGAAAACTTTGTGGAGACAGGCAGCAAGAAGCATCCGAGTAAATTTGACTTCGGGCCTATCAACACGATGATTACCAGCAACTACGTAAACGGTACGCGCTTCCGTGTAAGCGGCATGACTACCGGTAATCTTGACCCGCACTGGAGCTTGAGCGGCTATGGTGCATATGGTACCAAAGACAAAAAATGGTTCTATTCGGGACAAGTGGCCTACTCTTTCAACAAACGCGAATACGTGTTGTGGGAATTCCCGAAACACTACATCGCCTTCAAGTACACATACGATGTCATGTCCCCCATGGATAAGTATCTGGCAACGGACAAGGATAACCTGTTCGTCGGATGGAAATGGACCAAAGTCGACCAGATGTCCTACATGCGCGATGCTACCCTGAGCTATGAATTGGAAACGAATGCCGGATTCTCCATCCAGGCCATGGCACGCCACCGCAACGACCAGCCTGCGGGTATTCTGCAATATTGGAAGAACAATGGCGGCACGCCCGGAGAATGGGACCAAAAGAATACACTGGTACATGACATCACTACTACCGAACTGGGTGTAACCTTGCGCTACGCTCCCGGTGAAACCTTTGTCAACACCAAGCAGCGCCGCGTCCCCGTATCCTTGGACGCCCCCATCTTCAGCCTCTCCCACACGGCAGGCTTTAAAGGCGTGTTGGGAGGCGAATACAACTTCAACCTGACGGAAGCCAGCATACGCAAGCGTTTCTGGTTTGGTTCATGGGGCAAACTGGATGTTACCGCCCGTGCCGGTGCACAATGGAACACAGTTCCGTTCCCCCTGTTGAACCTGCCCATGGCAAACCTCTCGTACATCACCCAGAACAATGAGTCCTTCAACCTCATCAACAATATGGAATTCCTCAACGACCGTTATGCCTCCCTCAACCTGAGTTATGACATGAACGGAAAGTTGTTCAACCGCATTCCTCTCATCAAGAAGTTGAAATGGCGTGAAATGTTCCGTATCCGCGGCTTGTGGGGCACATTGACCGACAAGAACAATCCGTATAAGAGCAACAACCCGGATTTGTTCCTTTTCCCGACACGCGATGGCGTGCCGACCAGTCACATCATGGGTGATACCCCTTACATTGAAGCAAGTGTAGGTATCTACAACATCTTCAAGTTATTGCATATCGAGTATGTCCGCCGACTGACCTACACCGACATTCCGGGAGTAAAGAAGGGAGGCATACGGTTCATGATATTGATGATATTCTAAAGTAGTTACAAGTTACAACCAATAACCCCAAAGCACCATGCCTCCATTAGCAGAACGGCTTCGGCCAAAGACATTAGACGATTATATCGGTCAGAAACACTTGGTGGGACCGGGGGCAGTACTGCGCAAAATGATTGATGCAGGACGTATCTCATCGTTTATCCTGTGGGGACCTCCGGGAGTGGGAAAGACAACACTGGCACAAATCATCGCCAACAAGCTGGACACTCCTTTCTATACCCTCAGTGCCGTGACCAGCGGTGTGAAAGATGTGCGCGACGTGATAGAACGTGCCAAAAGCAACCGCTTCTTCTCACAGTCAAGCCCCATTCTCTTCATCGATGAAATTCATCGTTTCAGCAAATCGCAGCAAGACTCACTGCTGGGAGCAGTGGAACAAGGCACAGTGACACTGATAGGTGCCACCACGGAAAATCCTTCGTTTGAAGTAATACGTCCGTTGCTGTCGCGCTGTCAACTCTACGTATTGAAATCACTGGAAAAGGACGACTTGCAAGAATTACTCCAACGTGCCATTACTACCGACATCGTGTTGAAAGAACGAAAAATAGAACTGGAGGAAACTACCGCCATGCTCCGTTATAGCGGTGGAGATGCCCGGAAACTACTGAACATACTTGAACTCGTCGTGGAGTCGGAAATCAGCGACCCCGTTGTCATCACCGACGAGATGGTGACTGAGCGCCTGCAGCAAAACCCTCTTGCCTACGACAAAGACGGCGAGATGCACTACGATATCATCTCCGCTTTCATCAAATCCATCCGCGGAAGTGACCCGGACGGTGCCATCTATTGGCTGGCACGTATGGTAGAGGGCGGTGAAGATCCTGCTTTCATAGCCCGCCGGCTTGTCATCTCCGCTTCGGAAGATATCGGCCTGGCCAATCCCAATGCCTTGCTACTCGCCAATGCCTGTTTCGACACCATTATGAAGGTGGGATGGCCCGAAGGACGCATCCCGCTGGCAGAAGCTACCATCTACCTTGCCACAAGTCCCAAGAGCAATTCAGCCTACATGGCCATCAACCATGCCTTGGAACTGGTACGTGAAACCGGTAACCTGCCCGTTCCCCTGCACCTGCGTAACGCACCTACAAAGTTGATGAAACAGTTAGGCTACGGGGAAAAATACAAATATGCCCATGACTATCCGGGGAACTTTGTCAAACAGCAGTTCCTGCCCGATGAATTGAAGAACCACCGCCTCTGGGAACCTCAAGCCAATGCTGCCGAGCAGAAGCATAAAGAGAGGATGCAGCAGCTGTGGGGAAAAGATAAATTTAAATAATTATATGCATTATGAAAATAGTAGTATTAGACGGTTATGCCGCCAACCCCGGAGACCTCTGCTGGGATGAACTGGAAATGTTGGGTGAATGCGCCATCTATGATCGCACGGCTCCCGAAGAAGTATTGGAACGTGCCGCAGGAGCAGAAATCCTGCTGACCAACAAGACAGTCTTGACAGCCGGACACATGGCTGCACTGCCTGAACTGAAATATATCGGTGTACTTGCCACCGGATACAACATCGTTGACGTGGCTGCCGCCAAAGAACATGACATCATCGTCACCAACATCCCGGCATACAGTACCGACTCTGTAGCTCAAATGGTCTTTGCACACATCCTCAACATAGCCCAGCAGGTACAGCACCACTCGGAGGAGGTTCATAAAGGACGTTGGACACGCAGCAAAGATTTCTGTTTCTGGGATACTCCCCTCATCGAACTGCGTGGGAAAAAGCTCGGTATCATCGGACTGGGACATACGGGATACACCACTGCCCGTATTGCCATCGGCTTTGGAATGCAGGTGTGCGCCTACACCTCGAAAACCAATTTCCAGCTTCCTCCCGAAATACGCAAGATGGAATTGGATGAACTTTTCCGTGAATGCGACATCATCAGCCTGCATTGTCCCCTTACCGATTCTACCCGCGAACTGGTGAATGCGGAACGTCTTAAAATGATGAAGCCTACCGCCATCCTAATCAATACCGGCCGTGGCCCGCTCATCAACGAGCAAGACCTTGCCGATGCCTTGAACAACAACATCATCTATGCAGCCGGACTGGACGTGCTCTCCCAAGAACCTCCTCATGCCGACAACCCGTTGCTCACCGCCAAGAATTGTTACATCACCCCTCACATCGCTTGGGCAAGTACCGCCGCACGTGAACGCCTCATGCAGATCATGCTGGAGAATATCAAGGCATACCAAGCAGGAAAGCCGATAAATTCCGTGATTAAACAATAACAGCAAAAGATTGAATCATGGGAAAAGCGGCCATCAAAGGTCTCTTCTATAGCTGTCTGATAGCTGCCACATTCATTCTGGCAGCTATCACGGCAATAGCCGGATTTTCCGGAAACGTGTCGCCTACCGACTCTGTCATCATGCCTCTATTGGGTCTGGCGGTACCTGTATTGTTGGTCTGCAACCTGATAGCCTCCCTATGTTGGGGAATGGCCCGCAAATGGTGGGCGCTGATTCCGTTGGCTGCCTTTTTCTGTAACTGGAACTACCTGACCTCTGTCATCCAGTTCCATTCCCCTAAAGAGAAAACTCCCTCAGACCGATATCTGAAGATAGCCACCTACAACGTACACAATTTCGGCGATGAAATTACAGGCTATTCCTGCAAGGAAATGGCCCGGTATATGCAACAGGAACACGTCGATATACTTTGCCTCCAAGAATTCGGGAACAACCGGTACTTCACGGCAGACAGCATACGCAAAGCCCTCTCACATTGGCCCCATGTACTGACCCTCCAAGAAGACTCCCTCCGCAAAGTGCTTCCCATCGCGGTGTTCAGCCGTTATCCGCTGATACACGAACGGTTCATCACCTACCCTCAAAGCGCCAATTGCAGCATATTGTGCGATATAGTGGCAGGAACGGATACCGTCCGTTTGCTCAACAGTCACCTGCAAACCACGAGTGTCAGCCAAAAGCGTGGCAAATGGCAACGCGAAATGGCCTCTGACGATGCACGCCGTGAAATCCGGGCAGCCAAAGATGCTGCGGAGACCCTGCATGGAAATTTTGTGAAACGCACCCTGCAAACCTACACCGTCGGCTACTTCGCCAAGAACAGCCCCTACCCGGTAATCGTCTGCGGTGACTTCAACTCCCTGCCTTCCTCCTATACCTACCAGTACTTCAGCGGCTTCCTCAAGGACGGTTTCAGAACTGCCGGCAACGGCTATATGTACACCTACCGCTATGGCAAGAAGATGCTGCGTATCGACTATATCTTCCACTCCAACGAACTGGAAGGAATGAGTTACTACTCTCCCACGCAGGAATTTTGCAGTGACCACAACCCAGTGATAATGGAAATGAAAATCCGATAAACAGGAAACAGGCCGGAAGGACAACCTCCGGACAAACTAAAACAAAGGGCTGTCTCCAAACAGGATAATTGTTTTCCTGTTTCAAGACAGCCCTTGCCGTTATATGCCCCTCCGCCCATACGAAGAGACACCTACCTCATACTTTAGTTGAAAATATAGCGGATACCCACCTGCAACTTCCAACACTCATCATAATTCTTGTTGAAAGAGAATGTTTCAGCAGGAGCATTTCCCGCCTTGTCACGATAGAGCGAATAAACAGGACGGTTGTTGGCATCCTTGCTCTCGTACTTCAAGATACGTCCGTTATTACTGTTTGACATATTCTTGGTAACTCCCCATTTGGAGTTGAACAAGTTTCCGATATTCATAAAATCAAGGCTGATCTGCAGTTTATTGGTTGTCTTTCCTACCTTTACAGCAAAGTCCTGAGCAATACGGAAGTCGAAACGATGTACCCACGGAGCCCGTGCTGCATAAGCCTCGGCATATTCACCTTTATGGTTCTTCAGATAAGAATCCTGATTTACGAAAGCCCAGAAGTCAGCACGGTCAGCCTCATTTGCAAACTGAATTTCACTGTCATCCTTCGGAATATACATCAGGTCATTGTTGATACCGTCACCGTTCATATCATTGGTGTACAGGAAAGAATAACCGCTGGGAGAATAACCACTGTAGAACAAGCTATAATGGGTTTCAAAACCCGGCTTGCAATGTGAGGCAGTATAATTGACAGAAGCGATCACACGGTCAGGTACCACATACTGCGAACGTTGCACAGTGGCAAAGTTAGGTCCATCAATCGTATATTGTCCCTGCCAGGTAGAATTGGCATTGTTGCCCGGAAGACCGGTAACTTCCTTAGACTCGGTATGCGTATAAGCCATCATCACATTCATGTTCTTAATAGGCTCGGCGTTTACGGTAACATTGGCCGTATAGCCATATCCCCGGGATGTATTCGTCAGTACGCAAGCACTGGTCACTTTATCATAATACTTGTATGAAGAAGGATAAATCAAACGGTTATCCGCACCTGAGAAACGCTCCCAACCTTCAGACGGCTTGATGTTGTAGTTAACCATATTCACACCATTGATGTTTTTGGTGTACATGAACTCACCTGTCACACTCAGCGGGAAAGAAACCGGCAATACATAATCCACGGCAATAGAGCTCTTCCATACCTGCGGCATCTTGAAGTCCGGATCCACACCGGCCATCTGGCTCGGAGCCACGCCTTCCTCCGGAGAAATCGTAGTGGGCAAGCCCAATACCTCTATCATCTTATTTACATCCGTAATCATGCCGCCCTTCAGCAGGTCCAAACGAGGGTCACGGCTCTTGATCGTACCGTCATCATTATACTTCGTATTGATAGTGACCAGATTCTGAACCATGCCGGAGTTGGTAGGCATATTCGTAAAGAATACCAACGGCAAACGTCCGGCAAACAAACCCGTACCGCCACGTACTTTCAAAGCCTTGTTGCCCAATACATCCCAAACAAATCCCAAACGCGGAGAAACTTGAATCTTGGCTCCCGGCCATTTGCCTGTATCGATACGCTTACCGTCAAAGTTGTAGTCGTAAATAGCATTGTTACGCATCAAGTCATCATCATTGAACACGAGGTCATCGAAACGGATACCGGCTGTCAGTTTGAAATTATTGGTAATGTTCCAATCATCCTGCACATACAAGCCAAACTGGTTGAAAGCCACCTCCGCATTCGGAGTTGTATTGCCGTTGTAACCATAAGTCAGAGCAAACGCTTCGGGAGCAGCACCATTCAAGAAATCGTCCAAACTGCGATAACGGTAATATCCCGTACCATTACGCATATAAGCGTTATTGGCCATCTGGTGTTCAAAGCTAAATCCCGCAGTCAGCTTGTGGTCACCGGCATAGTAAGTAAAGTTATCCGTAAGTGTATAAATCTTGTTATTTACGGCATTGTTGTAAGTAAACAGTTCATATCCCAAAGACATGTACGGCTGCAACGTCTGGACACCTGTAGAGGCATCATATCCCCCCATGATGTCAATGAACGGGAACGGGGAAGAATCCGTTCCGCGAACATCCTGGATATTGGTATAGGTAAACAACAGCTGGTTAGACATATTATTGGAGAAACGGCTGTTCAAATCAGCGGAAACAGAACTCACCTTATTGTCCATTGAATAGCATGAATTGGCAAACGCCATGGAATATTGAGAGAAACGGTTCATGCCATTCAGACGATAGCCGGTATCACTTGAGTTACCGTTGGTCTGGTTCCACGCAGTGTTCTTGGTATAATTATAACGTACAGCCAACTTATGATATTGATTGATGTTCCAGTCTATACGTCCCAACAGTTTCAAGTTGGTTTCATCAGCAGGGAAGCTGGTATAAGAACCTGTATCATAACCATATTTCTGTTTTACAAACTCTGAGACTTTCTGCATGTCCGAAAGTCTGGTGGCTGAAATATAATTATCCGGATTGGCTATGCCATCCTCAGAAGCCCTCCAGTTTACAATCGTAGAAGGAATTTTCTGATACTCTACATTACCGAAAAAGAACAGTTTGTTCTTGACAATAGGACCGCCAAAAGTAGCACCATAGATATGTTTGTCATTCTCTTCAGGCACATTCAAGCTCTGACCGTCCACACGGCTTCCGCGCATATTGTCATTATAGTGATAGGTATAGGCAGTCCCCTGGAAAGTATTGGTACCCGATTTAGTCACAGCATTAATACCACCGCCGATGAAGTTCGTCTGACGGACATCGAACGGGGCAATCACTACCTGTACTTCTTCAATGGCATCCATAGAGATAGGATTTCCACCGCCGGGTAGCGCTGACGAAAGACCGAAGTTATTGTTGAAGTTGGCACCGTCAATGGTGAAGTTCGTGGAACGGCCGTCACCACCTGCCATGTTCATGCCCGACGCATACGGAGAAAGGCGTGCGATGTCCGAAATACTACGGTTGATGGTAGGCAACTGCTTCATTTGTGAAGAAGAAATATTGGTAGAAGCCCCCGTCTTCTCTGCAGCAAACTTCGTCTTGGCAGCCGTTACAACTACCTCTGTCAATATCTCCGAAGATTCGTCCATTTCAACATTCTGGTTGTAAACTTCACCCAACTGGAGAGTGATGTCCTTGAGAACAATAGTCTGATAGCCTATATAAGAAATAGTAACCGTATAAGGTCCCCCGGTGCGCATCCCCTGAATAGAATAGCGTCCGTCAACATTAGTCACCGTACCATACTGCGATCCCGAAGGCACGTGTACAGCCTGGATTGTAGCCCCGATAATGGGTTCATTACTTGCATCAGTCACTCTACCACCCATTGAAGCAGTAGTAACCTGCGCGTTAACACCCACAGCCGCCAGTAGCAGTACAAGCGTGAGCATAAGTCTTACTCTTTTTAACATAATACCTTTTAATTAGTTCTTTAAAATGTTATATTTTTCAAAAACACAGGCAAAGGTACGTAATTTTATACAATATTATGTTACAGCGTAGTTACATTTTTTAAGATTATGCCCGGTTCTTCATTTAAAGACAACTAAAATAGGAAATAAGCCTTATTTTATACCCAACACCACTATCTGGACCAACTGTCGCATGTATAACTTGAACTCAGCGCTACAGAAAAAGTTTTCGGTTCATTTTGCCTACACTCCGTCACTTTTGCCCTGCATCTCCCTATTCATCGGCATTTGCGGAGTGTAGGCAACCGTGTAGGCAAGTGACGGCAAATGGTTTGCCAGCACGCTTATTTATTCCGGTTTTGTTACGAATACCTGCATTAACTTTATAATAATCAGCTTTTTATCTATTCGTTTATTTTGCATTTTTCATTGTATGGAAATAACTTTTATTAACGTCGGTTTTAAGCCAATTCGGCACTTTACCATTCAAGAATCTCTTGTCTGATGACTGATTCTTGCATCCGGTGCCGTGCGTGCTCCTTGATGGGTGTGTAGTGTATCCGGATTCATCCTTTAGGGAATAGATGTTTTTTCTTTGCAGGGCTTATACTTAATGCGGAAAGGTATCATGTAGAATGCTTGCAGGCCTTATGTAATACTTTGTCCCAGGTACGTGGGCCCGTCGGTTTAGGTACGTGGGCTCGCCGGTTTACATGCCTGAACCGGCGGGCACACGTACGTGGGACGAAGTATTGAATGAGCTGTAAGCATAAAAGGCATAAGGCAGATAAGGGATTTATGATTAATCTTTGGTAAACCACCTACATCAAAAAAGCAAACCACGCACCTCGGAGAGAATGAAGCGCGTGGTTGTAAAAGTCAAAAAGAGATGGCAGTTCTTACCAGTTCCAATCCCCTTGGGTATAGCTACTCTCTACCATATCCTCCACCACATCTGGAAGATTACAGAAGAAGTCAAGCCCGGTCTTCTGCTCCAAATTATCAATGCTCACGGCATATTGTTTCATTACATCCGATGGAGCAAAATTATCATACTCATAACCATAATCATCACGGTGCTCCATCCAAAACCCCATAGCTTGATACCTGTCCTCTTTTGCGGAGTCATTTTGTCCTTTGCAGGCAAGGATGGCCATGAAATAATAGCGTGGACAAGCTAAGCCATACTTCGTGCAGCCGTTAGCATCAGTCTTGGGAAAAGTTCCATCCGGTGCTTTCTTCGTACCTGTAAAATTGACGAGCAACTGATCCAATGTTCCACCTTTAACGACATAAAGTTTGTCATACTTACCGGAACGTGCCCACTTCTGCACTAATCCCTCAAACGAAGCCCAAAAACCTCCGTTGAAGCTGTTGAGTTGCGGACTCATATTGCTGTAATAAAAGGTTTGTTCATTGGCTTCTTTGGAATATACCCTGTCGTAAGAGGCAACAAGATGCCCCCTATCGAAACCGTCACTCTTATGCATACTTTCGGTAGTCTGCATTTCAGAAGGAAGCAAAGGATCAACACTCCACGCATCGGTACGCTTCACATTGTTGGCACTAGTTACTTTGTCAAAACTGAAAGCGACCCAGGCTGCATGTTTCTTGTCGGCATTCCATTCCAAAGCATAGTTAAGTATAACTTTATTGTCATACGTTACGGTATGCTCTACATAGTAATTGGAAGGATTGAGATGAGGAATAGAATAGTCAGTGACAAAATCTTGTCCTTCTTTTACCACATTTCCATTCTCATTTTTACTTTCTCCGGGAACCGGTATTTCCGACTCTTCCGAAGAAGTACAACTAATAAATATAAAACATAATAAGAATGAGTATCTTCCAATATTAATAAGTTTTTTCATCGCTAATTCTGTTTATTTAAAAAAAGAAAGTGTGCCATTCAAGGGACACACTTTCTCAACTCATACTATAAAAAGATTATTTCACTTCTTTTAAAGACTCAGCCACATACTCAAATTTACCCTTTTCTATTACTTTATACTGAATAGTCCAAGTAGTAGTGTTAGTTGTCACGCCATCAGCTGCATAAATACCAAAATTAATGGTATAAATCACATCAATGCCCTCTATTGGAGCCACCGAAGAATAGAGTGTCTCCAAAGCATGTATAAACGACTCGGGTAAACGTTTCCACATTAAGGCCTTCAACTCTTCATCGGAAACATCATTGTAAGTACCTTGCCCTTTCCATGCACTTAAACGGAAATCAAAATTATTCTGATAAGCCGAACCTCCGTAATAATAGTCATTATTGCCATATCCGGTCACATACTTAGGATAATTTTCTTTCACCCAATCAGTTATTGTCTGATAGAAAGTTGAAACCTCTTCATTGCCTTTTTCAACAGGTAAGGTAATCACCGTACTCGGATCAAAGTTCCATTTTCCATTACTCAAAACAAATTGATCTGTAACCACTTCTACAGCTGCCGAATGCCAATTACCAGACATATAACTGTAAGAACTACAATTTACAGATGTATTTTTACCATCATAATACTTATAAACCACAGTATATTTCGCATCTTCCTGTGCATATGGATAATTCGTTTTCAAATAAGCAGGCAAATAATCAGCAGGAAGCATCGATGAACTAAAGTTATCATACTTACCTCCCATAGCCTTGTAATCTGCCAAATTCAGAACGACTGCATCCGTAAATGCCTTCCAATCAGAACCGTCAAAGCGGAACAGACCTGCCATAGCTTCATATTTATTATCAGCCTCGCCACTAGCTGCTGATTTCACAACCACATTATCAAGCTGTATAGTCGTTGTTGCACCAGAAGCACCATCACCGTTATAACGGAAAGCAATTCTTATTCTTTTCCCCGCCAAAGCAGAAAGATCATAGTCACATACATTATCCAAAACGCCATACGTTCCTGTAGGTACAGGTATGTTCACAGCAGATGTGATATCCACCCATGTAGCAGCTCCCACTGCTTCTTTGGTATCACTCTCCAAGTTTTCCGTATAAAGCAAAGTAAGGCGTCCTCCTTTCTCTACATAATTGCCGTAGCAAGCATCAAAAGTTAGATGCATACCTTGAGCGATATTCAATTCCGGAGTAATCATATAAGTTTCCAACTCACCATCATGCTTATAAGCACTTTGTTGCAAGTAATTGTTGCCATTATAAATACGTCCTTGCCATGAGTATGTTCCCTTAGTCGTTATATTAGCCCAACCATCAATGGCGGCAGAACTTACAGTAGCATCCCATAATCCTTCAAAAGTCTCATTGATAGCCGATGCACTTCCGATAGGCTCTTCAGTTGAATAGTTATAATCCACTAACACCATATCGCCTTCGGCGGCATCAGTATATGCAGCTTTAAGGAATCCCGGCACATGTTTTGATGCACTTTCTATAGGAGTAAAGAAATTAAAAGCAGCTCCCCAAGCCTGCTCATAATCCGCATTACTTACTTTATAGATAGAAGCTGCATTAATGGCCTTCTCCATATCAGTAGTAGCTGCCTTCTTGTTGTAAGTCACTTTTACAGAAGAGCCATTGTCTGCAGAATACCAAGTTTTACTCAAGAAAAGCGAAATAATATCAGAGGCACGGTCAGCCAAAGCATTTTCAGTCTTAGCAGCAGACAACCCAGCAGCCACTTCGTTCAAGTAGGCCTTCTCCTCTTCTTCATTATTAAACTCTTTACCCAAATAAGAGAGAACATCTTTAGCTTTATATCCGCCAATTTGAGTATAATCCGCCTCAGTCAACGTATAATCTTTCTTGAACACATAGGTAGGACGGTCAAACTTCTCACTCCCCTCAAAATCGTCTTCGATGTAGTCACAAGCACCTAGCAATAATACAGATGCCATTAACGGGAATATATATTTTCTTTTCATAATCTTCTTCAACGTTAAGAGTTAGAAATTGATTTTAAGTCTTACTGAATAAGTACGTCCCCAAGAATAAAGTACGGAAACATCTTCCCAGTTACCAGAATTCTGTGAATCTTTGGCATCTGTGATATACAACTGATTAAACAGGTTATCTACATTACCATAAAGCGTAGCGTTTATCTTACCAATGTTAAAACGATAACTTGCACTCAAATCAAATACATTTGAAGAGGGAATACGCCATGGATCTTTACGAGTAATTTCAGCGTTAGCGCTCAAATCATTGGAACTTAATGACCATTCTGCATAATTGCGACCGAAATAGTTCCAATCCAGACTTACTCGGAAGCCTTTTGCAACTCTGGCATTAAGCCCCAAAGCAGCAGTAGTCTGTGCAGAATTACCAACTTTAGTTCCATCCAGTTTAATAGTAGCAGACGCATGATCCTCAGCTTGAATTCCAGAAGCATGAGTTATTTCACCTGAATTTGTCCAACTCTTTACTGGCTGACCTGCTGAATCATAAAAATAGCCTTTAGCAGTACAGTCCCAACGCCAATTACCAATAGACAACATACCACGTACATCCAGCCAGTTCAAAGGTTTAGCAACAAAATCCAATTCAATACCTTGATGGATAGCATCCAAACCTGACATATTGATGCTGACACGGTCAACAAACACACCATTATTCTTCAAGTCAATACCACGGCTCATCGTCTTGTTCATCCATTTTGTATGGTACAAGTTCAAATTGGCAGTCAAATATTTAGAACGGAAACCATATCCTAACTCTGCAGAGAAAATTTTCTCATTTACAGCATCAGGATTAGTAAGGTTGCTTGTAGTAGATTGAAGGAAAGCTCCACCGGAGAAGAACGGAGCACGGCTGATATAACCTACATTAGCAAACACATTATGATTTTCTGTCAGGTTATAATTCAATCCTCCTTTGGCAGTCCATCCGATAAAGTTAACAGTCTTAGATTTTGCATGTTCCGCATCATAATAGAAGCGGTCATAACGCCAATATCCTGTATTGGAAACAGAACCAGCAACAAAAGCGCTCAATTTATCACGGTTATATTCGGCCTGTCCAAACATGCCTTCTTGTAAAGTATATCCATCATAGTCACGATAAACGACGTCACCCACCTTTAATTTCTTATTTACAAAAGTTGGATCGGCAGCCGCTACATTATTGGCAACGAGCACTCCTTGACGTGAAGACGAATCTATAAAGAACTCTCCTCCATATAAATCAGTAAGTTCATTAGTATGAACGCCTTTATAATAGCGGAAATCAACACCTCCGTATAAATCTACAAATTCACCAAGTTTGGTAGTATAGGTAGAGAGCAATCCATACCATTGATGTTTATTATATGATTTAGACATAGCCATTTTAGAACCATTTTCACTTTCTTTATTATAATCGTATATCTGGTCATAAGCAAATGTGCCATCATCATTACGGAAATAAGTGTTCAGCATACCATCTGAAGAAGTACCATACCATTTGTATCTATCTTCCGAAGACAAGCCTTGACCGCTATAGCCATAACCGTTACCAATAGAAGCATAAATAGAAGTACTAAGTGAAGATCTAGTATTAATCTGCCACAAGTGATTCAACGACAACTGAGGTTTATGATATGAGTTATAATCAGCCGTCTTGCGTTCTCCATTAATACCATGACCATATGTCGGATTATATCTGTAAGGGCTTTCACCATTCATATAACGCTGAGCCAAAGTCTGCCATTCTGATATTTTCATACCATTATTGTCACGCTTATTATGCCATTGAGGCGCACCAAAAGCTGTAAACGAAAGTTGGTGGTTGTCATTAATACGTTTTGCAATATTAACAAACCAGTTATACGCTTCATATTCAGTTCCTTGAATATACCCATCTGCCCAAGTTTTAGCCCCTAACAATGTCAAAGCCCAACCAGATTTGCTCATACCGGTAGATACGTTAAACAATATTTTGTTATACCCATCATTACCCATTGCGTAAGATATAGAGCCACCTTTCTTTGCCTCTACTGAATTTGTTACAATATTAATAGAACCTCCAACAGAAGGAGCCGATACTTTGGAAGCACCCAAACCACGTTGAGTTTGCATACTACGTGTCACATCAGACAAACCTGCCCAATTAGACCAGTACACACCACCCCACTCCATATCATTCATCGGGACTCCATTAATCATTACTGCAATATTTTCCGTTTCAAACCCACGCATATTAATACGAGAATCTCCAAAACCACCACCCTGTTTGGTAGCATAAATACCCGGAGTAGATTTTAACACTTCTGGAAATTCTTTCGTTCCTAATCTTTCCTCAATATATACCGGATCTACAGTTGACAACGCCACTGGGGTTTTACGGGCTACAGCTACTGAAGAAGTAACAACAACGTCATTCAACATTACAGCATCAAGCTCCATTTTAACCACTCCTAATTCTACAGAAGCACCCTTCTGTGTAATCTTCTTTTTGAGGTCTTTATACCCCACATACCTAAATAATAAAGTAGCATCCGAAGCAACGCTTTGCTTGAAATAGCCATCAATGTCGGTCACCGATCCTTGTGAAGTACCTTCCACCATGACGGCAGCACCCACTAACGGTTCACCTGTTTCTGAATCAACAAGCTGACCTCTCACTGTAGTCTGAGCAAATGCAGCGGCACTAAATACCGACAACACTGCAACCAACAGGAATTGAATTAGATGTTTTCTCATAATTCTGTTTTTTGTTAATAGATAGTGTTAATTAAACATTAATTTATGTTTTAAGTCGCAAATATAATTAATTAAAACAATATTCATGTTACAATAATGCTACAAAATTTCAAGGTAATAAAGCTTTTTTGAAACATTTTTAAACAAAAAAGCTCCGCAGGTAAATGCGGAGCTTTCATTTTGTAAACAAGTATATAAATATTCTTTCAATCTTTAATAGAAATCAATCATTCATGAGCTTTCTATAACGTACGCGGGTAGGTTCCTCCTTACCCAGGCGTTTCTGTTTATTTTCCTCATATTCGGAATATGAACCCTCAAAAAAGAATACGTTCGAATCCCCTTCGAAGGCTAATATGTGTGTACAGATACGGTCGAGGAACCAACGGTCATGGCTGATGACTACAGCACATCCGGCAAAATCATCCAGACCTTCTTCAAGAGCACGAAGTGTATTTACGTCAATATCATTGGTCGGCTCATCAAGAAGCAATACATTGCCTTCTTCTTTCAAGCACAGTGCCAAATGCAAACGGTTACGTTCACCTCCAGAAAGCACTCCGCAAAGTTTTTCCTGGTCAGCACCGGAGAAATTGAAACGTGACAGATAAGCACGGGCATTGATGTCGCGTCCACCCATACGAATCAAATCCGCTCCACCGGAGATTACCTGATACACAGTTTTGTTAGGGTCAATATCCTTATGCTGTTGGTCAACGTATGCCACCTTTACCGTTTCCCCCACTTCAAACTCGCCTTTATCTGCCTGTTCCAAACCCATAATCAGACGGAAAAGCGTAGTCTTACCGGCACCGTTAGGACCGATGATTCCCACAATACCATTCGGGGGAAGCATGAAGTTAAGATCATCAAAAAGCAATTTATCACCAAAAGCTTTTGCCACATGCTTGGCTTCGATAACCTTGTTACCTAAACGAGGGCCATTGGGAATGAAGATTTCCAACTTCTCTTCTTTCTCTTTTACATCTTCATTCAATAATTTATCATAGGAGTTCAAACGTGCCTTACCTTTTGACTGACGAGCCTTGGGTGCCATGCGTACCCATTCCAACTCACGTTCCAAAGTCTTGCGGCGTTTGCTGGCAGTCTTTTCCTCCATTTCCATACGTTTGGTCTTCTGTTCCAACCAGCTGGAATAATTGCCTTTCCAAGGAATACCTTCACCGCGGTCCAATTCAAGAATCCAGCCTGCCACATGGTCAAGGAAGTAACGGTCGTGCGTCACGGCAATCACCGTACCTTCATATTGCTGCAAGTGCTGTTCCAGCCAGTCGATTGATTCAGCATCAAGGTGGTTGGTAGGCTCATCAAGCAACAATACGTCAGGCTTCTGTAGCAATAACCTGCAAAGCGCCACACGACGGCGTTCACCACCGGAAAGATGTTCTACAGACTGATCTTCGGGCGGACAGCGCAACGCATCCATTGCACGTTCCAATTTACTGTCGAGGTTCCAGGCATCAGTAGCATCGATGATATCCTGCAGTTCGGCCTGCCGGGAAAAAAGTTTATCCATCTTATCCTGGTCTTCATAATATTCGGGCAAGCCAAACTTCTGGTTGATTTCTTCGTACTCTGCCAAGGCGTCCACAATAGGCTGCACACCTTCCATTACAACCTCTTTTACGGTCTTGGCAGGATCCAGGTGGGGCTCTTGCGCAAGATATCCTACAGTATATCCCGGTGAAAACACCACTTCGCCCTGATAGGATTTATCCAATCCGGCGATAATCTTCAGCAGAGTTGATTTACCCGAACCGTTCAGACCGATGATACCGATCTTCGCTCCATAGAAGAACGAGAGGTAGATGTTCTTCAACACCTGCTTATTGTTCTGCTGAATGGTCTTATTCAGCCCTACCATAGAAAAGATAATTTTCTTATCATCCACTGTTGCCATTATTTTTCAATTATGAGTTATTATTTATAAATTATTCGTTACCAACCTTTTGTAAAAGCAAACATCTAAGAACACGTTCTCCTTTTCCTTTTCATCGAGGGCAAAGATAAGAAAAAAAGCGAAAATCTTTTGCTATTTATAAAAAACTCTCTATCTTTGCACCCGCTTAACAGCAATAAAGGATTGATTCGCTAGCTCAGCAGGTAGAGCACAACACTTTTAATGTTGGGGTCTTGGGTTCGAGCCCCAAGCGGATCACTTGAAAATCAAGCAGTTATCTAATTTAGATAGCTGCTTTTTTCTTTATATACACTATATTTTGCTACGTTTGTGGCTTCTAGTATTCTCCATGAGCAAACTACCGCAAAAGCACGTAGCAAATTAGTGGGATAAATCATGGGATATGCTTGAAGCTAAAAATATAAAGTTTTAAATATCAGCATGGTAATTCTCTAAGGAGAATCCCAAGCGAATCACATAAGAGAAAAGCCAAACGGCGACAAAAAAAATGAAAGTTCCACAAAACCAATGTTTTGTGGAACTTTTTTTATTGCCTTTTGTATCCTTCAACATTCATCTTGTCACCAACGTAATAATCATTTTCCCTCACCAACAGGTAAGTGTATATCGCTATTTTTCTTTCTGTATTGCAAAGGGGTCATATGGTGATATTGTAGAAACAACTTATGCAAGTAACACGGATCAGTATAGCCCATTCTGTTTGAAATCTCCTTAATGCTCATTTGAGTACCAACAAGCATGTCTTCCACTGTTTTCAACCTGCTTTTTTGAATGTACTGTTTGAAATCCTCTCCAAAATTCCGTTTAAAGAAACGTCCTGCATAAGTGGGGGAAAGATGAAATTTTTCAGCCACAATATTCAATTTCAGAAGTTCTGGCTGGTGGATATGTTGCCTGATATATTTTAGCATATACTGCGCCTTGTCCTTGTCCGTATTGTCATGTTCCGGGGCTGATGTGGAAAGATTTCTTACAGCAAGCACAATAATGCTGTTCACGTAATAGTTCAGCAGATGGCCTGACATCATTTTTTTCTCAGATACCTCCCTGACAACAAGTTCAATCAGGCAGTGAATCGTTTCCGCATCACCCTGCTGAAATCGGATACAGTATCCGGCTTGTATATCGAGAGCGTCCTCGGCATATCTGTTTATATAATCGGTCACATAATTCTCCGTAAACCGGATAAACAAATAACGGCTATGCGAACGGGTCTGAAACAGGTGAACCCTATTGGGCGGTATCAGACATAAATCAGCGGCGCAATAATCATGATGTTCTTCCCCGCCATTTACGGTATTGACCACAAAACTCCCCGTACCTTCCAGTATATAAGCCATTTCGAAAAAGGAATGCTGGTGCTCCCCTATCGGAAATGTATCGTGCTCCCTTAAAAGTATTTCAACGGGCTGATATAGATTTTCTTTCCACATAGTTTATTTTTCCATGTTTATAGTGCAAAAATACAATAATCTTCATTTCCATGACACTTAACTTTGCACAAAAAAATATCAGAAACGGCTCATGACAAACCCATTGACAACCGGAGAGACATAGAGGCCAGGTAAAGACATAACAATAGCATATGGAAAAGATTTGTTGGAAAGGACACGCCGCCATGTTCGGGGCGAATGCCATGTGGGGGCTGATGTCTCCCATATCCAAGTTTATCATGTTGGGAGGAACAGTCACGCCTCTTGTCGTAACAGATTTACGTATCGGGGGCGCAATGATTCTCTTCTGGATAACTTCTTTTTTTCAAAAACCGGAGCATGTCAGCCATAAGGACTTGGCAAGCCTGTTTGTTGCCGCCCTTTTAGGTATCGTATTCAATCAAGGGTGTTTCATATTCGGTGTCAGTCTAAGTTCACCCGGTGATGCCTCCATCATTACTACCAGTATGCCTCTATGGGCCATGGTACTGGCAGCATTGATACTGAAAGAACCCATTACCGGCAAGAAAGTGCTGGGCATTGCAGCCGGAGCAAGCGGTGCGCTGTTACTGATACTTGGAAACGGACAGAACGGGCAGGAAACATCGGCAACTACAGGCGGCACAATGATATGGGGTGATTTGCTGGTGTTGCTGGCGCAGTTCTGCTATGCCCTTTACATTGTATTGTATAAGGATTTTGTGAACAAATATTCGCTGGTGACTATTATGAAGTGGATGTTCACCTATGCTTTCATATGTATCCTGCCATTTTCCGCCGATAGCCTGATGCATACGGACTGGAGCGGCCTGCATCTTCCCGAACTGGGCGGCTTGTCCTTTATTGTTGTGGGAGCTACCTTCCTCAGCTATATGCTGATCGTGGTCGGACAGAAAAACCTCCGCCCGACCGTAGCAGGCATGTACAACTATATCCAGCCGCTTGTAGCCTGCATTGTTGCTGTCTGCTGGGGGATGGACTCTTTCAATTTTATCAAGGGGATGGCAGTTATCTTTATTTTCGGCGGTGTCTATCTGGTTACTTCAAGCCGAAGCAGGAAGGAACTGGAATCCTATAAAGCCATACGCACAAAGGAGGAAGCCGGATAAAAAACTCCCGCAATTGCTTGAATTACGGGAGTATGGACGATATTATTCAAGTTTATCGTATTCTTCATCCGTCACCGGTTCCAGCCATTCATTAGAAGTATTCTCACCGGGAACCTCAAAAGCAAGATGGGCAAACCAACCATCAGAAGCGGCGCCATGCCAGTGCTTCACGTTAGCCGGAATATGGATGACCGTACCGGGCAGAATCTCCACTGCCGGCTTGCCTTCTTCCTGATACCACCCACGACCGGCAACACCGATAAGCATCTGTCCGCCGCCTTTAGTAGCGCGGTGTATATGCCAGTTGTTACGGCAGCGAGGTTCGAAAGTGACGTTAGAGACGGAAACCTGCTCGCGCGAAACGGGAGCAAGATAGCTGTTACCGATGAAGTACTCCGCGTATGCAGTGTTCGGTTCTCCAATGGGAAAAAGCATCTCACGCTGGAACGTGGCTTTGGCATCTTCACCGGTGGCGTCCTCTGCCCATACGCCTTTGGCGAGGTTGAACGCCGCCCAAGCCTTCGGCCAACCCGCGTAGAAACCGATATGGGTAATGATTTCGGCGATTTCGGTACGGGTAATACCGTTCTTCTTTGCCGACTGGAGGTGAAACACGAGCGAATTGTCCGTAATCCCCTGACTGATAAGGGAGGTAACCGTTACTAAACTGCGGTCACGCAGGCCGAGCTTGTCGGTGCGGCTCCACACCTCGCCAAAAAGGACATCATCGTTGAGTTCCGCGAATTTGGGGGCAAACTCACTGAGTTGGGTGCGCCCTGCCGTCTGTACAATCTTTTCCTGTGCCATAACATTGAGTGTTAAAATACTGAATACTGAAATTAAAAAAATCCTGTTCATAGCCGTTCTATTTCATGGTTCTTTTTCTGATTGCAAATTTACTGCGATTGAACAAGTCGGCTTGTATATGATTTACGGATATTTATACCCAAATCCCCGATTCAGTAATAAAGCTATATGTAATGTTATTCAAATGAACAACTTCCGCCCAATAGAAATGAAAGAAAAGTTTATGGTACAATGGTTTCAAAGTTCACCTTTACGTTGTTCAACCTCACCTTTGCGCCGTTCAACCTCACCTTTACGACGCTGAAGGATTTCCCTTCATTTCTTCAAGATAAACAGAGCGTCTTATTTCTGCTTGTAGGTGATGGTCCCCGTAGCTTGATTCGTAGGCATCACCAACACTTCGGCTATCTGGATATGTCCGGGCACGGCAGCGGCAAAATAAACCACTTCGGCAATATCGTCACCGTCCAGCGGGCGAATTCCTTTATATACATTATCCGCAGCCTCCTTGTCACCCCGGAAACGCACCACAGAAAAGTTGGTCTCCACCAGTCCCGGCTTGATGTTCGTCACACGTACAGGGGTATCTACCAAGTCGATGCGCAGTCCGTCTGAAAGCGCCTTGACGGCAGCCTTGCAAGCGCAATACACGCTTCCTCCCGGATAGGCGTAATCACCGGCAATGGAACCCATATTGATGACATGGCCGCGCCCGCGCTCTACCATGCCGGGAACCACAAAACGAGTCATGGCAAGCAATGCCTTCACATCCGTGTCAATCACTACATCCCATTCGTCAAGATTGCCTTCGTGCTCCTTGTCAACGCCGATAACAAGTCCGGCATTGTTTATCAATATATCGATTTCCTTCCATCCGGCAGGCAACGAGTCAAGAGCCATCCGGGCAGCCTGACGGTCGCGTACATCAAAAGGCAGCAGGAAAACATCGGCATGGTATTTCTCTTCCAGTTCCTGTTTCACGGCAACCAGTTTCTCCACATTACGCCCGTTAAGAATAAGGCGGTAACCGTTCATGGCAAATTTACGCGCACAACCTTCGCCTATTCCTGAAGAGGCTCCGGTGATAAGTACAATTTTCTTTTCCATCTTGCTATTTTTAAGTTCTAAATCCATATCAGAGTACAAAAATACTTTTCTTTTGCATCAAGGCTGCATTTCCGGGACTTTTTCTTTTCGGACTCCTTCTTTTTGGGCAAACAAAAGAAAAAGTACAAGAATTTATGTACCTTTGCCTCCGCTTTTTTTAAAGCCTGAGATTTGTTTAATCTGTTTAGATAAACTTTAGAAACGCTTATGCAAAAGTCCGACTGCATCATCGGTGTGGAACATGTATCAAAATTTTTTGGCGACAAAGCCGTGCTGAATGATGTAAACTTGTCTGTCCGTAAGGGCGAGTTTGTTACAATATTGGGACCATCCGGTTGTGGAAAGACAACCTTGCTGCGCCTCATAGCAGGTTTCCAGACAGCATCGGAAGGAGTAATCACCATTGCCGGAAAGGACATCACCCAGACACCGCCGCACAAACGGCCGGTGAATACCGTATTCCAGAAGTACGCCCTTTTCCCCCACCTCAACGTATTCAACAACATAGCCTTTGGCCTGAAGCTGAAAAAGATGCCCGCAGCCACTATCGGGAAGAAAGTGAAACAGGCACTCCGCATGGTAGGCATGACCGACTACGAGGACCGTGACGTAGATTCACTCTCCGGAGGACAGCAACAGCGTGTAGCCATTGCCCGTGCCATTGTCAACGAACCGGAAGTGCTGCTGCTCGACGAACCGCTTGCCGCACTGGACCTGAAGATGCGCAAGGACATGCAGATGGAATTGAAGGAAATGCACCAGAAACTGGGCATCACCTTCATTTACGTGACCCACGACCAGGAAGAAGCGCTGACCCTGAGTGACACCATCGTCGTGATGAGTGAGGGGAAGATACAACAGACGGGGGTGCCTACCGATATTTACAACGAGCCTATCAACTCCTTTGTGGCCGACTTCATCGGTGAAAGCAACATTCTGAACGGTGTCATGATCAAAGACAAGTCCGTCACTTTCTGCGGACACGACTTTGAGTGTGTCGATGAAGGTTTCGGCGAACAGACACAAGTGGATGTCGTCATCCGTCCGGAAGACATTTATATCTTCGACATTTCCGATGCCGCCCAACTGACAGGTACCGTCACCAGCTGCATTTTCAAGGGCGTGCATTACGAAATGCTGGTACAGACGCATGAGGGCTACGAACTCATGGTGCAGGACTACCACAGCTTTGAAGCCGGACGCGAAGTCGGCCTGCTGGTAAAGCCTTTCGACATCCACGTCATGAAGAAAGAGCGTACCTGCAATACCTTCGAGGGCAAGTTGACAGACTCCACCCACGTGGAATTTCTGGGCTGCAGCTTCGAATGCAGGGAAGTGACGGACATCGCCCCCGAAAGTCCCGTTCTTGTGGAAATCGACTTCCAGAACGTCATTCTCGAAGACAATGAAGAGGACGGACGACTGACGGGTGAAGTGAAATTCATTCTTTACAAGGGAAACCATTACCACCTTACGGTGTTTACCGACTGGGACGAGGATATCTTCGTCGATACCAATGACGTGTGGGACGACGGTGACCGCGTGGGCATCACCATCGCACCGGAAAACATACGGGTAAAGCCCCGGCCTCTCTCCTAAGGCAAGGAGAGAAATCAGCAGAGTAAAGGAACTACTGCTTTTCCTTGAAAGATAGTAAAGAGACATTTTTAATATTCACTATAAGTAATAAATATGACTCATGTCATCAAAATATTCTCCCGCTTCATTCTTCATGCGCCGGCGTAACTGGACGGTACCCTATGCGCTGTTTCTGCTTGTATTTGTAATAGTGCCGCTGCTGCTCATCGTGCTGTATGCCTTTACGGATGCCGAAGGTGCTTTCACCCTTGCCAACTTCCGCAAATTCATGATGCACCCCGAAGCGCTGAACACATTTGTCTATTCCATCGGAATCGCCGTAATCACGACCCTGGCCTGTCTGCTGTTGGGCTATCCGGCTGCCTACATCCTCAGCCAGAAGCAATTCAACACCTCCCGCACCATGGTGGTGCTCTTCATCCTGCCCATGTGGGTGAATATCCTCATACGAACCCTTGCCACCGTGGCTTTGTTTGATTTTCTGAACCTGCCGCTGGGCGAAGGCGCATTGGTATTCGGCATGGTCTATAACTTCCTGCCTTTCATGATTTACCCCATATACAACACCCTGCAGAAGATGGATCACAATCTGATAGAAGCTGCACAGGACCTCGGAGCCTCCCCTGTGAAGGTATTCGGGAAAGTAATCCTTCCCCTCTCCATGCCGGGCATCATGAGCGGTATCGTGATGGTTTTCATGCCCACGGTATCTACCTTCGCCATTGCCGAACTGCTGACGATGAACAACATCAAACTGTTCGGAACCACGGTACAGGAGAATATTTATAACGGAATGTGGAACTACGGAGCCGCCCTCTCGCTCATCATGCTGTTGCTGATAGGCATCACCATCCTCTTTACCAACGAAGAAGACGGCGCATCCAATGAAAGCGGAGGTGTGATATGATGACACGTATTCTTGCCAAAGGCTATTTGTGGCTGCTGCTGGCGCTGCTCTATTCGCCTATCCTAATTATCATGATATTCTCGTTTACCGAAGCCAAGGTACTGGGCAACTGGACGGGATTCTCTACCAAACTGTACAGCTCACTCTTCACGGGCGGCATGCACCACTCGCTGATGAGTGCGATAGGAAACACCTTTGTCATCGCGCTGATCGCCGCCACCGCCAGTACCCTCCTGGGCAGCTTTGCAGCCATCGGCATCTTCAACCTCCGGCAGCGCACCCGACAAGTGATGAACTTCGCCAATGCCATTCCGATGATGAACGCAGATATCATCACGGGGGTATCGCTGTTTCTGCTTTTTGTCAGTTTCGGCATATCGCAAGGCTTTACGACGGTGGTACTGGCGCATATCTCCTTCTGTACCCCCTACGTGGTTCTCAGCGTCATGCCACGGCTGAAGAAGATGAACCAGAATGTATATGAGGCTGCCCTCGATTTGGGAGCGACCCCGTTCCAGGCATTGCGCAAAGTCATTATGCCGGAGATACTGCCGGGAATGATAAGCGGGTTTATCCTTGCCTTCACTCTCTCCATCGACGATTTTGCAGTAACCATCTTCACCATCGGAAACGAAGGGCTTGAAACTCTCTCCACCTACATCTACGCCGATGCACGCAAAGGCGGCCTGACACCGGAGCTACGCCCGTTGTCAACCCTCATTTTCGTTACCGTACTGGTACTGCTGATTGTCATCAACAAACGTGCCGAAAAGTCGAAAAAAGAATAAAAGGAATGAAAAGACTAACGAACCTACTGATTCTACTGTGCTGCATTGCAATGTTCGCCTCCTGCGAGCATTCCAGCGAAAAACGCAGCCGCATATTGAAGATATACAACTGGGCAGACTACATCGACGAAGATGTCCTTGCCGAGTTTCCTGCCTGGTACAAGCAGCAGACGGGAGAAGAGATCCGTATTATCTACCAGGTGTTCGACATCAATGAAATCATGCTTACCAAGATTGAACGCGGACACGAAGATTTCGATGTCGTATGCCCGTCGGAATATATCATCGAGCGTATGCTGAAGAAGGATCTGCTCCTTCCGATTGACCGTAATTTCGGGAAGACTCCGGATTATCTGCCCAATGTCTCTCCCTACATCCAGAAAGAACTGAACAAAACCAGCCAGCCGGGACGTGTCACCACAGATTATGCCGTACCGTATATGTGGGGAACCGCCGGCATACTCTACAACAAGAATTTCATCAGCAAGGAAGAAGCCGGCAGCTGGCATTGCCTCTGGAATTCCAAGAATAAAGGTAAAATCCTGATGAAGGACAGTTATCGCGACGCTTACGGCACTGCCATTATCTACGCCCACGCCAAGCAACTGGCAGACGGCACCGTCACCGTGGAACAACTGATGAATGACAACTCTTCCAAGGCGATTGACCTCGCAGAAAAGTATCTGAAAGCCATGAAGCCCAACATCTCCGGCTGGGAAGCCGACTTCGGCAAGGAGATGATGACCAAAAATAAAACCTGGCTCAACCTGACGTGGAGCGGTGACGCTGTCTGGGCCATCGAAGAAGCCGCCGCCGTAGGGGTGGACTTGGATTACGAGGTTCCGCAAGAAGGCAGCAACATCTGGTACGACGGTTGGGTTATCCCTAAATATTCAAGGAACGTAAAGGCGGCAAGCTACTTCATCAACTACCTCTGCCAACCCGGAATAGCCATGCGCAACATGGATGCCATCGGTTATGTCAGTGCCGTGGCAACGCCCGAAATCCTGGAAGCGAAGACCGACACGACCCTAGAGCAATTCTCCGACCTGAGCTATTTCTTCGGTCCGGGAGCTGACAGCATACAGATCAACCCCGTCCAGTATCCCGACAAGAAGGTCGTGCAACGTTGCGCCATGATACGCGACTTCGGCGACCGTACCGAACTGGTCCTCGAAATGTGGAGCCGTGTGAAAGGCGACAATCTCAATACAGGAATCGTATTATTGATATTCTCCGTATTCGGTGTATTGTTTGTCTGGCTGGTATATGCCAAAATCCGGAAGTACAAACAGCAACAGCGCCATCGCCGGAGAAGAAGAAAAAGAACAACCTAATTCATAAATCTAAAATCATAAATCTCAAAATGCTGACTCAGATTATAAACGGACGTATATTCACCCCGCAAGGCTGGCTGAATGAAGGTTCCGTCCTGATGCGGGACGGAAAAATCCTTGAAGTAACAAACTGTGACCTCGCACTGATCGGTGCCCGGATGATTGATGCCAAAGGCATGTACATCGTTCCGGGATTCGTGTGCATGCACGCGCATGGCGGTGGCGGGCACGACTTTACGGAATGTACCGAGGAGGCTTTCCGTGGTGCCGTCAACGCACACTTGCGCCACGGGGCCACAAGTATTTTCCCTACCCTCTCCTCTTCTCCTTTCAGCAAGCTGCACCAAGCGGCGAAAATCTGCGAACAACTGATGGAAGAACCCGAAAGCCCCATACTGGGACTGCACATAGAAGGCCCTTACCTCAATCCCAAAATGGCGGGAGAACAATTTGCCGGACAAGTGAAGGAAATCGACGAGAATGAATACAAGGAACTTGCAGAAAGCACCCGGTGCATCCGCCGTTGGGATGCCTCTCCCGAACTGCCGGGAGCCCTGGACTTTGCACGCTACCTGCACGACAAGGGCATTCTCGTTGCCGCTTCCCATACCGAAGCCGAATATGACGGCATCAGGGAAGCCTACGAAGCAGGATTCACCCATGCGGCACACTTCTACAATGCCATGCCCGGCTTCCATAAGCGCCGTGAATACAAATATGAGGGAACCGTAGAAAGTGTCTATCTGACAGACGGGATGACCATCGAACTCATTGCCGACGGTATCCACCTGCCCTCTACCATCCTCCGGCTTGCCTACACGCTGAAAGGCGTAGAACATACCTGCCTCGTGACCGATGCCCTCTCCTATGCCGCCTGTGAAAGCAAGGAAATCAAGGACCCGCGCATCATCATCGAAGACGGCGTGTGCAAACTTGCCGACCGTTCAGCCCTGGCAGGCAGCATCGCCACTACCGACATGCTGATCCGCACCATGGTAAAAGCCGGCGTTTCTTTGGGAGATGCCCTGCGGATGGCCTCTGAAACCCCTGCCCGTATCATGGGAGTGTTTGACCGCAAAGGCTCTCTCCAGAAAGAGAAAGATGCGGATGTACTGATCATGGACAAGGACCTCAACATCCGCGCTGTATGGCAAGGCGGAAAATTAGTGGAGGAGACAAACACATTGTTCTAAGAACGATTGCCGGTTAGTGATGCAGGGAACAAAGAATCTGACTCAAGGCCCCATCAACCGCCAGCTGTTCAACCTGGCGATGCCTATTATGGCTACTTCGTTTATCCAGATGGCATACAGCCTCACGGATATGGCATGGGTAGGAAGGCTGGGCAGCGAAGCGGTGGCAGCCGTAGGGGCGGTAGGTATCCTGACATGGATGTCGGGCTCCATCGCCCTTCTCAACAAGGTCGGGGCCGAAGTCAGCGTAGGACAGTCTATCGGGGCAAGGAGCGAGGAAGACGCACGCAGCTTTGCTTCCCATAACATCACAATCGCTCTTATCATAGCCGTCTGCTGGGGAGCCGTATTATTCCTGTTTGCCCACCCCATCCTGCGTATCTTCGAATTGAAAGCAGACATCACGGCCCATGCGGTCACCTATCTGCGCATTGTGTCAACAGGCTTGCCTTTCGTGTTCCTGTCCGCTGCCTTCACCGGCATCTACAATGCAGCAGGGCGCAGCAAAACCCCGTTTTACATCAGTGGAACGGGACTGGTCATGAACATCATTCTGGATCCCCTCTTTATCTTCGGCTTTGGCTGGGGAACAGTGGGGGCCGCACTTGCCACATGGCTGTCCGAAGCGACGGTATTCGGAATCTTCGTCTATCAATTACGCCGCAGGGACGACCTGTTCGGCGGTTTCCCCTTCCTCACCCGCTTGAAGAAGAGATACACAAGACGCATCTTCAAATTGGGTTTGCCCGTAGCCACGCTGAACACGCTGTTTGCTTTCGTCAACATGTTTCTCTCACGGACTGCCTCGGAACAGGGCGGACATATCGGACTGATGGCTTTCACTACCGGCGGGCAAATAGAAGCCATCACCTGGAATACCTCACAAGGCTTCTCGACCGCACTGAGCACATTCATCGCACAGAACTATGCCGCAGGACGGACATCACGCGTAAAGCAGGCATGGCGCACCACCATGTGGATGACGGGTGTATTCGGGACAATCTGCACACTGGCATTCATCTTCTATGGCAGTGAAATATTCTCCGTCTTCGTGCCCGAAGCGGAAGCCTATCGTGTGGGTGGCGACTATTTGCGCATAGACGGCTATTCACAGGTGTTCATGATGCTGGAAATCACGATGCAGGGAGTATTCTACGGTTTAGGGCGCACGGTGCCTCCCGCCGTTGTCAGTATCGGATGCAATTATATGCGTATTCCGACAGCGCTGTTCCTGGTACACATGGGCATGGGAGTGGACGCCATCTGGTGGGCGGTTTGCGGAACGACGATTGCCAAAGGAATCATCCTTACCACCTGGTTTCTGATTATCAAAAGGAAAATTCTCTAAAAAAAGTACAATGAAAAACTTTATGGAGGATAACGGTGTTATTATATACATAAATTTGCAAGATATTAAGTTAAACCAACTAATAGGTAAAAATATGAAGAAAATGAAATTTACAGCGTTGCTGTTATGCAGCGCTTTACTGCTGGGCAGTTGCAGCACAATGAACAATACCACTAAAGGTGGAGTGATAGGCGGTGGATCGGGCGCAGCGGCGGGAGCTATCATCGGCGGCCTTATCGGCAAAGGAAAAGGAGCAGCCATCGGTGCGGCAGTCGGCGCAGCCGTCGGTACGGGTGCAGGTGTAGCCATCGGTCATAAGATGGACAAGAAAGCCGCCGAAGCCGCCAAGATTGAAGGAGCACAGGTAGAGCAGGTTACCGACAACAATGGCCTGCCCGCCGTGAAAGTGTCCTTTGCGGCAGGTATCCTATTTGCATTCAATTCTTCTGCTCTCAGCAATGAAGCCAAGTCTTCCCTGCGTGAGCTTGCACAGATTCTGAAAGAGGACCCTACTACGGATATTGCCATCATCGGACACACCGACAAGGTAGGCACTTATGAAGCCAACATGAAAGTTTCAAAGAATCGTGCTTATTCTGTAGAGAACTACTTGCAGGACTGTGGCGTCTCTCCTGCACAATTCAAAAAGGTAGAAGGTGTGGGATATACGGAATATGATGACAACCTGTCGGCAGATCAGAACCGGCGCGTAGAAATTTATATGTATGCCAGCGAGCAGATGATCAAAAATGCAGAAGCCGGAAAATGACAATCAAAAGCCTCATCTTTCTCCCCCCACTCTTCCGGAGAGAGGAGAAAGGTGAGGACACACAACACATCGTACCAATCTATATCACTCTGCTGATGGTTATCCGCAGTGTACAGCAGCTGTTCAAGGGAGAGAGTCCCGCATGGCATCACACGTGGATACCCTTTGTAGAAAGCAGCGGATAAATCCGCAAAGAAAAAGAAGAAGGGAAAATGACACCGGGACTAATAGGCATGCCCTCCTTCTTTCATCTCCCTGGCATCAATCTTCCGGTTGTCAATGCTGCGCCACGCGTAGAAGATATAAGCCAAGACGAAAGGAACCAAGATGGAAACATAAGCCATCACTTTCAAGGTGAACAGGCTTGAACAACTGTTTGCCAGTGTCAACGAACTCTGCAAGTCGCTGGTCGAAGGATAATAAGCCGTATTGTTATAGCCGGCAACAAGCAGCAGGGCAAGGACCGTGAGCACCGTACCCGCCCCTGCAAACCAGATACCTTTATCAAATGCAGGCTTCCACAAGGTACGGATTATTCCCCAAAGCACCGCCACTACCCCCGCCAGGAATACCGCCAGCACTACCGGCATCTCTATGAAATTCGTCAGATACTTATAGGGTTCCATAAAGACCTCACCGGTTTCGGGATTCACCGCATATCCGTCGGCCACCAATGTACGGATGACAAATGACAGGAAGAAAACAAGGAACAGTCCCGTGTTTCCCCATAATGAACGGCGGCAACGGGCTACCAAATCTCTGTCGGCAATGTTATTGATAAAATAGAGCGAGCCCAGAATACGCGCCAGGAAGAATACCGCCAGGCCCAATACCACATTCCAGGGATTGAGCAGCGCATCCAAGCCATGCCAACCGTTTGCCCACCGGCTGATGACCGGCATCATCGTATCTGCAATGTTTCCTTTATTGATATAGAACTCCGATCCCGTGAAGAAGGTAGCCACAGCGCCGCCCAACAGTACCGGGCCTACCACACCGTTGATTACCAGGAAAGCGCGGTAAGTAGTTTTACCCAACAGGTTCCCGGCCTTCGACTGGAACTCGTAACTGACCGCCTGCAGCACAAAGCTGAACAGGATAATCATCCATAACCAGTATGCCCCGCCGAAACTGGTACTATAGAACAGCGGGAACGAAGCAAAGAATGCTCCGCCGAACGTGACGAGTGTCGTAAACGTAAACTCCCACTTGCGTCCCGTAGAATTTATCATCATCTTACGTTGTTCCTCCGTCTTGCCCAGACAGAACAAAAGTGAATTACCTCCCTGTACAAACAACAGGAATACCAAGAGAGCCCCCAATAAGGAAACTACAAACCACCAATATTGTTGAAGAAATGAATACATAATGTTATTAGTTAAGCCTCACCCCCGGTCTCCCTCTTCGAAAGAGAGGGAAGTTCGGGAAGTGGGGATATGGTTAGTATTGAATGAACTTTGAAGATGCAAGGAATCCTCACTTCCCTTCCGGAGAATGGCCGGAAGCGGTACTTGGCCCCTTGCGTATTGCCTTCAGCATGATTCCCACCTCAGCAATCAGCATGACAGTAAAGAGCACCAGGAAGATAAAGAACGTAGTCTGCACGGAACTTACATCCAGTTTGGAGATGGCGGCACTGGTAGGCAGCATATCCTGGATGGCCCACGGCTGACGCCCGCATTCCGCCACCACCCAACCGGCCTGTCCGGCAAGATATCCCAGCGGAATAGTCCACAAGGCAATCCAATGCATCCAGCGCATCCCCGCCAGGTCTTTCTTGTAAGACAGGAACAACACCAGAATGAAGAAAAGGATAAAATACCCGCCCAAAATCACCATGACACGGAACATATAGAACGTCAAAGGCACATTGGGCACCAACTCGTTCACATCTTTAATATAGCCATAACCAAAATAAGCCACATTTTCTTTCAACACCTTGGCAGCCACTTCAGCCTCGGCATCATTGCCGGCCGCACGGGCGGTGCGGTATGCGGAGAAAGCACCGATAGCCTTCTTCCCCTTTTCTATTTTTTCTTCCGCGGAAAGCGCCTTCGTGCCATCTTCCAATGTATAGCCGCCTTTCAGCAAGTCATTGATGCCCGGAACAAACGCATCCATCCTGCGCTCGGCAAGCAGTGACAGCATCTTGGGAATCTCGATACGCATGAGGAACGGATTCTCGCCGTCATCAGCCGTCTTCTTGTCGGGATTCAAGATACCGAAAGCTACCAGCCCGGCACCCTGCCGCCCCTCGTAATACCCTTCCATGGCAGCCAGTTTCATAGGTTGCTTCTGCGCCACCTGGTAACCGGAACCGTCGCCTGTCCATGCGGAGAACACTGCGGCACACAGCCCTACCCATGCCGCAACCTTCACGCTTGCCAAGGCAAACTTCTTGTCGCGCTTCTTCAGCAGATACCAGCAGCTGACACCCACCACAAATACGGCGGCCAGCACCCAACCGGACAATACACTATGGAAAAACTTGTTGACGGCCATCGGTGAAGTAGCCACAGCCCAGAAATCCACCATCTCATTGCGTGCCGTATCAGGATTGAATTCCATACCTACCGGATTCTGCATCCAGGCATTGGCCACCAGAATCCACCAGGCAGAGATGGTGGCACCCAGCCCCGTGAGCCAGGTTGCCGTAAGGTGGAAGCGCTTGCTCACCTTCTCCCAACCGAAGAACATGACGGCAATGAAAGTTGCTTCCATAAAGAAAGCCAAGATACCCTCTATGGCAAGCGGCGCACCGAAAATGTCGCCCACAAACCAACTGTAATTGCTCCAGTTCGTCCCGAACTCAAACTCCAATATCAACCCCGTAGCCACTCCCACGGCAAAATTGATACCGAACAATTTCATCCAGAACTTGGCTGTATGTTTCCAAAACTCGTCACCCGTACGGTAATACACCGTTTCCATGATGCCCATAATAACCGCCAGACCCAGTGTAAGCGGCACAAAAATCCAGTGATAAATGGCTGTCAAGGCAAATTGAGCTCTCGACCAGTCAATCAGAGAAGTGTCAATGTTTTCAAGCATGAGAGTAAGTATTAAGCATTAATATTCAATCTTTCATCGAGGTTCATTCATCGGCAGCGCGGATAATGAGTTCACGGCTGACATAATCGTCCTTATCGGCTCCTACGGCAGGAGTATTCAGATAATTCGGAAAAAAGAAGAGGCGAAGAATAAAAAACATGATAAAAAGCTTTATCAATATAATAAGCCACAAGGTACGTCCCAAGGTCATGCTTCGAAACCCCTCCAAATAAAATCGCCAAATGCTGATCACAGTTTGCTTCATAAGGTCAAATTTATAATCATTACAAATATAAAATACTTTTATATAAATAACAAACAAAAAGCAAAAAAGTTAGAGGCAAGGGTAATTTACCCCACTCTTTTAGGGGATGACTGCCCGTATTTTTTGTGCCACCGGGTTGGCACAAGCGTGCCACGCCTAAGGCACAGTTGTGCCAACCCGGTGGCACAAAAAAATACGGGCCGCCCCAACTGTCGGTACAAAAAAGTAGTTGGACGACGAAAAGAACACCAACGTCTATCATTTTTGCCGATAAACCCCGGAGCCTCTATATTTGCCCATGTAAAACAATAGAATACCGAAGATATGACGAACGTAAAAAGATTGACAGTGATAACACTCTGCCTGGCAGGATGCATGCGATTGGCCGCTCAGAATGACAGCATCACGCAGCAACCCGGCAGCCTGCCGGTACAATGGGATCTGCAGGCCTGCATCGACTATGCCCTGCAGCAGAATATCACCCTCCGCAAAAACCGCCTCAGTGCAGAAAGTGCCGGGGTGGATGTAAAGACTGCCAAAGCGGCGCTCTTCCCCAGTCTCTCGGCAAGTGTGAGCCAGCGTGTCGTAAACCGTCCCAACAGCGAGACGAACACCATCATTGACGGGGACAACATCACCAGCAGCCAGAGCAAGACAAGCTACAACGGCAGCTATGGCATTGATGCCAACTGGACCCTGTACAACGGCGGCAAACGCCTCAACACCTTGAAGCAACAGCGCCTCAACAACCGGATTGCCGAACTAAACATATCGCAAAGTGAAAACAGCATCGAAGAGAGCATCGCACAAACTTACGTACAGATACTCTATGCCGCCGAAACCGTAAAAGTGAACGAATCGACCCTTGAGGTAAGCCAGGCCGAATGTGAGCGTGCCCGTGCCTTGTTCGATGCAGGAAGCATCGCCAAAAGCGACCTGGCACAGCTGGAAGCACAAGTCAGCACGGACAAATATCAGTTGGTGACGGCACAGGCCACCCTGCAGGACTACAAACTCCAGTTGAAACAGTTGCTCGAACTGGACGGTGAAGAAGAGATGAACCTCTACCTCCCTTCCCTTGACAACGAGAATGTACTGGCACCACTCCCCGCCAAACTGGATGTTTACCGTGCAGCCCTCAGCCTGCGTCCCGAAATAGAAGCCGGCAAACTGGACGTACAGGCAGCGGACCTGGATATCAAGATAGCCCGGGCCGGCTATATGCCCACGCTGAGCCTGACTGCAGGCATCGGAACAAACCATGCCAACGGAAATGACTTCACCTTTGGCGAGCAGGTCAAAAGCAATTGGAACAATTCCCTCGGATTCAGCATCAGTGTCCCCATCTTCAACAACAGGCAGACGAAGAGTGCCGTGCAAAAGGCCAAGCTGCAGAAACAGACCAGTGAGCTAAACCTGTTGGATGAACAAAAGACTCTCTACAAGACCATTGAAAGCCTCTGGCTTGATGCCAATAGCGCCCAGCAGCGTTATGCGGCAGCAGTGGAAAAGCTAAAAAGCACGCAGACCAGCTATGACCTCATACAAGAGCAGTTCAACCTGGGCATGAAAAATACAGTGGAGCTGCTGACGGAAAAAAGCAACTTGCTCAATGCCCGGCAGGAAACTTTGCAAGCCAAATACATGGCCATACTGAACACACAGCTGCTGAAGTTCTACCAAGGAGAAAAGATAGAACTGTAAACAAGAATATCAACGTAATACATTATACATCATGAATAAGAAGAAAATCATACTGATTGTTGCGCTTGCCGCTGTGGCAGTCGGCGGGAGCCTGTGGCTTTTTAGCGGTTCATCTGCCAAACATAAAGTGACTTATGTAACGGCAACCGTCAACAAAGGCGAGATATCAGAATCTGTAACGGCCACAGGGACCATCGAACCGGTCACCGAAGTGGAAGTCGGTACACAGGTCAGCGGTATTATCGACAAGATTTATGTGGATTATAATTCTGTAGTCACCAAAGGGCAGCTGATCGCCGAAATGGACCGCGTAACCCTGCAAAGCGAACTCGCCTCCCAGCGTGCCGCCTACAACGGAGCAAAGGCCGAATACGAATATCAGCAGAAAAACTACGAACGCAACAAGGGATTGCATGAGAAGCAACTCATCAGCGATACGGACTACGAACAGTCCCTCTATAACTACCAGAAAGCAAAGAGCAGCTATGAAAGCAGCCAGGCATCTCTGGCAAAGGCAGAACGGAATTTGTCCTACGCCACCATCACCTCCCCCATTGACGGCGTAGTCATCAGCCGCGACGTAGAAGCAGGGCAGACTGTGGCTTCCGGATTCGAGACGCCGACCTTGTTCACCATTGCTGCCGACCTGACACAGATGCAGGTAGTGGCCGATGTAGATGAAGCCGACATAGGCGGTGTGGAAGAAGGACAACGTGCCACCTTTACCGTAGATGCCTACCCCAACGATGTATTCGAAGGAGTGGTGACCCAGATACGCCTGGGTGACGCCACCTCAAGCAGCAGTAGCAGCACCTCTTCTTCGAGCACGGTGGTAACCTACGAAGTGGTTATCTCTGCCCATAATCCGGACCTGAAACTGAAACCCCGTCTGACAGCCAATGTCACCATCTATACGCTTGACCGGAAAGACGTGCTCTGTGTGCCTGCCCGCGCGCTCCGCTTCAATCCGGAGAAACCGCTTATCGGTGAAAACGACCTTGTGAAGGATTGCGAAGGAGAACACAAACTTTGGACACGTGAAGGCAACACGTTCACCGCCCATCCGGTAGAGACAGGCATCTCCAACGGCGTCAGCACGGAGATTACCAGTGGAATCAGTGAAGGTACCGTTGTCGTGACCGAAGCAACTTTAGGCAATATGCCCGGCGAAAACGATTCTCCGGCAATGACCCAGGAAGCAGGCGGTGAAAAGAGCCCTTTCATGCCCGGCCCTCCGGGAAACAACAAGAAAAAGAGTAAATGATAAAACAACCATCATGAACAAAGTAGTCATTGAACTTCAGAATATCAAACGGAACTTCCTGGTGGGAGATGAAACGGTACACGCTCTGCGCGGCGTCTCGTTTACCATCAAAGAAGGTGAATTCGTCACCATCATGGGGACTTCCGGTTCGGGAAAATCAACATTGCTGAATACCCTCGGCTGTCTCGATACCCCCACCAGCGGCGAATACTTCCTGGATGGCATCTCCGTACGCACCATGAGCAAACCGCAGCGTGCCATACTGAGAAACAGGAAAATCGGTTTTGTTTTCCAAAACTACAACCTGCTCGCCAAGACCACCGCCGTGGAGAATGTAGAGCTGCCGTTGATGTACAACTCGGCCGTCTCGGCCGGCGAAAGACGGGAACGCGCCATCGAGGCGCTGAAAGCCGTCGGACTGGGTGACCGGCTGGAACACAAGTCCAACCAGATGTCCGGAGGACAGATGCAGCGCGTTGCCATTGCCCGCGCTTTGGTCAACAATCCTGCCGTAATCCTGGCAGACGAGGCCACGGGCAACCTTGACACACGCACTTCTTTCGAAATCCTGGTCCTGTTCCAGAAACTGCATGCCGAGGGGCGTACCATCATTTTCGTTACCCATAACCCGGAAATAGCCCAGTACAGCAGCCGCAACATCGTACTGCGTGACGGACAGGTGAAAGATGACAGCATCAACCCCCACATACTGGACGCGGCCGATGCATTGGCTGCATTGCCCAAACAAGAGGAAGATTAATACACCTTATTATTATAGATATGAACGGAACAAATCTTTTTAAAATAGCACTTCGTGCCTTGTCCAACAACAAGCTGCGTGCATTCCTCACCATGCTGGGCATCATCATCGGCGTAGCATCGGTCATCACCATGCTTGCCATCGGACAGGGTTCCAAGAAGAGCATCCAGGCACAAATCTCCGAAATGGGCTCCAACATGATTATGATACATCCGGGAGCCGACATGCGCGGTGGTGTCCGCCAGGATCCCAGTGCCATGCAAACGCTGAAGCTGACCGATTATGAATCATTGCGCAATGAAACAAACTTTCTTTCCGCAGTCAGTCCCAACGTGTCTTCCAGCGGACAACTCATCGCAGGCAACAACAACTACCCCTCTTCCGTCAGCGGTGTCGGCACGGATTACCTTGAAATCCGCCAGCTGACCATAGATAACGGTGAAATGTTTACTGAGGCCGACATACAGACCTCCGCCAAAGTCTGTGTGATCGGAAAGACCATCCAGGACAATCTGTTTCCGGGCGGCGAAGACCCTGTCGGGCGCATTATCCGTTTCAATCAGGTTCCTTTCCGCGTGGTCGGTGTACTCAAGTCCAAAGGGTACAATTCTATGGGAATGGACCAGGACGACGTTGTACTGGCACCCTACTCTACCGTCATGAAACGTCTGCTGGCACAGACTTACCTCAGCGGCATCTTTGCCTCCGCCCTCAGCGAAGACATGACGGACAACGCCACCGAAGAAATCACCGAAATATTACGCCGTAACCATAAGCTGAAAGAGAGCGACGACGACGATTTCACCATCCGTTCCCAACAGGAACTCAGTACCATGCTGAACTCCACGACGGATCTGATGACAACGCTGCTTGCCTGCATTGCGGGTATATCACTCGTTGTCGGAGGTATCGGCATCATGAACATCATGTACGTCAGTGTCACGGAACGTACACGCGAAATCGGGCTGCGCATGTCCGTAGGCGCCCGTGGAGTAGATATCCTGAGCCAGTTTCTGATAGAAGCTATCCTCATCAGCATCACCGGAGGTCTGATCGGCGTCGTCATCGGCTGCGGTGCCAGCTGGATAGTAAAGAGTGTAGCCCACTGGCCCATCTTCATCCAGCCTTGGAGTGTATTCCTCTCCTTCGCCGTATGTACCGTCACCGGGGTATTCTTTGGCTGGTATCCTGCCAAGAAAGCAGCGGACCTGGATCCGATTGAGGCAATACGTTATGAATAATGAGTGAAAAAGAATTATCTTTGCAGAATGAAACAAGTACCCAACTCCCTGCCTCGCCTCATCGAAGTCCTGACACATGTCATCGGATGGGGAATCGTTTTCGGTTTTCCATTTCTGATGATGAGCCGCAGCGGCTTCACAATAACCTGGATAGACTATCTACGGCATGGCAGCATTATTCCACTCTCTTTTCTCATAGTGTTCTATGTGAATTATTTCTTCCTTATCCCCCGCTATCTGTTTGAAGGACGCATCAGGCAGTACCTGCTGGCAAATGCGCTGCTAATCATCTGTATTGCCGCCGGCGCCCACCTATGGCAGGAATATGCATTCCACACCTATGGCAAAGAGACAGTGGAAAAAGGCGGAAGACATAAAGGGCCTCCCAAGTGGATATTCATCCTACGTGATATCTTTTCCATGATATTGACCATAGGATTAAGTGCCGCCATCAAGATGAGCGGACGTTGGGCACAAATCGAAGCCGCCCGCCGCGAAGCGGAAAAAAGTCGTACTGAAGCCGAATTGAAGAATCTGCGCAACCAGCTGAATCCTCACTTTCTGCTCAATACGCTGAATAATATTTATGCCCTTATCGCTTTCGATACGGATAAGGCCCAAGATGCCGTACAAGAGTTAAGCCGCCTGCTTCGCCATGTCCTCTACGACAATCAGCAGAATTTCGTCACGCTCGCCAAAGAGATGGATTTTATCCGCAATTACATCGAATTGATGCGCATACGCCTATCTTCCAATGTAAGCGTAGAAACGCAATTCGATGTCCGTCCGGATAGCCATACTGAAATCGCGCCGCTTATTTTCATCTCCCTCATAGAGAATGCTTTCAAACATGGCATTTCTCCCACCGAACCCAGTTTCATCCGCATCCACTTCAGTGAAAGTCCCGGAGAGATACGCTGTGAGATAACCAACAGCTACCACCCCAAAAGCCAGACAGACAAAAGTGGAAGCGGTATCGGACTGGAACAGGTGCGGAAGCGTCTGGAGCTGACTTATCCCGGCCGGTATAGCTGGCAAAGAGGAGTGAACCGGGATGGAAAAGAATATCAGTCAATTTTAGTAATCAATGTTTAACGACCAGTACCATGAATCTGAAATGTGCAATCGTTGACGATGAGCCTTTAGCATTAAACCTTCTGGAAAGCTATGTCAACAAGACCCCTTTTTTAAAGTTAGAAGGAAAGTATTCCAGTGCCGTCCAAGCCATGAAGGAATTACCGGACAAGAAGATAGACTTGCTGTTCCTCGATATACAGATGCCCGAATTAAACGGACTGGAGTTTTCGAAGATGGTGGAACCGGGTACACGCATCATCTTCACTACAGCTTTCGGGCAATATGCCATAGATGGCTATAAGGTCAATGCATTGGATTATTTATTGAAACCGATTTCTTACGTCGATTTTCTGCAGGCCGCCAACAAGGCCGTGCAATGGTTTGAACTGCTGCAACAGCCCAAAGAAGAAATCCAAAGCATTTTTGTAAAGAGCGACTACAAACTTGTCCAAATAGAATTGAAGAAAATCCTATACATAGAGGGTTTAAAGGATTATATAAAAATATATGAGGAAGACTCCGCAAAGCCTATCTTGTCTCTGATGAGCATGAAAGCCATGGAAGACTTGCTTCCCTCTTCACGTTTTATGCGCGTACACCGCTCCTACATAGTCCAAAAGGACAAAATACGTGTAATAGACCGTGGAAGAATCGTTTTTGGAAAGAATTATATCCCGATCAGCGACAGTTACAAGTCATCTTTTCAAGAGTTTTTGGAAAAAAGAAGCTGAATGAATCTTTTATTTGTCGATAAAATTAATTATTTTGTCGATTTATTACACAATATTATTGCATATTAAAAGATGTTTTTTTACCTTTGCAACGAACAGATAGGAGTTGTGAAACTCCCCCAATAGAATAGTTTAGTTAAGTCTAGTTTAGTTTTTGTGTGAGCACTTCCTTCGTAAGCGAACGACAGGAAGTGCTTTTATTTTAGGTATATCTCATTGTCTTATATCGCAAAGAACTATTAACTCCAAGAATGAGAAGTTAGAACAAGAACGCTCCCCCGAATGTTATACTGGCAATACCGATAAATATGAAAGCTCGAATCATGGTATTGGCCACCGTCTCACCAGACGGACATCCTTCGACAAGGACCGTACTGCTGAAAGGAGTAGAAAACGGGAAAATGATTTTCTTCACTAATTATGAAAGCCGTAAAGGACAGCAACTGGCAGTCAATCCTTACGTTTCCCTATCCTTTGTGTGGCATAAACTGGAAAGACAGGTACATATTGAAGGAAAAGCAGAAAAATGCCCACCGGAAGAATCAGATACCTATTTTGCAAGCAGGCCCTACAAGAGTAAAATCGGTGCAAGAATCTCTCCACAAAGCCACATCATAAATAGCCGCACGGAAATTGTGCGTGCTTTCATATATGAAGCGGCCCGATTGGCAGGGCAACCCATCAAGCGTCCCGACAACTGGGGAGGATTTGCCGTCACTCCTCTCCGATTCGAATTTTGGCAAGGACGCGAAAGCAGGCTCCACGACCGTTTTGAATATATTCTGCAGGCAGACAACAGTTGGCAGACCGTACGTTTGGCGCCTTGATTTCCACTTGGCAGAACTTCTTTCCTATGGGAATTTCTACATAGTTCCACTGGCTTTCTCCGCCTGGGCGTCCATAAATATTTCGACATCTTCGGCATGATGGGCTACATAAGCCGCCGGTCCCGTATCACCAGAATCAAGAATATCACGGACTACGTTTGCCTTATTCTTGCCGGTAATAAAGAATATAAGTTTCCTTGCCGCAAACAGAAGACAGCCCGTCATGGCGATACGTTGCTGCCCGTTATAGGGATTGACACTCACCTCATAGGGATGAAAGGAAGCAAGCAAGTATTCCTGACCGGGAAAAATGGAAGACGTATGGCCGTCATCTCCCGCACCAAGCAGTACGGCATCAAAAGTAGGAAAGCCACGCCAGAGTGGTACAGTGCGGCATACCTGTGCCGAATAACGTTTTGCTTCAGCCTCCGGCGGATAATCCCCGAAGATAGGAAAGACAAACTCTCCCGGCATCCCCACCTCATCCAGGAGCAGACGGCGCATGGTTCCATAATTACTCTCCGAATCTTCCATAGGCACACAACGTTCATCCACCCAATAAATACGCATCCGCTTCCATGGAGTGACTTCCTTATACTCATTCGCCCAAATGTCAAACATAAGCGAAGGGGTACTGCCTCCACTGAATGCAAAATAGAAAGTTCTGTCCGGCTCACGCTCCATCATCCCGACAAGATGTTTAATCAGTGCGTGCGCTGTTTCTGTAGCAGTACTGTATATATAACTTTTCATAACTCACAATATTCATCCGTATTCGTTAAATTCTTACATGGATTGGTCCATTCCGCGCCATGTTCACGCATCATGGCTTCGCTTTCCAACGGCCCCCAGGTACCGACGGGATATCCATACAACGGAGCATCCGGGCATTCTTTCCAATACTTCAACACAGGGTTGAAGAATCTCCATGAAGCCTCTACGGCATCACTGCGTGTAAAGAGAGTAGGATCCCCCTGTATGCAGTCTTCAATAAGACGGGCATAAGCATCCCCCGTAGGTAATCCGCCCAGTTTATCATAACTGAAATCCATCATCACTTGTTTGACATCAAATCCCGGTCCGGGCACTTTCATCCCAAACTTCAGCACAATGCCTTCGTTGGGTTGCAAACGCAGGATCAGCTTGTTGGCCCTCGGGCAGTGCCCACCTTCACAACGGAACATCTGGTGAGGTGTCTCCCGGAAATGGACTACTATCTCTGTCACCTTGGTCGGCATTTGTTTACCTGTACGTATATAGAAAGGTACCCCACTCCAACGCCAGTTATTGATACCGATTTTCATGGCAATATAAGTTTCAGTACGGGAGTCGGACGCCACATTCTTTTCTTCACGGTAACCGGGTTTAATACCCGAAGCCGTATATTGTCCGCGGACAATGTGTTCATTCAGATCCTCTTCCGTAAGAGGCGCGAGTGATTCATACACTTTTACCACTTCATTTCTGAAATTGTCGGCATTGAAAACGGCAGGCGGTTCCATGGCTGTCAGTGCCACAAGCTGTATAAGATGGTTCTGCACCATATCACGCAAGGCACCGGCACCCTCGTAAAAACCTCCACGCTGTTCGATACCCAGATTTTCAACCGCTGTAATTTCTACATAATCAATATAATTGCGGTTCCATAAGGGTTCAAAGATACCATTGGCAAAGCGAAAAGCCAGAATATTCTGCGCCGTTTCCTTACCCAGGAAATGGTCGATACGGTAAATCTGGTGTTCTTCAAACACGGAAGCATAAATCTTGTTCAGTTCCAGTGCAGACTCCAGATCATAGCCAAAAGGCTTTTCTACAATGATGCGTGTATGGGGACGGTTCAGATGTGCAGCTTTCAGATGAAGCGGAATTACACCGTACAAAGAAGGAGGGGTAGCCAAATAATACAGCAGATTATCCGGATTCTGTTCGCCGGTCAGTTCCTGTAAACGTTTGTCCAGTGCACCATAACCTTCTGCTTCAGCAGGATCCAGAGTCAAATAACGCAAGTGGCTGCAAAATTCATTCATTGGCCCTTCCACCTGTTCCTTGGAAGACACATACTTGCGTAACTCATCCAAGATATATTCCTGATAATGAGCATCCGTATAATCCGTACGTCCTATCCCCAAAATGGAAAATCCGTCCGGAAGCCGGCGGTCATTATATAAAGTATAAAGTGCCGGCATCAGTTTGCGTTTGGTCAAGTCCCCTGAGGCACCAAAAATTATCATCACAAATTTATTCATAGTCGATAGCTGTTTTAATCTTCACACATTATAAGTTCCCGACTTCGTATCGCCGCCATGTCCGGTCCAATTCTCATGGAAGAATTGTCCGCGTAACTCGTCCGTCCGTTCAAAGGTATGTGCGCCGAAATAGTCACGCTGTGCCTGAATCATATTTGCAGGCAACTTGGCAGAAACAAGGGAGTAAAAATAGTTTAATGCCGAAGAGAAAGCAGGTACCGGGAGTTCTTCTTTCATGGACTGTGCCACCAGATGCTTCCACCCAGAAAGCAACTGCTGCATCTCCTTCTTGAAATAAGGAGCCAACAGAAGGTGGCGGGGGTTATCTTTCGCCTCAAAAGCAGCAGCGATGTCATTCAGGAATACACTGCGGATGATACATCCACCGCGCCACATACGGGCAATGGACGCCAAATCCAGTTTCCATCCAAAAGCATCGGAAGCGCGTTGCAATACAGCAAAACCTTGCGCATAGGACACCAACTTGGAAGCATACAATGCCGAATAAATATCTTTCACCAGTTCCGTTTTATTATATACAGCCTGTGAACGTTGACAGACAAACTGCTTGGCAGCCGTTTCACGCAAGCCTTTCTGCGCGGAGAGGCTACGTTCAAATACAGCCGTGGCAATCAGCCCCAACGGCATACCCAGTTCCATGGCATTGATGACAGACCACTTACCCGTTCCTTTTTGTCCGGCAGTATCCAGAATCTTGTCGATCAAACAACCTCCCGCCTTATCTTTATGGCGCAGGATATTGGCTGTAATTTCAATCAGATAGCTTCGCAGTTTGCCCTCATTCCAATGGGAAAAGACCTCTGCCATCTGTTCGTTGTTCAAGTCGAGCAATTGCTTCATAACCCAATAAGCTTCAGCAATGAGTTGCATATCACCATATTCGATGCCATTGTGTATCATCTTGACAAAATGACCGGAACCCGCCGGACCTATCCACCCGCAACACGGAGTACCGTCGGAAGACTTGGCTGCAATGCTCTGCAAAACAGGTCTTATTTCTTCCCAAGCACTCTCGGACCCCCCAGGCATTATGGAAGCACCATTCAATGCACCTTCTTCCCCACCGGAAACACCTGCACCGACAAAGCGAAAGCCCTTTTTCTCGGCCAGCGCCACACGACGGTTGGTATCTTCATAATTGGAATTCCCTCCGTCAATCAATATGTCTCCTGCCGATAAATAAGGAAAAAGTTGCTCCATCAGTTCATCTACCGCACTGCCGGCGCGAACCATCATCATGATCTTGCGGGGAGCCTTGATGGAAGATACGAAATCTGAAATATCCGTATAGCCCTGAATACTTTTTCCTTTGGCACGGCCGTTAATGAAACGTTCCACGACTCCTTCTTCCACTCCCGGAACCGTACGGTTGTAAACCGAAACGTTCCAGCCCTTATCCGCCATGTTGAGCGCTAAATTCTCTCCCATGACAGCAAGCCCGATGAGTCCTATGTCTGTTTTATTTAAATTCTCCATATACATACTAAATTTTGTCTTTATGTTGAAACAAAATGCTTGCAGCATTTGTTCGTATGAATTTCGAAAATAAAACAGTACATTTGTAGTCGATAAGTTATTTCATCAAACCTGAAACTCAATATTTATGAAGAAACTCCATGTCGGCCTGTTGCCACGAATTGTTATCGCCATCATCCTGGGTATCCTCTTTGGAAATTTCCTCCCCGCCCCATTGGTACGCCTGTTTGTCACATTCAATGGTATCTTCAGTGAATTCCTGAATTTTTCCATACCGCTCATCATTGTGGGATTGGTGACTGTTGCCATAGCCGACATCGGACGAGGGGCGGGACGGATGCTCCTGGTCACGGCACTCATCGCTTACGGAGCCACTTTGTTCTCCGGATTCCTCTCCTACTTCACCGGTATCACAATTTTCCCTTCACTCATCACGCCCGGAATCCCTTTGGAAGAAGTAAGTGAGGCACAAGGTATCCTGCCCTATTTCTCGGTAGCCATCCCTCCGCTGATGAATGTGATGACTGCATTGGTGCTGGCTTTCACGTTAGGGCTGGGACTGGCAGGACTACAGGACAATGCCTTGAAAAATGCGGCACGTGACTTTCAAGAAATCATCGTCAAGATGATAGGTGCGGTAATACTCCCCTTGCTACCTATTTATATATTCGGAATATTCCTCAACATGACCCACTCCGGACAAGTATTCGGTATATTGACGGTATTTATCAAAATAATCGGAATCATCTTCCTGCTGCACATTTTCCTGTTGGTATTCCAGTATTGCATTGCCGCCTTATTCGTCCGTAAGAACCCTTTCAGGCTACTGGGAAGAATGCTGCCGGCCTACTTCACGGCCTTGGGAACCCAATCTTCCGCCGCCACTATCCCGGTCACGCTGGAGCAGGCCAAAAAGAACGGAGTATCTGCGGACATTGCCGGTTTCGTGATTCCGCTTTGCGCTACCATCCACTTGTCCGGCAGCACGCTGAAGATTGTGGCGTGTGCCCTTGCATTGATGATAATGCAAGGCATGCCCCATGACTTTCCCTTATTTGCAGGATTTATCTTTATGCTCGGCATCACCATGGTAGCTGCACCCGGTGTTCCCGGAGGTGCCATCATGGCATCCCTCGGCATCCTTCAATCCATGCTGGGATTCGATGAATCGGCACAGGCGCTGATGATTGCGCTCTACATCGCGATGGATAGTTTCGGTACCGCCTGCAACGTGACCGGAGACGGAGCAATTGCACTGATTATCGACAAAATGACGGGAAAGAAAATCAACGGATACTAATAACTGTATAAGTTTTGTCATTTCACAAAAAATGACGAGTTTTGCATTCTGAAAAACTAAAACTAAAAAACAATCAGAATGAAGAAAGCTCTTATCTCCGGCATTACCGGACAGGACGGTTCCTTCCTTGCCGAATTCCTCTTGCAGAAAGGATATGAGGTACATGGTATTTTACGCCGTTCCTCTTCTTTCAATACAGCGCGTATCGAACACCTTTACTTTGACGAATGGGTGCGCGACATGAAACAACGCCGTCTCATCAACCTGCACTATGGTGATATGACAGATTCATCATCCCTTATCCGTATCATTCAGCAAGTGCAACCCGATGAAATATATAACCTGGCAGCTCAAAGTCATGTAAAGGTATCATTCGATGTACCCGAATATACGGCTGAAACGGATGCCGTAGGTACGCTCCGTATGCTCGAAGCCGTACGCATTCTCGGCATGGAGAAGAAAACAAAAATCTACCAGGCATCCACTTCCGAACTGTTCGGTAAGGTACAGGAAGTTCCCCAAAAAGAAACGACTCCTTTCTACCCCCGCAGTCCGTACGGGGTAGCTAAACAGTATGGCTTCTGGATTACCAAGAACTACCGCGAAAGCTACGGAATGTTCGCAGTCAACGGTATCTTGTTCAACCATGAAAGCGAGCGTCGTGGAGAGACTTTCGTAACCCGCAAAATAACTTTGGCTGCCGCACGTATAGCCCAGGGCTTCCAAGACAAACTGTATTTGGGAAATCTTGATTCCCTCCGCGACTGGGGATATGCCAAAGATTACGTTGAGTGTATGTGGCTGATTCTGCAGCATGATACTCCGGAGGACTTTGTCATAGCCACCGGTGAAATGCATACCGTCCGTGAATTCGCGACACTGGCCTTCCGGGAAGTAGGAATCGGACTTCGCTGGGAAGGCGAAGGAGTCAACGAGAAAGGCATCGACGTGAAAACGGGCAAAACGCTGGTAGAAGTTGACCCCAAATATTTCCGGCCGGCCGAAGTGGAGCAATTATTGGGCGATCCTACCAAAGCCAAGACATTACTGGGATGGAATCCCCGCCAGACCAGCTTTGAGGAACTGGTACACATCATGGCCGAACACGATATGAAATTCGTGAAGAAACTGCATCTCAGAACATGTGACAATCATTGACAGACAGTCCTAGCTGACAGTAAAAGCAGCTTCAACCGTAATCTGTAAATCGTAAAATCGTAAATAAAACCAAGATTGTAAATCATAACAATTATGTCATTAGATAAGAATGCCAAAATATATGTAGCAGGCCATCGTGGACTGGTAGGCTCTGCCATCTGGAAAAACCTGCAGGAAAAAGGTTATACCAACCTTGTGGGAAAGACCCATAAAGAGCTTGACTTGCTTGACGGAGCAGCCGTCCGTAAATTCTTTGATGAAGAACAGCCCGAATATGTATTCCTTGCAGCCGCCTTTGTAGGCGGTATCATGGCAAACAGTATCTACCGTGCCGACTTCATCTACAAGAACCTGCAAATCCAACAGAACGTCATCGGTGAAAGTTTCCGTCATAACGTGAAGAAACTTCTTTTCCTGGGCAGCACCTGTATCTACCCACGCGATGCCGAACAACCGATGAAGGAGGATGCACTGCTCACTTCTCCGCTGGAATATACCAATGAGCCATACGCCATTGCCAAAATAGCCGGACTGAAGATGTGCGAGAGTTTCAATCTCCAATACGGCACAAATTACATTGCCGTGATGCCGACCAATCTGTATGGCCCCAATGACAATTTCGACTTGGAACGCAGCCATGTACTCCCCGCCATGATCCGTAAAATATATCTCGCACATTGCCTGAAGCAAAACGACTGGGATGCCGTGCGCAAGGACATGAATCTCCGTCCGGTAGAAGGAATTGACGGAAACAGCAGCAAGGAAGACATTCTGGACATCCTCGGCAAATACGGCATCAGTGGGGAAGAAGTAAAACTTTGGGGTACCGGCACTCCGTTACGCGAGTTCCTCTGGAGTGAAGAAATGGCAGATGCCAGCGTCTTCGTAATGGAACATGTGGATTTCAAGGACACCTACCGACCTGAAGAAAAAGATATCCGCAACTGCCACATCAACATCGGCACCGGCAAGGAAATCACCATACGCCAGCTGGCAGAGTTGATTGTAACCACCGTAGGCTATCAAGGACAGCTCACTTTCGACTCTTCCAAACCCGACGGTACCATGCGCAAGCTGACCGATCCCGGCAAATTGCATTCATTGGGCTGGCATCATAAGATTGACATCGAAGAAGGAGTACAAAGAATGTATAACTGGTACTTAGGAAAGAATCAAAAATAAGGAACTAAGAATGGGGGATTATCATACAGTGCAGATGTCGATAATCCCTCCACTCCTGCTTCTATAACAAAAGAATTTTCCACCCAAAAGTTTGCTTTCTATATATAAACCCTTATATTTGCACAATTTTCAACTAAATGTGCAATAACATGGAACAGAGCTTTATCGCCTATATAGAAAACAGTATCAAAAACAATTGGGATCTGGATGCCCTTACCGATTATAAAGGAGCTACCCTTCAATACAAGGACGTAGCCCGCAAGATAGAAAAACTCCACATTATTTTTGAAGCAAGCGGAATAAAGAAAGGAGACAAGATTGCCGTCTGTGGCCGCAACAGTTCCCACTGGGGAGTCACTTTTCTCGCCACACTGACCTATGGGGCGGTTATCGTGCCCATCCTTCACGAATTCAAGGCGGACAATGTGCATAACATCGTCAATCACTCTGAAGCGAAACTTCTCTTCGTGGGCGACCAGGTCTGGGAAAACCTCAATGAAAGTGCCATGCCTCTGCTGGAGGGCATCATGCTGATGACAGACTTTTCCATCCTCGTTTCCCGCAGCGAGAAACTGGATTATGCACGCGAACACCTTAATGAAATGTTCGGCAAGAAATACCCCAAGAATTTCCGTAAAGAACATGTCGCTTACCACCAGGACCAGCCCGAAGAACTGGCAGTTATCAACTATACTTCCGGTACTACCAGCTACTCCAAAGGTGTCATGCTTCCCTACCGCAGCCTTTGGTCCAATACCCACTTCGCCTTCGAGGTGCTGCCGTTGAAGGCCGGTGACAAGCTGGTGTGCATGCTGCCCATGGCACATATGTACGGCTTGGCATTCGAGTTCCTGTACGAATTTGCGGTAGGTTGCCACATCTACTACCTCACCCGTATGCCGAGTCCCAAAATCATCTTCCAGGCATTTGCGGAAGTAAAGCCCAATCTGGTAGTGGCCGTTCCTCTCATCATCGAAAAGATTATCAAGAAAAACGTGTTGCCCAAGCTGGAAACGCCGACCATGAAACTGCTCTTGAAAGTACCCATCATCAACGACAAGATCAAATCGACTGTCCGCGAACAGGTAATCAATGCTTTCGGTGGCAATTTCGCGGAAGTAATCGTAGGCGGTGCCGCTTTCAACCAGGAAGTGGAACAATTCCTGCGCATGATAGACTTCCCCTATACGGTAGGTTACGGCATGACGGAATGCGGCCCCATTATCTGCTACGAGGACTGGTCACGCTTCAAGGCAGGTTCCTGCGGAAAAGCCGCTCCACGTATGGAGGTAAAGATCCTCTCTCCCGACCCGGAAAATATACCGGGAGAAATTGTCTGCCGTGGCCCTAATGTCATGCTGGGTTATTACAAGAATGAAGAAGCCACACGGGAAGTTATGGATGAAGAAGGTTGGCTGCGCACCGGTGACTTGGCCTTGATGGATGCTGAAGGCAATGTGACCATTAAAGGGCGCAGCAAGAATATGCTTCTCGGTCCAAGCGGTCAAAATATCTATCCCGAAGAGATTGAAGACAAATTGAACAACCTGCCGTATGTAGCTGAAAGTATCATCGTACAACAAAACGAAAAGTTGGTCGGCCTGGTTTATCCGGATTTCGACGATGCTTTTGCCCATGGCTTGAATAATGACGATATCGAACGGGTCATGGAGGAAAACCGCATCGCCCTTAACGCCGAACTTCCTGCATACAGCCAGATTCTCAAAATGAAAATCTATCCGGAAGAGTTTGAAAAAACTCCCAAAAAATCCATTAAACGCTTCTTGTACCAAGAGGCTAAAGGATGAGACAAGCAATAGAAAATCAATTATCAGGTTGTGATTCCTTTTATGAAAAGCAAAATCTTACTATCTGCCGCCATGCTGCCGTTGTGCGGTATGGCGGAAGAAGTTTGCAGCATGCCTTCCACCGGTGCTGCATCCGTTCCGGAAAAACATCCGAACATTATTCTGTTCCTGGTGGATGATATGGGATGGCAGGATACATCCCTGCCGTTCTGGACACAGCGTACCAAGTACAATGACACGTATCATACGCCCAATATGGAGCGAATGGCGGCGCAAGGCAAAATGTTCACGCAAGCCTATGCCTGCAGTGTCAGCTCGCCTACACGGGTCAGCCTTTTTACCGGGATGAATGCCGCCCGGCACCGTGTCACCAGCTGGACATTACGTAAAAATACGACGCATGAGCAACCGGACTCCATTATGATTTATCCCGAATGGAACGTCAACGGCATCTGCCAGGAACCGGGTGTGGAACGGACCACACAGGTCACCTCTCTTGCCGAGTTACTCAAAGACAACGGTTATCATACCATTCACTGCGGGAAAGCACATTTCGGTGCGGAAAGCACACCCGGAGCCGATCCGTTGAAGATGGGATTCGAAGTCAATATCGCCGGACATGCCGCCGGTTCGCCCGCCAGCTACTACGGAAAGGAAAACTTTGGCAATAAAGCAGACGGCAGGAGCCCGCTGGCCGCTGTCCCGGGCTTGGAGAAATATCATGGTACGGACACCTTCCTGAGTGAAGCCCTTACCATAGAGGCCATGAAAGCACTGGACAACGCGCAGAAAACGGACAGGCCTTTCTTCCTCTATATGGCACACTATGCCATCCATACACCGATACAGCCCGACATGCGCTTTTACCAGAAATACCTTGACAAGGGATTGCCACCGGTAGAAGCCGCCTACGCTACCCTCATCGAAGGTATGGACAAAAGCTTGGGAGACCTCATGGACTATCTGGACAAGAATCACCTCACGCAAAATACCATCCTCATTTTCATGTCCGACAACGGCGGACTGGCAGCTCATACCCGTGCCGGACAGCTGCATACACAAAATTACCCGCTCAACAGCGGAAAAGGTTCTGCCTATGAAGGTGGTGTACGCGAACCTATGATTGTACGCTGGCCGGGTGTCGTAACTCCTGGCAGCAAGTGCGGCCACTATCTGATGATCGAAGACTTTTTCCCTACCATCCTTGAAATGGCAGGGATAGATAACTATACCACCGTACAGCAACGGGACGGCATCAGTTTCATGCCTCTGCTCACCGGAAAAGGTGAAATGAAGAACCGGGATATATATTGGCATTACCCCCACAGCTGGGGACCTTCCGGTCCCGGCATTGGTGCTACCTGCTCCATTCGTTCCGGTGACTGGAAACTGGTATATTATTTCGGAGACGGCAAACGTGAATTGTTCAATGTCCCGGCGGACATCAGCGAGCAGCATGACCTTGCCCTGGAGAAGCCGGAACTCGTCAACGAACTGTCCCAAAAATTAGGCAACTATCTCCGGTCAGTAAATGCACAACGTCCCATTCTGCGTGCTACCCGGCAACCGGCTCCCTGGCCCGATGAAATCAAAAAATAATATGAAACGGATATTTTCACTCTTCTTACTGTCCCTGTTCTTTGCAGGGACAGCTTTTTCACAAGAAAACCGGAGCAGTGCCCCCAACGACACCGTCCGGAAGTCATCCGGAAACACTCCCCGGAAACAACAGCGTACTCCCCGCACAGACCATGGTCCGGTAGGCATCAATCTCTCCTTGTGGAAAAACATATCTACCCAACGCACCGATACCGTAGGAAGCACCTGCTTCAATCTCGGTATATTCTCTTCCATGAACCGTCTGGATGGTCTGGGAGCCAATGTGTTTGGCTCGGTGGTAGGCAGAGATGCCAACGGGTTACAGACGGCAGGGCTTTCCAACATGGTGGGCGGAAGCATGCGTGGCGTCCAAATAGCCGGTATCAGCAATATCAACGGAAATAACCTCACCGGGCTATCCGTTTCCGGACTGGTAGGTATCACCGGCAACAATGCCCAAGGCGTTCTGTTCTCCGGTCTGGCAAACATCAACGGAGACAACAGCCGGGGAGTTATCCTGGGCGGCCTGTTGAATGTCAGTGGTGACGGTGCCTCCGGCCTGCAATTTGCCGGTCTCGCCAATATCTCAGGCGGCAATTTCAAAGGAGTTGCCTCTTCCGGATTACTGAGTGTCGTCGGCAAGGATCTTAAAGGTGTACAGCTTGCCGGACTTGCCAATATCACAGCCGACGATATGACCGGTCTCCAGATTTCCGGTTTAGGTAACGTAACGGGCGGCACGGCTAAAGGCGTACAACTTTCTGCCGTCAACATGGCCATCCGGGCCAAAGGCATTCAGATCGGATTATTCAACTATTATAAAAAAAGTCTGGACGGCTTCCAGTTAGGACTGGTCAACGCCAATCCCCATACCAAAGTACAAATGATGCTTTTCGGCGGCAATGCCACCAAACTGAATGTCGGCGCCCGTTTCAAGAACAGGCTTTTCTACACTATCTTGGGAGGAGGCACCCACTACCTTGATTTCGGCGACAAGTTTTCGGCTGCCCTTTTCTACCGCGCAGGTCTGGAACTGCCCCTTTACAAGCAACTGTTCATCAGCGGCGACTTAGGTTACCAGCATATCGAAACCTTCAAAAACAAGGACTACGGCATCCCCGCCCGCCTGTATGCCCTGCAGGCCCGTGTCAATCTGGAATACAGACTTACGGACCGCCTGGGCGTTTTCCTTACCGGTGGATATGGCGGCAGCCGTTACTACACCAAAGGGGTGACCTACGACAAAGGGATGATTATAGAAGGCGGAGTGGTACTCTTCTGATCCTATTGTTTCTCCTTAATGAATCCCGTCCTGTACGCCACCAACAGTTTCTTCAAATCCTCTATCTGGGTCACGAGTTCCATTCCCTTGTCGGTATCCTTCACCATCATACGTTGGGAATTGAATTCTATGACAAAGGTGGTGGATTTGATGTCCTGTCCTTCCTCTATCGCTTTCTGACGGCTCTGGAAGGGCTCATGCTGCACCAACTGCAAGCCATGTGAATGATATACCAAGGTATAGCCCGCAATTCCCGTCTCCGGCTGATAGGCCTTTGAAAAACCGCCGTCAATTACCAACAACTTTCCATTGGCCTTGATGGGCTTTTCTCCCTTGATGGTCTTCACCGGAACATGCCCGTTGATGATATGCGAATGAGGTCCGGGCTCCACACCGAATTCATCGAGGATGCGGTCACAGACCTCCGCCTCATTGCGCAGGGAATAGTAATGTCCCTTGGTCTCTTTATGCAATGCTTTATCTGCGATGAAATAACGTTCAAACGTCGCCATCTTGTCCTTGTCGAAAGAAGGAGCATCCGGCCCGCACCACATATACCATACATAGTCCAGCGCAAACTGCTTCTTGTCAGAGTTATCTTCGTCAAAATAGGCGGTACGTATCAGTTGGTCCGTTTTCTGCAACAGCTTGTGCCCCCAATATTCTTTCTTTCCGATGCGGACCTGCTTAAAACTACCGTCAGCATTCAAAGGCACTGAAGCATGATACAGCAGGTTACTGTTGCACACCAGATACATTCCGCCGTATGTGAACAGACAACGCATGTGCTTCTTCAGTTTCTCGCTGTTCATGAAAGAAGTGTGAATCCTGTGCACCAGTTCACGCTCCTCGTCCGAGAGGCGGTACGGGGCAGCGGGATCAACGGTCGGAAAGTGGGTATCACGCAACGGATACTCTTTCCCCTCATATACAAATACGCCCCGTTCAAAGTCGATCTTGTGCAACAGCTTGCGGTCCTCCATCTCAAACTCCGGACGACGGCTGATAATCTCCGCTTCCAGTTTGAACTGGATGACGGTAATCGCCTTATGCATCTGCGTAATCAGCCTTAAAGTCTTCTCATTGTATTCTCCGTCCGCAAAATTCATCTTCGGCGCAAAGATCGTACAAGGATCGTCTCCATACGTATCCATTGCAAAAGTAGCAAGCGGCAATAGATTGATACCGTACCCGTCTTCCAAAGTCGCCAGATTGGCATACCGCAAAGACATACGGATGACATTGGCTATGCAGGCATCATTGCCCGATGCAGCTCCCATCCACAAGATATCATGGTTACCCCACTGAATATCAAAGTTATGATAGTCACAAAGCGTATCCATGATAATATGCGCACCCGGTCCGCGGTCATAAATATCACCCACGATATGCAAAGAGTCGATAGTCAAGCGCTGAATCAGGTTACACATGGCGACTATGAAATCGTCAGCACGTTTGGTCGAGATGATTGTACTGATAATCACATTAATATAAGCATGTTTGTTGGGCTCTATGCTCGACTCGTGCAATAATTCCTGAATAATATACGAGAATTCTGCCGGAAGCGCCTTACGCACTTTAGAGCGCGTATATTTGGAAGAAACATTCTGGCAGACCTTCACCAGCTGGTTCAGGGTAATCAGGTACCAGTCATCCAAATCCGTCTCCTGTTCCTTTATCAGCTGCAACTTCTCCTCCGGATAATAGATCAGTGTACAAATCTCCTTTTTTTCACTCTCACGCAAGGTATGCCCGAAAATCTCGTTCACTTTACGCTTTACGGCACCCGACGCATTTTTCAGGACATGCTGGAAAGCCTCATATTCACCGTGTATATCCGTGAGGAAGTGCTCTGTACCTTTTGGCAGATTCAAGATTGCTTCCAGATTGATGATTTCCGTACTGGCATCCGCTATAGTAGGAAAACTGCGTGACAATAATTGCAAATAACGCAGGTCATTGACAATACTTTCCGGAGTTATATTTCCCATAATATCATTTAAATTTACAATTTTAAGCTTTACGACTGAACCGGCCTGTCAGCCGATGAGGAACATCAGCAGGACTTGCGCTATGATTACCCGCAAAAACATGCATAGCGGATAAACCGTAGCGTAGGCCACAGACGGATTATCACCGGGAATGGTATCATTGGCATAGTTCAATGCCATCGGGTTCGCCATACTTCCGCACAACATTCCTGCCGTTGTCCCGAAGTCCACCTTCATCCCCTTGAAAGCCACAATTCCCATAATCAATACAGGGATTACCGTCAGTGCAAAACCGACGCCTATCCACATCAACCCTTCCGGACGGAATACCGTATCAAAGAAATGGGCACCCGCATCCAGCCCCAAACAGGCCAAATAGAGGGAGAGTCCCAATGCACGAAGCATCAGATTTGCACTTCGTGTCGTATAAGTTACCATGTGCATTCTCGGCCCGAACGTACCGATAAGGATTCCTACGATGATGGGGCCGCCTGCCAGTCCCAGTTTCACCGGGGCACTGATGCCTGGAATGGAAATAGGAATGGCTCCCAACGCCAGTCCCAGAATGATACCTATAAATACGGCGACAAGGTTAGGCTCTTTCAGACTCTTGACGGCATTGCCCAACACCTTCTCCACATTCTGAATGGCAGCCGCCTCTCCCACTACAGTCAGGCGGTCACCCAACTGCAGGGTAAGTTCAGCAGTGGCAAGCAGTTGTACCCCGCTACGATACACCCGGCTGATATTGATTCCATAATGGTTGCGCAGATGCAAGGACCCCAACTTCTTACCGTTCAGTTCCGGCCGCGTCACTACAATGCGTTGTGAAATCAGCTGGCTGTCTATCGCATTCCAGTCTATATCCTCCTTGTTCCAGTCCGTATGTTCCTGCTCACCGAAAAGTACGGTCAATGCAGGGGCATATTTCTCAGAGGTTACCACCAGCAGGCGGTCACCTTCCCTGATTACTTTCTCGGAAGTGGGAATGCTCACATTCCCGTCCCTCCACAGACGGGAAATTACGAATTTCGGATAATTCAGTCCCCCGATTTCCTTGATACTCTTATTAAAAATAGCGGGATTATGTACTTGGAATGCAGCAATATAAGTTTTGTTCGCATCCTCTTTTTCATTCAGTTCCAGATCCTCTTTACGGGTCAGCAGCTTACGGATAACCAGTACCGCCAAGATCACTCCCACTACTCCCAACGGATAAGCCACCGCACATCCCAATGCCGGAGTACTGGCTTCCAGCCCCATCTGTTTCAAGGTCTGCTGCGCGGCTCCCAGCGCCGGTGTATTAGTCGTGGCGCCACAAAGAATCCCCACCATATCAGGCAGGGAGATTCCTAAACTGTAGCTGCCTAGTACCGTCATCAGCGTACCTATCAATACGACACCCGATGCAAGCATGTTTAGTTTCACTCCCCCGCTGCGGAATGAACTGAAAAATCCGGGACCGACCTGCAAGCCCAGTGCATAGACAAAAATAATCAATCCGAAACTTTCCGCATAATTCAGCATCTGCGGGTCGATGGACAAGCCGAAATGCCCGGCAACAATACCGGCAAAAAAAACAAATGTCACTCCCAGGGAAATGCCGCAAACATGTATTTTTCCCAACCCCAATCCAATGGCGGAAATCAACGAAAGCACTACAACCGCTTGCAAAGCGGAGTGTTCAACAAACAAACTATACAACCAGTCCAAAGTGTATTCAATTTACAGTTTCAGGCTGCAAAGATAGAAAGTATCTACCGAGGTCAAAAATATTAAGCAAGAAACATTGTTAACATTTAAAATCTACCCCAGGAAAAAAGCCACGACAAGATAAACAGCCGCCGCCAGCAATCCGCTCACCGGAATGGTCAGTACCCAGGCAGTCATCAGATTCTTGGTAACTCCCCAACGGACCGCCGACAGCCGCTTGGTGGCTCCTACCCCGATGATGGCTCCCGTAATGGTATGCGTCGTGCTCACCGGAATCTTCAGATATTCAGTCAGATACAAGGTAAAGGCACCGGCTGTCTCTGCAATGACTCCTTCCAGAGGGGTTACCTTGGTGATTTTGGTTCCCATCGTCTTTACAATTTTCCATCCACCGGACATCGTACCCAGTGAAATGGCCGTAAAACAGGAAAACGCCACCCAGTCCGGCAAGTCATTAATGCTGTTTATCCCCATTCCCAACCCTTCGGAATGTCCCGCTATCATGGCAGCGGCAATGATACCCATCACTTTCTGGGAATCGTTCAAGCCGTGTCCGATGCTGAACAGAGCCGAAGAGACAAGTTGCAGTTTCTTGAACCAGAGTTCGGCAGTATGGGGATGTGCCCGTTTGCAGACATAAAGCACCAGCAGGGTAAATCCGAACGCAATGACCATACCTATCAGAGGAGCCAGGAAGATGAAAGCCGCAATTTTCAGGATGATATTCATCTGGATGGCCTCAAAACCGTGAGCCATGATGGCTGCTCCCGCGAAACCGCCTATAAGGGTATGCGACGACGACGAAGGAATGCCTTTCCACCACGTAAACAAGTTCCAGACAATGGCAGCTATCACTCCCGCCAAAATGATGGGCAATGTAATGTAGGGTTCCACTACCGTTTTCGATACGGTATTGGCTATGCCAAAGCCTCCTATGACGCATTTGGCTATGAAGAAAGCTACGAAGTTAAAGAAAGCAGCCCATATCACAGCCTGAAAAGGGGTCAGTACTTTCGTAGATACAATAGTGGCTATTGAATTCGCCGCATCGTGAAAACCGTTGATATAATCAAATATCAGAGCCAATACGATGATAATCACTAATAGTTCCATGTGGTGTGCCTGTTTATGCGTATTTCACAATCAAACTTCTCAATATCTTGCCCACATGCTCTGCGGCATCGGTCGTCTTTTCCAGCTCATATACAATCTCCTTGACCTTGATGAGTTCGATGCAGTCTTTCTCCTCCTCAAAAAGCCGGGTGATGAAGAACTCATACACATCGTCCGCCTGGTTTTCAATGTCATGCATTTTCGAACAATACCCGCGCAAGGTATTCGGATCCTTACGGAAAGTCTCAAGCTCGTCCATTGCCTTGACAATGCATTCCGCCTCTTGCTGAATCATACGGCTCAGTTCCTTCCCGCTTTCGGAGATGGGGTGCGGGTTATAGATGGCAATACGTTTTGCGCAGCTGTTTATGCCGTCAATCACATCATCTATACTTGAAGCCAGGTCATGAATGTCCTCACGGTCAAACGGTGTGATGAAAGTAGTTCCCAGTTCGTCCAGAATCCGGTGGGCAAGCTTGTCCCCCTCACGTTCCATATCTTTGATCCGCTTATAGAAACCGGTTCTTTCTTCAGGAGAGTCATGTTTCAGGCTCTCCACTAAAAGCTCCGACGAAGCAGCCAGTATTTCAGACAATTGTTTCAGCAAAGGAAAAAACTTGGGTTCTTTGGGTGTAAACCTGCTAAAAAAAGAATTTTTCATAAATGTGTATATTTAAAATTATTTCGTTTGTTTACGGTTTTTCAGACGGGCGCGTACCACCTCGGCCACGGCGGGCAATACCGACACCACTATAATGGCGACAATCAGCAGTTTAAGATTCTCCTGTACAAAGGGAAGGTCTCCGAAGAAATATCCCGCGTAGCAGAAAATGACAATCCACAACGCCCCGCCCGCCAGATTGTACAGCATGAAATAGTAATAGTGCATCTTGCCCATCCCCGCCACAAACGGGGCAAATGTACGGACGATGGGTACAAAGCGTGCAAGGATAATGGTCTTGCCGCCATACTTTTTATAAAACTCATGTGTTTTCTCAAGATGGCTCTGCCTGAATATCCTGGAATCGGGATTACCGAACAGCTTCCTCCCGAAGAAATGCCCTATCATATAATTGCAGGAATCGCCCAGAACAGCGGCAGCAAACAAAATCAAGGCCAGCACATTTACCTCGACAGGCATATCGGGCTGTGCGGCAATGGCCCCTGCCACAAACAGCAGGGAGTCCCCCGGCAGAAACGGTGTAACCACCAGACCGGTTTCACAGAAAATAACCAAGAACAAGATGACATACGCCCAGGTATGGTATTCTTGTACAATATCAATCATATACTGATCGACATGAAGAATGAAATCCAATAAAAAATCCATTTTGTATCATTTATCAGTGCTTACATAAAAACAAGAGAAAGGCGCAAAGAGATAGAACCCTCTTTGAAAAAAGAAAGGAAAGCACTAAATAAGGATACGCCTCAAGGTATAGACATAATACCTGTAAGAGAAGTTGAAAGAATTTATGCCGAATGAAAAGGAAGTCATTTTCTCTTCGGGAAGCAAGGTCTTCAGAGACCTCACGATTCTGGCAGTGATCGAGGCTGTATGGTTCCTCAATATCTTGGAAGGAGAGGTACAACGGAACGAAAAGTTATTTCCGATACTGGCATGGTCTGCCTTGTCATGGTAAGATTCATGTTGCACTCCGGACGCATACTGCTTGAAGTCCCCCTCCGATAGGATATACCGTTTTTCGGGAGCATGCCGTGCGTCCATGGTATGTAGCACCTTGCATTCCTTTATATCACCGGAAGCCGACACCACCTTCGATATAAGGAACAACCCTAACAACATATAGAAGATATACTTCACCATAGCGGGCGCAAATATAAAAAGTATTTTTCAAGAGAAGAAACCATTCAAACTTTTATTTTCATCTTCTCTGAAAAGAAAACAGGGTGCGTTCACCTCACGCACCCTGTCCTCTTTCACTATTACGCTATCGTTATCGTCCGGTCCAGATACACATCCTGTATTGTATTCAGCAACTCCACGCCCTCCTTCATCGGCTTCTGGAAAGCCTTTCTGCCACTGATCAGCCCCATTCCGCCGGCACGCTTGTTGACTACAGCCGTGACAACGGCATCTTTCAAGTCGGATGCTCCGTGCGATTCACCGCCAGAGTTGATAAGCCCCACACGTCCCATATAGCCGTTGGCCACCTGATAGCGGCAAAGGTCAATCGGATGCGTGGTGGTCAGTTCGGAATATACCCTCTCGTCGGTTTTCCCGAAATGAATGGCCGTGAAACCGCCGTTATTGGTAGGAAGTTTCTGTTTCACGATATCCGCCTTGATGGTGACCCCTATATGGTTTGCCTGTCCGGTAAGGTCGGCCGCCGTATGGTAATCCACCCCACTGTTTTTGAAGTCATTGTTCCTCAGATAGCACCACAGGATAGTTGCCATCCCCAGTTCATGTGCATATTCAAACGCCCGGGCCACTTCCACAATCTGGCGGCGGCTCTGTTCGGAACCGAAATAGATGGTTGCACCTACGGCTACAGCTCCCATATTCCAAGCCTCCTTGATTGTACCGAACATAATCTGGTCGTATGTATTGGGATAAGTCAACAATTCATTGTGATTCAGTTTCACGACAAACGGTATCTTATGCGCATACTTACGGGCTACCGCCCCCAACACCCCAAAGGTAGACGCTACCGCGTTACAACCGCCTTCGATTGCCAGCTTTACAATATTCTCCGGATCGAAATACGCCGGATTGGGCGCAAATGAAGCACCTGCGGAATGTTCTATCCCCTGGTCAACCGGTAAAATAGACACATACCCCGTATTCGCCAGCCGGCCATGTCCGTAGAGCGCCTGCAGACTGTTCAAGGTACGTACATTCCTGTCTGAATCCACCCATATCCGGTCCACCATATCCGGTCCGGGAATGTGGATGTTCTTTTTATCTATGGTCTTACACGTATGGTCCAGGTAGTACTCCGCCTCCTGTCCCAACAAATCAATTATTTTATCCATAAGCTAATGTTTTTATAGATTTATACTCATGGACTTACAACAAAGCAGAAGGACGGAAAGTTCTTGAACATGCGGGAAAGCTGTCCGGAGAGGGAAACAAAAAAGCGGCCAACCTTTTTATCAGTCAGCCGCTTTTTGTTTTTCCATTGGTAGTGGGTACGGGAATCGAACCCGTATGTCATGCGTGAGAGGCATGTATCCTAACCGTTAGATGAACCCACCATCGCATTTCTTAGTACACCCTCAGGGATTCGAACCCTGGACCCACTGATTAAGAGTCAGTTGCTCTACCAACTGAGCTAAGAGTGCAATTCGCGGAAGCTGGGGGATTCGAACCCCCGGTACGGTAACCCGTACGTCAGTTTAGCAAACTGGTGGTTTCAGCCACTCACCCAAACTTCCTTTTTGATAACCAGCATTTCCTCTCAAATGCGGTGCAAATGTATGGCAAACTTTTGGACTGTGCAAATCTTTCCATGATATTTTTTTCAGAGTTTTTCGTAAGACAGAGGTAACACGTTAACACTCAAATCATAAAAAGAGATTTTTTTTTGCAATATTTTTTGCGGTGGCTCTGTCCGGCTTCCCGGTTCCGGTCAACGGTATCCGGGAAACCCGGACAATACGCTTGGGACGCCAGTACGCCGGCAAGGCACGTTCATATATCTCATCAAGGTTTTCCGGTATCCGCCCCTCTATCAGCAATACGATAATCTCCCCGAATTTCTCATCGGGGACCGAAGTGACCAAGAACGGTTGGGCTATATGTCCCTTCAAGGCATCCTCCACCTGTTCTATCTGTATCTTCACTCCGCCGCTGTTCACCGTATTGTCTTTCCGTCCCAAGATGCGGAACTGCCCGCAGCCATTCATCTCGGCAATATCGTTCGTCACCAGTTCCTTTTCACATACACGGGGAGCATGTATGACAAGAGTCCCATCCTCGCTTAAACGGATATCCACCCCTTCAAACGGGGTGTACCAGCCGGAAGCTCCGGACCCGTTCAGCCTCCGCAAGGCAATGTGGGACAAAGTCTCCGTCATGCCGTAAGTGGACCAGACAACGTTGGGCAGTTCCTGCAACTCCTCCGCCAGCCGGTCGTCAATGGCTCCCCCGCCAATGATAAGAGACTTTATTTGCCGCAATACCGCCTTTTCTCCGGGCACTTGCAGGGAGTTATAGACCTGCATCGGTATCATGGCGGCAAATACAGGAGCCTCCGCCAGATCTTTCAGCGGATGTCCCGAAGGAGTGACCGGCAACAGGTCGAGCCCCGCCACCAGGCTGCGTACCACCACCATCTTCCCTGCAATATACTTCAAGGGCATGCAAAGCAAGGCAGTGTCCCCCTCCCGCAATCCCAGGAAAGAACAAGTAAGGCAGGCGCTTGCCATCATACGCCCCTTCTCCACCCGCATCTCCTTGGGCGTGCCCGTAGATCCGGAAGTATGGACAAGCAAGGTGTCCTCCCCGTCAAACCATCCGGCAAGAAACGAAAAAAGCTCCTGCCTAAAGTCCGGAGCAGCGGCAGGCATCCCTCCTGCCCGTTCCCTGATTTCCCGTCCGGAATAACGGACGCCATCTATCAGAATCGTTTGCCGGGCTATATCCGTACAGTAAGCCCTCATCGTTCCAGCCAATTTAAGATATCCGGCTCCTGTCCTTCGGGATCAAACCAAAGGCAATCCCCTTGAATGGACAACGGGAAGTCGATATTGTCCGTAAACAGCAGCCCCGTTCCCAATCCCTGGGGAGAGGAAAGCTGCAAAGTCGCACACCACTGTGCAATCGCGTTCAAGCCGACATTCGATTCCAAGGCCGAAGTAATCCAGAAACCGATTCCCCTTTCTTCAGCCAGCTCTATCCACTCTTTCGATCCGCTGATGCCTCCGTGCAGGGAAGGTTTCAGTATAATATACCGGGGACGTATCTTCTCCAGAAGCTCTATCTTCTGCTCCCGTCTGTTGACACCTATCAGTTCCTCATCCAGGCCAACAGGCAAGGGAGACGATGCACAAAGTTCCGCCATCTCCTCCCACTGCCCCGCACGGATGGGCTGTTCTATGGAATGCAGGTGAAATCCGGAGAGACGCTGCAATTTACCGGGAGCCTCCGCCGGAGAAAAGGCCCCGTTGGCGTCCACGCGCAACACAATCTCCTCGGGAGTGAAATGTTGGCGGATATGCGCCAGCAACTCCAGTTCTTTCTCAAAATCAATGGCGCCTATCTTGAGTTTGATGCACCGGAAACCGTTCCGCATCTTTTCCTCGATCCGCCGGTACATCTCGTCAAAGCTGCCCATCCAGATCAAGCCATTGATAGGGATTCCCGCCTTTCCTGCGCCGAACGGAGTATCCCACAACCGCAGGCTCCGTGCCCGAAGATGCTGCAACGCGGTTTCCAGCCCGAACAGAATGGAAGGGTAAGGAAGCAACGCCTCCCGGTCTATCTCCCCCGTTTCCTCCAGCCTCTTGCAGGCATTCGCCAGGATTTCGTCATAACCGGGCACATCATCACAACTCAAAGCCGGTAACGGTGCACACTCTCCCACCCCATAGGCATGGGTTCCGGTATCGGCAAGAAGCACATACCACACATTCCTTACGGTATATATCCCCCGTGACGTACCGGCAGGTTGCTTGAAGTGCAACCGCTTCTTTATAATTCTAGTCTGATAAGCCATCATATCTAAAGACAAACCCCATGGGCTTATGGAAATTTAGGATAATCCTTGAATCTCGGCTTGCGCTTCTCCAGGAATGCCTTTCCGCCTTCCTGCGCTTCCTCCGTCATATAATAAAGCATGGTGGCGTCTCCGGCAAGTTCCTGTATCCCCGCCTGGCCGTCCAGTTCGGCATTCAGTCCGGCCTTAATCATACGAAGGGCCAGCGGACTGTGTTCCATCATCTTTTCAGCCCATTCCACGGTCTCGTCCTCCAGACGCTCCAAAGGCACCACCGTATTGACCAGCCCCATCTCCAATGCTTCCTGTGCCGAATACTGGCGGCAGAGGAACCAGATTTCACGTGCTTTCTTCTGTCCTACAATACGTGCCAGGTAAGAAGAGCCGAATCCGGCATCAAAACTTCCCACCTTAGGACCGGTCTGCCCGAAAATGGCATTCTCCGAAGCGATGGTCAAGTCGCACACCACATGAAGCACATGGCCGCCGCCTATGGCATATCCGTTCACCATAGCGATGACGGGCTTCGGCAACGAACGGATCTGCTTCTGCACATCCAGCACATTCAGACGGGGCACACCGTCCGTCCCAATGTAACCTCCATGCCCTTTCACGTGCATGTCGCCTCCGCTACAGAAAGCCTTGTCACCGGCGCCCGTCAACACCACGACATTGATGTCCTGGCACTCGCGGCAGTAATACAGCGCATCACTGATTTCCGATGTGGTGGTCGGCGTAAAGGCATTACGGTAACGCGGACGGTTAATCGTGATTTTCGCAATCCCGTTATAAAAGTCAAACAGTATATCCTGATACTCCTTGAGGGTTGTCCATTCTCTTGTTTTCATTTTTAATTTAATTAATTTATTGTATCTTATGTGAGGCTATGATAATACTCCCTCAGCAGGGCAGTATCCCTTTCCTTGTCCGTAAATACCTCCAGTATCATAGGCTTCGGGGCAGCCCCGGAGGCAGTAAAATCCTTCATCGCCTCTTCCAGCTCCCCTTCCTCCGTCACCTTCCTATAGATGAAGCCTCGTTCTTCCGCCCATCCTTTGGCGGTAGTCCGGTGTTCGGCAGTGATAAACTCGCGTGAACGGCTTGCCCCATCCATACCCGGCAAGGTATGGAATATCTCCCCGCCCTCGTTGTTCAGTAACAGGATACGGATATTAGCACTATAATTCCGGTTCCAGAGCGCATTCATGTCATAGAAGAAGCTCAAGTCACCTATGACGATAAAGTTCAGTTTATCCGAGGCGGCTGCATAGCCGATGGCTGTAGAGAGCGACCCTTCTATCCCGTTCACCCCGCGGTTGCAACAGACCTCCACATCCGGTGAAACCGCAAACAACTGTGCATACCGCACGGTCGAGCTATTGGCCAGATGCAAGGCAGACGGTTGCGGCAACGTCCGGATCAGTTTCCCGATGACAGCCATCTCCGAATAAGGAAGTTCCGGCTCCGGAATGGTCTTGCAGTAATTTTCCCACATCAGCGGATAACTGATGGGCCTGTTGTCCAGCAGGAAAGCTATCTTTTCCAGGAATTCAAAGGGATCCATCTCGATGACCGTAGTCAGGCAACCGTACAAATCGGCTATTTTCCCGTCGGCGGCAATGTGCCAGTGTTCACGGGGCGGGTGGTTACGCAGATATTTCTTCAACTGCTTGGACACGATATGCCCGCCATACGTAATCAGTATTTCGGGCGCCAGCTCGTCCTGCCGTTCGGGAGTCATGGCATACACCGCAGCATCGAAATTTTTGATGGGAATGCCCGGAACCGTCCGGTTACCCAGATGTTCCGTCAACCATGTAAAATGCTTGTATAGCGGTTTCGTATATTTCTTCTCGAACAGATAAATCAGATTCATCTGTCCCACCACCACCATGCGCTTGTTATACTTGTTCAGACGCTCTATCAATCCATTGTAGTCGCGGTCATAAACACTCAGACCCTGATAGCGGGTAATGACGCGCACCTCGGGCAATGCCTTGGCCGTGAAACGGTAGATAGGTTCGGATATCGGCACATTGATATGCACAGGTCCTTTTCCATGATGCGTCGTCTCCAGTATCGCCTCGTTTATCAGCCGGTTGCAGAACCACTCCTCTTCCTCCGTCTGTACCTCCGGCAGGTTGACCGACAACTTGACCAACGAACCGAACACCCCCGGCTGTGGCAATGTCTGCCCGTCCATCTGCCCTATCCAGGCAGCCGGACGATCGGCGGAAATAACAATCAGCGGAACTTGCTGGTAGAAAGCCTCCGCCACGGCGGGATGCAGGTTCAGCAGCGCCGAACCTGAAGTACAGCAAACCGCCACAGGTCCACCGCCCTGCAAGGACAAGCCAATGGCAAAGAATCCGGCACTCCGTTCATCCGTCACCGGATAGCAGATAAAATCCTCCACATTGGCCAATGTATGCACGATAGCCGCATTGCGGCTACCCGGACAAAGCACCACTTTCCTCACACCATGCGCTTTGAGCAGTGCGACCAGCTGAAGTACATTTTTCTTATTCGAATAATACATTGGAGATAATTAATTTTGAATTATGAATTTTGAATTATTCTTCTCATCGTCTTCATCTTCTCTCCCGTCTCTTCCCATTCCGGCCCCACTTCCGAACGGGGCAGGATTCCTCCTCCGGCATATAGGGTTGCTCTGCCGGAGCCTATCTCCATGCAGCGCAGATTGACGTAAAGGTCCGTATGCCCTTCGGGATCCAGCCAGCCTATAAAACCGGAGTAATAGCTGCGGTCGTAGCCTTCGTTATCCTGTATGAACCGGAAAGCCTCTTCCTTCGGCAATCCGCATACGGCGGGAGTGGGATGCAGTTCCTGCAACAGGTTCCCCAGTCCGCCGGTATCCTTCAGCAGGAAAGAGAAATCCGTCTTGAGATGCACCAATTGACCGGCACGGGCTGTATATGGACCTTGCTCTGTCATCCCGTCTCCGAATCTCCCGACAATCCGGCGGATATAATCGGCCACACAACCCTGTTCCTCCCTGTTCTTGCTGTCCCATTCCGTCGGCATTACCTCCTCCTTCATCGGCATGGTGCCCGCCAACGCCACCGTGTGCCATTCACTGCCATAGCCGCTCAGCAATATTTCCGGAGTGCTCCCCATCCAGGTACCGGACACGGGAGTATGGCATAAATAAATCATCATACGCGGATAGCTGTTACAGGCGCGGACAAATGCATCCAACGGTGAGAACCCGTCGCTGACAGCCTGCGTATCCGCACGCGACAGAACCAGTTTGTGAAAGCGTTTCTCCCGCAACGGAGTGATAAAACGCTCAAAAGCTTCCGCATATTTCCTTTTACCGGTTTCTTCCGGTAACCCGGGCAAAGGTCGCCTTTGCATATAACGGTGCGCCCGTATGGCATCCGTACATTCCGGTAAAGAGAGCGCCTTGCCTATTTCATCCCAACCGCAGGCAGTCACCTCCGGACGGACCAGCACCAAAGGATGCTCGCCGGACTGCCGGAAAGGAGCCATCACAAATCCTTTTTTCCCGTTCAGGCTTTCGATATTTTCAGGCCGTTCCACCTCACCCGACGCCTGCAGGACAAAACGACATTCGTCAGTCCACGGCAAGCGGTACAAGGCAAAACTCAAATGGCTATGTGCCAAGCCATCCACTAAACCCTGTATATAAGTATCTGGTAGATTCATTTCATTATTCCTTCAACAAAATGGCAAAAATACACTTTTTTTAGTACCTTTGCCAAGCAAAACGAACAAATTTGGCATTATGGATGCATTATTGAAAGAAACCGTAAATGCTGTCGTCAATTCACGCTATCCGGGTATGGCTCTTGAAGGCAGAAAGCTGATAGAGGAAATACTCATTCGCAAAGAAGTGGAAAAAGGAGACTTGCTCCTCAACGAGGGACAAGTCAGTCATCATATTGTCTTTGTCGGTAAGGGAATGTTACGCCAATTCTATTATAAAAACGGCAAAGATGTAACCGAACATTTTTCATACGAAGGCTGCATCGTCATCTGTATTGAAAGCACCCTGAAACAAGAGCCCACCCACCTCATGATCGAGGCGCTGGAACCCAGCGTCGTTTATCTGTTGCCCTACAACAAGCTGCTGACTCTTACTGAAATATCATGGGAAATAAACATGTTTTATCGCAAAATACTGGAATATTCACTCATCGTTTCACAAATCAAAGCAGATTCCTGGAGGTTTGAAACGGCACGCGAACGCTACAATCAACTTATGGAGCATCAACCGGAAGTTATCAAGCGGGCACCTCTGTCACACATCGCGTCCTATTTACTGATGACCCCGGAAACATTGAGCCGGGTGCGTTCGGGCATACTGTAGCATCCCTGTCTGCCCGAAGCTTCATAATCCCAATAGATCGTCATGCCGGTGAAAACATTTCACCGGCAGGCTTGTTATGCAATACTAATTCATTAAAAATCAGATTATGAAGACTATATATACTTACGCATATTCTCTGATAACAGAGGCCAAACAGACCGGACGCTACAGTACCGCCGGCATTTACACCAGCACCATCAACAGTTTTATCCGTTTCGCCCAAAATGACGAACTTACCTTCGACGCCCTCACCCCCGGATTCATCAAGAAGTATGAAGAATACCTGTTGACCGAGGGCCGCCGCCACAACACCATATCCGCCTATATGCGCATGCTCCGTTCCATATCCTACCAGGCAGCCGAGCAAGGCATTCCCTTCAAGGTATCGGTGGAAGAACTGTTCGAGTTTGTATTCACCGGTTACGAACCTACCGTCAAGCGTGCCGTCCCTCCCGCCATTATCCGCAAACTGGCGCAACTCGATCTGGACAACCGGCCTGCATTGTGTTTCAGCCGTGATATTTTCCTGCTGAGCTTTTATCTCCGGGGAATACCTTTCGTCGATCTCGCCCATCTGCGCAAGACCGATGTCAAGTACAACACCATCCATTACTATCGCCAAAAGACGCGCCAACAACTTTCTGTCTATATCGAACCCTATGCCGGGCAAATATTGCGCAAATACCAAAAGAGAGCCGAAGACTCCCCCTACCTGCTGCCCATCCTGTCTTTCTCGGGAGAAAAAGGATACAAGCAGTATAAAAGCGCTTTACGGCTTTACAACGAACATTTACACCGCCTGTCCAAAATGATCGGCATGAATACCCCACTGACGTCATATGTCGCCCGGCACAGTTGGGCCACGACGGCCAAAGAAGAAGGAGTGGCAATTTCCCTCATCAGCGAAAGTTTAGGCCACACTTCGGAAAAAGTTACCCATGTTTATCTCGCCTCCTTTAATAACAATGCAATGAGTAAAGCCAACAGGAAAGTAATTGCAACGATTCATTCTGATAAAAACAAAAAAAGAAGAAAAAAATAATTGTAAAGTATTTACACAAAATAAAACTTACTTCCACTACGAATTATCATTCTCTTACTTACAAGGTAAGAGAATCTATTTTCCCGGCAGCAAAGGTATAAAAAAATATAACTACTTCACAATAATTACGATTAATTTTCAAAGCATATACCATATTGGAAAATGGCTATGTGTATATTGTACAATATATTTATGTAGTTATTTATACTTACATTTTAAAAGAGTGAAAACGCATGTTGACATAGCTGTACTTTTAATAAACGAAGTATTTTTTTCTTTTATTACAATCACCTCTATTATCTGTATAAATACGTCTTGAATATGCATTGAGATAACTTATGACAGTTTGTTATCATTCTCTTACCTTGTAAGTAAGGGAATGATTTTTTTCCATTACCTTGTAAGTAAGAGAATGATTAAACAAACAAAGTGAACACAGCCGCCTTCTCGTTTCTTTTTTCAGAAAAGGACAAGGAGTTGACTGAAAATACCATTTCAGCATGAAACAAGTTCTTCGTTTCAACAAGATCATTAAGTCTGTCATCATAGCCGGTGACTTGTGCCTGTTAAATCTTATTTTCATCTCGCTATATTATGTATTCAGTGACCAAACACTGGGCAATGGATTTATCCATTCATTGCCCCAGCTTTTGGTATTGCTGAATTTGGTTTACCTGCTATGCAATTATTCCGGTGGTGTCATCCTTCACGAACGCATTGTGCGCCCCGAACGCATCGTACGCCGTGCGATGCGCAATACCAGCCTGCACGCCCTCGTATTCATCAGCTTAATCACCCTGGCGGATATAGGAGCCGTCTCCGTCCGTTTCTTCGTTTGTTTTTATTGCATTTTCTTTATTACCCTTGCAGCCTATCGACTCACATTCAGACATATACTAAAGGAATACCGCAAGCATGGCGGTAATTCCCGCTCGGTCATATTGGTCGGCAGCAACAACAATATGGCCGAACTCTACCGGGAAATGGCAGGAGACCCTACCACCGGATTTCGCGTCATAGGTTATTTCGCCGACCTTCCAACCGAACTTTTTTCCGACAACGTTTCTTATTTAGGAAAACCTGCGGAAGTCGTTCCGTACCTGCAGACGCACCCTACAGAGCAGGTCTATTGCTGCCTCCCGTCAGCGCGCGACCACGAAATCATCCCCATCATTAACTTTTGCGAAAACCACATGATACGCTTTTTCAGCGTACCCAATATCCGCAACTACCTGCATCGCCGCATGCACTTCGAGATGTTCGGCAATGTACCCGTGCTCTGCATCCGCGAAGAACCGCTGGCACAGGTAGAGAACCGCCTGATAAAAAGGTTATTCGACCTTATCTTCTCGGGACTTTTCCTTTGCACCCTGTTTCCCTTTGTCTATCTGATAATAGGCACCGCCATCAAGGTTACCTCCCCCGGCCCCATCTTCTTCAAGCAAAAGCGGAGCGGAGAAAACGGCAGGGAGTTCTGGTGCTACAAGTTCCGTTCCATGCGTGTCAACAAAGACAGCGACAAAATACAGGCAACCGCACACGATCCCCGTAAGACACGGTTGGGCAACTTCCTCCGCAAGACCAGCATCGACGAACTGCCCCAGTTCATCAACGTTTTCTTGGGGCAGATGTCCGTGGTAGGTCCACGCCCCCACATGCTGAAGCATACCGAGGAATACTCCAAGCTGATAGACCAATACATGGTAAGGCACCTCGTAAAACCGGGAGTCACGGGATGGGCGCAGGTTACCGGCTTCCGGGGCGAGACCAAAGAGCTCTGGCAAATGGAGGGCCGTGTACAGCGCGACGTCTGGTATCTGGAGCACTGGACCTTCCTGCTCGACATGTATATCATCTACAAGACGGTAAAGAACGCCATACAAGGAGAGAAAGAGGCATATTAGCCCCCTGTACATACGAATTCCATATCCCATGCAAAACTGTAAAAATACACATAAATGAAAAAGAGAAGTATCATTATCCTGCTGGCGACAGCCATGCTTGCAAGCTGCCAGTCCTACAAGAAGGTACCCTACTTGCAGGACAACCCGGTCATCTCCACAGAACACCATGAAACAACGTCCCTCTATGATGCCCGTATCATGCCCAAGGACCTGTTGACTATCGTAGTCAGTTGCCCGGAAGAGCCGGAATTGGCAGAACCGTTCAACCTGACCGTATCTACCCCTGTCAGCAATACCGGCAACAAATCATTGACTTCACAACCTGCACTACAACAATACCTGGTTGACAACCAGGGCAACATCGATTTCCCGGTTTTAGGAACCATACACTTGGGAGGACTGACCAAAGGTGAAGCCGAACAGCTGGTCAAAGACAAACTCGCCCCCCAGTTCCACAGGGCACCCATCGTTACCGTCCGGATGGTCAACTACAAGATTTCAGTCATCGGAGAAGTGGCGAGCCCCGGCACCTTCACCATCTCCAACGAGAAAGTCAACCTGTTCGAAGCCCTTGCCATGGCAGGAGACATGACCATCTACGGCATCCGCGACAATGTCAAGCTTATCCGTGAAGACAATGCCGGCAAAAGGGAAATCATCACGCTCAACCTAAACGACACGGATATATTGCAATCTCCCTACTACTACCTGCAACAGAACGACATTGTGTATGTCACTCCCAACAAGACCAAGGCCAAAACCTCCAACATCAGCACCAGCACCACCATCTGGTTCTCTGTAGTAGGCTCTTTAGTGTCTTTGGCAAGCCTTATCATCGCCATCACCAAATAAGAAACAACCCTGATTATGAAAGAAGACATCTACGACGACTTATTCGAAGAAAAAGAAGAAAAGACGGATTACCAGGCCGTCCTTTTCAAATACATCATACGCTGGCCCTGGTTTGTCGCTTCCGTCATCGTATGCCTCGCCTGCGCCTGGCTCTACCTGCAATATACCACTCCGATATATAACATCAGCGCCTCCATCATCATCAAGGATGACAAGAAAGGCGGCAGTGCCGGCAGCGACCTCAGTGTTTTCGAAGGCATGGGAATCATCAACACCAACAAGAACATCGACAACGAGATTGAAATACTCCGCAGCAAGTCTCTGGTAAAGAAAGTAGTCAAAGAGTTGGGACTCTATATCAACTATTCAGCCAAAGGCAGTTTTCACCATGTCGAGTTATACGGTAACTCTCCTGTACTTGTCCAATTCTCGCCCGAAGACGCCGAACATCTGAGCGCCCCTATCCTGCTCACAATCAACCTGCTTCCCGACGGCAAATTGGACGTCAACGCCAACATCAACGACAAGGATTTCAGCAAGCATTTCGACCGGCTGCCCGCCGTCTTTCCCAGTGAGGCCGGAACTTTGACCTTCCTGCCCAACCCGGAACAGGCCTCCAAAGAAAACGAAACAATCAATGTCACTATCGTAAAACCCCTCGGAGTGGCCAAAGGCTACGTCAGCGCACTCTCCATAGAGCCTACCAGCAAGACCACCTCCGTAGCCGCCGTCTCTCTGAAGAACACCAACCGGAAGCGCGGCGAGGACTTTATCAACAAACTGATAGAGATGTACAACCGCGACGCCAACAACGACAAGAACGAAGTAGCCCAAAACACCGCGCGTTTCATAGACGAGCGCATTGCCGTCATCAACCAAGAATTGGGTACCACAGAGCAGGAACTGGAAAGCTTCAAGCGCAGCGCCGGACTGACCGACCTCAGTAGCGACGCCCAGCTTGCCGTCAGCGAAAAATCCGAATATGAAAAGCGCTGCGTAGAGAACGGCACCCAACTCAACCTGGTAGAATATCTGACCGACTACCTGAAGAAAGCGGACAACACGTCCGTCTTGCCCGCCAATGTCGGCCTCAACGACGCTGCCCTCACCGGATTAATCAACCAGTACAACATGCTGATTCTGGAACGCAACCGCCTGCTCCGTTCTTCATCGGAAAGCAATCCCGTCATCCGGAAGCTGGACAGTAACATACAAGACATGCGCACCAACCTGAATACCGCCATTGCCAGCGTACACAAAGGCCTGCTCATCACCAAAGCCGACCTCGACCGGCAGGCGGACAAGTTTGCCGGACGCGTCAGCAACGCCCCCGCACAGGAACGTCAGTTTGTCAGCATCCAGCGCCAGCAGGAAATCAAGGCGGGACTGTACCTGATGCTGTTGCAGAAACGCGAGGAAAACAACATCACCCTCGCCGCCACCGCCAACAATGCCAAAATCATTGACGACGCCCTTGCCGACGGATTTCCCGTATCTCCCAAAAGCAGGACAATCTACATGATCGCTCTGATTCTCGGCTTCGGCATCCCCGTAGCCGTCATCTACATATTGAATCTCCTCAGCTTCCGTATCGAAGGACGCTCCGATGTAGAACGGCTGACCAGTGTCCCCATCATCGGCGACGTGCCGCTGACCGAACAGCCGGAAAGCCACGCCCACGCCATTGCCGTACGCGAAAACGACAACGACATCATGGCGGAAACTTTCCGCAGCCTACGTACCAGCCTGCTCTTCATGATGGGAGATCCCGAGAAGAAAGTCATCCTTGTCACCTCTACCATGAGCGGCGAAGGAAAAACGTTCATCGCCTCCAACCTCGCCGTCAGCCTTGCCTTGCTGGGCAAGAAAGTCATACTGATCGGACTGGACATCCGCAAACCGGGACTGAACAAGGTATTCCAAATTTCGCACAAGGAAAAGGGCATCACCCAATACCTTGCCTCCCCCCAAAGCACCGACCTGCACACCTTGATACAGCCTTCCAACGTCACCCCGAATCTCAGCCTCCTGTTCGGTGGCGTCATTCCGCCCAACCCTACAGAGTTGCTGGCACGCCAGGCACTGGAAGACGCCATCCGTACGCTTCGTAAAGAATATGACTACATTGTCATGGACACCGCCCCCATCGGCATGGTGACCGACACCCAAATCATCGCCCGCGTAGCGGACGCCAGCATCTACGTATGCCGTGCCGACTACACTCACAAGAATGACTACCAACTCATCAACGAACTGCAGGAACGCAAGCGTCTCCCCAATTTGTGCACAGTCATCAACGGGCTCGACATGAAGAAGAAAAAGTACGGCTATTATTATGGCTACGGCAAATACGGAAGATACTACGGCTATGGCAAGAAATACGGCTATGGATATGGTTACGGAAGTGAAGCCGGAAAGCAATGACCCTATGATATTTCCCCATAAGTCCGGAACCCCATACAAAGTGCATCGCTGTCCTTTGTATCCGGTCTTATTTTGTTTGTTTGCAATGTGTACCGGCAACAAAGCGTTGTTGCCGGACACATTTTTAAAATCTTAGGAATATGCCGAACACCACGAATATAAACAGTAAATCGCCTTCTCCCCGCCAATGGCTGGTAGCCTATGTACAGTCTTGCCTCGAAAAGAAGACTGCCCAACGGCTCACCTCCATGGGCATAGAGTGCTACCTGCCTGTGCAAAACGAGATCCATCAATGGAGCGACCGCCGCAAGAAGGTAGAGCGTCTGGTCATTCCGATGATGATATTTGTGCACGTCAGCCCCCAGGAACGTCCTTTGCCCCTTACCCTGCAGGCGGTCAGCCGCTATATGGTATTGCGTGGCGAAAGCACCCCCGCCATCATTCCCGAAGAACAGATGGAACGTTTCCGGTTCATGCTGGACTACAGTCCGGAAGTGGTGGAGATATGCAGCACCCCGTTGGCACAGGGAGATGCGGTAAAAGTGATAAAAGGCCCGCTGGCAGGCCTGGAAGGCGAGTTAGTCACCCTTAACGGGAAAAGCAAGGTGGCCATCCGGCTGGATATGCTGGGCTGCGCACATGTGGATATGCCGATAGGGTTCGTGGAGAAGAGATACTTCTGTGAAAAAAATGGCAGAATATAGCTTTTGAACTATTCCTATTTCCCAACAATAATGTATGTAACGCTCGATTACCTTCCTTGCGTGTTCTATGCCATTGAAGTACCGTTGCCGGTAGACGCGTTCCACTTTGATAATGCCGTTTACACGTTCGGCAACCGCATTGTCCGTAGGTTTGTAATCCTCTGTCATGCTGACAGCAATGCCATGCGCTTGGAGAAGCGACACATACTGGTCGCAACAATATTGCACTCCACGATCGGAGTGGTGTATCAGTCCGGTGAGGCTTTCACTCCCTTTCATTTCAACAGCCTGCCTTATGGCCTGCCGCAATGCGTCAATGGTGGCCGATACCCGCAGGGTATGGGTAAGCACCCATCCCATAATCTTATGGGAATATGCATCGGTAATCAGGTGCAGGTAGCAGACATCCCCATTTGCCAATGGGATATAAGTGATGTCACTGACCCACAGCTGGTTGGATGATGTCAGGCAGAGCCCTCTGGTCAGGTTTTTCCATTTGTGGTAGCGATGGTTGGAGTTGGTGGTATGCCGGACTTTACGGGGTGGAAGCATCAGGCGGTGCTGGCGCAGAAGCGCATAAAAGCTGTCTCTGCCGGGAACGAAACCGGCGTCGAAAAGCACGGTGAGCATGATCCACAACTTGTAACCGCCGATGCCCGGGTCCTCAACGCGTATTTCGCGGACGGCATCCAGTATCAGGCGTTCCCGCTTCAGGCGGGTCTCAATGTCAGCTCTTGACTGGTAGTAAGCTTGACGGCAATGGCCAAACAGACGGCAAGCCGGCGCTACTTTCATATTGCGCCGGCTGACCAGTTCCGTTACTATTTGGCCCCAGATTTTTTTCTGATGGGAATGTTAAAGTATTCTTCCGCGCGAGTAATCAAAAGGTCACGAGCTTCCGTCTCCAACTTGGAGAAAGAAAGGGCTTTCTCCAGTTCCTTGATGCGCTTTTTCAATTGCGCATTCTCCTCTTTGTACTCTTCTTTGCTACGATTGGGCATGGCTGTCGATGCTGGTTCTGAAGGCAAAGATAGCTGTTCGGACAGATAATCATACTTTTGCAGCCAACGATTTAACAAAGTTATACCACAAATACCATGATGGTGGCAGAAGGAACGTTTACTCATGCCCGACTGGTAATAAGAACGAAGAAGAGATAGTTTGTCTTCTTCACTGTAATGCTTACGAATTGGAATCATTTGTGTAACATATTTATAAGTTTGTAAATATGTCTACCTATGCCAGTATAAGACACAGCTAAGGCGGTACTTCAGCATCGTTACGCACGTATATAAGCATTTTTACTGCAATAACAAGCGATGGACAATATTTCTTAAATGAAAAAGCCGTGCCACAAGTATCATTTTTTTCATCCTCAATTCCCTTTTTTCAAAACAAATTACTACCTTTGCGGCACATTTATCAATTATTTCGTCTTTTCTACCCTTATGGCGGTATGTAAGAGGCGAAAGCGTAGCGTACCACTTTGGCTACAAATCAACGCTAAATTCAAAATATATTTTTTTTCTAAACTCAATTTAAGGTACTGTCAAATACCTTATTAAGGGGTATTCCCCTAAATTGAGAACCTACCGCAAAAAAATAATTATTAATCAAAGATAGAACTCAAAGTGGGTTACAATACCTTTACGGGGGATTATAGCCACACCGTGAGTGCTTACATAATTTATGAATTCATATTTAAACAAAATTCTATCAGGAAATAGCCGAAGCGTAACTATGAAGAAAAACATAATAGGTTCATTCTTCATAAGAGGACTTAGCATTATCATTTCGTTAGTGCTGGTACCTCTAACCTTAGGATATGTATCATCCGAACTCTATGGAATATGGTTAACTCTGTCATCCATTGTAATATGGTTGAACTTTTTCGATATAGGTTTTGGATTAGGATTAAAAAACAAGTTGACTGAAGCAGTAGCTTTAAAAGATTGGAAAAGAGCAAAATCTCTAGTATCAACAACTTATTTTATAATGATACTCATTTTCGTACCTGTATGCCTTATGCTGGAATTTATAACTCCGCTGGTCAACTGGAGCTCATTCCTCAATGTTAACGAAATATATAACCCACAAATCACAAAAGCCGTCCATGTACTCATTGCATGCTTTTGTTTACAAATGATAATCAATGTATTCATATCAGTTGTTTCTGCCTTTCAAAAAGTAGCCTTATCATCAGCTTTCCCTGTAATTGCGAATTTCTTATCTTTAATCATAATTTACATATTAACCAAGACTTGCGAACCATCCTTAGTTACATTAGCATTTGCCATTTCAGCAATGCCGATAATTGTAATTGGTATATTTTCGGTAATTCTATTTAATGGAAAGTTCAAACAAATAAAACCATCCTATAAAAGTACAAACAAATCATATGTAGCTGATCTATTCGGGTTGGGTATAAAATTCTTTTTTATCCAGATACAAATAGTCGTTTTATATCAGAGTACTAATATCCTTATATCTAATATTTCCGGTCCCAACGAAGTTACATCTTATAATATTGCTTACAAATATCTAGGCACAATTATGATGATTTTTTCTATCATCCTCTCTCCCTTATGGCCTGCATTTACAGATGCCTATACCAAAAAGGATTTTACTTGGATGAAGAATATTTATAGTAAAATGACCAAAATCTATATGATTACCGCAATTGTTCTTTTATGTATGATAGTATGTTCACAATTTATTTATCAACTTTGGATTGGCGACAAATCAAATATTCCATTTTCAATGACATGCGCCGTTGGAATTTATATGATGATTAATTCATGGGATTCGTTGCAAGTAAGTCTAATCAATGGGATTGGAGCCATCAAACTTCAGACCTATGTAACCCTTATCGGCCTCATATGCCATATACCACTGGCATTATTACTTGGGAATTACTTTGGAGCTATTGGCGTTATTATTTCTATGATAATTATTAATATAATCTACTCTGTATTTTTCACTGCACAAATCAGAAAGATTTTGAATCATAAGGCAAGAGGGATATGGCTAAACTAAAACTGTTAAGAGTATTTCGAAGAATGATACAAAAATCCTTTTTCTGGATTTCTTATGTATATATTGCCAATAAACTAAAATATCGAAAACATCTAACTTTCGATTATAGTGTAAAAATAGGAAAAGGCTCTTCGTTTGAAGGAATGAATAGACTACATGCCAACTCTTCTTTTTCAGGACAAATGGGGTATGGATCATACATAGGAAACTATAGCGAGTTACAAGGAAAAATAGGCCGGTATTGCTCTATCGGCAGATATGTCAAAACCAATCTGGGAATTCATCCTTATACTTATCCTCATGTTTCTACCTCTCCTGCATTCTACTCCGTTGCTAAACAAAATGGAGGGACTTTTACAAATACACAAAGATACATTGAATTCAAATATGCAGATAATGAAAATAAATTTTCAGTTATTATAGGGAATGATTGCTGGATAGGAGAAAATGTATTCCTCGTTGGAGGAGTTACAATCAATGACGGAGCAGTAATATTAGCTGGTGCAGTAGTTACCAAAGACATCCCAGCGTATGCTATCGCAGGCGGCATACCTGCAAAAATTATAAGATACAGATATGATGAAGAATCTATCATCTTTCTGCGTCAATTCCAGTGGTGGAATAGGTCGCCCCAATGGTTAAAAGAAAACATTGAAGCGATGAACGACATCAACAAACTAAAGAGATATAAAGAATAATGAAAACTTCTGATTTTTTAGAACTATGCCTATCTTTACCGAAAAGCTTATGGGTATCTTTCCACTATTTTTCTTGGCGCAAAGCACTTCGTTTACCGATATTAGTGCGTTACAATACCAGCATAAAATGCCTGCAAGGGAAAATAATATTATCTAATGATTTTGCAGATATCAAGAAACCCATTATTAAGTTCGGATTCGGTCATGTAGGAGTATTTGACAAACGATATGAACGCAGTATTTGGGAGGTGTCAGGTTGCATCAAAGTAGTCGGACGTGTAGAAATGGGCCATGGTAGCCGTTTGTGCGTGGTACATGAAGGGGTTCTGCAGTTTGGTAAAAACTTCATCAATACAGCAAAGATGACACTCATCTGTACAGACAACATCACCTTTGGCAATGATGTACTCACTTCGTGGAACACCCTCATTATGGATACCGACTGGCACAACACTCAAACTGTTTCCACCGGAGAACTTCGTCCTTGTCATCGTCCCATTACATTTGGAAACCATATTTGGATAGGAACTCGTGCAGTCATACTGAAAGGCACACAAATAGCAGACGGAACTATAATCGGCGCAGGTGCCATTGTAACAGGAAAGCACGGCAAACCTAACGTAATATTAGCGGGAAATCCTGCCAAAGAAGTCAAAGATGATATTACAAGAGAATATTAATCAATCAAAGCTTTATAAAAAGTTATAGTAATGGCATTGGGTCTTATACTAAATTTTTTAATTGCATATTGGGCATTCAGATGTTGGCAAAAAGGTGATAAGACGACATATCTTGTCATACTTCAATTTATGATTCTGCAATCATATAGATTAACCCTATTATTTGATTCACCTTTACGTTCTGATGACATAGCCCTATTATTAGTTTTGATTACGTTCTTTCTGAATATGCAAAAAGGAAGGAACCGAGAAAACATTATTAGTAAAATAGTAATAATCTTTGTATGCTTCATTGTTATAAGTATAGGAGTCAGTTATGTCCTTAAAGGCATACCATTGTTGCAAGCTATAAAAGCGGCTCGTAGCTATCTATTTATTTTGGCTTGTTATGATATATGGTTAATGAAAAGAAAAAGTATTGCAAAATCCTTATATTTAATTTTCATATTGAATATGGTTGTCGCTATAATATTTATTATACAGACATTTATTCCTAATATAGCTTTACTTACAGATATTTTAGATGAATCAGGAACAGGTATGACCGGCTTTCTTGGACTAAGACGATTTTACAGTTTTCCTCCTTTGCTTCCATTCTGTTGTCTATATTCTATTTTTCTTTTTCCTCAAAATAAAAAAAACAAAATATTCTTTATCATACTTTGTTTCATTACTCTCTTGTTTGTGCAAAGCCGCGGCATGCTAATCTATACCGTATTTCTGATTGTATTGGCATCTTTGATATTCAAAGCCAGTACAGGGAAGAAGATTTTATATGGAATATTATCTTTGTTTCTCGTTATTCTAGTTAATGCGACTGTTCTTAGTGGAGATACAGGTAAAAAAACATCTAAAGATTTTCACCAAATATTATCTGGACAAATAACAACAATGGAAAGACCTGACGGAGATGCGACATTTGCCTTCCGCCTTTGGCTTATAAAAAATAGAAATGAAGAAATTTTATCAAGTGATATTCTTAACAAAATATTCGGATTAGGTTTATTTGTTCAGCTTCCCCCCTTCGATGCACAAAGATTAGGAATAACAAAGCTTTTAACATCAGATGGTGAGGGTACATTATCCATTTTTACTCCGGATATTTCATACGCAAATCATTTATCTTATTTGGGATATGTAGGTACATTTCTATTCTTATTAATATTTTTTCAAATGATAAGAATATTCAAACGCTGGTCGCCAAATAACAAATATGCTCAAATGGGCATGCTCTATATGTTATACTTGCTTGCAACAGGGCTTAATGGCAGTAACATAACATATTCCAGTTGCTTGATTATACCCCTCCTATTTCTCCGCATCTCCGAAATAGAACATCGTTTTCAGAAAAAATATAAAAACAATGAGCAATACCGTCTGCAAAGTAGTTTTCATTATCATAAAATTAGCAAATAAAGTAGGATCGAATCTTACTAATTTAATTCAGCCTCTCTTCGTAAAGGGCGCTTTGGCATACCATCATGTTATTTTTAATCCGTCAAAAACATCTTTTATTGGAAAAACGAAGATCAACATAGGGAAAAATACTAACGTGATTTTAGGAGATGGCTTTACTTGCTCATCTGGAATAAATAACAGCATTGACATGACTGGCGGTAGCAAAATTAACGTTAAAGACGGTGCTTCATTAATTATTGGTAGCGATACAGGTATTACTAATACCATTATTCAATGCCATGAAAAAATAGTTATTGGGAACAAAGTTAAGATAGGCGCCGGCAGCATGATATTCGACACAGATTTTCACTCACTCGACTGGCGGGATAGAAATGATAAAAGTGATATTGAAAAGCGCAAGAAATCTCCCGTAATAATTGAAGATCTGGCATTCATCGGAGCTCATTGCATTATTCTTAAGGGGGTTACTATCGGGGAAAAGTCTATAATCGGAGCCGGTAGTGTTGTATCCCGTAACGTACCCAGTGGTGAAGTGTGGGCGGGTAACCCAGCCAAATTCATCAAAACAATTAAATAATTCCTATGAAAGTAATTCACATAGAATCCGGTCTCGGTAATCAGATGCTTTCTTATTGCGAGTATCTTGCCATGAAAAAGATGAACCCCGACGAGGATATTTACATTGAAACGATTATCTATGATATTCCAGAATGCAACGAAGTGACATGCCAATGGAATGGTTATGAGTTAAATCGTATTTTCGGTATATCGACACCAGCAAATATCCGTACTCTGTTCACTGAAGAGCAATGGAATCAAATTATAACGGAAATAAGAAGAACCGAATTTTGGAAAGAGAACATGAACTATCCTGTTCACTTCACTAATGCATTTCGTAACGCAGGATTAGAACTAGTCAATACAAAAGGAGATTTCTCGGAAAAACGTTTCATGACAGGTAAAGAAACTGATATGCTTTCGCTCATCAAACGAAAGCTGGTGAATACCTATTTGGGAAACTTTTGTAAACGAATGAACAACAAATGGCATGAAGAGGAGTACATCCGGCGTCATGATTATCGTAACCGCATATTTATAAACTCAAATAAGAATCTCTTTTCCGGACAATGGCTAGGACTAAAATTCAGAGAAAACAATAGAGATCTTATTGATGAAGAAATACGTGAAGTCTTCCATTTTCCAGACTTTTCTGATACCAAAAATCGAGAGATGGCGGCAATACTTAAGAGTTGCAATGCTATAGCTATTCACGCACGTCGGGGTGACATGTTGTCGTCTAACGGATGGTGTTACAAATTTGGATATTTTCAACGTGCAGTAAAACACATCCGCAAACACGTTAAAAACCCTGTATTCGTATTCTTCACCAACCCTGGAAGTATAGAATGGTGTCGAGAGAACGAAAAGATTTTTGGTCTTGATTTTAAAACCGATACTGTAAAGTTTGTAGATTGGAATACCGGCATAGAGAGTTATCGCGATATGCAACTAATGGGGCTTTGCAAACATGCCATTATCACCAATAGTTCATTTGGCTGGTGGGGAGCATATTTCATTACTAATCCAAGAAAAATCACTATTTCACCTTGTATAGAAATAGATACGACCTATCATTGCTAATTCTGTACTAGCCAATCTATTAAAAAAAACGAACAAATATGCTACATATAATAATATTCTCATTTAACCGGGCAATCCAATTAGATGTATTGTTGACATCACTAAAAAGGAGATGGAAAACTCCGCAATATCAAGTAGATATTATATTTAATAGTTCCACTGATTATTATCAAGAAGGTTATTATACACTTATAAATAAGTTTATTACAGATAATAATTTCCATTTCCATAAAGAGCAAAAAGGATGTAAACCATATACTATAAAGGAACTTTTAAACCCATACAATTTAAAAAGACTTTATAAATATCCTTATTTAAGACACCCAAAAACTAATTTCCGACCGCTATTGATAGATATTATGGAGCAGTCTTCAGCAACAGAAGTTATGTTTATGACCGATGACTCCAAATTTATTTGTGATGTCGATATCAATCAAAGCACTTTAGATTGGATAAGTCAAGCACCAACCCAACGGCAATTTTCTTTACGTCTGGGAAAAGGCATGAATAATCAGCCAAAAGCAGGAATACTTGAAAGCAATGGCATATTATCATGGGATATGAGTACAATGCCCAAGAATACCAACTGGGGGTATCTATTTTCTGTTGATGGACATGTGTATAATAAGGAATGCATACTTAAACTATATAGACTATATAATTTTTGCAATCCTAACAGCCTTGAAGGGTATATTTGTAACGTTATTCAACGCAAGAAATGGTTTCATGAAGCACAAGCACCTCTACAACCTCATTTACTATCATTCCCTATCAACATGGTTCAGACAGTGGAAAAGAATGAAACGCTTGGAGTTTCGACAGAAACGCTTAATGACTACTATTTAAAAGGATATAAATTAGAATATCAGCATCCCAAGCAAATAGATACATTTCAAGTATATCCTAAAGAGATCTATTTAACAAGAAAGGAAGAAACACTTACAATAAGAACAACGTAATGAGATTTAACGAATTACGTGCTAATCAAATTACTTTTGTATGAAATATTCAATTATAACTCCAGTATTCAATCGAGCAGATTGTATAGCTCGCTGTATGGACAGTGTCATACGCAACTTAAAACATAAGATAGAACTGGAACATATTATTGTAGATGATGGAAGTAAAGATCATACGCCACAAATCGTTCAAGAATATGCCAATCATCATCCACATATCAAATTCATCTCTTTTAGGGAAAATCGTGGTACCAATGCCGCACGTAATGAAGCGATAACAACTTCTACCGGAAACTTCTGCATCATACTTGATAGTGATGACTACCTTGTTGACGATGCTTTAGCGACAATTGACAGTATTGTTGGTCAAAGTAATTACCATCATTACTGCTTTACGCCAAATGATATGGAGAAGGTATATTCCCAAAACAAGATACTTGCCAACAAGTCATCATGTGTCATCAAGTATGAAGATTTTCTTCTTAATAGAGTTGCAGGTGACTTTGTTCATGTTATTGACAGTTCTATATTAAAAAAATATCCATTTCACGAGGATCTCCGTATTAATGAGGGAGTATTCTTTAAACGTTTTTATAAAGAAGAAAAAGAAATCTTATTCACCAATAAGATTGTTACTATACGTGAACGTAATCGTACTGACAGCGTTACACGCTCTGTTTTTCGTAATGACAAAGAAGCCGTAGGCCGAACTGTAAAAGCAAATACTCTACTTCTCAAATGGTTTCGTGAAGACATGGAAAAGCATGAGGAAGGTAGAGTATTGATAAGCCAAATTCTAATGCGCACTCTCGACAATGTTCTCATTTTAGGAAACTACAAGCTTGCAAAAGAAATAATGATAGAGATAGAAAAACTAAACAGAATATCTATACCTCAATATCTGAAATTAGTATATCACCTACGGTTTGGCCGGTTATATTTCCTAATAGGTTCGATATATATCAATCTGAAATATAATGTACTAAAGGCAGAAATAGATTAATTATTAAATGAAAATTCTACATATAAGTTTTACATTCGCTTTTGGTGGAATAGAAACGATGCTCGTCAACATCGCCAATGCCCAAGTTGAAATGGGGCACACAGTGCGCATCATCATAGTTGAACGCAATAGTATAGAACCAACGTTAAAAGCGAAATTAGATAAAAGAATTAAGTTATATTACGCCAATCGTCGTGCTAATTCTAAGGATATTATGGCATTATTTCGATTGAACTGGTTTATCGAGACCTTTTCTCCAGATGCTATTCACATTCATGGGGCTAACCTCTATCGTTTTATTCTAGATCCACGTTTTAAGCGCATAACTAATGGTACACTCCATGCACTCCCCTCGGCAAGCAATACAATAGCCATAGAAAAAATTCCAAAGGAGTTTGCAATCTCCGAAGCTGTGCGAAGAGAGTTATTAGCTTATAAAGGAGTAAATGCCATCACCAACCCTAACGGCATTTGTACAAAGCTTATAAAAGTACGAACCTCTATTGAATACAACGGGATATTAAAAATAGTATGTGTAAGCCGTTTAGCCCATGAATTCAAGGGACAGCACATCTTAATTGGAGCTGCTGCCGAACTTGTAAAAATGGGATATACAGAGTTTACTATTCACTTTATTGGAGATGGTCCGTCACGTGAATACCTTGAAAGTCTGGTCAAGAAACTAAATGTAGAGAATTATATTAGTTTTCTTGGATCACGCTCACAAGAATACATCTTCGAACATTTAATAGATTATGACCTATTTGTACAGCCAAGTATATTCGAAGGTTTCGGAAATACAGTAATTGAGGCAATGGCAGCAAAGTTACCTGTAATCGTTTCCTCCGGTCAAGGACCGGAAGAAATAATTGCTCACGGAAAATATGGTTATATCTTCGAAAATGGAAATGCAATCAGCTGTGCTGAGATTATCAGCATCTTTCTTAGAAAAGAAAATAATACGGAACAAATAGAAAAAGGTTATCAACATGTGATTAACTTTTATGATGTGAAAAATACCGCGACACGATATGTAGAGCAATATCTAAAAAAATAGCATGAAGATAATATCAAAATAAGTTATGAATAAATATATTACTGTACTTTTTACTAAACATAAAAAGAAACTTCCCCCAAAATTACAAGGTACAATACTTGACGAATGGATTCGTTACGGTTTTCTAACCATTCTTTCAGCCTGGGTATTTCAAGGGATGCTTTATGCAAATTGGCGTGAAAATATAATTAAGATAGCGCTTGATCTTTGCATGACAACTACTTTATCTTTGGTCATACCATGGTGGCTAGGATTATTTATCGCTCATACACTGAATTACATGTTGAATGCCCAAGCCAAGGCAGTTTATAATCACATGGGAGCCGGTAATAAATCTGCCGCTGAATTCTACAAAGGTACGTTAGCAATGAAGAAAAGACTGGAAAAGGCTACATGCTTAGATGCTGCAATAGCTTATGGCTCATTATCTAGAGGTTGCTACAAACCCACTTCAGATATTGATGTTCGTTTCATCCCCAAAGCTGGCGAATGGAATTATTGGAAAGCCTGTTTTTGGACATTGAAGGAACGTACCATCGCTTTTCTTACGGGCTATCCCCTCGATTCCTATGTCTTTACACTAGAACACACCAAGAAAGCCATGCGAAGTGATGAATTACCCATTATCGTCATGGAACACAATAAAGTTGCTAAAGATATTTATCCGGAACGAGTGGAATGGCAAGAATGGTGCAATGTATTTCAGAAAGAGCAAAAATTAATTGGTTAGAAATAAGTTATGCAACAAAGGCTTGAGTTTATTAATTTAGCGAAAGGAATCTTCATGCCTATATTTTTCATTCTATCAGGAATATTTTTCTCTGCAAAAACACCTTTCAAAGAGTGGATAGCCACATGTTTTGTTTGTCTTTGCTATTTTGTAATCATACCTTCTGCAAAGCAAATCTGTTTTATAAATGAACTATTATAATCAGGTATAATCAAATGAAAATAGCGTTTACAACCGTTGATCTCTATTCTGGCCGTGAGTTTCTGATGCCTTGGCGCACAGTTATTGAAGTATGCAAAGTGATGATTGAGGAAGGATATGACGCTCAAGTGTTAACCCTACCGGTATCATGCCAGAATGGCGACTATGAGTTTCATGGAATAAAAATTATGACAGCTCCCCGTGAGTTCAATCTGTTTTGCCGGTTTATTGAGAATAGACAATATGATGTATTGATTTATCCGATGCCATGGCGGGAGGCCCTGAAAGACATCTCGGCTTTTGGCAGATTAAAATGCAAAAAAGTCGCCTACTTCCCCGGTGGTGTATATACCATGTATAACAATCTCACTCTTTGGAAATGGGGAGGGTTTACAGCAGCAAAACCTTATATAATAGACACTCTGACACCCTATCGTAAACACATCAATAAATTGAAGAAGCTAGGCTTTTCTTCAATCGTGGGATTGAGTCCATACACGGCTGAAGCAGTGCGTACCGCTGGTTTCAAGAACGCCCTTTGTATCTTGCCTGGCAAAGATAATTTTGAGCTACTGGAAGATGAGCCTGAAATACTAAAACGTATAGACTTAAAATCTAGCGAGAAGTATCTACTCTTCACAGGAGCTCCGGCAGCAATACGAGGCAGTCAAGTATTGATGAATGTTTGTAAGCTGTTAGCCCAACAAAAAGAAAACATAAAAGTAGTCTTCTTGATGCGGAAAGATATAGGTTCTAATTTCACAGCCTTTGAAGCGGCTTATAATGCTTTGCCAAATAGAGCCAACGTCTCTGTTGTAACAGAACGGGTCAATAGAAATGAATTGAAAACACTAATGAAATATGCTCGTGGCGTGATTTTACCTTTTCTTGTTATACCGTCAGAGATACCCATAACTTACTTTGAAGTACTTTCTTTAGGTACTCCAATCATTACTTTCAAAAACAATGGCACTACAGAATATCTGAAAGATGCATTACTCACTTGTAAGCCAGGTGATACAGTTGGCTTGGCCGAGAATATGAAACGATTGTGGAAAAACGATGACTTATACACAGACCTCTCGCAGAAAGCTCTTGATATCATGGCTATACACCCCACATGGAATGAAGTATCAAAACAATGGATTAATCTTATCAAAGAATGAAAAAGTTTATAATAATATCAGGTATTGATGGAAGTGGTAAGACTACCATCATCAACGAACTGACTAAAGCCTTAGAAGTTGAGGGAAAAACGACCAAGTATATTTGGATGCGTTTCAATCATTACAGTGTAAAGGTAATGAATATGTTGGCTCGTATGCTAAGGTTGAGTGTAAAAGTTCATAACGCTTTTGGTGATGTATGGGAACATCGCCTTTATAAAAGTCGCTTATTTTGTAAACTCTATATTTGGTGCTCATATTTTGATAACAAACTAGCCCGAAGTAAAGCATTGAAATTGGATGCAGACTATATTATTTGCGACCGTTGGGTAAACGATACACTCATAGATTTAGGTGCCGAATGCCGCATTAACAATATATTAGACGGCAAATGGTACGTCAAGTTCCAAAGCATCCTACCTCATCAAAGTTATCAATTTGTAATAATCCGCAATAAGAAGGACATTTTGGATTGTCGCGTAGAAAACACGACCAATCCAGATTTCCCCTATCGCTTTGCGCTTTATGAAAGACTACTGCAAAAACAAGAAATAAATACAATAGATAATAGTGGAACTATTGAAGATAGTGTACATCAAATTCTTAACATTATAACAAAATAGAATCTATAAACAAAAATGAAAGAAACGATCATAGAAAAAAGACTTGCCAAACAAATTATCATAATTAGTGTCACCTACAAAACAAGTGGTCCTAATGGTGGAGGCGTATCATCAGTTATCAATTCATACAGTCAATATTTTGAAGGTTTACGTCATATATCTACATGGAAATTTACTAATCCCCTAAACAAAGCTTTCTATTTTTTCTATCATTACCTGTGGTTCATTTTGTTACTAATGTTTGACCACAAAATCAAACTAATACATATCCATGTTGCTTCTGATGGCTCTTTTCAACGTAAAGTTATGATGGCAGATGTTGCACGTTTCTTTAGAAAGAAGGTTATTTTTCACATGCATGCCGGTGAATTTGATCATTACTATCAAAAGTCTAATCGCAAGGAATGGATTCTCAATTCTATACAGAAATGCGATAAAATTATTGTACTTTCTAAGTATTGGAGAGATTATTATATCAAACTCGGTATAAAACCCGAGAAACTTATTATATTGAACAATATTGTGTCAATGCCTAAATTGACAAAAGTTGATAAACAGGATGATGGAAAACTCCACGCTTTATTCTTAGGATGGTTAAGTGAAAAGAAAGGGCTTTTTGATCTTATTGATGTAGTAAAAGAACACCATAATGAACTAAAAGGTAAGTTTTATCTGAAACTTGGTGGCCGTGATAACGAAACTCTTATTCGTAACATTATTACAGAGAATCACCTTGAAGATGTACTCTCTCTTGAAGGTTGGGTATTTGGTGAAAAGAAAGAAAAGCTTATAGAATGGTGTGATGTATTCATTCTTCCTTCATATTATGAGGCATTGCCTATTTCCATTCTTGAAGCAATGAGTTATGCAAAACCAATCATCTCAACTCCTGTAGGTGGTATTCCGGAAATTATCACTAATGGGAAAAATGGTTTCTTGAATCAATCTGGCGATAAAGACGCATTATGGAGGAGCATCAAGTTTTTTATTGACAACCCTGATAAAATAATGAATTTTGGAACTCAAAGTTTGAAGAATGTCAGTCCCTATACACCACAAACTGTACTTTCTGAATTACGAAACATCTATCTTAAATTACTCACTTCCTAATATATTTTCATGAATATACTAATCTGTGGTCATCGTGCCTTTGCTGCACGTAACCTAAAAGAACGTCTAAAACAAATAGGGCACACGGTAATCTGCTTCTCGCGAGGTGAAGAGAAACGTGAGGGAGACACAGTTACCGGCTTGATAACCCAAATAGATACAAACCCTTTGCTATTAGAAGAAATAGATGTAGTGATAAACTTTATCTTACTAAAGAAGGAATCTTTTGAAGATAATCTCGCATATATTGAAGCCTTATGTCGATTTTGCAAGAAAAAGAAGATTAAGAAACTGATTCATATTTCCAGTATCAGCGTATATCCAAATGAAGCAGAACTAATCACAGAGGAGACTGAAATCGACCATAACTACCGATTAAAAGGTGGCTATGGTGCACAAAAGATACTAATAGATGAATATCTCATTAAGCAGCGTGATGAGAAAGGGCTACCACTTATTTTACTACGCCCGGGATTTATTACTGCTTCAGACCATCCCAACCCAATTGGAGGTATTGCTAAAATGTTACCAATCGGTTTCACTTTACTGATAGGCAACAGAGAAAGTACACTCCCCATTGTGAGCCGTGATGAAATGCAATACGGACTTCTGAAAGTTATTGAAGATATTCATCCTCTACCAGTATATTTGCTTATACGTGAGAGTAAAGGAACCAAGGCAAACTATGTGAAAACCCTTTTCCCTGATACTATATTAATATCACTACCAGAGAGTATCGTAGTGGGGCTTTCTCAAACATTAAAAATACTGCACATATTCGACGAACGCAAATTTCAGATGGTAAAAGGAGTGTTTAAGATAAACAAATTCAATGCAGAAAAGACATACAATAAGATTGGTAAGCGATTATGAAGAAAATAGCAATTATAGGTTCAGGCGCATATGGCAGTTATGCTGCAAGTTTAATTGCAGAATTACACGCCAACTGGGAGATTCACATATTTGAAGCAGGCGACCATGAGGTGAAGAATCAAGACGAAATGGGCTTCTACTCTGAAGTAACTAACGGATATTACGGAGGTCTTATTAAGGGACGTTACTTCGGTTTCGGTGGTAGTACTAATAAATGGGGAGGACAGATTTTAACTTTTTCAGATAATGACTTCAAAAACCCTACCCGCTATCAGAAGGAAATCATTGAACTCAATAAGAAATACCGCACAAACATATTTAAAAAAGTAGGCATCAAAAATGATTATCCGGAGGTAGTTCTCCCTAATGGAATGTTTACTAAAACAGGTGTTTGGTTAGATTATTTCAGCCGGAACTTATTCAAGAAATTTAAAGTAGCCAAATTCAAAAACGTAATTCTTCACCCACATTGTCGTGTATGCAAAATGATCGTTGATGCGAAAAAGATTACCGGATTTACCTATATACACGAAGACTGCGAAAAAACTGCCAGAGATTATGATTACTATTTTTTAGCAGCAGGTGCTTTTGAGACCACCCGTATCATGATGATAAGCGGCTTGCAAGACAAGACTTGTGTAGAATTCAGTGACCATATTAATAAAAAAGTATTCCGCATCTTTGGTGACACTCAAATGGGGCCATTGGATTTCACTTTCCACATATCAAAAGCATCGTTCATTACACAACGTATTATTGGGGAAAAAGACGGAATTCCTTTTTTCGCTTATCCAACTTATAATGAAGATTTTCCCTTTTTCCAGAATCTCAAGAAATTACTTTTTGGCAAGAAACTAAGCCTTGGTCTTATATGGAGTATTTTTAAGGATTTACCTAGCTTTATCAATTTCATTTGGTGCTTTTTTATTCTCCGTAAACTCTATGTTTATAAAACATGGTACTTTGTTCTTCATATGGAGAATTTGAAAGGCAATGGTAAAGTAGCACTATCCAAGATAATAGATAAATTCGGGCAACCAGGTTTGTCCATAGACTTTCATCTAACAGCAGACGTCGAGAAATTCTACAACAGCCTAACCAACGAGTTTGAACAAATGATGAAAGAATGGAATGTAAAGTTTGAGCGGCTTGATGATATTGTACACACCAAAAAATTTGAAGACGAATACCATCCATGCGGACTGTATTCTGATTTCAATTCCGTAGAAGAATATTTCACTCAGTTTGATAACATGATTGTTATCCATAGCGGTGTCCTCCCCCATGCAGGCGGTATAAATTCAACAGCTGCCGCATTCCCATTAGTCGAAGAATTTATAAGAGAAAGAATGCAATGAATCCCCCTAAAATTTGTTTAACATCATCTTCCGGAGGTCACTTACACGAACTATTATTAGCTATCAAAAATGTAGATACCTCCAATAGCTATTGGGTGATGTACAACTCTCCACATGTGCGCAAGTTCTGTAGTGATAAGAAACACTATTTTGTAATGAATACTTCGCCAACCAATAAACTTACATGGCTAGTTAATGCCATGAAGTCACTACTTATCTTATTGTGGGAACGTCCAGATGTTATTATATCTACAGGTGCAGGAATCAGCTTTCCAACCATGTGGTTAGGTAAGAAACTTTTAAAAATTAAAATTATTTACATTGCATCGGCGGCAGATGTCACTCAACCTGCCCGTACCCCCTATCGTGCTTATAACATTGCTGACCTATTTCTTGTACAGTGGCCAGAGATGCTCAATTTATTTCCCAAAGCTAAACTAATCGGTGTCTTATGAAAATACTTTGCTCACTAGGCACACACACCCAAGATTTCTCTCGTCTAGCACATGCAGTGGATGAGTTGGCAGGCAAGACTGATTATGAATTCACTGTACAAACAGGTGTAACCAAATACAATTTCAAATATATACAAAATCATTTCGACTATTGCTCCAAAGATAAAATGAATCAGTTGATGGATGAAGCTGATATCCTTATCCTACAAGGGGGATGGGGAGGGATTGAAGAGGCCATAGATAAGGGGAAACGCTGTGTAGTAGTCCCGCGAATAGAAGGTGCAGAGCATATCCACAACCAAGAACAACTCGTTCGCAAGCTTGATAAAATGAGATGCATTATCGGTTGTTTCAATGAGGAGCAGTTAGGAGAATGTATCAAACGTGCCCGACAAATGAAAGTTAAACCTTTAGAAAAAGGAGATGCTACAGTATGTATTAACAATGCGCTGAACGAATGGTTTGGCTACAAGAAAATATGAATAACATAAAAGTTTCAGTCATCACAGTGGGAATGAACCACTTAAAGTACATTAAAAACCTATACAGAACCCTCCTGATAGAACAGAGACCATTAGTAAATTTTGAAGCTATTTACGTTGACAATTGCTCGACAGATGGTAGTCAGCAATGGTTACGCAAGACATTCCCTGAAGTAAGAATCATTCAAAATGAACATGTTCGTGGTTTCGGTGCAAACAATAATATTGGAGTCAAGGCTTCGTGTGGTGAATACATAGCCATAATCAATCCGGACATAGAGATTCTTGACCATGCCATCGACCGTCTTCTAAGCTACGCTGACAAAAATAAAGACCAATTTGGAATTATAGCACCCAAATTACTAAATCCTGATGAGGAACACACCGTACAATATAGTGTCAGACATTTCATCACATTAGGTATGTTCGTAAACCGTTTTTTAAGTAAAGGTAATGACGATTCAGACAACACAAAAGTATGTAAATATCTTTGTAAAAACTTAGATACAACAAAAGTGCAGCAAGTCAACTGGGCTATGGGTGCAGCACTTTTCCTAACCAGAAATTTCTACGCTCAATTAGATGGTTTTGACCAAGACTATTTTCTTTATATGGAAGATGAAGACATCTGTTTGCGTTCATGGAAAATTGGCAAACCTGTTATCTATCATGGTGAAATAGCAGTCATTCATAATCACCTGCGCGGAAGTTCTAAGATTGGAAAAAAGATGTTGAGGCACTTTCAGAGTTTATTCATATTCTTCCGCAAGCATGGAATAAACGTAAAAAGTTATGTTTAACCGTAAGCACTCATTGTATGGCTCTTGCCCCATCTTTCTTGGCGTCTTATCTTTGTG
>ERZ840096.158-NODE-158-length-113246-cov-9.642843_pt1 | contig 113246 bp, 99 predicted proteins | sample MGYA00519878_ERZ840096 | MGnify/ENA primary metagenome ERZ840096 (study PRJEB31850, sample SAMEA3708865) | human gut metagenome | biome: human gut; feature: human-associated habitat; material: faeces | place: China | collected 2014 ... | reverse complement strand
GACCGTGTCTCAGTTCCAATGTGGGGGACCTTCCTCTCAGAACCCCTATCCATCGAAGCCTTGGTGGGCCGTTACCCCGCCAACAAGCTAATGGAACGCATCCCCATCGATAACCGAAGTTCTTTAATATCCCAACCAGGCGGAAGGGATATGCCATCGGGTATTAGGCCTTCTTTCGAAGGGTTATCCCCGAGTTATCGGCAGGTTGGATACGTGTTACTCACCCGTGCGCCGGTCGCCATCTTTTATATTGCTATAAAAATGCTGCCCCTCGACTTGCATGTGTTAAGCCTGTAGCTAGCGTTCATCCTGAGCCAGGATCAAACTCTTCATTGTAAAAGTATTGTTGAGATCCAAGGTTACACATCCACGTCCCGTCCGGTGAGGGACGGTGCGGGAAAACGGCACCATGGATACATCGTTGCTCTGTTCAGGACGCTCGGTTTATCAAAAGTCTTTCTCTACCTATATATATAAGTATTGACGGTTCTTTTTTCTATACCCAAGAACTATCTGCCAAAGGCAGGCGTTCTTGCTCTTGTACTACTTGTATTGTTTATGTAAATCTCTTCAAAGATCGCTTCTTCTTGATCGTTGCCTCTTTTAGGAAAGCGGATGCAAAGGTAAGGACTTTTTCATATACGCTCCAAATGTTTTTGAAGCTTTTTTTCATTTTCTTTTTCCTGTCTCGCCCGAAAGCCGCCCGGCCACTCTCTTGTCGAAAGGAGGGGGATTTCAAGGGGAAAGGACCTTGCCACCGTTTCTTAGTCAGAATGTCAACTTGTCGCTGCTTTCGTTTCAAAAGCGGGTGCAAAGGTAAGAACTTTAAGTGATACGCTCCAAATGTTTTCGAAGTTTTTTTTCGTTTTTCTTTTTCCAAGCCGGCTTTTCTATATAAAACCGTGGCCGGGAAGAGAAATATGATAGGGTTCCTACACCGTTTCCTGTCAGAATGTCAAACCATCGCCGCCTTCGTTCCCGAAAGCGGATGCAAAAGTAGGGCTTTTATCGACACGGCCAAAATATATAGGAAACTTTTTTGAAGGAAACATGAAACTTTACCGTAACCCGCTGATTGTGAAAGAGGTTGAAGAGCATGTTTTTTCAAGGCAAGGAAGGAGGGGAAGAAGGGGGACACATAATATATATACGCGCATATACGCCTATATGCGCGTGCGGGAAAGGCGCTCCGCGGGAAGCCGCCTACAGGCAGGCCGGATTGGGAGGCGGCGCCTCCTGCAAAATGCTCGCCGCGTCAAAGCAGGGACATTCCTTGACCCATTCCTCGGGTTCTATCTCCCCGTTACCGTCCAGGTCCGGACTGAGGTCGCGATGCCCGCAAAGCCGGGAGCCGGGATAATCCTTCAGCAGCAGCATGACAAGCACACGCAACGAATGCTTCTGGAAAGGGGTCCGAGTGTCGGCGGGACGCCCGCGTCCGTCGAGCCCGCCCTCATAGCAGACGCCGATTGAATTCGCATTGTAGCCGCGCGCGTGCGCGCCGGGCTGCCCCAAAGGACGCAAGCTTTTGATGTCGCCGTTCTTGCGGATATAATAATGATAGCCGGCGCAGGAAAAGCCGCGGCAAAGGTGGTCGGAGGTAAGGTCATGCTCCGTGTAGCAACGGTCGGAACGGGTGGCGGAGCAGTGGACGACGATAAGGTTGACGGGTCTCATGATGGAAACAGGATTAAAGCCCCGCGGAGGCGTGTCAAAACCGACAAGAGGAATCTTTATTTTGACACGCCTGCAAGCAAGGGCAGGTTGGTACCGGGGTTATATGGAAAGGCAGGAGGGATAGGGCATGGCATGGGAGCCGACAGCCCCGAGCAAGGCCGATGCCAGGGCGATGATTACCTTCAGGATATAATCCCAGACAGAAGATTTCTTTTTCATAAAATTCAAAGTTTAGGTTGTTGGATATTGGTCAGGTCATACTCCCCTCCCCGTCCGGAGAGGGGAACGCGGGGGTTATCCCAGCGGGTTCTCGTTCTCGTTGCCGTCCGAGCCGCCGCCGGTGCCGGAGTCTTCGGGCTTGTCGAGGGAGAACAGCACGTTGGAGGGGCTCTTGGTCTGCGCGTTGCTGCCGTTTACCAGGCGGAGGCCCTTGTCCGGAGAGAAACGGATGTTCACCCTGCTGATGTTACGAACGGTACATTTCTCAGCAAGCTCCACGCCCGGGCAGCGGAAGGTCATGTGGAAAGTCCCCAGCTGGTTCAGCCTCACCTTGTCGCCGTTGGCCAGGTGACCCTGGATCTCCTCCACCAGCGCCTCGATGACGTGCTTCACGTCGCCGCGGGTCATGGCACAGTTCTTCTGGATGTTGGAGGCCAGCACATCGACATCAACGGTGCCGCAAGTCTTGGGTTTCTGACGGAGATAATACAACAGCGGGGACTCCTTGTCACTCACGATTCTTCTGCGCCGGAAGCGCTCTACGATTACGTCCATAATTTTGTAATGTTAAGGGTTAGGTTAAAAAAAAATATCACATCAAAAAAGTGGGAAAGAGGAGGGATAAAGGCGCCTGGATCAATGATTATTCCTTTTCTTAAGCACATCACAAAGATACGAAATCAAGAAGCGAAAGTCAAGTGTTTTGTTACTTTTTTTGCAACTATCTTGAGTTTCGCATAAGCCATTCCATAGGCGGTACATAATCTTCCATTTTCGTCATGCTGGCATTGTGATGGAAGTAAACCTCGCCCGTTTCACCATTACGATGCTTGGCTATGATAACTACCCCCAAGCCATCGGCAGGATAAGTGCTTTTCTTATCCGTCGCTCTCCCGTAGAGGGCCGGGCGGTAGAGCAGCATGACCATGTCGGCGTCCTGCTCTATCGCACCGGATTCCCGAAGGTCACTCAACCCGGGACGATGGTCGGACCGGCCGTCACTTTCACGGTTCAGCTGGCTAAGCAGCAACACAGGAATATTCAGTTCTTTGGCAAGGAGCTTCGCCTTACGGCTGGCCTGCGCCACCTCTTGTTCGCGGTTGCGGTTCTTCTGGTCGGACTTCATGTTGCAAAGTTGCAGGTAGTCCAGAATCACCATGTCGCACTTGCCCTTGCTCTGCAAGAGCCGGGCGGAGGAGCGTACACGGTCCATGCTCGTCACCGGATGGTCATCTACATGAATGGGCAGCCGCGAAAGTACCCCCGAAGCTTCATGGACTTGTTGAAGTTCGCCGGGCGTCAGTTGCCCGTTTCTCAGATGACGGGCATCCACATCCGGGGTGGAGGCAAGCAGCCAGCGGTCGCCCAAGCGCTCGCCCTGCATCTCAAGGCTATACACCACCACATGACGTCCCGCCATAGCGGCAGCCTGCGCCAGGTGCAGGGCAAACGCCGTTTTCCCTACCGAGGGACGGGCGGCAAGGATATTCAGGTCGCCCCGTTGCCAGCCGGCAGTCAGGGCATCGAGATCGGCAAATCCGGTAGGGATACCCGTGACGCCTTCCTTTCCGGCGGCGGCGCGCGCCTCCACCTCGGCGACCGTATCTTCCATCAGCCGGTCCATGGAGCGCAGGTGGTCACCCGCGCCGCATTCACTTTCCAGCCGCTCAAGCAGCCGGTGGGCTTCCACCATGATGTCGTCCAGATCCATCGACTCGTCGGCGCTGCAGGCCAGCAGCCGCTGGAAACCCAACCGCATTTCGCGGCGGGTATATAGCTGCCGCAGGATGAGCGCGTGATACTCCAGGTGCGCACTTGAAGCCACTCTTGAGCTGATGCTTGCCAACCGGCAAGGGCCACCCACAAAATCGAGCTTGCCACGAACGGCGAGTTCATTCTTCACCGTAATAATATCAATGGACTTGCCCTCGCGGTGCATGGACAGCAGGGCGGCAAATATTTCACCATGTCTCTCGTCATAAAACATTTCCGGACGCACCTTGTCGGCTATCAGCGGCATGGAGGCGCGCTCTATCAGGCAGGCGCCGAGGATCACTTCTTCGAGTTCTCCGTCATGGGAGTTGGGGGTATCAGTCATCATATTCATCTTTAAAGGATTTGTCCGCCAGATAGGAGGCGGCTTGTTTGCAATACTTGATATGGGCCAAATGGTCGTAATACTCGTCTATATTCTGCAGAGCCAGGCGCCTCTCTTCGGGAGAGAGCTTTTTCCACTCGCGGCGGGCACGGCCGATGTTGACCTTCGGCTTCTCGGTAATCTCGTGATACTTCTGCCAGAAGGCATCAAAGCCTTCGCCCGGAGCATCTTTCACACGCGGGGCCAAGGGGCGGCTGTTTCCGGTCAGCAACTCATAATCGGGAATGCGAATATGCGTAGCGTAAGGATTCAGCAGCTTTTCAATCAGCCCCAGGCCGAACATCCGGTTGAAAAAGTAACGGGTGCGGCTACGGTTCCAGCCGAAAATCTCGGCCCAGCGGACAAATGTCAGAGCGGACTCGCCCCGCGCACAATCGAACGTCCTTCCCTTGACACAGCATCGTACGGTGCTGTAGTTGACGTGTTTCAATACCAGCACGAACGCTTCGAAGAAATCTTCGGCACGACGCACCTTTTTCGCTTTCATTTGTTCCTCAAACAATGCTTTGGGGAAGAGGAGATAGCCTTTTTTCAGCATCTCCGGTGTAATGTAACTCATGTCTGATTTTTTAATTTGTTTGACTAATCACGACGCGAAGTTACCACACCCGGACGTCCCTATCAATTTATCGGTTTCCAAAGGTCAAAAGTTGCTTTATCGGGTCCGAAAGGTCGCCCGCAGGCCCCGTTTCGCCACAGCCGCACGCACAGCCGCTCCCCTGCCCCGCCGCAAAGCCCTGCCCGTCGGGCTTACGGCCGATGCCGCAAAAGGGTATCGCCCCTCATGCAGCCACATAATAATATATATAAAATAACCAATGCATTAAAATGCATTCTATCTTTTGAGGACTTTTCGATTTTAATCATTACCTTTGTAAACAAGAGAATATCATCGGTTAAAACAAAAATTGGCATGAGCAGATTTATCAACCCCTACTCGGACTACGGTTTCAAACTGTTGTTTGGCAGGGAGGTATCAAAAGACCTGCTGATAGACTTTCTGAACGGTCTGTTAGTGGGCGAACGGGTAATCACCGACCTCACGTTCCTGAACAACGAGCAACTGCCCGAGTACCAGGAAGGGCGGGGAATAATCTATGACGTATATTGCACGACCGATACCGGAGAAAAGATTATCGTAGAAATGCAGAACCGCTCACAGATCAACTTCAAGGACCGGGCGCTGTTCTACTTGAGCAAAGCCATCGTAAGCCAGGGAGTGGCGGGATCCGGATGGATGTTCGACATCAAAGCCGTCTATGGCGTGTTCTTTATGAATTTTCTACTCGACGGTGAAGAACCCAAACTACGCACGGACGTTATTCTGTCAGACCGGGATACCGGCCGGCTCTTCTCGGACAAGCTGCGGCAGATATTCATCGCCCTGCCTGTGTTCGAAAAGGATGAGGAACAATGTGAAACGGATTTTGATCGCTGGATTTATGTATTGAAGAATATGGAAAAACTGGAACGAATGCCATTCAAGGCAAGAAAAGCAGTATTCGAAAAACTCGAAGAGATTGCAGATGTAGGCGCCCTCTCCAAACATGACCGGGAACTGTATGAAAACAGTCTGGACGTTTACAGGACACACCTGTGCGTTATGGAGGCAGCAAAACTGGAAGGACTTGAGAAAGGACGCAAGGAAGGACGTGAGGAAGGACTTGAGAAAGGACGCGAGGAAGGACGCGAGGAAGGACGCGAGGAAGGACGCGAGGAAGGACGTGAGGAAGCAAAATTGGAATTTGCCGCCAAACTGAAATCCGACGGAATGTCCTTCGATGCCATCATGAAATATACGGGCCTGTCTCTTGACGAAATCAAAGCCTTATAGCACAAGGAAACATCCCTCTGTCGAGAGGGTGTCAAAACTCAGATTTTGAAACGATGAACTTATCATTTGAAATCCGAGCCTATTGAAAGGCTAAAGAAAGGGTCGTATCATTACTCAATACAGAGCTTGATACGACCCTTTTAAGTGTCATAGGTATAAGCTGCAACTTTGGGGAGTGGTCATTTTAGTTTTGACACTCCTCGACTTTCAAGCATCTTCATATCTTCTTGTAAACCTTAGGAACCGCAAGATAGGAATTTTCCCCTATCATGCCATCCACATAATCGGGCAGTCCCAGATGGCGGACAATGATACTGATCTGCATGGGACAGAGATGGGTCGTCTTTACCGTATAGCCCGCATCGGAAAGTTCCTGCGACAATCTTGAATTCTCCTTTATAACACGGCGGAAAGACTTCACGGCCGAACTGTTATGGGCGTAATGCGAATAATAGGCAACAGCCACTTCCGTAATCAAATGGCAGCCCACGAGCAGCCAGTCATAACTTTGATGTTTCATGATTTCTAATTAATTTAAAAATAATGCGGCAAAGTTACGGCAGGGTAAAAAAAGGGGAAAAACCGGCTGTTACAAGAAAGACTTTATAAAAAGAATCTTATCCAAGAAAATCCCTCTCCCGCTTGAAATAGCCCAATACCGTAGCGGGACTCAATAGCGGACGGTCTATTTTTCTGTTTTCAAAATCATAGCGGGAGCATAACGCGAGGCAGAACCACACGTAATTCAACCTGCGATGCAGGCGGTGCTGCAAATAGTCAAAGACTTCGGAGGCATGGATGAAGAAGTCGGACACATGCCGGCAGGAAACCACACGCTTCGGCCTCGCTCCGGCACACTCCATCTGCCGGAGGGTATATTCCAGCTGCTCAATGTCATTACAGGTGTTTGCCATGGTTTGCTCCAGCTTCTCCTTGCGGGCCTGCTGTTTGGCAAAGCAGTTCTTCTTCTCTTCCAACAGGGCACGGATATCAGCTATCACCATATTTATCCCCTTGTTCTTTTCGTTTATTACATTCATTTCCTTTTAGCTTTAGTTTTATAAATTACATGATGCGTTTACCCCAAACGCATCATGCGCCAGCGTCCAATGTATCATGCGTTTGGGGCAAACAGATGATGCGTTGAATTCATAATTATTTTTTAACTTTAAAAAATCGGAGGACAAAATTAGAAATAAATCGAGTCATTCCATACGATAACCTAAAATAATTTAATAAATAATTTTCGCTTATAAACATTTATTCCAAACCACTTTATCATGAACTTTGTTCACCCTTTATCGTTCCGATATTTGTAAGGTTTAATAACCAAATATTAAAATCATCACGAGCATCACTGTTGAAACATTTATTACACAAGCCAGCAAAGGGACGCGGCGGTGCGGACAATACAGCACAGCCAAGGCCAATATCCCAAACCGATTTGGGAACCCTAAAAGAAATATCCGCATCCTGCCTTCATCACGACTGCGCAGCCTGCTGGTTATCAGCATCAGATGCAAATGTAAACCTCCAGCCGGTGTACTTTGTTTCCATATAAATAAGGAGGATTAAGTATGGATGCAGCCATTGACTTGTTGAAGAAGCCACATTGCCTTGTCTTTATGTAGAATAGATGGTTAGTACAACTTGCCTGGGTTTTGAAACAAATCATTATATCTGCCACTGACAATCAAACTATTTAAAAGAAATGTCTGATCTTTACTGGAAAACTTAATAGATATACATGCTTCTTTCCCTGTAGGAAGGGTACAATATATGGCCCTTCGCCCCTGTCCGTTTCAGGAGTTCTTAGGAGCGACGAGCGAAGAAGCATTACTGCCGGTTCCGGACAAACCGGAAATCACAGCAGCCTTTCTGCCTGGTGGGCAAGCAGGACAAAATACGCCGCATGAAATTATCCCCCGCCTAGTGTGACAAACAGAAAAACATTGCGACAGATAGGGTAAATATCAACCTAATTATTTATCTTTGTTAGCTTATTTAAAGTTAGCATACCAAAAGCAATAAAACAATGAAAGATTTTCTGAAATTTACGCTCGCCACCATCACGGGGCTCATCGTAACGGGCGTTATTGTATTTTTCATCAGCATCCTGGTGTTTTTCAGCATGGTATCATCCTCGGAGTCGGAAACACAAATACGCAAGAACTCCATCATGATGCTCGACCTGAACGGCGCATTGGCCGAACGCAGCCAGGAAAACCCGTTCGAGTTCCTACTGGACGACGAATACAGCACGTATGGCCTGGACGACATTCTCTCCTCCATCAAGAAGGCGAAAGAAAATGAAGAAATCAAGGGAATCTATATTCAAGCCACCTCACTGGCCACCGGCTTTGCTTCACTGGAAGAAATACGCAGCGCCCTGAAAGACTTCAAAGAGTCCGGCAAGTTCATTGTAGCCTACGGCGACACCTATTCGCAGGGACTTTACTACCTGTCAAGCGTAGCGGACAAAGTGCTGCTGAACCCGCAAGGCATGATAGAGTGGAGAGGCCTTGCCGCGGCTCCCATGTTCTTCAAGGATTTATTGGCCAAGATCGGTGTAGAGATGCAGGTATTCAAAGTAGGTACTTACAAATCGGCCGTAGAACCGTTTGTCTCCACCGAGATGAGCCCCGCCAACCGCGAGCAGGTCAATGTATACCTGGCTTCTATCTGGGGACAGCTAACCAGTGACGTTGCCGAATCACGCAAAGTGTCCGTGGACTCCCTGAACGCCATTGCCGACCGCATGATAATGTTCCACCCGGCAGAAGAAAGCGTGAAATGCGGGCTTGCCGACACCTTGATATACAAGAATGACGTGCGCAACTACCTGAAAGCGATGGCAGGCATCGATGAAGACGACCGCATGCCCGTTCTTGGACTGAAAGACATGGTCAATGTCAAGAAGAATGCTCCCAAGGACAAGAGCGGGAATGTGATCGCCGTATATTATGCCTACGGAGAAATTGACGGCGGCACCTCCTCTTCCACCGGCGAGGAGGGCATCAATTCCGTAAAAGTCATCAAGGACCTGCGCAAGCTGAAAGAGGACGAAAACGTGAAAGCGGTTGTGCTGCGTGTAAACTCACCGGGAGGAAGCGCATACGGTTCCGAACAGATATGGTATGCCGTAAGCGAATTGAAGAAAGAGAAACCGGTCATCGTCTCTATGGGCGATTACGCCGCATCGGGCGGTTACTACATCTCCTGCAATGCAGACACCATCGTAGCCGAACCTACCACACTGACCGGTTCCATCGGCATCTTCGGCATGTTCCCCAACGCAAAAGGTCTGACCGATAAAATCGGCTTGAACTTCGACGTAGTGAAAACCAACCAATACGCTGACTTTGGCATGCTGACCCGTCCGATGAACGACGGTGAAAAAGGACTGATGCAGATGTATGTAAATCAAGGATACGACCTCTTCCTGACACGCTGCTCCGACGGACGCGGCATCGGCAAAGAAGAACTGGACAAGATTGCCCAAGGCCGCGTCTGGACCGGAAGTACAGCCAAAGAGCTGGGACTGGTAGATGAACTGGGCGGCCTGGACAAAGCCGTGGAAATAGCCATTGCCAAATCGGGTGTAGATGCCTATACGGTAATGAGTTATCCAAAGAAGGAAAGTTTCCTTGAAAGCTTGATGAATACAAATCCCGGCAAGTACGTCAAGGCACGCATGCTGAACGGCAAAGTCGGCGAGATGTACAGGCAGTTCAGCATCCTTGAGAATTTTGACAAGTGCGACCGCATCCAGGCGCGCGTACCTTTTGAACTTAATATCCAATAACCGGCCTATCTCCGGAGACAGGTCTCCCCGCAGAGTGCCGGCATTTACAGAATGGAGGAAAACTTTATCAAGATATATCACTGGCTGTATCCCCTGTCCTGGCTTTACGGGATGGGGGTAAGCGTGCGAAACAAACTCTTTGACTGGGGCTGGCTCCGGTCAAAGAGTTTTGACGTTCCCGTGATATGCGTGGGAAACCTCGCCGTAGGCGGAACAGGCAAGACCCCGCATACGGAATATCTGATAAAGCTAATGCTCCGGGAAAAGCTGCATGTAGCCACCCTGAGCCGGGGATACAAGCGGAAAAGCAAAGGTTATGTGCTGGCAACCGCCGAAAGCGGCGTGCGGAAAATCGGTGACGAACCGTACCAGATGAAAAACAAATTCCCGGATATACGGGTAGCGGTGGACGAGAACCGCTGTCATGGCATCGAGCGGTTATTGCAGCTGAAAGATCCTGCCGTGGATGTAGTGCTGCTGGACGACGCCTTCCAGCACCGGCACGTGAAAGCCGGAATGAACATCCTGTTGACCGACTTCCACCGCCTGCTGTGCGATGACGCCCTACTGCCCGCCGGAAGGCTCCGCGAACCTGCCGGAGGGAAGAGCCGGGCGCAAATCGTCATCGTAACCAAATGTCCCGACGACATCAAGCCGATAGATTTCAACATCATCACCAAGCGGCTGCATCTATATCCGTACCAGCAACTGTATTTTTCCCGTTTCCGCTACGGAAGGTTACAGCCGTTGTTCCCCGACAGGACAGACAGCCGCCGGGCGCTCTCCTCACTGACCGGAAAAGAACAGGTGCTGCTGGTGACGGGCATCGCCTCTCCCGCCCCGCTGGTGAAGGAGGTGGAGTCCCATACCCCGCACGTCAGCCTGCTGGCATTCGACGACCACCACGACTTTACCGCCAAAGACTTGCAGCAGGTAAAGGAACAGTTCATGCGCCTGGAAGGGCGGAACCGCCTGGTCATCACCACGGAGAAAGACGCCGCAAGGCTGAAAGCTCATCCGGCACTGGACGAGGCACTGAAACCGTACATCTACGTGCTACCGATAGAAATAGAATTCTTACAAAATCAACAACATATATTTAACCAAAACATTATTGGCTATGTTAGAGCGAATTCAAGAAACCGCAGCTTATCTGAGAGGTAAGATGCACACGCAGCCTGAGACAGCAATTATCCTCGGTACCGGACTGGGCAGCCTTGCCGGTGAAATCACCGATAAGTATGAAATAAAGTATGAGGAGATCCCCAACTTCCCCGTATCTACCGTAGAGGGACATAGCGGCAAGCTGATTTTCGGCAAGCTGGGCAACAAGGACATCATGGCGATGCAGGGACGTTTCCACTTCTACGAAGGCTATTCCATGAAGGAAGTGACTTTCCCGGTACGTGTGATGCGTGAACTGGGCATCAAGACGCTGTTCGTATCCAATGCCAGCGGCGGCACGAATCCGGACTTCGAAATCGGCGACCTGATGATTATCACCGACCACATCAACTACTTCCCCGAACATCCGCTTCGCGGCAAGAACATCCCTTACGGCCCGCGTTTCCCGGACATGAGCGAGGCGTACGACAAGGAACTTATCCGCAAGGCCGACGAGATTGCCGCAGAAAAAGGCATCAAAGTACAGCACGGCGTATATATAGGTACGCAAGGCCCCACTTTCGAAACTCCCGCCGAATACAAGATGTTCCACATCCTGGGAGCGGACGCGGTAGGCATGTCCACCGTTCCCGAAGTAATCGTCGCGAACCATTGCGGCATCAAGGTGTTCGGTGTATCTGTCATCACCGACCTCGGCGTGGAAGGCAAAATCGTGGAAGTTTCCCACGAAGAAGTACAGAAGGCTGCGGACGCCGCACAGCCGAAGATGACGGAGATTATGAGAGAATTGATTAATAGAGCGTAAAGAATGAGAACTGAAATAGCAACTCTCGGTGAGTTCGGGTTGATCCGCCACCTCACCGAGGGCATCGAGTTAAAGAACCAATCGAGTCAATACGGTGTAGGCGATGACGCGGCCGTCCTCTCCTACCCTGCCGGGAAAGAGGTGCTCGTCACCACCGATTTATTGCTGGAAGGAGTGCATTTCGACCTGACATACGTGCCGCTCAAGCATCTGGGCTATAAATCGGCGGTAGTCAACTTTTCCGATATCTATGCCATGAACGGCACGCCCCGGCAAATCACCGTTTCACTGGGATTATCCAAACGTTTCAGCGTGGAGGACCTGGAGGAGCTGTATGCCGGTATCCGTCTGGCCTGCGAAGAGTACGGGGTGGATATTGTCGGCGGTGACACCACCTCTTCCTACACGGGACTCACCATCAGCATCACTTGCATCGGTGAAGGCGAGAAAGGCAAGGTTGTTTACCGCAACGGCGCCAAGGAGACCGACCTCATCTGCGTTTCCGGTGATTTAGGCGCCGCCTACATGGGACTGCAATTGCTGGAACGCGAGAAGGCCGTCCTCAAAGGTGGCGACAAGGACTTGCAGCCCGACTTCTCCGGAAAAGAATATCTTCTGGAACGCCAGCTGAAACCGGAAGCACGCCGTGACATCATCGGGAAACTGGCAGAAGCGGGCATACAGCCCACTGCCATGATGGATATCTCGGACGGTCTTTCTTCTGAACTGCTGCATATCTGCACCCAGAGCAAAGTTGGATGCCGCGTGTATGAGGAGCACATCCCCATCGACTATCAGACGGCAGTGATGGCAGAGGAGTTCAACATGAACCTGACCACCTGCGCCTTGAATGGCGGCGAGGACTACGAACTTTTGTTCACCGTCCCCATTGCCGACCATGAAAAGGTTTCCGAGATGGAAGGCGTCAAATTGATAGGCCATATCACAAAGCCGGAATTGGGCTGTGCCCTGATTACCCGCGACGGACAGGAGTTTGAACTGAAAGCGCAGGGATGGAACCCGTTGCAGGAAGAAGCCGCTACCGGAGAGGAATCCGAGGAAGCCGGACAGGATTCTTGAACAGGCCGCCAAGCCACCCAAACGGATAAGTCTGAAAAGGATACCGAAAAAAGCGGGTAAAGTTCCAGCTTCCGCCCGGGTTTTACCTCTGCAGAAACTGAAAAGACAAAGGTAAATAAACTTTTTCAGTATTTTTTCTAATAATAGAAACGCTGATACTTAGCCACATAGGCATTTATCAGCGTTTTTTATTTCAAAAGCTATTGCACAGTCCAAAACTTTCACTACCTTTGCAACCGCAAAAGAGATAGAAATGGTGTCATAGCTCAGTTGGTAGAGCAAAGGACTGAAAATCCTTGTGTCCCCGGTTCGATTCCTGGTGACACCACAGCAAAGAAAAGCAAGACCACGTAAAATCCCGGTTCTCATTGAAAACCGGGATTTTTTATTTTCTCCTAAAACGCAAAAGAAGTGCGGTTCACCTTCATATCCGCCATTATTGGTCATGCCATATTCAAGATGAGATTTTCTTCCCTATATAGAACACATAGCCGTAAAAGTCCTTATACTTATCATATAAGTGCATTTCGTGCCGTTGATTGGCAATAAAGTCCTCTGCCGTCTTATTCCCGGCATACTTCTTCAAGAATAGCTCCTGCGCCTCCACTTGCGGTTGGTAGAAATGTTCCGTCCAGCAGTTCTCCGGTAAAACGAAGGTGGAGACCGGAAGGTAACCCGCCTTTTGCATTTGCGCCACTTTATTCGGAATGGTATCAATCTCGGGATACGCATCCATCCAGAAGTCATTGATTTCGGCGGGACGTTCATCAGTGAACCATGACACCTCCGTAACCGCAATATAACCGCCCTTCTTCAGAAACTTCCTCCATTCATTCAGCCCATGTTCAAAACCGATGTTGTAGATTGCTCCTTCAGACCAGATCAGATCCAGTTCCCCTTCTTGAAACGGAGGCTGCTCCATGGAACCGACCACGCCCCTCACTCTACCTTGCAGATTGCGTTGTTCGGCATTCCGGTTAAAAAGACGGATGAACTCGGGAAACAAATCAAGTCCCGTGATTTGCCCCGGAACATTCTCCGCCAACACCATTGTCTGCCCACCGGTACCACAGCCCAGATCGGCAATACGCGCTGTATCCGTAAGACCGCCTATAAAACCCAGTGCCTTCATCGTCACTTCGGGACTGCCCGGACCTTGACGTTCCACACTCGAAAAGTATTCACAGATCAAATCAAAGTCGAACTCATGAATAGATGTATTTTCGTTATCCATATTGTTTTAAGTTTAGTGAATTGACATTCCGTGCTCCTCTAAACAGATTAGAGTCCACGATACAAGACGTACGACAAATCTTCTGCAAAAATAGAGATTATTCCTTGCAAACAAAGATTTATGGGCAGATAACAAAGCGGTGATGATAAAATGAGTTTTTTTCCCAATTCTTTCCAGATTTCCTTCCCATCTTTGCAATACAGAAAACAAATAAAGTATTAATCGTTAAAAATAGAGAAGCATGAAAAAGTTAGTTATGATGTTGGTTTGTATGTTTGCGGTGCACACAATGGTAATGGCGGATAATGACAAGCCGATAGAAGTGAGCCAGTTGCCGGCAAAGGCACAGGCATTTATCAAGACTTATTTTAAGGATCATAAAGTGGCGATGGCCAAATTGGAGTCGGGAATGTTTTATAAAAGCTATGATGTGGTGTTCACGAATGGGGAGAAGGTAGAATTTGATAAATCGGGAGAATGGAAGGAAGTGCGATGCAGGCAAAGTGAAGTTCCTGCACAGATTGTACTGGAGGCTATACGCAACTATGTAAAGACCAACTATCCGGACGCAAGAATCCTTCAGATTGAGTATGATGACAAGGAGTATGAGATAAAGCTGTCCAATCGTTGGGAGATTACATTCGACTCAAAAATGAGGGTGATTGACATTGACGATTGACCACAAGAAAAATCGAAAGCATGCAGGTTACAAAGTATTGAACAGCGTTTTCAGTCCGTCATAAAATCCCGGAAGAGCAACCGTCCCGTGCGTCTCTTCCGGGAACTTTTTTTGATATCACCCGCCAATGCCGCTTCTCCATGCGGGGAACCGCACTCCCTATGCAATCATCTGTCAAAGGAAAATGAATCAGTTTCCTGTCGCTCTCAGCGGAAAACCGAGCCAAGTGACAGCTCCCAATATGAACAGGATATGCAGGCTTCTCATTTCAGTCTTTTTCAGCCCGCAAAGTTCGCAGAAAATAAATAGATTACCTATCCCTATTTTGAGGCATTCTTTCATTCGTGACAAACTCCTGCGCATGTGGTTGATGACGCAAAGAGAATACCCGCCATGCCCTGCTTACTTCATCTTCGCTTTACGCGCCAAGTCGAACAAGGCGGGATTGATGTGGCAATATCCACCGGGATTTTTGTCCAGATAGTCTTGATGATAATCTTCGGCGGAATAGAAATTCTTCAAAGGCTCTATCTCTACAACCAACGGACGGGAGTAGTTGGCGGCCAGGCGGCCAACGGTTTCACGGATAACGGGCAGGTCGGCGGCATCCGTATAATAGATGCCCGTGCGATACTGTGTACCCCTGTCTCCGCCCTGCTTATTGAGGCTGGTAGGGTCAATCGTCTTGAAATAAAGGTCGATAAGGAAAGGCAAGTCCACCTTACCGGGATCGTACTGTACTTTTACGGTTTCGGCAAAGTCCGTGGTGCCGGTACATACCTGCTGATAGGTAGGATTGGCTATATTTCCATTGGCATATCCCACCTGGGTAGCTTCCACCCCTTCTATTTGTTTCAGGAAATGTTCGGTTCCCCAAAAACATCCTCCTGCCAGATAAATTTCTTTCATTGGTTTCATGTCTGTTCTCTTTTCAGACCGCCCTCCCGGCCTACCGGCACAGGACAGGCAAGTCATTAACATTGCAAAAATAAACATTATTTGTTTCATACCTCTAACTATATGAAGATTATAACAAGAAAAAGGGCATTATGGTTGCCCCCCGTGAGTGAGAACCAGCCTCAACAATGGCTTATAAGGGAAATCAAGGGAAACAACTGCCCGAAACTGTGCAATAATTCCTCAGATGTGTTACCCGATTCCACACCTTTCCACACTCAAACAGTTCAACCGCAGATGTCATTTCATCCGTATCATATTAAATACAAGGCATTTATACAAAAAGCGCGCATTGTGGCATCCCCTTTGTCCTATATTTGACGTCAGAGACATTAAAACGAAAATATTCACCTAAACTTTACGATTATGAAAAAGGTATTAGTAGCATTAGCAATGGTTTTAGGAGTAAGCAGTTCTGTAGCATTTGCACAGGAAGCCGGTAAGTCAACAACAGCCGTAACCGAAACTCAGGTTCCTCAAGATGAATTTGTAAAGATGGATCCCACTCAATTACCCCAGGCTATTTTACAGGCTTTGGCAACCAATTATGAAGGTTCATCCGTAAAAGAAGCCTATGTGAAAGAAAAAGACGGAGCAAAAATCTACAAAGTAATCATTACCACTCAAGACGGCCAGGAAGCTGAAGTGCTTCTGAATGAAAAAGGTGAAGCTGTCAAAGAATAAGCTTCCCGGTGTAAATAACTCATGGAACAACAATTCCGGTTCGCGACGAATCGGAATTGTTTTTTTTACAGGCCTATCATATGGTTGCAGATAAAGCGCCGGCGAAGCCCAAGCAGCAGCAGAAAAGGCAGACAATCAGAAAGACAGGGGACACAACTTAGCCGATCTGAACATGACGGCGCCTGAGAATATCATCCATGTGTTCCAACGCCCAGCCCACCAATGACTCCACATGCGGCATTAAGCTCAATCCCGTTTCCGTCAAGCTATATTCCACACGTGGAGGGATTTCCGCATAAACCTCTCTGACAACCAGCCCGTCAGCCTCCAGCGAACGGAGCGTGACCGTCAGCATACGCTGTGAAATGTCACCTATCGTTTTCTGGATGTCACAAAAACGCATGGTTCCATTGGCCTTCAGCGTGACCAGAACAAGCATTGTCCACTTGTCTCCCAACTTACTAAGGACATCCCGTATCGGGCAGCCGCCTGTGTGATGAAAGTTTTCCATTTTCAAACCTCTACTTATTATAATATATCCCGTTTATCCCGCTGCCGAACCATGCGAAGCCTCCCAGGCAAGGATCGTCCGGGGTTTCTTTGTAGATCGATGCGGAAACTGCACCGGATCCTCTTGTATAAAGTCAATACAGTGGTACTGCCTCGCCCATGACAAAAGCTGCCATTTCGTTTCTTCGGTCCTCTGGAAAAATCATGTTTTTATCTAAAATGCAAAGATATCGAATTTATAGCAACATCGGACAAGTCCCCTATCTCTTTTCGCCTTATTTTTGCATCGTGAAAATGCAAATAGAAAATAAGTGAAAACGATTCAAGCGGATGCATTTATTCACTACTTTTGCACGGCATTGCGTGAGACTAACAAATGATGAAACAGACAATTCTGAAACATCTGCTAAAAATCAAGATAAAAGATGCAAAACAACCAGATAAAAGGATATATATATGCGGCACTTTCCTCATCTACATTCGGACTGGCGCCTTTTTTCACGATATCATTACTGACTGCAGGGTTTTCTTCCTTCGAAGTATTGGCATACCGTTGGGGAATCGCTTCACTTTCATTGGCCTTATTCGGAATGATGCTGAAAGAGACATTCCGAATCGGCCGCAAGGATTGGGGAGCGGTATTCCTGCTCAGCCTATTGAGGGCGGCAACTTCATTCAGCCTCGTCATCGCCTACCAACACATAGCCAGTGGAGTGGCATCTACCATTCACTTCATGTATCCATTGGCCGTGGCACTTGCCATGATGTTGCTGTTCGGAGAGAAAAAATCCTTCTCGGTGCTGTTCGCCGTCTCCATTTCACTGATAGGGGCCGGATTGTTGTCATCCGGAGAAATGAACGGGAATAACGGGAACAGTACCATAGGCATGACAGCTGCAATACTGTCCTTGTTCTTTTACGCGGGATACATCATCGGGGTACGCAAAAGCCGGGCCACCCATATCCCCTCAACGGCATTGACATGCTATGTCATGGGGCTGGGAGCACTGTTTTTCATTATAGGGGGATTCCTGACAGGCGGCATCCGGTTGGCAACGGACGGACATACCTGGCTGAATATACTTGGGCTGGCACTGCCGGCAACAGCTATTTCCAACATAACCCTGGTCAAAGCCATCAAGCACGTCGGCCCCACCCTGACATCCATATTCGGCGCCTTGGAACCACTGACTGCCGTAGCCATCGGATACAGCGTATTTCATGAGAGTTTCACGCCGGCAAGTGCCATCGGCATTGTACTCATATTGGCTGCGGTAACCATCGTGGTCATGCATGAAAAGAAAACACACCGTCAGCGCACGGCTCGTCTGTAATCTGCGATAAATCCTTCCATCAACCACTTTGCCAACGCCTGACGGTTGGAACTGATGACAAAGCGGCGCTGGTCAAAAGTGTTCTGGATATTGCCCAGCTCCACAAACACGGACGCAGGTGAAGTGTTGGCAAGCACATACAGATTACGCGCGCTGACCGTCCCCGTAAAGCCACGGTTAGGCTGATGTTTGTCATATTTTGACTCAAAAGTATTCTTCATGGTCGTTGCCAGCCTTTTGCTGTCAGGCTTGTTCCTGGAATGGTAAAAGAACACATCAGTCTGGTGTCCCTTGCTGCGGCTATCTACATGCAGGAAAATGGCACGGCAATATTTATAGTTCTTCCGGTCTTTCCTATAAAGTTCATTGATTTTGGCACAACGCTGTTGAAGGCGTGCCACCTGGTTCAAGGGAATGGCGGCCCCCATACAAGTTTCACGCTTGCTGTTCGAAAGATAACGGTCATCACGAATACCGTCTTTAGCATCCTGGATAATGATATGGACTTCGGCACCTTCCTGCATCAGATTACGGGCGAGACGCAAAGCGACGTCATAGGCGTATTCGTCTTCATGCAACTCTATTCTGCCGATCTTGCCGATGGCTCCCGGGTCGGGACCTCCGTGCCCGCTGACTACATAAAAACAGGCACCCCGCAAACGGTCCGAAGTAACCTTTACATTGGCAAGCCCTTTTCCGAACAAAGGCTCATTGATGGCCCTTTTCCTGTTACCGGCCGATCTGGAGGCAGAACTGTTCCGCAATGGGGGCAGTACGTACTTCACTCCCAGTCGTAATTCTTCTTTCCCTTTAAGGCGTTTCTCGTTCAGTTTCAAGAACTCTTTATAATAGGTTCTCCCCGGACGCTTGTTGCGTTCCAGGAAAGCAGAGACTCCTTCTCCACGTCTCGGACTGTCCCGCTCTTCTTGAGCCGAAGCATTAAAAGCAAACAAAGTGCAAAAGAGAATGGCCAGTAGGCAAAGTATGCGTTTCATATTCCAATTATTCGTCATTTATTCGGTTCGCTGCAGATTTCCAGCCGCTAATTTATAGCATTTTACCGTTACTGCACACAAAATTATATTTTTTTCCCTACTTTTGCGGCAACTTACTTGATAATTAGCAATAAACTTAAAAAACAGATAGCATTATGACAAAACAATTCAAGCCGGAGACCCTGTGCGTACAAGCCGGATGGACTCCTAAAAAGGGGGAGCCCCGCGTACTCCCCATCTATCAAAGTACAACATTCAAATATGAAACCAGTGAACAGATGGCACGCCTGTTCGACCTTGAGGAAAGCGGCTATTTCTATACCCGCCTGCAAAACCCGACGAATGATGCCGTAGCCGCCAAAATAGCCGCCCTCGAAGGCGGTGTAGCTGCCATGCTGACCTCCAGCGGACAGTCTGCCAACTTCTACGCTATCTTCAATATCTGCCAGGCAGGCGACCATTTCGTCTGTTCATCTACCATTTACGGCGGAACGTTCAACCTTTTCGGTGTGACGATGAAAAAGCTGGGCATTGAGGTTACCTTCATCAATCCGGATGCACCGGAAGAAGAAATCTCGGCTGCTTTCCGTCCGAATACCAAAGCACTGTTCGGCGAAACAATCTCCAACCCTACACTGGAAGTGCTCGACATTGAGAAGTTCGCACGTATCGCCCATAAACACGGCGTTCCCCTGATTATAGACAACACCTTCCCCACTCCCATCAACTGCCGCCCGTTTGAATGGGGCGCAGACATCGTGGTACACTCTACCACCAAATACATGGACGGCCATGCCACCAGTGTAGGAGGAGCCATAGTAGATAGCGGCAACTTCGATTGGGATGCACATGCCGACAAGTTCCCCGGCCTGTGCACTCCGGACGAATCATACCACGGGCTGACTTACACGAAAGCCTTTGGAAAAATGGCTTATATCACCAAAGCCACCGCACAGCTGATGCGCGACCTCGGCAGCATCCAGTCACCGCAAAACGCATTTTTGCTGAATCTCGGTCTGGAAACCCTGCACCTGCGCATGCCCCAACACTGCAAGAATGCCCAGGCTGTTGCCGAATACCTTTCCAAGAATGATAAAGTAGCTTGGGTAAACTATTGTGGCCTGCCGGGTGACAAATACCATGAACTGGCACAGAAATACATGCCGAACGGTTCATGCGGCGTTGTCACTTTCGGCCTGAAAGGAGGACGGGACGTAGCCATCAAATTCATGGATTCACTGAAACTGGCCGCTATCGTAACCCATGTAGCCGATGCACGTACTTGTGTGCTGCATCCTGCCAGTCATACACACCGCCAGCTCACGGACGAACAACTGATGGAAGCCGGTGTACGTCCCGACTTGATTCGCTTTTCAGTAGGCATAGAAAATGCGGATGACATCATTGCTGATATTGAACAGGCACTGAATGCATAACAGGCACTGAATGCAGGAGAGATAGTGCCGCTGCCGGAAGATACTATATCCCCCAGCCGTCAGATGTCTATTGAAAACTTCACGGAAAGCTAAAGAAAAGACTTTTGAAGCCAAGACTAAAAAGCCGCGGAGTTAAGTGAAATCTCTGTTCGCAGTGCGCGAACGGATATTCAAAGCCTGCGAATATATATTCAAAGCTTGTGAACGGATATTCGCAAGCTTTGAATAAACTTCTAAGAAGAATTCAGCCAATGGGCCCCTTTACCGCCCGACAGCCAACGTTATCGGCAAGCTCTCTTTCCCTTGATAGAAAGTCTTTGCCTTAACGGCTGAAGCTTCACATTTCACCGGAGCCTTCCACAATGCAGATTGCGCGCCAGGTTCCGTTCCATCCGTCGTGTAACGTATTTCACCGCCTTGAATGGCCACATTGGCGTAAAGGTTGCCGTCTTTCACCATCAGACCCGGTTGCGGCAGACGGAAATTAATGCCGTTCTTTGCCCAATAAGGCATTTCCTCCTTGCTGATTTTCTCATAATAAAGCGCCAACGCTTGATTGAAAGCTTGTTGTTCCTGCGCACCCGACAAAGATTCCCATGCCGGATGGGCATTCCAACCGCGTTCTGCCAACCCCATCAGCTTCGGGAAAAGAAGATATTCCACCCCTTCAAAGCTACGGATGGTTTCGGCAAACAGCTGCCCCTGCACACCTACTATATTCCGCCTGCCCGCTTCAGTCAAAGCAGTCTTTCCTTTCTCCGCTTTATCCAAGTCAACGGGATTGCCCGCCATATCCACACGCAACGAGCGGTAAATGCTGTAAGGAAGCATCGAAAAGGATATGGACTCATCAACATACCCTCCCCAATCGAGGCCACGTTCATCAGGATGGCCGTTATATGCCATATCCATATAGAAATTACCCACATTGCAAAGAATGACAGGATAACCGTTGTTCGCCGTGTGATAGACCACTTCATCAGATCCCGGAACGGTATTCCAGCAATATACACCTTCAGTCTGTTGTCTCAACTGCCGGTGAGCTTCTTCCGTATGCCCCAAGGCAACTTCTTGCCAGCCGCTGACCTTCAAGCCGTTCTTTTGCAGGATGCCCGCCATCCGTGTAATGAAATACTCCGACAGATCATGGGCTTTTTCCATCCCCTTTTCTTTCATCAGTTTCCGGCATTCGGGAGACCCCATCCATACACCGCGCGGAACTTCGTCACCGCCCAGATGCACGGTAGTCAGCGGCACACCCGCTTCCTTATACATGGCATTAAGTTCCTGAATCACTTTTTCCATAAAACGGTAAGTGGAAGGCAAGGCCACATTGATGACATTATCCGTATAGTATTGTACAGAAGTATAACGGGAAGTATCTTCCGGTTCGCTCAACAGATACTCGGTCGCCTTCTCAGGGTCGGTCCCGATGTATTTGTCATAACGGGCCTTCATGGAAACGATGGCCGCACGGGCATGTCCCGGAGATTCTATTTCCGGTATCACGCGGACATGCCTTTCAGCCGCATACCGCAGCAGGCCGATAAATGCCTCACGGGTATAATACCCGTTGCCGGGAGTCTTCGCATCGGGATCATATCCACCGTCATAGCATGGATAGAGACATTGGCTCTCGTCCGTAGTATGTCCCCGACGGCTTCCTACGGCAGTCAGCTCCTCCAGACCGGGAATTTCCAGGCGCCAACCTTCATCATCGCAAAAATGAAAATGAAGGACATTCATTTTATAGGAAGCCAAGACATCAATCAGCTTCTTCATGTTTTCCGGTGTGGTATAGTCGCGGGCTATGTCTATCATTTGTCCGCGATAAGACAGGTCCGGATAATCCTGAATAGAAACCGCTTCCAGCTGATAAGGAGCCTGCTTTCCTTTCAACATGGCCAGTAAAGTCTGGATACCGTTGAAAATGCCATGAGAGGCAGCAGCGCTTATCTTTATCCGGTTATTGTCTATATCCAGGGTATAGTATTCATCGTTGACGGCTTCTTCCTTGTCAGCCAAAGGCTCCAGAACGATAGTCACAGGGGCCTTTTCAGTCACTTCCATTCCATAAACACCCGCCAACTTTTCTTTCAGCAGACTGGCTTCGACCGAAAAATCATCAGGATAAGCCACCGCAACTTTACCTTCCAGAACAAGACTACCCTCAACCCGCACGGCTTTCTTTACAGAAGGCAGGAGATCCGACTCTTTCAATGCAGGCGCATCTGCCAGGCGAAGGTTGGCTTCATAGATTCGGGAAGCGTCCGGATAGCCGCCGACAGATTCGGGAGAAGGCAATGGAAGTGCATTCAATGCCACGGGAAGCGGTTTCCCTTCTTTACCGTCCATAGTCTCCACCCAGTATGTCCCTTCCGGGACATGGGAATTTCTGTCCAGTTTATAGGTACAGCGGAAAGTAATCCGCATTGAATCTCCCGGAGCCAAAGGGGTAAAGTTCTCCGTGGGAGACATTCTGAAGAAATTACCGTTCACCGCCTCGACCTTGACGGCCGGGGCACCCTCCTGCTTTATGACGCGCGGCAGTTGGGAATAGTAGATGGTCCAGCCTTTTCCCAAGAGTTCATCAGAGATATTCTTGAGAATAAAAGTATTCTCATAATATCCGGGTTCAACGTTGTTTGCACCCATTTCCCAAGTCAAGGCAACCGGTGCTTTCCGGTCCTTGCCCGCCTTGCATCCTGCAAACAGGGTCATTGCCAACAGTAACAATCCCGCTAAAGGGAGTTTCAAAAATCTCATGTCATTGATGTATTAAGTTAATAAATGGGGGATAATATCTCATTACGGTGCCAAAAATAAGCATTTTTAGCTTATCCGCTGATAATTATAATAGAAATTATCAGCTACAGAAAACAATTTAGAACTTTTATCCCTACATTTGCAGCAAAATTATAATCTATTTAACTAATCTACCATGGCAAAGATAACCAAAGAAGCTGCTTTGCTTTACCACTCGCAAGGCAAGCCAGGAAAAATTGAAGTAGTGCCTACCAAGCCCTACAGTACGCAAACCGACCTTTCACTGGCATACTCTCCAGGTGTTGCAGAACCTTGTCTCGAAATCGAAAAGAATCCGCAGGATGCATACAAATATACCGCCAAAGGAAATCTGGTGGCTGTCATTTCCAACGGGACAGCCGTATTAGGCCTCGGTGACATCGGTGCCCTCGGCGGCAAACCCGTGATGGAAGGAAAAGGCTTGTTGTTCAAGATTTATGCAGGCATTGACGTGTTTGACATCGAAGTGAACGAAAAAGATCCCGACAAGTTCATTGAAGCCGTCAAGGCAATCGCCCCGACTTTCGGCGGTATCAACCTGGAAGATATCAAGGCGCCCGAATGTTTTGAAATCGAACGCCGCCTGAAGGAAGAGCTCGACATCCCCGTCATGCACGATGACCAGCACGGTACCGCCATCATTTCGAGTGCCGGACTGCTGAATGCCCTTGAAGTGGCAGGCAAGAAGATAGAAAATGTCAAGATTGTGGTAAACGGTGCAGGTGCTTCCGCCACGTCATGCACCAAACTGTATGAATCACTCGGCGCCCGCCGTGAAAATATCCTGATGCTGGACAGTAAAGGCGTCATTACCAGTGACCGTGAAAACCTGACAGAACAGAAACGCTACTTCGCCACCGAACGCCGCGACGTACATACACTCGCAGAGGCCATCAAGGGTGCCGACGTATTCCTCGGACTTTCAAAAGGCAATGTACTGACCCAGGACATGGTACGCAGCATGGCCGACCATCCCATCGTATTCGCCCTTGCCAATCCTACTCCGGAAATCTCTTACGAAGACGCAATGGCGGCACGCCCGGATGTGTTGATGTCCACCGGACGTTCCGACTATCCGAACCAGATCAATAACGTAATCGGCTTCCCTTACATCTTCCGCGGCGCCCTTGACACACAAGCCAAAGCCATCAACGAGGAGATGAAGATTGCTGCCGTACATGCCATAGCCAATCTGGCCAAACAGCCCGTACCCGATGTCGTGAACGAAGTGTACCATGTAAACAATTTCACTTTCGGCCCCGAATATTTCATTCCGAAACCGGTGGATCCACGCCTCATCACCGAAGTATCCTGTGCCGTGGCACGGGCGGCCATGGAAAGCGGCGTGGCACGGAAGAATATAGAAGATTGGGACGCCTACAAATTACAGCTGCGTGAATTGATGGGTTACGAAAGCAAACTGACCCGCCAACTTTACGATACGGCACGCCGCAATCCGCAGCGTGTGGTATTCGCCGAAGGCATCCACCCCAATATGCTGAAAGCTGCCGTCGAAGCCAAAGCCGAAGGTATCTGCCATCCTATTATATTAGGCAATGACGAAGCTATCGAAAAACTGGCAAAGGAGCTCGACCTCAGCCTTGAAGGCATTGAGATCGTAAACCTGCGCCATCCCGACGAAGCTCCCCGCCGCGAACGCTATGCACGTATCCTCTCGGAAAAGCGCGCACGTGAAGGCGCTACTTATGAAGAGGCCAACGACAAGATGTTCGAGCGCAACTACTTTGGCATGATGATGGTGGAAACCGGTGAAGCCGATGCCTTCATTACCGGACTATATACCAAATACAGCAATACCATCAAGGTTGCCAAAGAAGTTATCGGTATCCGTCCGGAATACAAACACTTCGGCACCATGCATATCCTCAACTCCAAGAAAGGAACTTTCTTCCTTGCCGATACGCTTATCAACCGCCACCCCAACGCCGCCACCCTGATTGACATTGCCAAGTTATCCGAACATACAGTACGCTTCTTCAATCATACACCGGTAATGGCCATGTTAAGCTACTCCAACTTCGGAGCCGATAAAGAAGGAAGTCCGGTAAGTGTACATGAAGCGGTTGACTACATGCAGCAGAATTATCCGGAACTTGCCATTGACGGTGAAATGCAGGTGAATTTTGCCATGAACCGCGAGATGCGCGACGCCAAATACCCCTTCACCCGTCTGAAAGGCAAAGATGTGAATACACTTATCTTCCCCAACCTGAGCTCAGCCAATTCTGCCTATAAATTATTGCAGGCCATGGATACGGACGCTGAACTGATCGGTCCTATCCAGATGGGATTGAACAAGCCCATTCACTTCACCGATTTTGAAAGCTCTGTACGCGATATCGTCAATATCACCGCAGTAGCAGTAATCGATGCCATTGTCGATAAAAAGAAAGCAGGTAAATGAGAAGACCGTTATCAAAATCCCAAATAGTTTGCATTGTGCTGCTTTGGGCAGCACTTTGCTACTTTGTTTTAATATCCGTTGAACGAATTGACGGTCCAATCCTTCTGACACTTGCCATTTCGGCAGCTTTAGTCTTTATTCCGGTGATAAAATCACTCAAAAGAGAATAAATAATATCTTTTTATTCCTTTTTGCGGGATAAAACATCATTTTTGTTGTTTTATCCCGCATTTTATTTATAATTTGTTTGCGTGTTTCATTTTTATGTGTACTTTTGCAAACGGAATAAGAGAAAAGAAAACAAACCGACAATCGAATTGTTTTAGGTAACATTTAGTAGCAACCAATAAAAGAAATAGATTATGAATGCAGCTAAGGTATTAGAAGACCTGAAAAGACGGTTCCCCAATGAACCGGAGTATCATCAAGCAGTAGAAGAGGTTCTCTCTACCATTGAAGAAGAGTACAACAAACATCCGGAGTTCGACAAAGCCAACTTGATTGAACGTCTTTGCATCCCCGATCGCGTTTACCAATTCCGTGTTACCTGGGTGGATGATAAAGGCAACGTACAAACCAACATGGGCTACCGTGTACAGCACAACAATGCTATCGGCCCGTACAAAGGCGGCGTTCGTTTCCATGCTTCTGTAAACCTGAGCATCTTGAAATTCCTTGCTTTTGAGCAGACTTTCAAAAATTCATTGACAACCCTGCCTATGGGTGGCGGTAAAGGCGGTTCCGACTTCTCTCCGCGCGGCAAATCAAATGCCGAGGTTATGCGTTTCGTCCAGGCTTTCATGCTGGAACTGTGGCGTCATATCGGCCCCGAAACGGACGTTCCCGCCGGTGATATCGGTGTAGGTGGCCGTGAAGTGGGTTTCATGTTCGGCATGTACAAGAAGCTGACTCATGAGTTCACCGGAACATTTACAGGCAAGGGCCGCGAATTCGGCGGGTCACTGATTCGTCCGGAGGCTACCGGTTACGGCAACATCTACTTCTTGATGGAAATGCTGAAAACAAAAGGTACTGACTTGAAAGGCAAGACCTGTCTGATTTCCGGTTCCGGTAACGTAGCTCAATATACAGCCGAGAAAGTGCTGGAATTAGGCGGTAAAGTGTTGACCATGTCCGACTCAGACGGCTATATATATGATCCGGACGGCATTGATCGCGAAAAGTTGGACTACATCATGGAGTTGAAGAACTTATATCGCGGACGTATTCGTGAATACGCAGAACAATATCCGGGCGTCAAATATGTGGAAGGTGCCAAGCCTTGGGGTGAAAAGGCCGACATCGCATTACCGTCCGCTACTCAGAACGAATTGAACGGTGACCATGCCCGTCAACTGGTGGCCAATGGCGTGATAGCCGTTTCCGAAGGCGCCAACATGCCTTCTACCCCGGAAGCTATCAAAGTATTCCAGGAAGCCAAGATCCTGTATGCTCCGGGTAAGGCAGCCAATGCCGGCGGTGTATCGGTATCTGGCCTTGAAATGACCCAGAACTCCATCAAACTGGGCTGGAGCGCTGAAGAAGTGGATGAAAAGCTGAAGAGCATCATGAAAAACATTCACGCTGCCTGCGTGCAATACGGTACCGAACCGGACGGTTACGTTAATTACGTGAAAGGCGCCAACGTGGCCGGATTCATGAAGGTGGCCAAAGCCATGATGTCACAAGGTATTCTGTAAGACTAAGCCATAGTAATACAACCATAAAAAGCAGAAAGGCGGGAAACGGCATGGAGTTCCCGCTTTTCTGCTTTTTATAACTATTAGCACTAAAAATCTCCGATATCCGGCAGTATATCATAGAAATGAAATACATTTGTAGTGGTTAAACGGCAAGAGCCATCCAACCCAACAGAACAAAACCGTAACTATATGAATACAAAAGAAATTCCCGTACTGCTTCTGACCGGATATCTGGGCAGTGGAAAAACAACCTTAGTGAATCATATCCTTGCCAACAAACGCGGCATCAAGTTTGCCGTCATTGTCAATGACATAGGAGAAGTGAATATAGATGCCGACCTCATCCAAAAAGGAGGGATTGTCGGCAAGAAAGACGAAAGCCTCGTGGCACTTCAGAACGGATGCATCTGCTGCACCCTGAAAACGGACTTGATAGAACAAATGGGAGAGATCATGAAAATGCAGCGCTTTGACTACATCGTCATCGAAGCCAGTGGCATTTGCGAACCCGAGCCTATCGCACAGACACTCTGCTCCATCCCAAGCCTGGGGGGAATGTACACCCGGTACGGTACTTGCCGCCTGGACTGCATCACCACCGTAGTGGATGCCCTGCGCCTGCAAAGCGAGTTCGCTTGCGGCGACGACTTGACCCGCAAGGGTATTGAAGACGAAGATATCGAGAATCTCATCATCCAGCAGATTGAATTTTGCAACATTATCCTGTTGAATAAAGCCTCCGAGGTCCAACCGGAAGAGCTGAAACGCATCAAGCAGATTATCCGTACACTACAACCCGGTGCTGAAATCATAGAGTGCAATTATGCCGACGTGGATCTGGAAAAGATTATCCATACCGGGCTCTTCGATTTTGAGCGTGTCGCCACCTCAGCCGGATGGATTCGGGGAATAGAAGGGCATGCGCACCACCATCATCCTGCCGAAGGAGGCGAAGTGGAAGAATATGGCATCGGTACATTCGTTTACTACCGCCGCCCTGCTTTCAACATCCATAAGCTCGACCATTTCATCGCTACCCAATGGCCGCGGAATATCATTCGCGCCAAAGGGGTCTGCTACTTCAGCCATAATCGCGACATGTCCTACCTCTTCGAGCAAGCCGGTGTACAAAAGCAACTCACCGAAGCCGGTCTGTGGTATGCCACCGCTCCTGAAGAAGACCTGATAGAACTGAAACGCCAAGAACCGGGATTGATGCGGGACTGGGATGAGAAGTACGGAGACCGTATGCAGAAGATTGTGTTTATAGGACAGCATCTGGACAAAGAACAACTGGCACATGACTTGGACGAGTGCCTGGAATAAATTCCCGTGCTTGTAAGTGGCAACGGAAACTTCTCCTAACGGGAAGTGCCGTCGCTACCTACAGAATATTTCAACTCTTCATATACTGCCGGATGCAGGAAGTAACGGATATCCTTTCCTTCATCCATGGCCCGGCGAATGAACGTGGAACTAATTTCAAAAACAGGAGACGTGGCCAATCTTACGTTTTGCGGCAAGGATGCAGCATCTACCGGATAGCCGGGACGAGGATAGACAATCATCTGATTTTCCGCAAGAATACGGTCCGACTCACGCCAACGGGGGAAAAGTGTCCAGTTGTCGGAACCGATAATAAGGTAAAAAGTATGTTCGGGGTGAATGTTTCCCAACTCCTCCAACGTACGGACAGTATAAGAAGGACGGGGCAGATTAAATTCCAGATCGGAAGCCCGGAACTTAGGATACCCCGCTATGGCAAGTTCCACCAATTTCAGGCGGAACTTATCATCCATCAATCCGCTCTCCTCTTTCAAGGGATTGTGGGGAGTAACCATAAACCACACTTCATCCAGTCCCTCGTACTCACAAAGATAGTTAGCGAGAGCCAAATGTCCGATATGTACCGGATTGAACGAGCCGCTGAAGATTCCTATATTCATTGGTAACTATCGCTTCATGACTTCAAGAACTCAGTGATCGCTTTCAAAACTTCCGCTTCAGCTGTCTCTAAATCATCATTGACAATCACTTTATCGAATCTTGGAGCGAAACCAAGCTCATATTCAGCTTTCGCTATGCGGCTCTCTATCACTTCCGGAGCATCCGTAGCCCTGCCTACCAGACGTTTGCGCAACTCTTCCACGGAAGGCGGCTGAATAAAGACAGACAAAGCGCGTTCACCATAGAACTTCTTGATATTGCAACCACCTACCACATCTACATCGAATATCACATTCTGTCCGGCAGCCAGCTGCTTTTCCACCTGCGCCTTCAATGTACCGTAAAAACGGTCCTGATACACTTCTTCATATTCCAGAAACTCACCGTTGGCTATGCGCCTGCGGAATTCATCGGGAGTCAGGAAGAAATATTCCACCCCATCCTTCTCTGTCCCGCGGGGCGGACGGCTGGTAGCAGATATAGAGAAAGCCAGATTCAGATTTTGAGTCAACAGATAATTTATAATCGTTGACTTTCCAGAACCGGAAGGTGCTGAAAATATAATAAGTTTTGCCATATTGATTCACGGATTACATCACGTTCAAGACTTGTTCCTTGATTTGCTCCAGTTCATCTTTCATCTGGACTACGATTTTCTGCATCTCGGCATGATTGGACTTGCTGCCTAAAGTATTGATTTCACGTCCCATTTCCTGAGCAATGAAACCCAACTTCTTCCCCTGTCCGCTTCCACCCTCCAGTGTACTGATGAAATACTTCAGGTGATTGCCGAGACGTTGCTTTTCCTCATTGACATCCAGCTTTTCAATGTAATAAATCAACTCCTGCTCCAAACGGTTCTTATCATAATCTACGCTCAACGTCTTTTCAAGAGCATCGGTGATGCGTTCTTTCACTTTAGCCACACGCTCTTTCTCGTACGTGGTAATAGTTTCCAACAAATGAGCAATATTGGCAATCTTCTCGCGGAACTTCTTTTCCAGAGCCGCACCTTCCTGCTTGCGGAAGTCCACCAGATGGCTGATTGCTTCCTCTACGGCAGCGTGAGCCATGGCCCATTCCTCATCACTCAGTTCCTGTATTTCATTCTTGGTCATTACATCCGGCATACGGAGCAAAGTGGAAAACCAGTCGGCCGGTTCAGGGATTCCGGCAACAGCAGAAATCTCTTTAATTTTTTTATAATAAGCCTCAACCAGTTCCTGATTGATGGGAGTGGCAAGCTGTTCAGCATCTTTCTTCTCAATCCAAAGGCTGAAATCCACTTTCCCACGTTCCAGAATCTTGGATATTTCGCTACGGATTTCAATCTCCTTTTCCCGGTATAACGGAGCGATACGGGCAGACAAGTCCATTGCCTTGCTATTGAGAGACTTGATTTCAACGTTGATTTTCTTATCGGGCAGTTCGACAGTTGCCTTGCCGTATCCCGTCATAGATTGTATCATAATGTTATAGTTTTGCGCAAAATTACATGATTATTTTTATTACAGAAAAGATTTCGGAAAATATAGTTTACTCTTTCGTCCAAATACGGGTATTCAAGTTGAGTTCATCTACTATTTGGAGCAATGAGTAAATGATTTCAAAGTCAGCTTTAAGGATGCTTAAGTCAGTCATTGACGTCCATATACTTGCTTCAAAGCAATTTCGCGAATTAGGGATTGCCACAATAATGTAGGAATCGCGAAAGCTGATTGTAACCCCATTTTTGAAACTGTCGTTCAGCTTCAGCAACCGTTCCATCATTGAAGGAGTAATAAGGTAACGTGCCTCGACCTGTCCGGTAGAGAAGACATCAAATACCTTCTCAAAATCGGGATTTTCCATTTTTACTCTTGACTCGCCCCACTTCATCTTGAACAGGCTGTTTTTCATGACGGTTGTCTTTCCGCTGAAGTCCTTATGGAAATCAGCCATAAACAAGAAACCACGGAAGATGGTCACCCAATAGTGTTGCACACCGTTTTTGGTAGAACGAGTTCTAAGCTCCTCGGCATGCACTTCGGAACAGGTGAAGGTCGTTTTACCTAAACAGCCCGATATCTGATCTTCGGCATGATAGCGGTCGGGCGATTGAAACAATCCGCTATTTCTGAATGCAGCCTCGCTAATGCCTTGTCCGGGCACATAAGAAGCTCCCGGACAAATATTCTGAACAACCTCGTCAATCACTTCTTTCTTATAATAGGAAGAAAGAAGTGACGACTTTTTGCTTACACAACACAGAAATACGATCAATGCAACAATTCCTGCTACCGACAGGCTGAATACAGGTTGAACACCGCCTTTTGCCAATATCACGAAAATAAGAAAAAAGACAATGGCAGCCCATATTGCTCCTTCCGCGCTTCCCTTTCTCAATAACTCCTTGCGTTTCCGCTCAAGTTTTTGCAACACCGGATTCAAACGCTGTACCAAGTAATCAAATTCTTGATTTTTCATTCCTTGACCGGTACTTATGAGTTAAATAAATTCTTCACGTCCGGAGTAGCACGTTCAGCTTCGGGAATGGCCAGCACTGTTTTGCAGGTAAAACCCATCATGCCGGCCAACACATTCGTGGGGAAGCTCTGAACGGCATTATTATAATCAGTAACACAAGCATTGAATGTACGGCGGGCAGCCGCAAGTTGTTCTTCCGTTTCATTAAGCGCACGCTGAAGTTGCAAGAAGTTTTCGGACGCTTTCAGTTCAGGATAATTCTCGGCAACAGCAAAAAATTTGGAACGGATACCGGAGAAATTCTTGTCGAAATCGGCTTTCTCGTTTTCAGTAAGGGAGGTATAGGATTTGTTACGCATCTCGGTTATTGCAGAAAACGTATCAGCTTCATGCTTGGCATATTGCCGCACACTTGCCACTAAATTGGGAATCAAGTCGAACCGTTGCTTCAGCATCACATCAATAGAAGCAAACGCATTATCCACCTGGTTTCTCTTTCTTATCAACGAGTTGTACATAGTAACCACAATCAATACAATCACCGCAACTACAATAGCTATAACCATACTCTCTTTACGACACTCCTTATGCCGGTTTATATTAATGTTAATTAATCCAGGAGCTTTTCCCGAAGACATCGGCAAATATAGAAATTATCTAAAGATTTACCTAAATATGTAATGACATAATCAAGTCTTCTTAAAGATGAGCAGACTACGACATGACAAAGATGCCGAACCGTTTAATAATTCGCTTGTGTATCTGAAAATAAACCAGTAAATTTGCGACAATTTAATTCAGTAAAAACTATGTCGTGTATCTTGCACATTGAGACTTCCACTTCTGCCTGCTCCGTTGCCGTGAGCGAAGATGGACAAAATGTATTTTCAAAAGAAGACCTGAAAGGTCCTTCACACGCCGTTTCATTGGGAGTATTCGTGGACGAGGCACTTTCGTTTGCCGACAGTCACGCCCTGCCGTTAGATGCCGTAGCCGTAAGTTGCGGCCCGGGTTCATATACAGGATTGCGTATCGGGGTATCTATGGCCAAAGGTGTCTGTTACGGACGCAACCTGCCTCTTGTCGGCTTGCCCACACTGAAGGTATTGTGTGTGCCCATACTGCTTTATCACGAAGAACTGCCTGACGACGCATTGCTGTGCCCGATGATTGACGCCCGCCGCATGGAAGTATATGCCGCCGTTTATGACCGTGCCCTGAAACCCGTACGCGACATTGCCGCCGACATCGTAGATGAGAACTCCTACCTTGAGTTTCTGGAGAAACGTCCCGTCTATTTCTTCGGCAACGGTGCCGCCAAATGCAAAGAGAAGATAACACATCCCAATGCACACTTCATCGACGGTGTCCACCCGCTTGCCGGCATGATGTTTCCTCTGGCGGAGAAAGCCATTGCCGAACAGGACTTCAAGGATGTGGCCTACTTCGAGCCTTTCTATCTGAAAGAGTTCGTAGCCAGCAAGCCTAAAAAGCTATTGTAAAAAGGATTGTTTTAAAAATTACCAACTGTCAACTATCAATAAAGATATGCAATATAATACTCAACAAAAGCGGATGCCCCTGCCGGAATACGGACGCAGCATCCAGAACATGGTAGATCATGCACTGACGATTGAAGACCGTGCAGAACGCCAGCGTTGCGCCAACACGATCATCAACATCATGGGAAATATGTTCCCGCATCTGCGCGACGTACCCGACTTCAAGCATAAGCTGTGGGATCATCTAGCCATCATGTCCGACTTCAGGCTGGACATTGACTATCCGTACGAAATCATCCGCAAAGACAATCTCAGGACAAAACCCGAAAATGTTCCCTACCCCAGTACCAAAATCCGCTACCGCCATTACGGACGTACACTGGAGGTTCTGATCAATAAAGCCATTGATTTCCCGGAAGGAGATGAAAAGCAAAGTCTGATTGCATTGATTTGCAACCACATGAAGAAAGACTACATGGCATGGAACAAAGACACGGTTGATGACCGCAAGATCGCGGACGACCTCTCCGAGCTTTCCAACGGCAAGCTGCAAATGACCGACAGCATCGTCCGCCTTATGGCAGAACGGATCGACCAGAATTACCGTCCGAAGATGAATAACCAAAATAACAGAAACAACAGGAAAAGGAAATACTAAAAGGAATCTTGAATGATGAATGATGAATTTTGAATGACAACACCTGATTCAAAATTCATCATTCATCATTCAAAATTCAAAAACATTCATTTCATGGCATCATTCGTAATTGAAGGAGGACATAGACTTTCCGGTGACATATACCCCCAAGGAGCAAAAAACGAGGTGTTGCAGATTATCTGTGCCACATTGCTCACAGCCGAAGAGGTGATTATACACAATATACCGGACATCCTGGACGTCAACAACTTGATTCAACTGATGCGGGACATGGGAGTCCATGTATCGAAAAAGAGTATAGACACCTACAGTTTCCAGGCGGCAAACGTGGACTTTTCTTATCTGGAAAGTGATGATTTTCTGAAGAAATGCTCCAGCCTGCGCGGTTCTGTCATGCTGGTAGGCCCCATGGTAGCCCGTTTCGGCAAAGCCATGATTTCCAAGCCGGGAGGAGACAAGATCGGCCGTCGTCGCCTGGATACCCATTTCATCGGTATCCAGAACTTGGGTGCCGGTTTCGTTTACAATGAAACAAGGGAAATATACGAGATATCGGCCAAACAGCTGCAAGGCACTTATATGCTGCTGGATGAAGCCTCCGTTACGGGAACAGCCAACATTTTGATGGCAGCCGTACTGGCCAAAGGCAAGACCACAATCTACAACGCAGCTTGTGAGCCTTACATACAGCAGTTATGCAAAATGTTGAACCGGATGGGTGCCAAGATAAAAGGTATAGCCTCCAACCTGCTCACCATTGAAGGCGTGGACGAACTGCACGGTACCGAACATACCATTCTCCCCGACATGATTGAAGTGGGCAGCTTCATCGGCATGGCAGCCATGACGCAAAGCGAACTGACCATCAAGAATGTATCCCATGAGAACTTGGGAATCATCCCCGACAGCTTCCGCCGTCTCGGCATCAAAATGGAACAGCGCGGAGATGACATCTACGTACCGGCACAGGAATCTTATCAGATAGAGTCTTTTATAGACGGTTCCATCATGAGCATTGCAGACGCCCCTTGGCCGGGCCTGACTCCGGACCTGCTCAGCGTCATGCTGGTAGTCGCCACCCAAGCCAAAGGCAGCGTACTCATCCATCAGAAAATGTTCGAAAGCCGTTTGTTCTTTGTGGATAAACTGATAGACATGGGAGCGCAAATCATTCTTTGCGACCCGCACCGCGCCGTCGTCATCGGGCATAACCATGGCTTCAAGCTACGTGGCGGCAACATGACCTCGCCCGATATACGCGCCGGCATTGCCCTGCTGATAGCCGCCATGAGTGCCGACGGCATCAGCCGCATCCACAACATCGAGCAGATAGACCGGGGATACCAGAATATCGAAGGACGTTTGAACGCATTAGGGGCAAGAATAACAAGAATTTAAAACAAGGCAAGCATGATACGTAGAGAAGAAGTATATAAGATAGGTATATTCAACAAGCCGCACGGCATCCACGGAGAGTTGTCGTTCACCTTCACGGATGACATTTTCGACCGGGTGGAAGCCGAATATCTTATTTGTATGTTGGACGGTATCCTGGTACCCTTTTTTATGGAAGAGTATCGTTTCCGTTCAGACTCTACCGCCCTTGTCAAGCTGGAAGGAATCGATACGGCAGAGCGTGCCCGCATGTTTACCAATGTCGAAGTCTATTTTCCGGTAAAACATGCGGAAGAAGCGGAACCCGACGAATTAAGTTGGGATTTCTTTGTAGGTTTCCGCATGGAGGAAACCCACCACGGCAAGCTCGGAGAAATTACAGATGTGGATACTTCTACCATCAACACCTTGTTTGTGGTGGACCATCAAGGGGAAGAATTGCTGGTTCCGGCGCAAGAAGAGTTCATCGTGGATATTGACCAGAAACACAAGGTCATCACCGTAGACCTGCCGGAAGGATTGATTGTTTTGGACGAAACAGAGGAAGTATGAAAAAGAAACGCAAAAAAGCATTTTGGAGTAACATCAAGTTCAAGTACAGGCTGACGGTTACGAACGAGAACACCCTTGAGGATATCATCACGTTGCGTGTATCCAAACTGAACGGACTCTCCGTATTGCTTTCCGTATTGTTCGTATTGTTTCTCATCGCTTCCCTGATCGTGGCCTTCACCCCGTTGCGCAACTACCTGCCCGGATATATGAACAGCGAGATTCGCGCCCAAGTAGTGGAGAATGCCTTACGTGCCGACTCACTCCAGCAATTGGTAGCAAGGCAGAACCTATACATCATGAATATCCAGGATATTTTCCAGGGTAAGGTAAAGGCCGACACCATCCAGTCCATGGACTCACTGACCAACCTGCGCGAAGATTCCCTTATGGAACGCACGCAACGGGAAGCCGAATTCCGCAAACAGTACGAAGAAACGGAAAAATACAACCTGACCAGCATTACCTCCCGTCCGGAAGCAGATGGCCTGATCTTCTACCGCCCCACCCGCGGCATGATTTCATCTCCTTTCAATGCAGAGAAAAAGCATTTCGGCACAGACATCGCCGCCAATCCGGGCGAAAGCGTGCTGGCCACACTGGACGGTACCGTTATATTAAGTACCTATACCGCCGAAACAGGCTATCTTATAGAAATACAGCACAACCAGGATTTCGTGTCCGTCTATAAACATTGCGGCTCTTTACTGAAACGGGAAGGAGATGCCGTGAAAGGCGGCGAAGCCATTGCGCTGGTAGGAAACACCGGACAGCTAAGTACCGGCCCGCACCTCCATTTTGAGTTGTGGCACAAGGGAAGAGCCGTGAATCCGGAATCGTATATAGTATTTTAATCAAAATACTTCCAGAATATAAATGAATTGTGACAACATAATTATGAAGAAACAAATTGCCATACTTGGTTCTACCGGTTCCATCGGTACGCAGGCGCTACAGGTCATAGAGGAACATCCCGACCGGTACGAGGCGTATGTGCTGACAGCCAACAACCGCGTGGATGACCTCATTGCCCAGGCGCGGAAATTCAAGCCGGAGGCGGTGGTAATAGCCAACGAAGCGAAATACCAACAACTGAAAGAGGCTCTTTCCGACCTGCCCATTAAAGTGTATGCCGGTGAGGAAGCCCTCTCTCAGATTGTATCGGAAGCCCCTATAGACATGGTACTGACCGCCATGGTAGGTTATGCCGGACTGAAGCCGACCATGAACGCCATACGTGCCCGTAAACCGATAGCCCTCGCCAATAAAGAGACCCTGGTAGTGGCCGGTGAACTCATCAACGACCTGGCACGTTTCAGCGGCACCCCTATCCTGCCCGTCGATTCCGAACATTCCGCTGTTTTCCAGTGTCTGGCCGGAGAAGTGGGCAACCCGGTAGAGAAAGTGATACTGACCGCATCCGGCGGTCCGTTCCGTACCTATACCAAAGAGCAGCTGGCAACAGTCACCAAGGCGCAGGCGCTGAAACACCCCAACTGGGAAATGGGAGCCAAAATCACTATAGATTCCGCTTCCATGATGAACAAAGGGTTTGAAGTGATTGAAGCGAAATGGCTATTCGGAGTACGTCCCGACCAGATAGAGGTAGTAGTACATCCGCAGTCGGTCATCCACTCCATGGTACAGTTTGAGGATGGCGCCATCAAGGCACAGTTGGGAATGCCCGATATGCGCCTGCCCATCCAATACGCGTTCTCCTATCCCGACCGCCTGAAAGCCACGTTCCCCCGTCTGGACTTCAAGCTATGCACGGAGTTGACGTTCGAACAGCCGGATACCACCCGTTTCCGCAATCTGGCATTGGCCTACGAGGCACTGCATCGCGCGGGGAATATGCCTTGCATAGTCAATGCAGCCAACGAAGTGGTAGTCGCCGCCTTCCTGCACGACCGGATATCCTTCCTGGGCATGAGTGACGTGATAGAAAAGACCATGTCCCGCGTATCCTTTATACAAAAGCCTACTTATGAGGATTATGTAGCGACGGATGCGGAAGCCAGAAGAATAGCCATGGAAAGCCTCCCCCCTACTCCTCTCCGAAGGTAAGGGGAGAAGGGAATAGTACCGGCTTCTTGAAGTGATAGTGAATTATCTCAAAAGTTTTTAAGAAGACAACAACGTAAATTTATAAAAAATAGTATTAACATTGCCTCACATATAAGGAAGCAACTTTCTCTCCTCTCCTTCGGAAAGGAGTCGGGGGTGAGGCTTTAATTTAATTTTTAATGGAAACATTCTTGATCCGTGCCCTGCAACTCATCATGAGCCTTTCGTTGCTCGTTATCATTCATGAAGGGGGGCACTTCCTTTTCGCCCGTCTGTTCAAAACCCGTGTCGAAAAATTCTGTTTATTCTTTGACCCGTGGTTCACCCTCTTTAAATTCAAACCCAAAAACAGTGAAACCGAATATGGCATCGGCTGGCTGCCGTTGGGCGGCTACGTTAAGATAGCCGGCATGATAGACGAGTCTATGGATACCGAGCAAATGAAACAGCCCATGCAACCGTGGGAATTCCGCGCCAAACCCGCGTGGCAGCGTCTGCTGATTATGGTAGGCGGTGTCTTGTTCAACTTCCTGCTGGCACTGTTCATCTATTCCATGATACTCTTTATCTGGGGAGACGAATATATACCCGTACAACAGGCCCCGTTGGGTATGGATTTCAACCAGACCGCCAAGAATGCCGGTTTCCGCGACGGAGATATCCTGATATCCGCCGACGGTGTCCCCCTGGAACGCATGGGAGGTGACCTGCTCACAGCCATAGTAGATGCCCGTCAAGTCACCGTACTGCGCAACGGACAGGAAGCTTCAGTCTATATCCCGGAGAACATGATGGACCGTCTGCTCGCAGACAGCGTACGCTTCGCCGATTTCCGTTTCCCGTTCGTTATCGACAGCATTGTTCCCGGACGCCCGGCCGCCTTGGCAGGCCTGCAGGCAGGTGACAGCATTACCGCACTGGATGGAAAGAAAATCGCTTACTTCGACTTCAAGGAAGAGATGCTGAACCGCCAGAAAGCAGACAGCGCCGACCATGACATCACATTGGCTTATGTCCGCAACGGAGTATCCGACACGCTGACACTGACCACCGATGCCAATTTCGAAATAGGCATCGCTCCCCGCACTGCTACGGACAAACTGCTGCCCGTCGTACGCAAGGAATACAGTTTCCTTTCTTCTTTCCCTGCCGGTGCAGCATTGGGAATCAATACCTTGAAAGGATATGTAGGCCAGATGAAGTACCTTTTCTCCAAGGAGGGAGCCAAGCAACTCGGCGGTTTCGGTACCATCGGCAGCATTTTCCCGGCAACGTGGGACTGGCATCAGTTCTGGTATATGACGGCATTCCTTTCCATCATCCTCGCCTTCATGAATATCCTGCCCATTCCTGCATTGGACGGAGGACATGTGCTGTTCCTCATCTATGAAATCGTAGCCCGCCGCAAACCAAGCGACCAATTCATGGAACGTGCGCAAATGGTAGGCATGTTCCTTCTGTTCGGCTTGCTGATATGGGCGAACTTCAACGATATATTAAGATTCTTCTTCTAAAGGATTCTTCTAAAAAAAACAGACCATCTGCTTCCAACGAAACAGATGGTCTGTTTTATATAAACGCATGATCCGTTGAGATCAAACAGATGATCCGTTTGGCCTCAACGAATCATGCGTTTTTTGTCGGTACATTCATTATACCAGATGTCCGATCCATTCCTCACGCTCACCCGGCAGCAAATCGATGACCGGAATTTCAACCATTGTATAGCAACCCGGTTGCTGACGCATGGCGGCACGGGCCACACAGACCAGCACCTGAGCCGTAAGAGCCGGATTATTGATACGCATATTGAATTCAAAAAGCTGGTTCTGCGTCTTGCCTGACACCCCTTTACGGGTAAGGTTCACACCATGTCCCATATCCAATAACGCATCCACACTCGGAACAAGCTTCACATGTGTTTCATCATTCACGAAATAGGGATCCGATTGGATGGCAGCGGCCACCTTATCGAAATCATAGCCCTCTTTCAGTTCAATATAAACCATACGGCGATGAATTCCGGTACCTGTAGGGATAGTCATGGAAAGGGCAGCCTTCACGCCGTCCACCGCTTTTACGGCCACCGTATGTCCCATGCTCATGCCCGGACCAAAGTTAGTATAGGTAATACCCTTCGGAGCGATGGCTTCCAGCAAGGTACGTACAACAGAATCGCTTCCCGGATCCCAACCGGCAGAAATTATGGAAACCGCATTATGGGCTTTCGCCTCAACATCCAGCGTACGGCGCAAAGCAGTAATGCCGGTGTGGATATCAAAACTATCCACCGTATGAATGCCCAAGGCCAATATTTCTTTGGCATACTTTTCAACGCTACGCGTAGGCGTACAAAGAATAGCGACATCTACACTTTCCAACTCCCGGATATCCTTTACAACAGGGTATCCACTCAACTCCTCAGGACGGTTTTCAGCTCCCGCACGGCGTACTACACCTGCTACTTCAAAGTCGGAAGCCGCTTGCAAGGCTTCAAGCACATAATGCCCGATATTGCCATAGCCAACGATGGCTGCTCTTACTTTTTTCATTCTTTTATCTAATTTATTAATCAGTTTTCTATTTTATCGGCACAAAAATAATCATTTATCTACATTTTTAGCAATACATACACACTTTTTCACAGATTATCTGCTTTTTTGTTTTTTAAATAAGCTGCCCCTCGTCATAAAAAAATGGACACGTTCATTTTATTCTGCTCCCGGTTTGCATTATCTTTGCACCATGATAGAATACATCAGAGGCGGAATTGCCGAACTAAGTCCGGCAACCGCAGTTATAGACTGCAACGGACTGGGATATGCCGTTAACATTTCATTGAACACCTACGCTGCCATCCAGGGCAAGAAAGAATGTAAACTATATATTTATGAGGCTATCCGTGAGGATGCCTATATTCTGTATGGTTTCGCCGACAAGCAAGAGCGCGAACTGTTCCTGCTGCTGATTTCCGTATCGGGCATCGGCGGGAATACGGCCCGCATGATACTATCCGCACTCTCGCCGTCAGAGTTGGTCAATGTCATCAGTACAGAAAACGCCAATCTCTTGAAGACGGTAAAAGGCATCGGATTGAAGACCGCACAGCGTGTAATCGTGGATCTGAAAGACAAGATCAAGACCGGCAGCGCGGCTGCAGGAGACACAGGAACCATAGGCGGCTTGTTAACCGCTGCCAACGCCCAGATACAGGAAGAAGCGGTAGCCGCCCTCACCATGCTCGGTTTTGCGCAGGCACCCTCACAGAAAGTAGTGCTCGGTATCTTGAAAGAAGATCCCGACGCATCGGTAGAACAAGTGATCAAATTGGCATTAAAAAGACTGTAATCCCTCTTTTAACGGGCAATAGGCAATGATACGGCAAGTTTTTCAGCCTTTTCAGGCGTTTACGTGAAAAAAAGATTACCTTTGTCGGAAAAGCAAACATAATATGGCTACAATTACGATGAAAGAATGGCTGGGTGCCAATGAACGTACCCGAGTGCTACTAACCGATAAATGGTATCTTGATTTCGCAATAAAAGTTCTTCCTTTTATCAAGCAATCTTCCGTATTCAAGTATGAGAACAAGCGTGCCCAAACAGAGGCGGCCATTTCGGTCAGTCTATACCTGCAGGACGCCATTTCCCAAAATGGAGGCTGGAAACTCTTTTCAGATTTATACTTCAGGCAATATGGCACGTATCTGCCTTTCTACCCGTTGACTGACGAATATATACCGGATGAGATCAATACAGAAGACATTGCTTTCGTTATATGGACATTAAAATCACATTTTGCCATTTGGGAGGATGACCAATATACGCTTTTCAGCCCCTATGACGAAGGCTTGCTGGAATTGAGCCGGATACTCTACGACATAATGGACGAGTGTTTCGAAGAAGCTCCGATCAGTAAAGAGCCTTCTTCCGACATTTGGGTCATGGGGCCGGACCTGTTGGAGATGCCGACTACCCCACTACCGGAAATCACTCCGGAAACCAAACTGAAAAAAGACGTCGAACGTTGCCTTGAATACAGCAAGGGAGCCCCTTTGTTGTATTTCGCCAATTATAAGGAACTATGTACTTTCTTCGTCAAAGTCTTGAAATGGGAGGACAATCCCTCTTCCCTCCTGCCCGACCTGAAGTACAAAAAAGAGTTCGTGATTTATGCCAATGCCAAGGGGATGCTCATTGCCCACAATGTGGCCGCCTACTTCTGTGAAGACCACAATCCTTTGTATGATGCCAAACGTGCCGCAGCCGAAGGATACAGGATGTTCTGCCGTCCCGGAGCCTGTCCTTTCGATTTATTGAAGTATGGAATGACCAAAGGCATCTTACCCGATGTACAGCTTCCTCTCTTTAAAGGAAAAGAATTATTACAACAATATTGGGACTTTATAGCCCGTTATTATTTATGCGAATATTATGAAGGGGAATAGCCATTCTAATGCAAGGCCCAAACGGGCCAATAAAACAAAGACAACCGGCAAACGGATTGGCAAATCGAAACCTTCAAAAGCAAATAACCAGTTGAACAGAAGAGTGAAATAGCCGGCAAAAGTATTCTCTCCCGGGCAATGAGCGTCCCCGGGGAGAATACCTTATTATATCTGTAAATGTTTGTGTTATTTGAGGAACGGATTTCCCTTTTTATCAGTACTTACCACCCAACGGAAAGCATTTATGAACAAAAGGTTTTGAGTTGCATCAATAAATTCCTCATCACCGTGTCCCATGTTCAGATAAATCATTCGGTATCTGGTGTTTGTCCACACAATGGGGAAGTCACCGAAGTTGACCACATCTTTTATTCCCAATGGATAATTCTTGGGGGAAATGGAAAGAAGTACCTCTACATCCTTGTTTTGACGGGGGCTTGGATTCCATTGGTACCACTCGCTGGCAGGCACAACGAATGTGTCCGGCAGGTTCCCGGTAACAGGATGGTTCCCGTTATCTACTTCCACCAAGACGGGTTGGGGAGGCCAGTTGTTGCAGTAGAAGACTCCGCCACCCAGAAAATCAACGAACCAGGGCCAGTTGGTATTCTTGTCGTTGTAGGCAGCTACGTGGAAACCGACCCAGCCACCACCGTTTTCCATATATTTTTCAAAGGCATCGCGTTCGGCTTTTGTATTGGGATAGCCGTCAAGCATCACTATTACACTATAGTCTTTCAGCTTTTCATAAGGATATTGAGACAAATCCATGGTAAAGTCCAGAATGAAACCGTCTCCGTAATTTAGTTTTTTGAAGAACTCTACAGCTTGCAGGGAGAACTGATAATGGGCTTCTTCCGCATGCTGTGTGTAATACACCAGCGCCTTGAAACGGGGAGCCTTGGCATAATTTGCCGGATAGCCCTCGGGAGCCTGCGCATGGACCAGCAGTGCACAGGCTGCCAGTAACAGAACGAGAGAAAATTTAATGATTCTCATAGCATATTTTGTTTTACGTAGTTAATAATCCGTTTTTCAATATTCAGCGATAAGGGACAGCCATTTCCCGGCGGAAGTTACCCATACCTCTTTATAGCAGGCATTGTTTGTTTGAGGCCAATAAGGAATATCCGCATTGCCTAAAGTACGTATGCCGACAGGCATTTCTCCTGTGATTTCTCCGGAAGAGAAACTGTTCAGCTGCGGATAGTTATGCCCCTCTCCGTAAATCAGTGACTGGCCGAAAGGATTTTTACCTACAGTCCAGTATAGTTGTTCCATACCTATGTCGAGCAGTTCCTTGTCTTTTAGGAAGTTTCCGCAAATGGCTGCGGACTTGCCGCCGGACAGATGGATGGCCGTATTTCCATTGAAGATGTTGAACCATACGGGAAAGCGTTTTATGTAATGTTCCTTATCCAGTTTGACACCCTGTTTCACCTGCTCCGTATAAAGTTCCTTTGCATTGGCGGGCGGAAAGAGGTGGAGGGCATAGAAGTTAGCGGTATCCTTATATTCCTCCGCATGATAGACGCCGCTCGGCAACATACCGTAAGGACGGATGTAGTGCATCAGCCCTTTCAGGTAGTTGCCGTACAGACGTATGGAGCGTACCCATCGGGGGTAATCGGGATGCTCCGGTTGAGTCTCGCACAGTAAGGTCATGGCTTGCATGTAAACCTGTTCGCGCGACTGGTGTATATAGTGAACAATTGACTGTCTGTTTTTGTCTCTATAGAAGAATCCGCATGTTCCATCCTTGCCTTCCAGAGGCTCCGTACGTTGGCAATCCAAAGTATAACGGATGAATTCTGTAGCTACATCTGCATAGCAAGCCTTCTTTGTCAGTTTGTAGAGCTGGCTGGCAGACCATGAAACGGTAGCCATATATTGGCTCTTGGAGGTATTATAACTATGTTCATAAGGCTGGATGAACTTGTCGAAGCCCTCCCTTCTATATTTCTCCATAGCAAAGGAGAAATCCTCTTCGGCCACTTTTAGCAGATATTCCTGTAACATGGGATCATCGTCTAAAGTCATGGAAGCGTACGCTTCATACCCGGCGTAGAGGAAATTGTCGAACGCCATATTCTGTACACGTACGGAAGAAATGTCATCCAAAGTGTTGAATACCCCGTCCTGCCAGATCAACAACCCCATGCTGCTGGCGCGATAACCATCGCCGTAACGGTTTTTAAGGATGAATTCAAGTCCCCATTCTGCCTCCTCACGCAGGCGGGCGGCAAGGGCCGGGTTCCTGTCTTTCTGCTTTTGGTAGGCTTCAAGGAGAGAGAAAGTTACATCTCCCGTCTGAAGCGTCTGCTGCGACAAGTCGCCTGCATCGTGCCATCCTCCTGCATAGGATATGCTGCGCCCGTCATGTTTGGAGAACAAGTCTATATGGCAGGTTGCATGTTTGCCGGGAACCGGATAGCCGCAACGCTGGCAGAAAAGGAAATTAAGCACTTTCCAACTGGAATCTTCCCAGATTCTTTCACCGATACGGAATGCAGGCGTCAATGAATCGCCGGCTTTCAGTTGATACACTCCGGGAAGATCGAAGGCGGTGAAATCAAGAAGGCCGAATTGACCAAGGGTAGTCACTTCCTTCTTGATTTCGCCTTCGTAAACAATTTGCCCGTTTTCCGGATTCAGCAACTGAAAATGATTACTGTCATATATAGAGGTGTCTGTGTTTACAATGGCTGTTTTAGGATAACCAGAAGTATATCCTGTGGTTGAATAGATGATTTTTCCGTCTTCGGGCATCCAACCGCTTACTTTCGCGGGATTCTTCACCGTCTGCAGTTCGATATTGTCTATATAGTAGGCGGCGGAATCACCGGTGGTTCTGTCTTTGCCTTTGAGGGCTGTGCTGAAACTTATTTCCATGACTCTGTCCCGCTGGTACTCGTCAATCTCCAGGAAACAATGGTTCCATTCCTTGTTGGCAAGATTGATGAGGTGGGAACCGGAAGGCCGGTTGTATCCTTTCTTGGGGGGAGTGCCGGCGTTGACGAAGGTCAGGTTCATGTTGACGACACGTGCACCGTCACAGTCGGGATATATGGAAAATATGATCCGGTTGTATTTCTCCAGATTGACTCCATTCAAGTGATAGGTAACACAGCTGTTCCCATAGGTAGCATAGTCGGGATCGGAAGGGGATCCGGTCGCTCTCTTCCCGGTAGAGGTAGGGAATTGCAATTTGATGCTTCCTTTGCCCGAAGTTGTTTTTACGGTACTGACAGACAAGGTTCCTATGCCGGAATGAGTCCATCCCTCAGTACTTGCCGATGCGGCAAGCGGAATGCTTTGCAACACTTCTTTCTTCCACCCATTGGCTTCAAAAGAATTGGCAGTATTCAGAGGAAGGGGTTGATGTATTAATCCGCTTTCATGAAGTTGCTTCTCTAATTCATCATCCTGCGTCAGCCGGGTCTGTCCATATAGATAGTTTACGGACAGAAGGAATAAGACAACTAGTGTTTTTCTCATTTTCATGTTAACCGTTGGTTTCTGTTGCAAGGTTAGCCATAATTATCCGGAACGAGGTTTGATAATTGCCATAAATGCTTTAAAAATTATCCGAATAGGGGGAAATGACAGGATGTAAACCTTGGAAGACGCTTTTTAAACCTTGAAAGCGTTTGACGTTTTATTATTATTTAATCAAAAAATAACGGCAAAATATAGCAGGATTGAAAAGTTTTCCTATATTTGCAGTGTTATTCGTTGACACTTTGCTCGAATAATCTTAAGTCAACAAGGTAAGAACCTTTAAAACGTAATATTATGAATATCGAACGTATCATGGCCTCTTTGGAGGCAAAGCATCCCGGCGAGTCTGAGTATCTTCAAGCCGTAAAGGAAGTTCTTCTTTCCATAGAAGATATCTATAATCAACATCCCGAGTTCGAGAAAGCTAAAATTATAGAACGTCTGGTTGAACCCGACCGTATTTTTACCTTCCGTGTTACTTGGGTGGACGACAAGGGTGAAGTGCAGACCAATCTCGGTTATCGTGTACAGTTCAACAATGCTATCGGCCCGTACAAAGGCGGTATCCGTTTCCATGCTTCCGTGAACCTTTCCATTCTGAAGTTCCTAGGTTTTGAACAGACCTTCAAGAATGCCTTGACTACATTGCCTATGGGTGGTGGTAAAGGCGGATCCGATTTCTCCCCCCGCGGAAAGAGTGACGCTGAAATCATGCGTTTCTGCCAGGCTTTCATGCTGGAGCTGTGGCGCCACCTCGGCCCGGATATGGATGTGCCGGCCGGTGATATCGGTGTAGGTGGCCGTGAAGTTGGCTATATGTTCGGTATGTACAAGAAGCTGACCCGTGAATTTACAGGTACTTTCACCGGTAAAGGGTTGGAATTCGGCGGTTCATTGATTCGTCCTGAAGCAACCGGATTTGGCGGCTTGTACTTCGTTAACCAGATGCTACAGACAAAAGGCATTGATATCAAAGGAAAGACCGTGGCCATTTCCGGTTTTGGGAACGTGGCTTGGGGTGCGGCAACCAAGGCTACCGAATTAGGTGCCAAGGTCATCACGATTTCCGGTCCCGACGGCTACATCTATGACCCGAACGGTATCAGCGGCGAAAAGATTGATTATATGCTGGAACTTCGCTCATCGGGCAATGATATCGTAGCTCCGTATGCCGAACAGTTCCCGGGCTCTACGTTCGTGGCAGGCAAACGCCCATGGGAAGTAAAGGCGGATATCGCACTGCCTTGTGCTACCCAGAATGAATTGAATGGTGAAGATGCACAGCATCTTATCGATAATAAGGTTACGTGTGTAGGCGAGATTTCCAATATGGGATGTACTCCCGAAGCCATTGATCTCTTTATTGAGAAAAAAATCATGTATGCTCCGGGCAAGGCTGTCAATGCCGGTGGTGTAGCTACCAGTGGGCTGGAAATGTCACAGAATGCCATGCACCTTAGCTGGAGCGCAGCCGAAGTGGATGAAAAACTTCATGCCATCATGCACGGCATCCATGCACAATGCGTAAAATATGGGACAGAACCTGACGGTTACATCAACTACGTGAAGGGTGCGAATATCGCCGGCTTCATGAAGGTGGCTCATGCCATGATGGGTCAGGGCATTATCTAAGAGAGAAACTTTGTTTAGTTGTATTTGTATTTGTGGTTTGTGCTGCTCTACGCCTGAGAAGGTATGGGGCAGTACTTTTTTTTTAGATTTATGATTCGTGATTTATGGGGGAGAATCGTATCTTTGCACTTTATATGGATGCAGCTTTTGTACATACCGGCCAAAGCGCATAAATCATAAATCATAAATTATAATCATAAATCCCCAAAATGTTACTACCGGAATTAAAGGTGAGACGCGATAAGATACGCATACTCATGGCTCAACAAGGAATTGACGCCGCACTTATAACTTGTAATGTAAATTTAATCTATACGTATGGTCGCGTTGTCAGCGGTTATTTATATTTGCCGTTGAATGCTCCGGCACGTTTGTTTATAAAACGTCCCAACAATATTGAGGGTGAGCATATTCATCCTATCCGTAAACCCGAACAACTTCCCGACTTGATAAAGGAATGTGGCTTGCCGGCACCGGCCAGACTGATGCTGGAAGGAGACGAACTGCCTTTCACGGAGTATAGCCGTCTCGCCGCCTGTTTTCCCGAAACAGAAGTGATACCTTGTGGCACCTCTTTAATTCGCAGGGCACGAAGCATAAAGACGAATCTTGAAATAGAGATGTTACGTCGTTCGGGCGCTGCGCATACCAAGGCATACGAGCAGATTCCTTCTGTTTATCAGTCGGGCATGACAGACCGCCAGTTGTCCATTGAAATAGAAAGGCTGATGCGCCTGGAGGGTTGTCTGGGTATTTTCCGTGTATTCGGTCAGAGCATGGAAATCTTTATGGGAAGCCTCTTGGCCGGTGATAATGCGGCCGTACCTTCTCCATACGATTTTGCATTGGGAGGTGAAGGACTTGATCCGTCATTGCCCGGTGGCGTAAACGGTACTTTGCTTCAGGCAGGACAGAGTCTGATGGTGGATATGGGAGGGAATTTCTATGGATACATGGGAGATATGAGCCGGGTATTCTCTATCGGCAAGTTGCCCGAAAAAGCTTATGCCGCACATCAGACTTGCCTGGAGATTCAAGAGGCCATTGTGCAGCAGGCTAAGCCGGGAACTGTCTGTGAAGATCTTTATAATCTGGCTATCGACAGGGTGACCAAAGCCGGATTTGCCGATTATTTTATGGGAGTAGGACAAAAAGCCAAGTTCATAGGCCATGGCATCGGACTGGAAATAAATGAAATGCCCGTATTGGCTCCGCGCATGAAGCAGGAACTTGAACCGGGCATGGTCTTTGCGTTGGAACCCAAGATCGTATTGCCCGGAGTAGGGCCTGTAGGTATTGAAAATTCTTGGGCGGTAACGGCGGAAGGTCTGGAAAAATTGACCTTATGCAGTGAAGAGATCGTGGAACTTTGATAACGCAATACTGCATTTAAGTTTGCATCGGTGAACACAGGACTTTCATTGCCGTGATAAATTCTAAACCCACAAAAAAAGCGGATATGCTCTCCACATATCCGCTCCATTTGATGCATAATGACCAACAGGCCGAAGTCTTATCGGTTCAATGTCCAACTTATGGCATTTCTGAACATAGTAGTGAATCCTTCCGTTTCGTACAGTTTGCCGCTATGCCCAATCTGGAAATAAACATTGCGGGCTTTTACCTTTTCATTCACCCAGACCACCGGATGATCGCCCATCTTGATATCCGAAGCAGGTGTATAGCTTGATTCATCCACATTGGCAAGTACATGCACATTCGGACGGGGACTTTTGTCATAGGTGTACCATTCATCATCCGGAACCACGAAAGAGGCAGGCACCCCTTTCATGACCGGGTGTTCCCGGTCTTCTACCACCAACGTGCCATCGGCAAGAGGAGCGATATAGCTCTTGAAACGTACTCCGCCCATAAAGTCCGAAAACCACTGCCACATGGGATAACCGTCAAACTCACCCAATAAAGTAGCATGATGGAAACCGATCCAGCCGCCTTTACCTTGTTCTATATAATTGATAAAAGCTTTCTCCGCTTCCTCAGGCCAGGTATAAGGAGGGAAATCCAATTGGATAACCAAACTGAATTGTGACAGGTAGGCCTCTGTGACAGGAGCCGCATTATTGATTTCTGTTATGCTGAAATTCTGTCGTGCACTTTCGTCCGCCAACCATCGCATACCGGCATCGGTAAATCCTCCATGTTGGCCGCCCCTCTCCGTCAACACCAGCACCTTGGTCTTATGCTTCTTGCCCAACAGATTCTCGGCTACCGTACGCCGCAAGTCACCTTGCTCGTTATCACCGCTATAATCCCAATACATGCCGCCCAGCAAATCCTTGTCCAGAATATACTGGCATTTGATGGCCAGGGAGCGGGGATTCTCAAAACCGAATACCAATGTATCATCCCCGTTGACCAGATAAGGAACCTGCGCTACGCTGTCCCATTTTTCCGTAAAATCCTTATTCGTGTTTCCTACCTTATTGAAATCCTGGAAATCGGGATAACCATTGCCTCCACGGCCATAAAAAGGCATACCCATCACTAACTTGGAAGGAGGCACGCCGGCTTTCAGATGTGCAGCAACGGCTGCATCCGAAGTGATGTCACCACTATGTTCCGAAGGATACAGCGCCGAATGATGCTTGGGTGCAGACGCCATATCATAGGCCATGATATTCACAAAATCCACAAAAGGAAGAATAGCCTTGAAATCTATATACTTGGCAGACGCAACCGTTGCCAGCGTCAGTTCCTTCTTGTCACCGATGGCCGTTCTGATATCACGCATCAGCAGTGTAAAGTTCTTCGTATCATCTGCCGAAGAAGAAATATTCGCCATGGAACTGGTAGGATATTCCCAATCAATGTCGATACCATCCAAACTATATTCTTTCACAACACGGTCGCAGTCCTTGGCAAATGCCATACGGTACTCATCACTGGCAGCCATTTCACTGAAACGCCCGCTGCCCCAACCGCCGATAGAAAGCAATACTTTCAACTCCGGTTTCTGTTTCTTCAAATCTACAATCTGTTTCAAACGCTCTTCATTATCAATTCCGACACCGTTGAAACTTTCGTTAACATGACCGAAGGCATAATTGATATGCGTCATGTACCGGGGATCCGGCAATACATCACTCCAGGAAGTGACATAAGCGACAATCACTTTTGAATCCAGGGGATCCTGCACGCTTTCCCCCGACTTGGTGCCGCCGCATGAAGCCAATACAGCCAATGCAGCCGCCATCATCATTTTCAGCTTTTTCATAAGTACTATCTTTAATTACTAATTACAATCATCGCAAGTCTGACGGACCCGTGAGCCCACCAATGCATAATACAGCATAAATACCTCGCCCAAAAGTACAACAAACCAGGACCATCTCCAACCGCCAAGAACATCGGCAAGCACACCCTGCAACAAAGGCAGGATAGCTCCGCCCACTACACCTATCATAAATACACCGGAGGCAACCGAAGTATATTTGCCCAAATGGGCAACGGACAATGTAAAAATAGCGCCCCACATAATGGAATGGAACAATCCGACTGCCGTCAGTAACCAGGGATTATTCAGAAGAATGGCCAGCAAGGCAAGTACCCCGGCCGACACCGTAGTGACCGTCAGCTGCACACGCGGAGAAATCTGGCTCAATCCGCTGCCTATCAATCGCCCGACAAGCATGCCACCCCAATAGAGCGTAGCCATCAGTGCCGGAGAAGCATAATTCTGTTCAATGGCATACAGGTTTATATTAGCGCCGATACAGACTTCCACTCCTACATAAAAGAAGATAGCCACTACCCCCAAAGTCAGATGGCTGAATGACCAGACGCTCTTTTCAAGCTTCTCTCCTTTTTCCACTCTGGTACCCTGAATGTCGGGCAAAGACAACTTCATCAGCAACAACACGATCAGAGAAATCACTACCATTAATAAAAAGAATGGAATCATCAGTTGGTCTATCCGGATATCCTCCATTGCCAGACCACCAAATACGATACCCGTCACAAAGTAGGGCGCCAAGGTAGTTCCCACAGAATTGGCAGAACCACCGATAGCCAAACGCTGAATGGATTGTGTACCTTTCACGTGGCAAGCCGTAAGGTAAGGATTGATGACCACCTGCAGAATGGTAGCCGAGGCTCCGACGACAAAAGAGCCCAACAGGAAAATCAAGAATCCTCCGGGGATAACATTATTTCCTACATGCCAATTGGCCGCGGGAAAGTGCACGGTGAAATATGAAGACGCAAAGAACAGGCCCAGCCCAACGATCATCACCAGCAATCCACGCATCAGCGTACCTTTATAGCCGTATTTGCTGATCCAGGATGAACCTACCCCACCACAAACCGGATAGGCAAGAAACCAGGAAAAGGTTATCAGAGTGGCGAAGGTATTCTTCAGCCCGCCCACTTCCGAAAGGAAAGTTTCCTTCAAAGGCCCTTGAAACTGCGTATTGGCAGTAGTGAGGAAGCCCACAATGAAAAACAGGAACACCATTGTGACGAAAGGGCCTGTATAATTGATTTGTTTTTCTTGTTGTTTCATAATATTAATCTCTAAGTCATAAGTGGCTGTTTATTATCAGTTATACTATCCTGCCTATTTATGCGGGCCAGTAGTCAAGCATGAAAGTTTGGCAGCCGCTTCACCGTCCAGCAGAAATTCACAATTGGGATGAAGTTGCAGGATGGATGCCGGGACATCTGTCGTGACAGGACCTTCAAGCATCTCTTTGACAATATCCGTCTTATTGGCTCCTTTAGCAACCAAGACAATCCTACGGGTCTGCATAATATTCTTGATGCCTAAAGTGATGCCGCCCAATTTCTTTTCAGGAGGCGTACTGGTTTCCTTCCGGATACGCACCTCCAGTTCGGCATGCATATCGGTAACCCATGTTTCTGTATCAAAAGGATTTCCCGGTTGGTTGAACCCCAAATGCCCGTTCTCTCCCAGCCCCAAGATCAACAAATCGATCCCTCCCCGTCTTGCTATCTCCTGCTGGAAGTCCTTACATGCCTTCTCAAAATCGTCCGAAACGGTAGGGAGCATCAGAAAATTTTCTTCCCGGATACCCAGAGCATCCATCAGTTCCGTTTTCAACATCGTGTAGCACGCTCCTGCATATTCGCGGGGAACATTTGTCACTTCATCCAATCCCAGGAAAGTAGCGGAATCAACCTTAAAAGGATATTGGGAATAAATCTCTCCAATCAACCGGTGAAGATTGCCGGTAGTACGTCCTGTTGAAAGCCCGATCACACTCTCCGGCTTATTCAGTATCTGCCCGATCACCCTCCAGGCAGCCGTGCAGTCAAACTCTTTCTCGTTTTTTGTAACAGTTATCATGGTTTTATTGATTATGAATGCCCAACTACATATTCATCGCTACCGCACCCGCCCCCAACAGGCCGATGAAGCCGGGGTTTAACTTCGTAATGACAACGCCATTGCTGACAAAACGCATGGTGACAGGATGGAGCTTCTCCAGGATTTTTTCGTGCATGTATCCATCGGCCACGATACCGCCGCCCAACACGACCGTATCCGGATCAATCACACGTACCATGTTCATGATGAGATTGGCCAACGCCTCTGCCGCATTCTCCACCAAAACCGTACAAAGGGGATCTCCCTTCTGGCTGAGCGCAAACACCTCGCTGACAATCACCCGTTCTCCTTTTTCTGCCGGGATATGCAGATTCGTTTCATATCGGTTGCGCAGCAGACGGGCACAGTTATCAAACCCGATACCGGCAGCGATAGCCTCCACACAGTCCATCCTGCCGCATCCACATTTTATTCCGACATTGACACCTACACGCAGATGCCCCACTTCACCGGCATTGAAATGGCTTCCACGGATTTGCCTGCCATTCACCACCGTACCCACGGCAATGCCTGTCCCTACATTAATATAAATGAAATTCTTTGAGATTTGTCCGAATCCCCAAACACGCTCGGCTCTGGTGGCACTTTTCACATCATTGTCTATGTGGCAGGGCATGCCATAAATGTCCGACAGCTCCTTAGCCAATGCGATAGGCTGCGTCCGGCCCGGATCTATCTGCAACCATATCCCCTTCTCCGGGTCCACCCTGCCAATCAGGCCGACTCCCATAGCCAACGGTTTCTGGTCATACCAGCCCACCGTCCGGATGTAATCATCCAGAGACGCTTTGATTATTTCCAGAGCCGCCTGCTGGTTAAAATAACCGGAATCGTATTTCTTATACCTTAGAATATTACCATGGATGTCCACCTCACCAATCAGCAGTTTGGTGCCACCCAAATCAAGACCTAAATAAGTTTCCATTCTTATATGTGTTTTTATATTGTTTACTGTTCACAATAGTACGCACTATCAGTGGAAACGGGGTTTATTATCTAACAAAAAAGGTTCGATACTTGCCCGCAAAGGTTGAAAAGCTGTCGTAATAGCTTCAAATTTTACTGGGACTGGCGCCAAACTGCTTCTTGAAGCAAGTACTGAAGTATTTCGGGTCCGAAAATCCGACCATGGTAGCCACTTCTCCAATGGAGTATTTTCGGGAAGCCAACAGTTCCTTTGCCTGGTTCAGACGTACAATCCGGATAAAGTCATTGGGACCTTGCCCGGTCAATGTCTTTATTTTATTATAAACAGAGGTGCGGCTCATGCCCAGCATCCGGCAGAAATCATTGATAGAAAATTCCGAGTTGGAAAGTTCTTCCCGGATTACTCCCATTACTTTGTCAAGAAACTCCTTGTCCAGCTGGCTGGTATAATCCGTCTCTTCCGGCCGGGCATTCATGGATAATACCGTATCCCGCAAACGTTGCCTGTTCTGAAGGATATTCCTGATCCGCACTTTCAGTACGGACAGGTCGAAAGGCTTGATGATATAATCGTTGGCACCGGCCTCCAGTCCGAAGATGATATTTTCCCTTTCACTGAGCGCCGTCAGCAATATAACAGGTATATGGCTCGTATCGACGGATGACTTCAGTATCCGGCATAGCTCATCCCCCTCCAGAACCGGCATGACAACATCCGAAATGATGATATCCGGATTGATTTCCCTTGCCATCTCCAAAGCTTTCCCGCCATCGGGCACACCAACCACTTTATATTCCGAAGACAGGCTGTTCGTCAGATATTCCCGCATATCCGGATCATCTTCCGCCAAAAGAAGAACATTCCTTCCCGTATCTCCCGTTTCTTCCGGTGGCGTACCGGCGGTTGCGGAAATCTCCGGAGTGTCCTTTTTAGGTTCAACGACCACACTTGCCTTTATCTTCTGCGGAAAAGTTACGGTAAACGTGGTTCCCTTTCCTTCCACACTGCTGAAAGAAATCTTGCCATGGTGCTGCTTCACAATGCGCCGGGTTATCATCAGACCGATACCCGATCCTGTTTCTTCAAAGTTCATGGCATTCTGCGCCCGATAGAACTCATGGAAAATATTACGTTGCTCCTCTTTCGGAATGCCGATACCCGTATCCCTTACATCAATAGACCATTTCTTCCGAGTTGCCTTCACCCGGACATGAATGGTACCCTTCTCTATATATTTCAAGGCATTGGACAACAGGTTATCGACAATATGATCCATCTTCTCCCTGTCAATCCATACCTCCGGCATGCCGGAATCCACCTCCAATTGCAACTCGATGCCTTTCTGCATAGAGGCCAAATGAAACTCCGCCATCTTTTCCTCCAAATAAGCCTTGATATCATATTGCGCAACCTTCAGACATTCCCCGGCATGTAACTCCGTCTTCTGCAAATCCAGCAACCGGGTAATCATGCCCAGCAACTTCTCCACATTCCTGGCGGCTACCGCAACGGTTTTCCGGCTCTCTTCCGGAAGTTCCCGTTGCTCCTCAAGCTCACTCAAAGGAGCCTTTATCAAAGTTACCGGGGTACGTATGTCATGGGCTATACTGATAAAGGAACGTATCTTTTCCTTTACCCGGTCCTCATTGGCCTTGTGCTTTCTGTTCTGAATGAACAGATAGACAAAGACGGCCAAGATAATGAAGTAAACCAGCAGCGCCCACCACGAAATCCAATAAGGCCTGTGAATCACAATCTCCAGCCGGCGTTCTCCCAACTGTTGCCCGGTATATTTATCAAACGCTTTCAGACGGAAGGTGTACACACCGGGAGACAGGTTCGTATAATTCACGCTCCCCACTGAGTTGGAATGCTCCCACTGTTCATTGTAACGGGCCAACATATATTCATACCGGATGCGATGCGGAGCGGTGAAGTTGATTGCGGAAAAAGAGATTGAGAATGAATTCTGATTATAACTTAAACCGACCTTCCGGGTATCATCAATGTTCGCCTTCAGAAGAGAACCCTCCATCCCGGCCTTCACAGACTCATACAGCAATTTAAAATCTGTAAATATCAACTTTACCGGGCCATGCTGTTCCATGTCCAATGAAGGAGAAAAGGCGATTGCTCCTTCCGCCGTACCGAATACAAGCTGCCCGTCAGCCAGTCTGAAGGCAGCGTTGGGATTATAATATCCCCAGGTGATGTCCAGAAAATCATTGGCATTGACAATGGCGTCTTTCGCCAGATCCAAGCAATAAAGTTCCTTCTCCGTATTGAACCAGATTCGTCCGTCGTCGTCTTCCAAGAGGCTGTTGACCGAATTGGACCCAAGCCCGTCTCCGGCAGTATAGACGCGTGATGTCTTCTTATCCGGATTGAAACGTACAAGGCCTTCACCGTCTGTAGCCATCCATATGTCCCCGGAGGAAGACTGCAAAAGGCAGCGAACAGGATAATGCAGCGTAAAGTCTCCGAAACGCCGATGCCACTGTACCTTTCCCGTAGCCTTGTCAAATACGGCCAGTCCATCGCACCCCGCCAACAGCAAGGAACCGTTTTGGCCCGGTTCAATGTCTCCTATACAACTTACCGGATAGTAAGTATAGCTGTCCGTACGCGTATTGTAACGGGTAAAATCCCCTTCAATTCCTCCGAACCAGAGATTATCCCCCTCTGCATGGATTGCATAGACATAGTCCGTTGCAATGCCTTTGTCTGAAAACGCACGCCTTTTCTCCAGTTTCTGTATCTGTCCCGTTCTCTTCCGGATACAGTAAACGCCTATTCCATAACCACCTGCCCAGATATTCCCGTTTGCATCTTCGGCAAGGGACAACACAACCTTGGCACTGTGTCCCGTGCCGTCCAGGTAATGCGTCCATTTACGTAATTCCGGCTGATAGAGGCTTACGCCATTGTTTGTACCATACCAGCAATCTCCTTCCGAGTCTTGGAACACCACATTGACATGATTCGACTTCAGAGAATTCGCATTGTTCCGTTCATGCCTAATCCGGCGGATATCCGGCATGCCAGGATCCAGATAGCAAATGCCGTTAGTGGAGGTGCTGACCCATATACCTCCGTGTTCATCCACGCAAATATCCGATACGGTATTCCCGTTCAAGCTTCTGTCATCATCCTCATCCGCCATATAATGATTCAGCAGTTTTTCTGTTACAGCATCTATCCGGAACATTCCCGCACCGTCTGCCCCTATCAGCAACCCATTACCTTCAGTCTCTGCGAAAGTACGGATAGGGACGTGTGGAACAAACTCACCCAAGGGATGCACCATGCCTGTAAATCTATCAAATACAAAAACTCCGTCGGAAAATGTGCCGACAAACAGTTTGCTGCCGAAAACATACAATGATTCGATGCGCATTTCCTCCGGGAAAGCCACCCGTTTCTCAATAAAGGAATGTTTGCCGGCTACTTTCGTCAGTTGATAAACGCCCGTACTTGTCCCCGCAAAGAAGGACCCGCCGCCTGCCCCGGCAACGCAATTCACACATTGACCTTCCAGGCCTGCAAGTGCCAATCCCGTACCGTCCCACGAATAGATACCGTCTGACATACACAGCCAGAGATGGTTGTCCCCGTCAAACAATATATTGTATAAAACCGGCCCGGAGAGATGCTCCGACAAGTTGATACGCAACGAAAAAGTATCCGCCTGCCTGTCATAGGCATATATTTTCCCGTTCTTTAAAGCAACCCACAGACTGCCGGAACGGTCGCAGGTCATAACAGTAGAAGATAATATATGGTCCTTGGACTCTACTGTATCATCCAGCCTGTAATGCTTTATCTCGTTCCCGTCATAACGGTCTATCCCCATGTGGGTATAAGCCCATATAAAGCCCGCCGAGTCCTTGTTTATCTGGAACACCTGACGGCTGCTCAACCCTTCCTTCATACCCAATGAACGGAATGAGCCCGCCCGGCCTGCCGGAGCAAGGACAAGAAGACACAGCAACAGTGCCGCTACTCTGCCTGCGCCGTACTTCCGCCGTATATTCCCTTTGTTTTTCCCCGGTCTAAAGAAAGGAAAGCCATATTTTGCCATACAAGTATTCTTTTTACAAATTACAATGCCGGATGGCATTTTACGGATGCAATATTAAGGACAAATATAAAAAAGTGGTTGAAAAACTATCCGAATAGGTTTGATTTCTATTACTTTTGTCTTCCGAATCAACAAACCGCGAGAAACTATGCTCAGTAAGTTTAAATTAAACCAGCTCTATTTCAAGGATACGCAATTCGCCAATCTCATGACGAGACGCATTTTCAATGTCCTTCTGATAGCCAATCCTTACGATGCCTTCATGCTGGAAGATGACGGGCGAATCGATGAAAAGATATTCAATGAATACACCTCCCTTTCCCTTCGTTATCCGCCGCGCTTCACGCAAGTCTCCACCTGCGACGAAGCCTTGAAGCAACTTTCTTCCATTTCTTTCGACCTCATCATCTGCATGCCCGGTACGGGAGACAATGAAGGATTCGACATAGCGCGGTATATCAAGAGCCAGTACGAGCATATCCCCATGGTAATACTGACCCCCTTCAGCCACGGCATTACCAAGCGTATCGCCAACGAAGACCTCACTCCCTTTGAATATGTGTTCTGCTGGTTGGGGAATACGGACCTGCTGCTTTCCATCATCAAGCTGATAGAGGACAAGATGAATCTGGAACACGACGTCAAGGAAGTGGGCGTACAGCTCATATTGCTGGTAGAAGACGGCATCCGCTTCTACTCCTCCATCCTGCCCAACCTTTACAAGTTCGTGCTGAAGCAAAGTCAGGAATTCTCTACGGAAGCCCTGAACGCACACCAACGCACATTGCGCATGCGGGGACGTCCCAAGATTGTTCTTGCGCGTACTTACGAGGAGGCCATCCAGATTTACGAAAAATACAAGAACAACATATTGGGAGTGATTACCGATGTCCGCTTTCCCCGTGTAGAACGCGGCGAAAAGGATGGGCTTGCAGGTATAAAACTATGTGCAGCCATCCGTAAGGAAGACCCGTTCGTACCCCTTATCATACAGTCCTCCGAATCGGACAACGTGGCGTATGCCGCCAAATTCGATGCCGCCTTCATCGACAAGAACTCCAAGAAGATGGACGTAGATCTACGCCGCATCGTATCGGACAACTTCGGTTTCGGTGATTTCATCTTCCGCAATCCGGATACACTGGAAGAAATAGCCCGCGTAAAGAATCTGAAGGAATTGCAGAACATCCTTTTCGCCGTACCGGCAGAATCCTTCCTCTACCACATCAGCCGTAACCACGTCAGCCGATGGCTATACTCCCGTGCCATGTTTCCGGTTGCCGAATTCTTGAAACCCATCACCTGGAGCAGCCTGCAGGATGTGGATGCACACCGCAAAATCATTTTCGAAGCCATCGTAAAATACCGCAAGATGAAGAACCAGGGTGTGGTAGCCATCTTCAAGCGTGACCGTTTTGACCGTTACTCCAACTTTGCCCGCATCGGTGAAGGTTCGCTGGGAGGCAAAGGGCGCGGTCTGGCGTTCATAGACAATATGGTGAAGCACCACCCCGAATTCGAGGAATTCGAAAATGCCCGGGTCGCCATTCCCAAGACCGTTGTACTCTGCACGGATGTGTTTGATGAATTCATGGATACCAACAATCTGTACCAAATAGCATTGTCCGATGCAGACGACGATTTGATCCTGCGGTACTTTCTGAAAGCCAAACTCCCGGACCGCTTGGTAGAAGACTTTTTCACTTTCTTCGACGTAGTGAAGTCCCCTATCGCCATCCGTTCCTCCTCGCTGCTGGAAGACTCGCACTACCAGCCGTTCGCCGGGATTTACAACACCTACATGATTCCTTACCTGGATGACAAATACGAGATGCTGCGCATGCTCAGCGATGCCATCAAAGGTGTATATGCCTCTGTCTATTTCCGTGATTCCAAAGCATATATGCAGGCAACCAGCAACGTGATCGACCAGGAAAAGATGGCAGTCATCCTGCAAGAAGTGGTAGGAAACCAGTACGGCGACCGTTACTATCCTTCCATGTCCGGCGTGGCACGTTCCCTCAACTACTATCCCATCGGTGACGAGAAAGCGGAAGAGGGCATTGTCAACCTGGCTCTCGGCCTGGGCAAGTACATCGTAGATGGCGGCATGACTTTGCGCTTTTCGCCATATCACCCCAACCAAGTGCTGCAAACCAGTGAGATGGAGATTGCCTTGAAGGAAACCCAAACCCGCTTCTACGCCCTCGACCTGCGTAATGCCGGACAAGACTTCTCCATTGACGACGGCTTCAACCTGCTGAAACTCCACGTCAAGGAAGCAGAAAAAGACGGTTCCTTGAGCTACATCGCCTCCACATACGACCCGTATGACCAGATCATACGTGACGGGCTCTATCCCGGCGGACGCAAAGTAATTACATTTGCCAATATCCTGCAGCACGATGTCTTCCCGTTGCCGCGTATCCTGCAGTTGGCCTTGAAATACGGGCAACAGGAGATGCGCCGTCCCGTCGAAATAGAATTCGCCGCTACCATGAGCCGTGAAAAGGACAAGACCGGCACTTTCTATCTGCTGCAAATCCGCCCGATAGTCGATAGCAAGGAAATGCTGGACGAGGACCTCACTTCCATTTCCGATGAAAAGGTACTCCTCCGTTCCAACAACTCTTTGGGACACGGCGTCATGAATGAAATCAATGACATTATCTATGTGAAAACCGACGATTACAGCGCCTCCCATAACCAGGAGATTGCCTGGGAAATAGAAAAGCTGAACCAGCAGTTCCTGAACGAGGGCAAGAACTATATCCTGGTAGGGCCGGGACGTTGGGGAAGCAGCGACACCTGGCTTGGAATCCCCGTAAAGTGGCCTCATATCAGCGCTGCCCGCGTCATAGTGGAAGCCGGACTGACGAACTACCGGGTAGATCCCAGCCAAGGGACACATTTCTTCCAGAACCTGACCTCTTTCGGAGTGGGCTACTTTACAATCAACGCGTTTATGAACGACGGAGTGTATAATCAGGAATATCTCAACACGCAACCTGCCGTACATGAAACCAAATATCTGCGGCATGTACATTTTGAGCAACCCATGGTGGTAAAGATGGACGGCAAGAAGAAACAGGGAGTAGTACTGATGCCCGAAGAACAGCAAAATTGACTTAATGCAAGACAGAAGGTGGCACAACACCCAAAGCGAACCGTCAGTCCTTCAACTGATGCAGCACAATCATGATTACCTCTGCCGGTGCGAACATGCGCACCGCCTTTTGTGAAGTACCGATACCATTGGTGATAATCATCGGTATATGTTTGGAATTGTACTTCAGCCCCGTAAGGAAACGCTGTCCATAGTGTGAGGGAACAATCGGAGCATAAAGGCCGAACAGGGTAACCTGCCCGCCGTGCGTATGTCCCGCAAGCACCAAGTCGCTGTTGGTAACCGGAACATCTTCCGCATAATCAGGGGTGTGCGTCAGCAGGATAACAAAATCATCGGGAGAAAGCCCGAGCGTAGGAGATTTACCGTTCTGTGTCAGATCAAAAGGATTGCGCACGCCTGCTACCAGTATCCGGGCACCCTCCCGGTTCAGCGTATCTACCTTGTGTTCCAGCAGATGCATCCCATAATGGTCCATCTCTCTCACAATATCATCATAGCAGGCCTCATAATCATTGTTGCCCAATACAGCATAGGTGCCCATCGGTGTCTTCACCTTGGCAAGCGCGGCCATGACCGGCGGCACATATTGGCAGCCTTCATGAAAATCACCGCCAATCAACAGGACATCGGCTTTCTGGTCTATGAGCAGACGCACAAGGTCATTCAACCCTTTCTCCTTCAACAGGCTCTTATAATGCAGGTCAGAAACAAAAGCGATGCGGAATCCTTCAAAAGCGGCCGGTACATCACGGTGAGTGAAATCATACACCTTGATGCGGCTGACTCCCTCATAAGAGGAAGGTACATGAACGGTCTTAACCGTGATTCGCGTACCGCGCTGCACGATTTGCCTGTGGAGCTTCGACGGTTCCTCCTTTTTCGGCTTCCCGGCGGGACGCTTCACTGGCCGGCGACGGACATTACGCAAATCGGACTGGTCGAAAGTAAGCATGGGCGAAAGGGCGGAAGACAAACCGATCGTATCACTTAAACGGGTACTGTCACCCTTCATCACTTGTTGCGGCAGAGACGAGACAAGATTTCTTTTCGACTTACATGACGACAAGAGCAGCAACAAAAGAACAGGTATATAAAATAACTTCTTCATCATAAGCGACTGCAAAGATAGGCATTTTCCGTATCTTTGCCGACAGACGTTGATACTTATTAAAACAGACATGAAAGAGATTAAGCAAAATTCACTCCACGCATGGCTCCTCGCCGCCCGTCCCAAAACATTGACCGGCGCCGTCATCCCCGTACTGACAGGAACTTCCCTTGCACTTGCCGACGGACAGTTCAAAGGCATGGCTGCCTTGCTGTGCCTGCTTTTCGCCTGCGGCATGCAGATAGCCGCCAATTTCATCAATGACCTGTACGATTACCTGAAAGGCACTGACCGCGAAGACCGCCTCGGCCCGGAACGCGCCTGCGCCCAAGGATGGATTACGCCGGAAGCCATGAAACGGGGCATCGGGCTCACGGTCTTCCTGTCTTGCCTCACCGGCTGCGGACTGCTGTATGCATGTCGGGGACAACTGCCATACCACGGCTGGGAACTGGTCTTATTGGGAATGTTTTGCGTCGTATTTGCGTTTCTCTATACCACTGTCCTCTCGTATCAAGGCTGGGGTGACCTGCTGGTATTGATGTTCTTCGGTTTTGTCCCTGTAGGCGGCACTTACTATGTGCAGGCCTATACCATTACGGCGGATGTCATGGTTGCTTCCCTCATCAGCGGACTGGTGACAGACACCTTATTGATAGTGAACAATTACCGGGATCGCGAACAAGATGCCCTCAGTGGAAAACGCACGCTCATTGTGCGGTTCGGTGAACCTCTCGGAAGATACCTGTATCTTGGGCTAGGAATGGCAGCCACCCTCCTCACCCTATGGTTTGCCGTCCGTAACGGCGGGGACATGCAGGGAGAAACCGGCGTATTGTCTTTTGACGTTACCGCCGTACTCCTGCCATTCATTTACCTACTGGCACATGTGCGTACCTGGAAGCGGATGTGTGAAATACGAAGCGGTAAAAAATTAAACAGCATATTGGGCGAGACCTCGCGCAACATGCTGCTTATGGGATTGTTGTTGAGTGCAGTTATCCTGGCTACGTAAGACGATTCATCACCTTCTTCCGTACATCTTTTCGTAGTATTTCTGATAATCACCGCTGGTAACTTCCTCTACCCATTCCTGATTGTTCAGGTACCACACGATGGTCTTGACAATACCCACCTCAAACTTTGTTTCAGGATACCAGCCCAAGGCAGCGGTAATCTTTGTAGGATCGATGGCATAACGCTGGTCATGTCCCAGGCGATCCTTTACAAAAGTAATCAGTTCTTCGTTGATCCAGCTGATGTCAATCTGTCCGTCGGCACCCTTTTCCTTCTTCTTCAAGACTTCACGGTACCTGGGTTCTTCTTCCATCAGACGGCGGATAGTAGAAATAGTCAGCTTCACAATCTCAAGATTGGTCTTTTCATTGTGACCGCCTACGTTATAAACCTCTCCTTCCACACCTTCACGAACCACAAGGTCTATAGCCTTGCAATGGTCTTCCACATACAACCAATCGCGCACATTACTGCCGTCACCATAGACCGGAAGTTTCTTTCCTTCGAGTATATTTTTGATAATCAACGGAATCAGCTTCTCCGGGAAATGATAAGGACCGTAGTTGTTGGAGCAGCGGGTAATGGTTACCGGCATTTTATAGGTATCGTGATACGCCATCACGACCATATCAGCGCTTGTCTTGCTGGCGCTGTACGGGCTATGCGGACAAAGCGGAGTCTGTTCCGTAAAATACCCTTCCGCACCCAATGAGCCGTAAACTTCATCGGTAGATACCTGATGGTAGCGTACCCCCGGACGCCAAGTGGGATAACCGGACGCATCCTTCCCCGTTACCCAGGCACGGCGGGCGGCATCCAGCAGGTTTTGTGTACCCAAGATGTTTGTCATCAGGAAAAGTTGGGGATTCTCAATGCTGCGGTCCACATGGCTTTCGGCCGCAAAGTTCACCACATAATCAAACTTATATTTGGCAAACAGTTCGTCGGCAAGCACACGGTCGCAGATGTCACCTTTTACAAAGATACAACGGTCATCGTCTATGTCATTGGCGATGGTTCCCAAGTTTCCGGCATAAGTAAGAGCGTCCAGTATGACCACTCTAATGTCACTATGTTTCGCCAGAATATATTTGATATAGTTGGCGCCGATAAATCCGGCAGCACCGGTTACGAGATAAGAAGTCATGAGTTTGAGAATTATGAATTTTGAATTTTAAATTTTGCGATATGGGTTCTGGAATCGGCCAGTTCCATCAGATACTTGCCGTACTCGGTCTTGCCAAGCTGCTCGCCCAGACGATACAGCTGGTCGATATCTATCCAGCCTTTGCGCCAGGCAATCTCTTCAATACAGCTGACACGGAATCCCTGGCGGTTCTGGATGGTGGCGACGAAGTTGCTGGCTTCAAGCAGACTGTCACAATTGCCCGTGTCAAGCCAGGCAAAGCCACGGCCGAAGAGCTCCACCTTCAAAGTACCCTCTTCCAGGTAGAGGCGATTCAAGTCGGTAATTTCATATTCACCGCGGGCGGAAGGCTTCAAAGCGGCAGCCTTGGCCGTGACGGTAGAGTCGTAGAAGTAGAGACCGGGAACAGCATAGTTACTTTTGGGCTGCGCAGGTTTCTCTTCAAGGGAAATGGCCTTTCCGTCGGCATCAAACTCCACTACACCGTATGCACGGGGATCTTTCACGTAATACCCGAAGATGCAAGCCCCCTTGTCAATGGAAGCGGCACGTTTCAGCATGGCCGAAAAGCCCTGTCCATAAAACATATTGTCACCTAAGATCAAGCAGCCGGGACCGCCGTCCAGAAATTCGGCGCCCAGGACAAAAGCCTGCGCCAATCCGTTGGGATTCTCCTGTATCTTATAAGAAAAGGACATGCCGAGTTCTTCACCGGTTCCCAACAGTTCACGGAACATGGGCAAATCACGGGGGGTAGAAATGATCAGGACTTCACGTATGCCCGCCAGCATCAGCGTGGAAAGCGGGTAGTAAATCATGGGCTTGTCATAGACAGGCATTATCTGCTTTGAGATAGCCTTGGATAACGGATAGAGACGAGTGGCGCTGCCACCTGCAAGAATAATTCCTTTCATATTTCAGTTCTTTTTTCGGTGATACATCAAACGGAGAATAAAATAAGAAGGAGGACGATGCCCCACGGCTCTAACTTGCTATTCAAGTTGCAAAGATAGTGTAAACCGAATGCAGTACAAAATAAATTAAATTATTTTTAATTCTAAGCTACCGCCCGGATCCGTTTCCGTCACCCCGCCAATTCTATCACCTCCAGGTCTTTGAAAGTACCGTTGTCTATCACAAACCGGACCATTGTACGTACTTTATGAAAACCGGAAATGCCTGCCGCCCCCGGATTGATATGAAGCATGCCCAACGTCTTGTCGTACTTCACCTTCAGAATATGGGAATGCCCGCTGACAAACAATTTTGGCGGGCGCACCAGGATGCTGCCTTGTATGGAAGGATCGTATTTGCCCGGATAACCGCCGATGTGCTTCATCAGCACTTCCGCCCCATCTACCGTAAAGCGCAGAATCTGCGGATAGAGTTGACGAATCTCCTGCCCGTCGATATTGCCATATACCGCCCGGAACGGACGGAATGCAGCCAGCTTCTGCGCTACTTCCAGTGAACCGATGTCACCGGCATGCCATATTTCATCGCACGATTCGAAATATTGCAGATACTTCTCGTCCCAATAACCGTGCGTATCTGATAATAAACCAATTTTTGTCATCTTTCTATTGTTTATTAGGACAAAGGTAATTATATTTGGGAAAGTTTAAATAGGAGGGTGTGCTTTATGATTTCTTTTAGACACTTTTTACACCTCTCCCTTAACCTTAGCATTATGGAAAACAGATATTTCAAACGCGATATCAGCTGGCTGTCTTTCAACTACCGTGTACTGTTGGAAGCCGAAGACGATTCCTTGCCGCTGTATGAGCGCATCAACTTTATTTCTATATATTCTTCCAACTTGGAGGAGTTCTACAAGATACGCGTGGCCGACCATAAAGCCATAGCAACAGGGGCTGCACACAACGATGAAGAGTCCGTACAATCCGCCATCGAACTGGTTGGAGAGATCAACAGGGAAGTAAACCGCCAGCTGGAGGAACGTATCCGCATCTACGAAGAAAAGATACTGCCCGCCTTGCGGAAACACCATATCATCTTTTACCAAAGCCGCAATGTGGAGCCTTTCCACCGGGAGTTCCTGCGCAAGTTCTTCCGGGAAGAAATTTTCCCGTACCTGGCTCCCGTGCCGGTGAGCAAAGACAAGGTCATCTCTTTCCTGCGCGACAACCGGCTTTACCTGGCCGTGCGCCTTTATCTGAAAGGCGTGCCTGCCGGTTCACCCGACCGCACACAGTACTTTGTCATGAAACTGCCTTACAGCAAGGTGCCCCGTTTCATCGAATTGCCCAAAGTCGGGAAGAATTACTACCTGATGTTTATCGAAGACATCATCAAAGCCAATATAGACACCATCTTCCCCGGCTACGAGGTAGAGAGCAGCTACTGCATCAAGATTTCACGCGATGCGGATATCCTGATAGACGATGCCGCCAACACTTCCGAAATCATAGAGCAGGTAAAGACCAAGGTGAAGAAACGCAAAATCGGAGATGTCTGCCGTTTTGTCTATGACCGTGCCATGCCGCAGGACTTCCTGGATTTCTTGGTAGATGCCTATCATATAGACCGGAGGGAACTGGTGCCGGGCGACAAGCATCTCAATATGGAGGACTTGCGGCACTTGCCCAATCCCAACCATACCGTACGCCCCATCAAAAAGCCGCAACCCATGAAGCTGACCTGCCTGGACGAACGGGAATCCATCTTCCGGTATGTAGAGAAGAAGGATTTGCTGCTGCACTATCCCTACCACTCTTTCGACCACTTCATACATTTCTTATATGAAGCGGTACACGAACCTACCGTACGCGAAATCATGGTTACCCAATACCGTGTGGCGGAAAACTCCACGGTCATCAATACCCTGATAGCCGCCGCACAGAACGGGAAGAAAGTGACCGTATTCGTTGAACTGAAGGCACGCTTCGACGAAGAGAACAACCTTGCCACCGCCGAAATGATGAAAGCCGCCGGCATCAATATCATCTACAGCATACCCGGACTGAAGGTCCATGCCAAAGTGGCCCTCATACTACGCTGCGACAAAGAAGGGCACAAGCTGACCAGTTATGCCTACATCAGCACCGGAAACTTCAACGAGAAGACCGCCACCCTCTATGCGGACAGCGGACTTTTCACCTGCAATCCTGTTATCGTCAATGATCTGCACAACCTGTTCCGCACCCTGAAAGGAAAAGAAAACCCTGTTTTCCACCGCCTGCTGGTGGCGCGGTTCAATCTGATACCGGAACTGAACCGGCTGATCAACCATGAGATGGAACTGGCACAAAGCGGAAAACGGGGCAGAATCATCCTTAAGATGAATGCCTTACAAGATCCGGCCATGATAGAGCGCCTCTACGAGGCATCGCAGGCAGGAGTGGAAATAGACTTGATTGTACGCGGCATCTGCTGTCTGATACCCGGGCAACCGTACAGCCGCAACATCCGGATAACCCGTATCGTAGATACTTTCCTGGAGCATGCCCGCATCTGGTACTTCGGCAATGGAGGCGACCCCAGACTTTTCCTCGGTTCGCCGGACTGGATGCGCCGTAACCTGTACCGCCGCATCGAAGCCGTCACTCCCATATTGGACCCGGACCTGAAACAGGAGCTGACAGACATGCTCTCCATACAACTGTCCGACAAGAGAAAAGCCTGCTTTGTGGATGACCGCTTACGGAACCGCTGGAAGTCAAGCCGTCCGCAGAAAGAAAAGACCCGGTCGCAATACACCTTTTACGAATACCTGAAACAGAAATAGATAACCGGATATCATTCGTTTCGTAACATTTCTGTAACATGTATGACACTTCCCTGCAACACAATTTACGTTCCTTTGCAGCGGAAACAAAATACATATTTATGGAAACAATCTATTTAGGTATCGTAGTCTTTCTGTTCGTACTTGCGATTTTCGATCTTGTAGTAGGAGTCAGCAACGATGCGGTTAACTTTCTTCAATCGGCTGTCGGAGCAAAGGCAGCCTCTTTCAAGACCATACTGTTCATAGCAGGTATCGGTGTATTTATCGGCGCTGCGCTAAGTAACGGTATGATGGATATTGCACGACATGGCATCTACCAACCAGAACATTTTTATTTTGCCGAAATCATGTGCATATTACTTGCCGTCATGCTGACGGATGTCGTACTGTTGGATGTCTTCAACACGATGGGCATGCCTACCTCCACCACCGTTTCTATGGTGTTCGAGTTGCTGGGAGGTACATTCGCACTGGCACTTATCAAGGTTTACAACAGCGACACGCTCGGGTTCGGCGACCTTATCAACACAGACAAAGCCCTGTCCGTCATCATGGGTATCTTCCTTTCCGTAGCCATCGCGTTCTTCTTCGGTATGCTGGTACAATGGCTGGCACGTATCGTCTTTACTTTCAACTACAAGAAAAAGATGAAGTACAGCATTGCCCTGTTCGGTGGTATCGCCGCCACTTCCATCATCTACTTCATGCTGATAAAAGGATTGAAGGACAGCTCGTTCATGACCCCCGAAAACAAACACTGGATACAAGACAATACGGGAATGCTGATTACCTGTTGTTTCGTGTTCTTCACCATTCTGATGCAGATCCTGCACTTATGCAAAGTCAACATATTCAAAGTAGTGGTACTGATGGGTACATTCTCGCTCGCCCTTGCTTTTGCAGGCAATGACTTGGTCAACTTTATCGGTGTGCCTCTTGCCGGCTATTCTTCATTCATCGATTATACGACCAACGGTACGGCAGCCGGAGCCGACGGCTTCCTCATGAGCTCCCTCCTCGGCCCTGCCAAAACCCCTTGGTACTTCCTTATCGGTGCAGGAGCCATCATGGTCTATGCACTTTGCACTTCCAAAAAAGCACATAATGTAATCAAGACTTCCGTTGACCTCTCCCGCCAGGATGAAGGTGAAGAGAATTTCGGCAGTACTCCCATCGCCCGTACACTGGTACGTTTCAGCATGACACTTGCTAACGGAATTTCCAAAATGGCTCCCGAAAGCACCAAGCGCTGGATAAACCACCGCTTCCAGAAAGACGAAGCCATCATTGCAGACGGTGCGGCTTTTGACCTGGTACGCGCTTCCGTCAATCTGGTATTGGCAGGTTTGCTCATCGCATTGGGTACTTCCTTGAAACTGCCTCTTTCTACCACCTACGTCACATTCATGGTAGCGATGGGTACCTCGCTTGCCGACCGTGCCTGGGGACGTGACTCGGCCGTATTCCGCATCACCGGTGTATTGAGCGTCATTGGCGGATGGTTCATCACAGCCGGTGCGGCCTTCACCATCTGTTTTTTCGTAGCAATGCTGATTCACTTCGGCGGCACCATTGCCATCATCGCCCTTATCGGCCTCGCCGTATTCATGCTGATCCGCAGCCAAATCATGTATAAAAAGCGCAAAGAGAAAGAAAAAGGCAACGAAACGCTGAAACAACTGATGCAGAGCACCGACAATCACGAGGTTCTTGAATTGTTGCGCAAACATACCCGCGAAGAGCTTACCAAAATACTCGCCTTTACGGAAGAGAACTTCGAACGTACCGTCACTTCCTTCCTGCATGAAAACCTGCGTGGCCTACGCCGTGCGATGGGATCCGTCAAATTCGAGAAACAGCTCATCAAGCAGATGAAGCGTACGGGCACGCTTGCCATGTGCCGCCTTGACAACAACATCATATTGGAAAAGGGGCTCTATTACTACCAAGGCAACGATTTCGCCAGCGAACTGGTATATAGCGTAGGACGTCTTTGCGAACCCTGCCTGGAGCACATTGACAATAACTTCAAGCCGCTTGATGCCATCCAGAAAGGCGAATTTGCCGATGTGACGGAAGATATCAACTATTTATTGCAGGTATGCCGCCATAAACTGGAAACGAACGACTACCATGACCTTGAGACGGAAATACGTAAAGCCAATGACCTCAACGGACAGCTTGCCCACTTAAAACGTGAAGAATTGCAACGCATCCAGACTCAAAGCGGCAGCATCAAAGTCAGCATGGTTTACCTGACCATGATACAGGAAGCCCAGAATGTAGTGACTTACACAATCAATTTGATGAAGGTAAGCCGCAAGTTCCAGGCAGAAGAATAAATAAACCATCAATAAATCACGAAGGGCAGATTGGATTCGATATCACAATCTGCCCTTCTTTTATATGGCCTTACTTACAACTTTATTCTAGCGGCGGAGTTTTCAGTTTAATGTCGGTCCAATCCGTCCACGTGGGAGAAGCCATATACTGCGGCTCCTGCATCTTGCCAATCAAGGCAGTGGCCTTCTTAACCTCGGCATTGGTCTTTTCGAACAATTGCTTCATGGTAAGGTCCCCCTTCGCATCCTTAATGGCCTTTATCAGGAAATAAGTATAATAACCTTGCTTCTTGGCATGATAGACACTGGATGTCTGGTCACCGCTACTGGAAGAAAAACTCAAGGTATGCCCCTGCGGTAAACCTACCTTTGGAACTACACGTACCCCCTTCTGCGCAAGCAACGGAGCGGCACTCTTATAACCGCCGCTGAAACATGCGTCCAGGAATACGTATGCACCCTTGATGGGATATGTGGCCAGCCGTTTGTACAAATCGGCCAGAGAGATACCCAGACGGATGTTCTTGCCTGTGATATCCACCGGCAACAAATAAGGTTCTTTGGTAGCCTCATCATTGTTGCCATGTCCCGAATAATAGAATATCAGTTCTGCCTCCGGATCCGTACTTGCCATATTCACCAGCCAATCGAGCTGTTCATGCATCATACCGGCAGTGGCATTGGGAACAATCTTTATCTGCCCGTCGGGTACGCCAAAGGTGCGGACACAATATTCACGGAACAGCATAGCGTCATTTACCGCATAGGGAACATTGATTTCGGCATTGGCACCGGTCATGCTATAATCCTCATTACCGATAATCAAGGCATAACGGTGACGGTTCACAGCTCCCACCGGAACATCTTCCAGCAACTCGCTATGGAAACCAATCTGGAAATCTTTGGCCTCCACCTTGCGTGTTGCCACATTTCCATTAATCTTAATAGAACTGGAAGCAGTCAGATATTCACCTACCTTCACCTTATAGGCTTCACTCAGATAAGAAGAACGGCTGTCCTCACTCACACTTACCATTACGGCGATAGAATCCCCGTCAAAACGCTTGTTCACAAGAAAGCCATAATCCAACGTCGCTACATCCCCCGGAGCGATACTGTCAATGGTCATTTCCGGGGTATCGGTAGTAAAGATATTGTTGGGCAGCTTAAAATTCAGCTTCACTTTATGGGCAGTCTTCGTTCCGAAGTTCTGCACCGCCAAAGTCAGTTTACCGTTCTTGCCCAATGTGATGGATGAGCCTTCGGATGCAAAGAACTGGTGGTCTGCTATCCGCAGGCGCGGCATGGCATATTCCTGCGTGTTGACAATCAGTTCGGCAGGATCGGCATCGAAGCCGTTCGCCTCAAACGCATAAATGTTAATCTTGGCCAGAGAGGTCGGCATCTCTTTCTTCACTAAATAGCGGAAAGTATATTCCTTGGAAGTTCCTGCCGGTATATTACCGCCGTCCAGCTCGCGCGGGCCGTCAAAAAACTCATCGAAGCCTTGCTGTTCGGAAAGGCGGAGGCGAAGGTTATAAGCATCTCCCTGGCCCTTGTTCTCTATGGTGAACTGTATGGCAAAGCTTTCGCCCGCATCAATTACCTTATTTTTGTTACCATCCATAAAGCTATCCACACGGATAACCAGCATGGCCGGATCCACCGGTACCGGGGCAGATTCCTGCTGCTGTGCCACCGCTTCGGTCTTCTTCAGAGCTTCATTATAAGCCATCAACCGGGAAGGGAAAGAAGCATATGAGGCACCATCGGTGATAATCTTCATCAACACCTCGTATTCGGCTTTCATATCCATATACTGATATACGCCGGCCAATCCCTGCATATACATCTTGGAGGCAGGCTCCTTCTCCAGGATTTTCAGGAACTGGTCCTTGGCATCCAGCAGGTAGCCGGAAGCGCGCTGACGAACCAGGGCATACTCCGTATCATTGGCAATGGTAGCCCCGTTGTTTACAATCTCTGTCGCCACATTGAAATTGGCACGCGCCACTCCCGTCAACAATTCAAAACTGTTGGGATACAGCGCATAGAGACGTTTGTAAATATCCAGTGCCTCCAGATTCTTCCCCTGGCGTTCCAGGATACGCGCCTTGATAGGCAATACCTTGTCATTATTGGGATCGACCGTCAAAATACGGTCGATGGCAGCCAACAACTTAGGCATATTGTTGGTGGCAATATGTACGTTCACCAGGTTATAGAGAAAATCAAGCGAGACAGGATATTTGGCAATTGCCTTTTCCAGGATTTTTTCCTGTTCGTCATAGTTCTTCTGTGCCTGGTAAATCATGTTCATGTACACATAGCAATCCTTTTCCTGCGCATCCACACCGGTATTCAGATACTCTTGAAAATACTTCAACGCCTGGGAGTACTTCTGCAAGTTATAGGCCGACACCGCGGCATAATATACCACCGAAGCATAACGGCTGTCTTTCGGTAGCAACTCGCTACGGAAAATCTTCAATTGCGGCATTTCAATATACGCAGCCGCAAAATCAAGTGCCTTGGAAGGCTGTTTCTGCTCCGAATAGTAAACGGCACCATTCAGCAGATAAGGATACATGGCACGCAAACGGTTCTTGGCGCCGCTCAAATACTGACCGTTATCCGGTGCTTCGACTACCTTTATGAACTGTCCGTAACTATCCAGCAGATAAGTGTACATCGCAGTTACGTTTGTCCCTTTATCGCGCTCACTTTCAAAAAGCACATATTGTTGGTTGGCGCGTTTGGAAGCGGTGGCGGCATCTTGTGCCGCCACCTTCATCCACGCTCCCAACACGAGAATGGTTGTCAGTATGAAAAGTTTCTTCATATCTAGTCTGTTTTTCTATTTATCCAGTAATGTTTATTTTACCGGGAAGGCGTCCATGATTACAAATTCCACATTAATCTTACGGAACTCACCCCCGCGCTCTTTGGCAACTTCCACATGATATTCATATTCATTCCTGGTATTCTCCAAAGTAGCGACATTCTTTTCAATGTAGTTCTTTACCCCGGCAGCACGCATCAACGCCAACTGCTCGTTGCTTGTGATACCCGATGCCTTTGTAACCGTAATATTGTCAAGGTTACCGTCCTTGTAGTAAGGTTCATCCGTATATTCGCCATATTGCCCGCCGTAGGCTATACGTCCGCGGATCGGACTGGCATCGGCAGAACCGGTAATAATCACCTTCACCTGCTTGCCTTCAGACAAATATTTGGCGAAATCACCTTCAAAAGCATTCTTGATGATCTTCATCAGGGACATGGCCGCATTGGAACGTTCAATATTATAGCCGCCCGACGGGAAATCCTCTTTGGCGGAGAACTCTTTGTTGATAACTTCGTATTGATAACCAACCTTATAGTTCAGAATCTTGTTACCGTCAGCATCCACCCCCGGAACAACCTCCGTCTTCACGTCAATCTGCGTGTTTTCGGTAATCAGCTTATCTTGTTTCTTTTCTTCGATAACAGCTTCCTTGATCTCCTTCAGCTGTATTTCTTCACGGCTTGCCTGTTGCATCACTTCCAGAGGAACAAAGTTGTCGTCAGCTTCCAAAGCCGTCAATTTGGTACGCCCGATGTTATCATAGATATAAACCTTATTGGTCGTTTCGTTACGGACCTCAACGTATGCCAGCTCGAATTCATCCTTGTCATTCAAGACATAGACCGCGTTATCGAATTTCAAGTTCTTGCTGTCCTTGAAGTCTCCGGCCTCATCGGCAGGCACCTCCAACGAAATGGAAGGCAATGAATGGAAGCCGATATTCAGCATGCTCTTGGAAGCATCATAGTCGCCTACAAAAGGATTCTCGATGGAAATACGGTCACCGGCCAACTCGGTAGCCACTTCCTGAGCGAACAACTGCTGTTGCTTCAAGCGTGTCTCATCATTTACACGGATGGCATAATCCTCCATGGACTCACCCTGCATCATCTTTACCCATTCATTCATCTTGGCATCCACTTCCTTACTCATCAATTTGCCGAAGAAAGGATTCAAGCCATTAGCATCCCAGAAGACAAGGTCTTTCTGGCGGTTGGATATCATAAAGACATCGCTATTCTGCTTGTTGATAAAGAAACGGTTGCCTGCCACACCTCCGACAGCTTCATCCAACGTTTGTTCCACCGCACTGTTCTTGAGGTTCATAATGACAATCGCATTGTCATCTTTCACCACGCTGACATATTTTCCTTCCGGATGGAAAGACGGGCAAGACAACTTGCCTCCAATCTTGTCGAAGATATCCACCTTGTCCCAGTTCTTGGTATCAAGAATGGTCAAACGGCTGTCGTCCGTCACAACCACCAGTTGCGAAGCATCGGCTGAAAACTCCATACCGGTCACCATGCCGGTCATCGGAATGGAAGTACGGAGCTGCTTCGTCTGGAAATTCCATACATCAATGTTCTTTCCTGTCCCGGCAGCAATAAAATAGTTGTTGGAACTCATAGCCAATACAGTAGCCGGAGCCTTGCCTTGGATGTATGCCTGTGGCAGATACTCTTTTGTATCATAAACGATAATCTCACCCAAAGAGTTGGAAACGATAAAATTACGGGCATCTGCACCATAGCACATGGTAATGGACACAATGTCGCCTTTGGAAGCGTCTTTCATCAGTTCCGCACCGGCTTCGCCCGGCAACACAAACTCCAGATTCCGCCTGTCCTTCAATCCTTTCCGTTTGTCCTTCAGTTCAAACAGCTTCTTGTTGCGGTCACGGAAAGAATAAATGCAAATATCTTTCTTGCCGCGGCGCAATGCCAAAGAACTGCCCGTAGGATTGAACACTATCTGGTCGATATCCCTCAGATCGACAACAGGTATATCCCGCAGTGTAAACAAAGAACCATCAGACAAAAAAGCGGTACAAAACGTGGTATTGTCAAAGGCAGTAATACGTTTCCCGGAAGGAAAACTCCTTTTCACTTCTACCTGGGCCATTACCTGCCCGCAGAACAAAGCACCCACAAAAAGCATGGCAATGCCTTTGGCAGGAGTGTTCCATAATCTCATCTCATTCATAACCTCTATCGTTTAAAGTAAACCATGTTTATATGTACTTGCAAATATAAACATTAATTTCCTATCACAGAGCCAACCTTTTCCTGTTTTTTTTATTATAAATAGGTTTATCTGTACTAAAGTGATGAAAAAGAATATCAAGAGGGTCAAAAAGATAGCCAAGTTACCAGAGCAAAAATCACGGTTTTCCGTGACAATACTTATATTTTTTTCAATCCTATCTTCTCGGCCCGTTGTAACATAAAAGTACGCGCAGCTTCATATTCATTGGGTATTACTCCGTCCAAAATAGCATCTTTAATTGCACTTTTCAACGCACCGACCTCCCGGCAAGGCGTCAAGCCGAATGTTTCCATTATTTCCTCACCGCTGACAGGAGGCTGGAAATTGCGTATCCGGTCACGTTCCTCCAGATCTTTCAACTTTTGGCGTACCAACTGAAAGTTATTCAAGAAACGCTTCTTACGTTCCATGTTCTTTGAAGTGATATCGGCCTCGCACAGAGTCATGAGGTCATCGATGTCATCCCCCGCCTCGAACAGCAGACGGCGGACTGCAGAATCGGTCACCACATCATCCGCTATCACGATAGGACGCATGTGCAGGCTCACCAACTTCTGCACGTACTTCATCTTCTCGTTCATGGGCAGCTTCATCTTCCGGAAGATCTCCGGTATCATCTTCTCGCCGATAAAATTATGATTATGGAATGTCCATCCGGCACGAGGTTCCCAACGCTTGGTTACAGGCTTGGCGATATCATGCAGAAGGGCCGCCCAGCGCAACCAGAGGTTATCGGTCTTCTTGCTGATATTATCAAGCACTTCGAGCGTATGGTAAAAGTTGTCTTTATGTGCCCTTCCATTACGGGTTTCCACCCCTTGCAAGGCTACCAACTCCGGAAAAATAAGTTCCAGCAAACCACTGCGGTCTAGGTCTATGAACCCCTTGGAAGGTACCGGAGAAAGAAGTATCTTATTCAATTCATCCGCAATGCGCTCTTTGGATATGATGGAAATGCGGTCACGGTTACGCTGCAAAGATTCGAACGTGACATCATCTATGTAGAAATTCAGCTGCGTGGCAAAACGGATACAACGCATCATGCGCAAAGGGTCGTCACTGAAAGTAATGTCCGGATCGAGCGGGGTACGGATGGTTTTCTCTTTCAGGTCCTCCATCCCGCCGAAAGGATCGACCAACTCGCCGTAACGGGCACTGTTGAGGCAGACAGCCATTGCATTGATGGTAAAGTCACGCCGGTTCTGGTCATCTTCCAAAGTACCGTCCTCTACGATGGGCTTACGGGAATCATGTGTATAGGATTCTTTACGGGCTCCCACGAACTCCACTTCCGTACCGTGATATTTTAATTGCGCCGTCCCGAAATTCTTAAAGACAGAGACATGCGCCCCGCGTCCCAAGCTTCTGCCCAGCGCCTCGGCCATGGCAATGCCACTGCCCACTACCACTACATCAATATCTTTGGATGGACGTTGCAGGAAAATATCGCGTACATATCCTCCCACCACATAGCATTCCAGTCCCAGTTTATCTGCCGTCCCGGATATCCGCTTGAATATGTCGTCACTGAAATGTTGTTTCAGTTCTTCTGCCGTCAATTCTATCATTTGTCAATAAATCATTTTTTGAAAGGGCAAAGATACGGATATTATTTCTATTTTTGTTCCCGGAAACTCCAAGAACAAGAAATATGAAGAAAGCAGCATTACTTGCGTGCCTGTGCTGCACGCTCTTCGCTTGCGAAGATATAGAGAAAAAAGCCGGTGAAAAACTGCAAGCCGCCCGCCTGGCGTTTGAACAAGGCGACTATAGCGAAGCCAAAAAACAGATCGACAGCATCAAGATCCTTTATCCCAAAGCTTTTGAAACCCGCCGCGCCGGAATCGGGCTGATGCAAGAAGTGGAACTGAAGGAGCAGGAACAGAGCCTGGCTTACCTGGATAGCATGCTACAGGTAAAACAACAAGAGTTCGATGCCGTCAAAAGCAAGTTTGCCTTTGAAAAAGATGCCGAATACCAGAAAACAGGCAATTACCTGCATCCCGCACAAGTGATAGAAAAGAACCTGCACCGCTCTTTCCTCCGCTTTCAAGTAGATGAAAACGGCGTAATGAGCATGACCTCCATCTATTGCGGTTCCCGTAACATTCACCACGTAGCGGTCAAGGTAATCGCTCCCGACGGCAGTTTCGCGGAAACGCCCGCTTCCAAAGACAGCTATGAAACCACCGACCTGGGAGAAAAAATAGAAAAAGCGGATTACAAAATGGGTGAAGACGGCAATGTCATGGGGTTCCTTTATCTGAACAAGGATAAAAACATAAAAGTCAATTACCTGGGAGAGCGCCCGTATTCCACCCACATGACCGTTGCCGACCGACAGGCATTGGCCAGCGTTTATGAATTAGCGCAATTGCTGTCTTCCATGGCAGAAATCAAGAAAAACATGGAAGAGGCCAACCTCAAAATCGGGTTCGTGAAAAAGAAAATGGAAGAGAGGAAGGCATAGGCCTCATTTAACGACTTATATTCCAAGCATTTGCGTCCACCCGTTTGCACCCTATTTTTTGCGCCACTTTTTGGACACGCTTTGCGCCATAGTTTTGCATTGCAGCACAGCACTTTACAAAAGTTTTGCGCCACCCTTTGCGCCACCAAACGGACACAACATAACTAATAAGAAGATAAGATATACTATCCGTATATCTAGGGGGGAACGGACCGGAAGGACTGTTCTTGAAATAACCGGCCGAGAAACAGGAGGATAGGAACGCATGATGCGTTGTCCCTAAACGGATGATGCATTCGGGTGAAACGCATGATGTGTTCAAGCCCGACAGATGATGTGTTTTTTCTATTTGCATAACTCTATGGTCTTTAGTTCAAATTCACGCAAAGATAAGGAACGGACACATCGAAACCAAAACAATTTCTATACACAAACGGCTCTCCATGCAGCGTATATCCCAAACGGCATGCAATGCCAAGATAAGATGAAAGCTGAAAAGACTTCTTTAACTTTAGATTCAAAACAAGAAAGCGTGGAACTGCAATATATGTTTTGATAGCAGGTTGGGAAAGTCTAAAATGAAAAGAAAAGCATAACAAGAGAAAATAAAGTATTTGTTATATAGCATTTTAGGTGGTATCGTTTTCGGGACACGCTCTTTAATTTGTCTTAATCCGCTGCAAGTTTTTTCGGGATATAGAATATCTACGGCATCCGATTTGGGCAAGATACCCGTGATAATGTCGGAGAGTAGACGATTTTTATTGGTTATGAAACTATGTGCCATATTGAACAATGTTTTGTATTCTTTATCAATCTAAAATATTACGGGATAGGTTCGTTTATATCAAAAAGAATGTCCGCCATACCGTCAACGATTATTTTCCCATTCCAATGTCCTAAATCTGTTCTGCAACTCACTCAATCGTTCCATAATCTCATCGAAAGAAGGTGCATTGGCATAGATGAAGCCGATTTGCATCTGCTTATAGTCGTCACGCAAAACATCTTCGATGCTTTCAGGAGGCAGGAACGATATTGTGTGTGGAAGATGACTCGTATAGTCCAATCCACTCCATGCCGTGAACTTTTTACGATGAGTCACAATGTCCTCGTATAATTGTACATCCTGTATTGCTTCCATCGCAAACGGTTTATCCATCATCTTTACAATGTCATACATGTGTCGTGTGATACGTTCGATATGCGTACAGCCATTGGGACGGTTAAACTCTTCATGCAAAAGAAAAACCTTTTCCAAGAATGTTCGTCCTGGCACTACGGTAGGAACAGTGAATATAGGTAATGAGAACTCTTCACCTGGATAAGCCTCTTCTATCATAGAACGCATTTCCACATCTTCTGACGGTTCCATGAGTGAACGACAACTTATCTCAACTTTGACTCGCTCGGGTATATATTGCATTTTCGTTTGCAGCACTGAATTATACTCGACAAACAGGACTACAGGGTCAAGGTCACTGACAGATGTCTCCGGAACTATGACCTTACAGCTCTCTGATAGCCCAAACTTTTTTATTCTGTTCTCAACGTCGAGCGCGAAAGAGCCATCTATGAACTTCTTGGAGTCTTTCCGCAACTTAGTCCGTTGACTTTTAGTCTCAATATTTGTAAAGCCGAAATATTGGGGATCTATTGCAAGGTCAATATCTTCCGAAAACCGTTCTATTAATCCCCAACCTTTGCTAAGGCTTGTTCCTCCCTTGAAAACAAAAGCTGCTGCATAAGGCAAAGAAAAAATGGCACGTAACACCATACTGACCCAATAGTCCTTTTCTACGGCATTGTCCACAATCCCTTTATCTTCGGCTACATTAGCCAAAATGGTAAGTTATTCTTCTTTTGTAAGCTTAGTAAAATTCATAATGCAAGTCTTTGTTTAATCCATTGCGGGGCAATGCTGTAATCGTATTTGATTTCATCAGGACTACCATATTTTTCAATGGCTTGTTTTATGATTGCAACCTGTTCATCTGTCACGTTATCTTTCCCTAACTCTTTCATGGCAGCGACTATAAGTGGGAACAAGTCCGTCTTATAGGCAAAATTGCGGGGTACGCTGCGCTTGAATATGATTTTACGGGTTCCGATAGTAAGTTCTCTTGCAGCGGCATCTGTCAAATAGACCGCATTCATCGTAACCTGTGTGGAAAGTCCTAATTTGTTCAATGCAGTCAATCCGCTGGGAATAATGCGTGCTTTATCCTTTTCAGCAACAGCATAAGCGATTTCCTCTATAGAGGGTCGAAGTATTCCGAACTTATTTCGTGACGGATATAAATATATGCCTTGTGAGAGGCGTATAAGAACACCTTCCTTTTCTAATCTGGAAAGGGCACGAGTAACCAACCCGTCATTATTTAGATAGGCAAAATCCTGAACCATATAGAGTTTGTTTGGCCCATTGCTTTCAATAGTATTGCGTATCTCTTTTGTTAGTATTACTCCCATGATCATTAATAATCTGAGTACAAAGGTACAATATTCCCTCCAGCTCAGCAATAAAATGTCCGAAAATCTTAAAGAAAATCGGACTTTATAAAATGTTTGCGATTAGATTGCTGTTTAGTTTAAGAGTAAAAATATTGATAACAACAAGCTATTGTAGCTTGAGATTAATTTTGGAAAACCAACAAGAAGTGGGAACTTTACGGTATCAAATAAAGATACAGATGATATATATTAGTTATATATCAGATTGATATAAACTACACTTCGGCTCAAAGCGTGGAGTTCTACCACACCAGTTCAGGTAAATACCGGCTCAGGCAAGTACGCAAAGCACTCAAGGTGATGGGCTTCACCAACACTTCCGAAGCCCCGCATTCCAAGGCCTTTTCACGGTCTGCCGTAAAAGCGTATGCAGTCTGCATTATAATAGGCAGTTCCTTATCCTTCTGACGGATAAGCACCGTCGCATCCAGCCCGTTCATGACAGGCATCTTGATATCCATCAGAATAGCCTCCGCCTTTTCATGATTTTCTTCAAACAAAGCGACAATTTCTTCTCCATTCCTTGCCCACAATATATCGCACTTCTTGCCAATGATAGCTTTTATCAACTTAAAATTACTGTCATCATCTTCCGCTACCAAAATAAGCGGACGGTAATCGTTTGTATTATTCTCCAATTCCATGACACATGCGTTTTATTTTATATGAGGCAAAGATACGAAAAATAATATGTTTACACTATCTTTGCACTTCATTTTAAAAATTAGACAATGATTTCCATAGACGGACTCGCCGTAGAATTTGGCGGCACCACCTTATTCAGTGATATATCTTTCGTTATCAACGAAAAAGACCGTATTGCCCTCATGGGGAAAAACGGAGCCGGTAAAAGCACTTTGTTAAAAATATTGGCAGGAGCAAGACAGCCTACACGGGGCAGGATATCAGCCCCCAAAGATTGTGTCATCGCTTACCTGCCACAACATCTGATGACAGAAGACGGACGTACCGTATTTCAAGAAACGGCACAGGCCTTTGCCCATCTGCACGAGATGGAAGCGCAGATAGAGCGTCTCAACAAGGAGCTGGAAACCCGTACAGACTACGAGAGCGACAGCTATATGGAACTGATTGAAACGGTCTCCACCCTCAGCGAAAAGTTCTATGCCATCGACGCAACCAACTATGAAGAGGATGTAGAGAAGGCTTTGCTGGGACTTGGGTTCACACGCGAAGACTTCAACCGACAGACCAGTGACTTCAGCGGCGGATGGCGCATGCGTATCGAACTTGCCAAACTGCTGCTGCAAAAGCCCGACGTACTATTACTGGACGAACCTACCAACCACCTGGACATCGAATCCATACAATGGCTGGAAGACTTCCTTATCAATAACGGGAAAGCTGTAATCGTCATCAGCCACGACCGCAAATTCGTAGATAACATCACGACCCGTACCATCGAAGTGACCATGGGGCGCATTTACGATTATAAAGTGAATTACTCCAAGTACCTGGAGCTACGCAAGGAACGCCGCGAACAGCAACAAAAGGCATTCGACGAGCAACAGAAGTTCATAGCCGAAACCAAGGAATTCATAGAACGCTTCAAAGGCACCTACTCCAAAACCCTGCAGGTGCAAAGCCGCGTAAAGATGCTGGAAAAACTGGAACTGCTGGAAGTGGATGAAGAAGATACCTCGGCCTTGCGCCTGAAGTTCCCTCCCTCACCCCGTTCGGGCAATTATCCTGTCATCATGGAAGGAGTAGGGAAAAGCTATGGCGGGCATGTCGTATTCAAGAATGCCACCCTGACTATAGAACGAGGCGACAAAGTAGCTTTTGTAGGCAAGAACGGTGAAGGAAAGTCAACCCTCGTAAAGTGCATCATGAAAGAGATAGAGCATGAGGGAAGCCTCACGTTGGGGCACAACGTACAGATAGGCTACTTTGCACAGAACCAAGCTTCCCTGTTGGATGAGAACCTGACCGTGTTCCAGACCATCGATGATGTGGCCAAAGGAGAAATCCGCAACAAGATACGCGACCTGCTGGGAGCTTTCATGTTCGGTGGTCCGGAAGAATCCATGAAAAAGGTCAAAGTATTGTCCGGAGGAGAGCGCACACGCCTTGCCATGATCAAGTTGTTGCTCGAACCGGTAAACCTGCTGATACTGGACGAACCTACCAACCACCTGGATATGAAGACCAAGGACATCCTGAAACAGGCACTCCTGGATTTTGACGGTACCCTTATCGTAGTAAGCCATGACCGTGACTTCCTGGACGGACTGGTGACCAAAGTCTATGAATTCGGAAACAAACAGGTAAAAGAACATTTAAGCGGTATCTATGAGTTCCTTGAGAAGAAAAAGATGGACTCTCTCCGCGAACTGGAACGATAAACTTTCATTAACACCCCTCAAGAACAAATGGTTAATCCATATTGTTTCATTGTACTAACCACTTAACTAAGAAAAAGTAAAATGAAACAATATGATGCCATAATTATAGGATTCGGCAAAGGCGGCAGAAAATTAGCCGTCGAACTGGCCGAACGTAACTGGAAAGTTGCCATTGTTGAACGTTCTCCCCAAATGTACGGGGGAACCAGTATAAACGCAGGATGCATTCCAACCAAGACTCTGATCCACGAATCCGAATACGCCGAGCGCCTGTATCACGATGATTATAAAAACCAATCCAAGTTCTACACACTTGCCGTTGCACGCAAGAACAAACTCGTACACTACCTCCGTGAAAAGAACTACGAGAATGTGAAGAGCAATACCAACATCACCGTATATGACGGGACGGCCTCCTTCCTGTCGGAAAACACAATCAGTATCCTTTCTGAAAGGAAAGAAACGATACTGAAAGGGAAAAAGATATTCATCAATACCGGTTCGGTACCGATTGTGCCGGCCATCGAGGGGCTGAATGACAGCAAGCATGTATATACCAGCGAATCGCTGCTACAGCTGGACAAACTCCCCAGACGCCTGCTCATTATCGGTTCCGGAGCCGTCGGACTGGAATTCGCCACCATGTACGCAGGGTTCGGCAGCGATGTGTCCGTACTGGAAGCCGGCAACCGCTTCCTCCCCGAAATAGACCGGGACATTGCGGCAGCCATGATGGAATCCCTAAAGCGTAAAGGCGTCAGCCTCCATCTGAACGTGCGCACCCAAGCTCTATACGATACTTCCGACGGCATTACACTGACTTATACCGACGGCTTTGACGGTACGCCCTATTACCTGAAAGGGGATGCACTGCTGCTTGCCACCGGACGCAAGCCGATGATTGACGGGCTGAATCCGGAAAAAGCCGGTGTAGAAATCAATGAACACGGGGCAGTCATCGTCAACGAACAGCTGCAGACCACCGCTCCACATATCTGGGCATTGGGTGACGTGAAAGGTGGAGAACTCTATGACTATATGTCCGCCGATGATTTCCGTATCATCCGTAACCGGCTGTTTGGAGACAAGTCCCGGAGCACCAAAGACCGTTACCCTATCCCTTTTGCCATCTTTACCGACCCACCGCTGGCACACATTGGGCTGACAGAAGAAGAAGCGGTCAAACGCGGCTACTCCATTCGGGTATCACGCCTTCCGGCTTCCGTAGTGCCCCGTGCCCGTACGCTGCAAAACATAGACGGCATGCTCAAAGCTGTAGTCAATACACATACAGGACAGATTATAGGCTGTACGCTATTCTGTGCCGATGCGCCGGAAGTTATCAATACGGTGGCACAAGCCATGAAAACCGGCCAGCACTACGGTTTCTTACGCGATTTTATTTTCACCCATCCCAGCATGAACGAAGGACTGAATGACTTATTCAAATCTTTTTAGCATCTTGTATTTGGTTATTAATACATTAACCTCTATCTTTGTGTCCGCTCAAAGATAGAGGAATGAAAAAGAAACAGTATATCACCTACTTCTTGTTTTTCATCAGCATGGTTATGCTGGTGATACCCGTCATTCCTCACCATCACCACGCCGACGGACTGATCTGCATGAAAAACGACATCACAAAAGATTGTTGTGAGCACCGTCATAGCCCTGCCAATGAACATTGTTGCTGCGACACCGGATGTGTCACCACGTACTTCGTGCAGCAAACGCCCAATACGGGTAATGACGCATGGGCGCATCCCGATGCAATGTGGGTGGTCACCCTTTTCTTTGAACCCATCTTCAAATTACTGGTTCTGCCCGAAAATGACATAAAGAGGCAGGACGGTATCTATCTGGAATCTCTCCACAGCACGTTTATCACACGTGCTACGGGACTTCGTGCCCCTCCGTATATTCTTGCCGGCGCATAAGCCGGAGACAAACGCCATCCGGCCCATCAACCATGCAACCGGATCGCATGTCTCATTTCCTAATTTTACATCCAATTAGAAAATCAAGAACAATAATATTATCATGAAGAAATTTATTTTCATGGGAGCCATCGGATTATTCCTGCTGGGCTCCTGTAACAGTAAGTCCGGAGAAAACCACGAAGGACACAACCATAAAACGGAAAGTCATAACCACGAACAAGAAGATGCCCACGGACATGAAGGGCACAATCATGAACACGAAGGACATGAACATGAAGGCCATGAACATGAAGGGCATGACCACGGGCACGAAGGCGAAAGCCGCGAAGGAGGCACTGACGAGATTATCCTTCCTCCCGCCAAGGCCCGGGCAGCCGGAGTAGAGACTGACGTGATAGAACCGGGAACTTTCCATCAAGTCATTAAGACCAGCGGACAGGTAATGGCTGCCCAGGGAGATGAAAGCGTAGCCGTAGCCACCGTAGCAGGGGTCGTTTCTTTCAGAGGCCAGGTAATAGAAGGTATGAGCGTAGGCAAAGGTACCCCCTTGGTTGTCCTGTCATCTAAAAATATGGCGGACGGCGACCCTGTGCAAAAAGCCCGTATCGCTTACGAGGTTTCCAAGAAAGAATACGAACGCATGAAAGCGCTTGTCGGCAATAAGATTGTATCGGAAAAAGAGTTTGCACAAGCAGAACAGACCTACGAGAACGCCCGTATCAGTTATGAGGCCGTGGCCAAGAACCAGTCGGCCAACGGACAGATTGTAACCTCCCCCATCGGCGGATACGTCAAGAGCCTGCTGGTAAAGGAGGGAGACTATGTGAATGTGGGACAGCCGCTGGTCAGCATCACCCAGAACCGGAAATTGTTTCTCCGTGCCGATGTGTCGGAGAAGTATTATCCTTATCTGAACACTATCGGCTCCGCCAATTTCTGTACTCCTTACAATAGCAAAGTGTATAGCTTGAAAGATTTAAGCGGACGCATGCTTTCGTATGGCAAAGCATCGGGTGAAAACGGCTATTATGTTCCCGTAACATTCGAATTCGACAACAAAGGCGACATTATTCCGGGAGCGTTCGTTGAAGTATTCCTACTGTCTTCGCCGATGGAAAACGTCATATCCCTGCCCCATAGCGCACTGACCGAGGAACAAGGCAGTTTCTTCGTCTATCTGCAACTGGATGAAGAAGGCTATAAAAAGCAGCTGGTCACTCTCGGTGCGGACAATGGTGAAAGCGTACAGATTCTTTCCGGCGTAAAGGCCGGCGACCGTGTAGTTACCCGGGGAGCCTATCAAGTGAAACTGGCATCCGCAAGCAATGCAATACCGGCACATAGTCATGAACACTAATTCAAACTCGACTCCACATGTTAAACAAAATTATACATTTCTCACTCCAAAACCGCATCCTGGTACTTGTAGCCTCGGTGCTGTTATTGATCGGCGGTACTTACACCGCCATGCATACGGAAGTAGATGTGTTCCCTGATCTCAATGCGCCTACAGTAGTCATCATGACAGAAGCAAACGGCATGGCGGCAGAAGAAGTGGAACAACTGGTTACTTTCCCGGTAGAAACAGCCGTCAACGGCGCAACAGGTGTCCGTCGTGTACGCTCCTCCTCAACCAACGGTTTCTCTGTCGTATGGGTAGAATTCGATTGGGATACGGATGTCTATCTGGCCCGCCAGATTGTCAGCGAGAAGTTGGCTGTAGTAAGTGAATCATTACCGGCCAATGTAGGAAAGCCGACTCTCGGCCCGCAATCTTCCATCCTCGGTGAAATGCTGATTGTGGGATTGACCGCAGACAGTACCTCCATGCTGGACTTACGTACCATCGCCGACTGGACCATACGCCCCCGATTGCTTTCCACCGGAGGTGTGGCGCAAGTGGCCGTACTGGGAGGAGACATCAAGGAATATCAGATACAGCTTGACCCTGAACGCATGCGCCATTATGGGATAACTTTAGACGAAGTCATGAACGTGACCCGTGAAATGAACCTGAACGCCAATGGCGGGGTGCTCTACGAATATGGTAACGAATATATCGTCCGCGGGGTACTTTCTACAGACCGTGTAGAGCAGCTAGCACGTGCCGTAGTACGCAGCAACGGAACTTCCGGTGCTCCCGTCATACTGGAAGATATCGCCGATGTACGTATCGGAGCCAAGCTGCCCAAACTGGGCACAGCTTCCGAACGCGGCAAGCCTGCCGTGCTGATGACAGTAACCAAACAACCCGCTACCAGTACGCTGGAACTTACGGACAAACTGGAGGCTTCCTTAAAGGATTTACAGAAAAACTTGCCGCCCGACGTGAAAGTATCCACGGATATTTTCCGGCAAAGCCGCTTTATAGAAAGCTCTATCGGCAATGTCCAGAAGTCTCTTCTCGAAGGAGGAATCTTCGTCGTAATCGTACTTTTCCTGTTCCTCGCCAATGTACGTACCACCGTCATTTCACTGGTGACACTTCCATTGTCTCTGGTCGCCTCACTATTGGCGCTTCACTACATGGGATTCACCATCAACACGATGAGTCTCGGAGGTATGGCCATTGCCATCGGTTCCCTGGTGGACGATGCCATCGTGGATGTGGAAAACGTTTACAAACGGTTACGGGAAAACCGGTTGAAACCTGCTGAAGAAAGACTTTCGATATTGGATGTGGTGTTCAACGCCTCCAAGGAAGTCCGTATGCCTATTCTGAATTCCACATTGATTATCGTGGTAAGTTTCGTTCCCTTGTTTTTCCTTAGTGGCATGGAAGGACGTATGTTAGTGCCGCTGGGCATTGCTTTCATCGTCGCATTGGCCGCATCGACCCTGGTTGCATTGACAGTAACCCCTGTTCTCTGCTCTTATCTGTTGGGGAAAGAAAAAATCAGAAAGGAGAATACCACGGGGGATTCCATCGTGGCGCGCAAGATGAAACAATGGTATTCCGCCGCCTTGACTTTTGTTCTGGGACACAAGAAAAGCGTACTTGGAGGTACCATCGGTATATTTGCAGTGGCACTCATCTGCTTCTTCACACTGGGACGCTCATTCTTGCCCCCCTTCAATGAAGGTTCCTTCACCATCAATATCTCTTCTCTTCCGGGCATCTCGCTGGAAGAAAGTGACAAGATGGGACACCGTGCCGAAGAGCTGCTTCTGTCCATCCCGGAAATACAGACCGTTGCCCGCAAGACAGGACGTGCAGAATTGGATGAGCATGCCTTGGGCGTGAATGTATCCGAGATAGAGGCACCGTTTGAACTGAAAGACCGTTCGCGCAGCGAACTGGTAGCCGAGGTACGGGGAAAACTGGGAACCATTATAGGAGCCAATATAGAAATAGGGCAACCCATCAGTCACCGTATTGACGCCATGCTGTCGGGTACAAAGGCCAATATCGCCATCAAGCTGTTCGGTGACGACCTGAACCGTATGTTTACTTTAGGAAACGAAATCAAGTCCACCATACAGGATATCCCCGGCATTGCCGACCTGAACGTGGAACAGCAGATTGAACGTCCGCAGCTTGTCATCACTCCCAAACGGGAAATGCTTGCCAAGTACGGCATTTCCTTGCCGGAATTCTCCGAATTCGTCAATGTCTGCCTGGCAGGTGAAGCCGTATCGCAGGTTTACGAGAAGGGGAAGAGTTTTGATTTGACCGTACGTGTCAAGGACGACCTGCGTGACGAGATGGATAAAATACGCAATCTGATGATTGATGCGGGCGACGGGCAGAAAATTCCCCTGAACTACGTGGCTGAAGTACGCTCTGCCATGGGGCCCAATACCATCAGCCGCGAGAACGTAAAGCGCAAGATCGTGATCTCCGCCAACGTGGCGGACCGTGACCTGCGAAGTGTCGTCAATGACATACAGGACCGTGTGGACAAGCAAATCAAGTTACCGGAAGGATATCACGTAGAATATGGGGGCCAGTTTGAAAGCGAACAGGCCGCAAGCCGTACATTGGCATTGACCTCATTCATGTCTATCGTTGTCATCTTCCTGTTGCTTTACCATGAGTTCCGCAGTGTAAAAGAGAGTGCGATCATCCTCATCAACCTGCCGCTGGCATTGATCGGCGGTGTATTTGCACTGCTCATTACAACGGGCGAAGTAAGCATTCCGGCTATCATCGGCTTCATTTCCTTATTCGGTATCGCCACCCGCAACGGTATGCTGTTAATCAGCCACTACAACCATTTGCAGCATGAAGAAGGTTACAGCATTTACGACAGTGTCATCCGCGGTTCTCTGGATCGCCTCAATCCGATTCTGATGACTGCGCTGTCTTCTGCACTGGCTCTTATTCCATTGGCACTCAGTGGCGATTTGCCCGGTAATGAAATACAGAGCCCTATGGCAAAGGTTATCTTGGGCGGACTTTTGACTTCCACGTTCCTGAACGGTTTCATCATTCCGATTGTTTATCTGATGATGCATACCCAAACCTCCCCCGAACCCTCTCCGGAAGAGAGGGAGTAGAGTTACCCATCTTAATTAAAATATTTACGCATGAAAAAGATAATAATCGCCACCATTACAGCCTGTATCATTCCCTTTTCCCTCTCCTTTGGAGAGGGACGGGAGGAGGCTATCCATGCCGTGCTCCGGCAAATTGAAGCAAACAACAAAGAGTTGCAAGCCAATGCCCAACTCATTTCTTCGCAAAAACTGGAAAACAAGACCAATAACAATCTGGCCGACCCGACCTTGTCATACGCTTATCTATGGGATTCGAAGAATAGCGACGAGACGGTGGGCGAACTGGTTATTTCCCAAAGTTTTGACTTCCCCACGCTTTATGCCACCCGCGGGAAGATGAATCGTCTGAAAACAAATGCACTGGACGCTCAAGCGACAGCATTCCGCCAGCAAATATTGCTTCAGGCCAAAGAGATATGCCTGGACATCATCATGCTGCAACGCCAGCAATCCTTACTTGACGAACGTCTGAAGAATGCGGAAGAATTGTCTGCCATGTACAACAAACGTCTGGAAACCGGAGACGCCAACGCTCTGGAGACTAACAAAATCAATTTAGAATTACTGAATGTGCGCACGGAAGCCCGCATGAACGCAACCGCATTGAACAATAAGTTGAAGGAACTGACTGCCTTGAATGGCAATCAAACCTTGATCGTCAGTGACCGTCCGGTTGCCGAAGCGCTCGGCTTGACGGAATATCCCGCCGCTCCGCTGCCCGTCAACTTCCAGCAGGTATGCGATGAGCTCCTCGCCGCAGACCCCGCCCTGCAGTCACTCCATGGGGAAAGCGCCGCAGCCCGCAAACAGATTTCCGCCAGCAAGCAGGGATGGTTGCCCAAACTGGAATTAGGCTACCGCCGCAATACGGAAAGCGGGCATCCGCTGAACGGAGTAGTAGTAGGCTTCTCTTTCCCGATATTCGAAAATCGCAGTAAGGTTAAAATGGCCAAGTCACAAGCCCTCAACATAGAGTACCAGAAGGAGAATGCCGCCCTGCAAGCCAGTTCTGCTTTATGGCAACTGTATGAAGAAGCCCGCAATCTGCATACTTCCATGGAAGAGTACGAGCGTACCTTCCGGCAACAACAAGACTTGACCCTGCTGAAACAGGCACTCATGGGAGGACAAATCAGCATGATTGAATATTTTGTGGAGATCTCGGTAGTGTACCAAAGCAAGATGAACCTCCTGCAATTGGAGAATCAATACCAGAAGGCGATGGCACAGATTTTCAAAAGCCGGTTATAAAGAAAGAGAGCTGTCTGCGGTTGGCGGACAGCTCTCTTTCTTTATATCCTTATTCCTCTACCAACATCAGCCCTACTCCTCTGACTGTCTTTATGGAAACAGTGGGATCATCTTCCAAGTATTTGCGTAGTTTCACCAGATAGGTATCAAGACTACGGGAAATAAAGTAGTCGTTTTCATCCTCGGTTTCCCAGTTATGACTGACAATGGCGCCCCGTTTCACCACTTGATTCTTGTTCTGTGCAAGAAGTTTGAGAATTCCGGCTTCGCGCCGACTTAGTACCACATTCTTACCGGCTTTGTCATTTTTCAAGGTAGCATGTTCGGCGTCCAGTTTGTAATCGCCGAAGTAATAGCAGTTCGTTTCATTGCGCAAGGGCTGCCCTTTTCTCAATTTAAGCAAAGCATGTATATGGGCATCCAGTTCTTCAGCAACAAAAGGCTTCTTCACATAATTGTCGGCTCCTAACTTATACCCGTTGGTCACATCAGTGGGCGTACCCAATGCCGAAGCCAATAAGATAGGCGTATCACAATCCACCTCACGGATGCGTTCCAGCATCTGAAGCCCATTCATTTCAGGCATTTCCACATCTGAGATAATGATATCCGGACGATGCTCCTTATACGCTTTCAAGCCTTCCTGCCCATTGGCAGCCGTAATTACTTCATATCCCCCAATCAACCCTTCCAGGGTATTCTTCACTACATAGGTCAAGGTGATATCATCTTCCACCAACAGCAACTTAATTTTGTTTTCCATGTATCATTCTTTGTTTTCAGTATCCTCTTCCTCCAATGCCGGCATATACAACGTAAATTCACTGAATTTTCCAACTACGCTACTCGCCGTCACTGTCCCTCCATGTGCCTCCATCACCTGATACACATAGTTCAGTCCCAATCCGAACCCCGCCACCTTGCCCAAACGGGAACTTTTGATGGCAGAACCACGCTCAAATTTATCGAATATCTTCCGCTTGTCCTCCTCGGAAAAGCCGATGCCATTGTCGCGTACCTTGATGCAAGAATAACCTCCGCTACATTCCGAAGTTATCTCCACCTCCACTTCCCCCTCGTCTTTAGAATATTTGACGGCATTATCCACCAAGTTATAGACAGCCTCTTCCAGATATTCCTTGTCGGCATCCACTTCCCTGGCTTGCAGGTTTAACGTGAAATACAACGGCTTGGTAGATTTCGCCTTAAAGGTTTCCCTTATTCTCCCAAGCATCGGTTCCAGTTGTACTTTCTCTTTGACCATCGTCAACTTATGGCTTTCCAACTTCGAAATGGTCAGCAGCTTGTTTATCAACTTCAACAAATGCACAGTTTCGGACTTTACAACTCCCAGAAAGCTCTTTTTCAATTCCGGCATATTTTCTATCTTATCGTCATTCAACGCATCAGAGCACATCATGATAGAGCTAAGCGGCGTCTTCATGTCATGAATCATAGCGTATGAGAAGTCCTCGCGAAGTTTGGCCACTTTTTTCTGGTAGATGATTACTTTTATCTGATAAACAATGCAACCGATTACTAAAACCAACATGATAAAGGAGGCTATCATCAACAAGCCCATGCGTTCAAAAAAGACTCTATAAGGATTGACAAGAATAAGTTCTACACCTTCCGACAAATCCGTTCTTACCGGAACAGCTTTACTTCGAATTGTATCACGAGAAAAATTCAATATCTTACTTTGTCTCAACAACTCCCTACTCCGCAACTTCACTTCACATACCACGAAGTCGTCTTCAATTCCATATTCTTTTAAGAGAACAGAAGCTATGGAATCAACCGTATCCATATTCATCGGATAGCCCAGATTCGTAATTCCTTCATAAAAAAAAGTGTTTTCCGGAACAGTATCATTCTTGGAAGAACCGTCAATACTTGTCCCTTTAGGTGTTGTAGCAAAACGAATAGAGGCTTCTTTCCTTACCGCCTCAGCAATCGCCTCACTGCTTTCTTTACGCAGGTTCTCCTCTATTAATATATAGGTATTATTTAGCCAAACTCCCTGAATTGCTATTGCAGCCACCAGTCCCAATGAAGTGAAGAAAGGCAAATAAACTTTTTTTCTACTTTGCCACATCTTAACCAATACAACGAAATGCCTCTTTATATATAAGGTGCACCACAGTTTTATATCATTCATCTTCTTCATCGTAACAATCTGGCCGCAAAGATACACATTCATTTTAATAGTCTTAACGTAAAACTAACATTTTCCTAACATTACAACCAAATACCATGCAATAACTTTGCGGCATAATAAAAAAACAAATGTATAACTTACAAATTAAAATATCATGAAAGATTTAATCGTAGAACTGAGTCAAAAAGAAAAAGAAGAAATTTTCGGTGGAGAAGAGAAGAAAGGGTATGAAAACAATGACAATCCTAACAATACCGATTGGATAAACAACATGTGGCTTGGCATCCCTTTCAACTTCGAATATCAGAAAGACTAAAAACAATCGACTAAAACAATAAAAATAAGCAAAATACAGAAAAGCGAACAACTTTAACGTAGAACTAACATTGCTCTAACATTAATCCCGAACTAAAGCCCCTAACTTTGCGACATCAAACAAAGAGAACACTAACAATTAAAAGGCTAAAACCAATGAGAACGAAAAAGAAGTATTATAACCCGCAGTATCCGCAGAACACACTAAAGTTTCTGCCCCTGCTTTGTTAAGGAACAATGAAAGTTTAACGTAGAACTAACATTACTCTAACAAAAGAAACAAAGTGAAGCACTTAACTTTGCAACATCAAATTAAAACAAATACAGCATTAACACAAACACACTCTCTTAAAGATTAAAAGAAATTCAAGATAGTGTTTTTCAAGAGTATCTCTAAAACAAAAAACTGCAAGTTTAACGTAGAACTAACAAAACGATAACACAAACGATAAAAGTTCTTGCTCATATTTGCAATATCAAAATAAAACTTTTATTAATTTCTAAAAACTTATTATGTATGAAAACTAAAGAATTTATGACTGTGCTCAGCACAGAAGACGCACAAAATGTAAATGGTGGCTACTGGGAACCGCCCGTTATTGGCCCTACAATTCCTGACATCATAAATGGTGAGGGCAATAAAAATCCTTGGGATATTAATTGGGACACTATCTTCATCTGCCGCTAACCCACTAGTATTTCAATAATAAACGATTGATTAAGATAGGGAGTATTCATATTTGGAAAATAAATAATAATTTACATGAAAGATAATAGACGTATTTGTCCGCATTGCCACAAGAAAGTTTCTTTACGGAAATGCACTTACTATTTTTTGCGAGACTCTAATTATAGTATTGAATGTAATCATTGTCATCGTACAATTAAGCCAATAAAGAATCCACTTAAGGTTGAGTATTGTGTGTGTGCGGGCTTTTTATCAATCTATTTACCTGCCATCTTTTATATGTATATTTTCCACATGGATTTTTTAACTTGCATATTAAGTTCACTCCCTTTTACAGTATTGGTTGTGGGCGTAATCATGGTATTGACCCTGAAAAAACTTCAGTTTATTTAAATTAATATTCATAAAATAAAATACGATTATGAAGAATGTAAACGGTGGAAGTCCAGGTGGCCTGCTAAAGGAATTAGGCAAATGGGTATTGAGTTCTCTGGCTTGGGATTTAGTCAAGGAACAAGAGAATAGTTATGAGTTATGCGGTGCAATGGGAGATTATATGGATTCTTGTCAAAATGCAGGCTTTAGATCTATTATTTGATTATGACCATTGCTATCTTCAAATATTTCCTCAAAATACACAAATGGCTTAGCGGATTAAATCCGCTAAGTTTTATCGGCGTGATGGGATTAAGTTCCTATTTAATACTCATTATATATTTTCCACTCTTGCAACTACTTCAAAATGGTAAAAATATAGGAGGAGCTGACTTTACAGGATTTACAAACAGCCAAGCTTTCTTGTTTCTCATTGTACTGTGCCCCATTATAGAAACATTCATATTCCAATGTTTAGTTATAAAAATTTCCCATGACCTTTTTCGAATAAAATATAGTATATCAATTATCATATCAGCACTTATTTTTGGGCTAATTCATGATTATAGCGTTGCCTATCAACTACATGGATTCATTATGGGACTATTATTAGCCTATTCATTCGCTATTTATGAAAAGAAAAAATATTCTTCATTCTTAATCACTGCAATCATACATGCTATCAGAAACTCCGTAACTTTAATCGGAATTTTAACCTACGACTAACATTCCCCTAAAGCAAGAAGGTATGTCACTTTTACCGAACAAATGGATAGAAAACAGCATTGAAGCTTACATCTATCGTAAGCATCTGATAAAGTACACATTGTAGTACTAAAAACTCTTCTATTACTTTGCGGTCAAAAAGGGACAATGAAAGACATTAAATTTACTAAGGGCAAAAGGCACAACAGACCTAATTTATGGAAGCCACCCCGATAGAGACATGAAGAGATATTCTTGAAAAAATCTGCGCTTGAATAAAAAAAGAAAAGCAACACAAATACAGCATTAACACAAACACACTCTCTTAAAGATTAAAAGAAATTCAAGATAGTGTTTTTCAAGAGTATCTCTAAAACAAAAAACTGCAAGTTTAACGTAGAACTAACAAAACGATAACACAAACGATAAAAGTTTTTGCTTACATTTGCAATATCAAATTTTATTTCTAAAAACTTATTGTGTATGAAAACTAAAGAATTTATGACTGCGCTCAGCACAGAAGACGCACAAAATATAAATGGTGGCTACTAGGAACCGCCCGTTATTGGCCCTACAAAATCTCTTACTATAAGTATAACGTAAGGCTAACATAATGATAATATACAATGAAGAAAGTTTCCATTTATTGCTATGCAGGATTAGGAATATTAGTTGTCTCATGTACCATATTTGCCGTTTTTGAGATAAAGCCGGTTTTATATACCGGTTTAGCCGTTGCATCCCTCTTGTTTTTTTTGTAGAAAATGAAGTGTATAAAAAAGGAATGAAATAGAACGTAAATCAATAACATTAAAGAAGATGAAAATAATTAAACTATGTAATGACAGAAACTTGGATGCAATACTTAAGACTATAATTGCATTTGCATCATTAACATTAATGGCGCTTTGCATCTTATATTTAAAAGATGATTCTTTTGATCTGAAAAAGGAAATAGTGCATTCAATGAGAGTAGCTATTAGGATTTTAGTGCTCTTCATAATAATAGATTATATTAAAATAAAAAAAAGAATGGAACTATGAATAATACAGAAAGACTTATCAGTTAGAGCAAGACTGAATTACAGAACATTAATAGCGGAGAGGTTCCTAGAGCATACTATATGGACCAAGATGTTATAAACCAAAATTGAAATAATCTTTGCACTTTCGGAGGTGTAACATGTATTTTCCAAAGGATTGATTCCTATTGTATAGAAAAAATGTGAAAGCCTGCATTAAAGCAGGCTTTTTCTTTAAATCTGCAAATAAGATATTTATAGACGAGTGGAGTCAGCGTGCAACTTTAACCTACGACTAACATTCCCCTAACATATCTTCTTCCTTTATCGGCCTACTTTTGCTCCATTAATTAAGTACAAAAGTATTAACCCTTAAAGCAAGAAGATATGTCACTTTTACCGAACGAATGGATAGAAAACAGCATTGAAGCTTACAACTATCAGCATACCACTAAATCACAAGCCATCTATTGGGTAGTATTGGCAGCCGTTACCGCCGCCCTCATCTCCCTCCCCTTCATCTATATAGACATCTCCGTACAAGGCGGCGGAGTGATACGCCCGGTAACAGAAAAAACAGAAATTAAGGCAGCCATCACCGAACTGGTAGATTCCGTATATGTCCGCGAAGGGCAGCAAGTGAATAAAGGGGATATTCTGCTGCGATTCCGCACCAGCAATCCCGATTACAAGATTACTTATCAGACCAACCGCCTGAACGATTATGAAGCGCATCTAGCAGACCTCACCTATCTGGCACGCGGAGAGGTACCTGCAAACTTCCGTTCTCCGGTGCGCCGACAAGAATACGCCTACTTCACCAAACGGAAAAACGGACGGACAGGCCGGTTGAAGAAGGGAATGACAGTCAGTGCCCATTTCATGGTGACACGCCGTTCGCTCTTCGACCTGCTATACCAGAAGATGGACGACTGGGCAAACCCGAGACAATATGAAAGCGAAAACATGATGGCAAGAAACAATTAAAAAAGATAACAATTAAAAAAGATAACAATTAAAAAAGATAACAATTATGAAACTCAGAAAAGGAATCAAAATCAAACAACACGACATTACGGACTGCGGGGCAGCCTGCCTTGCTTCAGTATGTGCCTACTACGGGCTGCAATTTCCCGTGGCACGCATCCGCCAATATGCCTTCACCGACCAGAAGGGAACCAACGTGCTGGGAATGATAGAAGCAGCCGCCAAGCTGGGGCTTTCCGCCAAAGGCGTGCGTGCCGAGTTCGATGCATTGAAGCTGGTGCCCAAGCCCGCCATTGCCCACGTTGTAGTGAAAAGGGAGCTGCAACACTTCATCGTAATCTACAAAGTGAAGGACACACACATAGTCTATATGGATCCCGGTGACGGACAGATACACAAAATGGATTATGAGGACTTCCTGATAGAGTGGACGGGAGTACTCATTCTGATGGAACCGGAAAAGACCTTCAAAACCGGAAATGAAAAGACCAGTATGATGAAGAAATTCCTTTCGCTGATGGCACCGCACAAAAGCGTAATGATGCAAGCCGTCTTCGGAGCACTTATCTACAGTATTTTGGGGCTTTCCACTTCTATCTATGTCGGAAAAATCACCGACTATGTACTGGTGGACAGAAACCTAAACCTACTCAACCTAATGGGTGTCATTATGCTTGTCCTGCTGTTGCTGCGCACCTTCATAGGTGCCATGAAAAGCATCCTTGCCCTGAAAACCGGACAAAGGATTGATGCGGCACTGATACTGGGCTATTATAAGCACCTACTGACACTGCCCCAGCAGTTCTTCGACACCATGCGGGTGGGTGAAATAATCTCGCGTGTGAACGATGCCGTAAAAATCCGTAACTTCATCAATAACGTATCGCTCGACCTGCTGGTCAACATTATGATACTGCTGTTTTCCGTATGCCTCATGTTTGTCTACTCATGGAAACTGGCACTGATAACCTTACTGTCCGCTCCTTTATTTCTGGGCATATTTTACAGTTTCAACAAGCTGAACCGCAAATACCAGCGCCACATCATGGAGAGCAGCGCCGACCTGGAAGCCCAACTGGTAGAATCTCTCAACTCCATCTCTACCATCAAACGCTTCGGCATCGAGGAATATGCCAACCTGAAAACGGAAACGCGCTTCGTACATCTGCTGAAAAACACTTACCGCAGTATCTATGGTTCCATCATGGCGCAAGGAGGCATACAATTCGTATCTACCGGAATCACAATCGCCATCCTGTGGATGGGCAGTGTGCTGGTCATCGACCAAGAGCTTACACCGGGCACACTGATGGTATTCTACTCGCTGGTAGGATATGTCATATCGCCCATCGGTTCCCTGATTTCTTCCAACCAGACCATACAAGACGCATTGATTGCCGCCGACCGCCTTTTCCAAATCATGGACCTGGAACGCGAACAGAACGAGGAACAGAAAATAGAACTGACCGAGGAGATGGTAGGAGACATCAGTTTTGAAAATGTCTGCTTCAGGTATGGTTCGCGCAAGGAAATCTTCTCTGCACTGAACCTGGCGATAGAAAAAGGAAAGATGACGGCCATTGTGGGTGAAAGCGGTTCCGGAAAAACCACCTTGATGTCACTGCTGCAACATATCTACCCCATTCAAGGAGGACATATCCGCATCGGCAAACATGACATCGCCGAAATAGACAACCGGAGCCTGCGCCAACGCATCGGCACCGTGCCCCAGCACATCGAACTTTTCTCCGGAACCATCGCCGAAAACATAGCCGTAGGCGAACTGCATCCCAAGATGATACGGATAAAGGCCTTGATGGAAATGCTCGGACTGGAAGAGTTCATCGAACGCCAGCCCAAAGGATACAAGACCCAAATCGGCGAACACGGCGTGAACCTCTCCGGCGGCGAACGGCAACGCATTGCCATAGCACGTGCCTTATACAAGAATCCGGAGATTATTATTTTGGACGAAGCAACCTCATCACTGGATAATATAGCCGAAAATCAGGTGAAAATAGTGATGGAGGTGATGAAGGATGCAGGAAAGACAGTTATCGTCATTGCCCATAGACTAAGCACCGTGAAGCATGCCGACCGGATTATTGTGCTGCACAATGGTGAAGTGAAAGAGGAAGGAACGCACGAAGAACTTTCGCAGAAAGACGGTTTATACTGCAAGCTCTGGAAAGAACAGTTCGAAGTTCTTAAATGAAAACAAAAAGCACAGATGGGCGTGTCATAAAGTTGTAAAGCTCCGCACTTTTCTTGCAGCCGCACTGCATATATGTTACAGCATCACTGCAAATATGCAACAGCGCCACTGCAAATGTGTTGCAGCACCACTGCATATAGTATGCAATACCACTGCAACAGGTTTGCAGTGGCGCTGCAATATATATACCGGCTTTGCACCAATATATATACCAGCTTTACAGTGACGTGATTGATTTCACCCGTTTATCGTTGCCAATTCCAGCACCTCTTCCGGCAAATATCCACTGCGTATACGCCATTCCTGGGGATAAAGATTATTGGCACGGTTACCGATATTCTTGACAAATCCCAAAGGAATCTGTTTGTAGGTGAGCAAGACGATGCCACGCGGAGCAGCCTCCGAAAGGACAACGGCCTCCTTGCGCAGGTAGTTGATGGCTTGCTCGCGACCTATCTCCTCGCGGGCAAAGGCATCCGGATCCAGCGCTATACTCATGGCAAGCCCATGAGCAGGTATCCAGTCTTTTCCTTTCAACTCGGCAACATCCACTCCCGCCTGTAGAATACGGAGCGACGAACGCAAAGCGGACAATTCGGGAAGGTAACTTTTCGAGAAAGCACTGACCCGGTTGCCTTCCAGCAGGAACTCATAATCTCCGGAAGAAACAAGCCACGGATGTATCGCCGCAAGCTGCTCTTTGGAAATTCCCGTATTCTTCGCCCCCCTGCCTTGAGGTTTACGGGATTTTCTCCTGGTGTCTGCGGAGACAGAGGTCTGGTTTACGGACGCAGAGTTGAGGTTTGCAGTTGCAAAGGTCAGGTTTGGAGAACCTGTGCCAGCCGGTTTGCGGAGAACCGCCAGGAAGAATCCTTCCCCCTTCGTCCGATGGGGCAGGAAACGATAGACAGGAAAGTCCTCTCCCGACAACAGATTGCCCGTGATATTCCAGTCGGCAGAGATTTCCAACGGCAATACTTCCGCACCGAACTCATCCCGCATCCAACGGACGTTCTCTTCATTCTCTTTCGTATTATAGGTACATGTACTGTAGATGAGAATGCCTTCGGGTTTCAGACAAGGCCATATATCCGACAGAATACGCCTCTGGCGTTGCCAACAGATATCCACGTTCTCCGGACTCCACTCGCTTACAGCAACCGGATCTTTGCGGAACATCCCCTCGCCGGAACAAGGGACATCGGTCAGTAGGATGTCAAAGAAGTCCGTCAACGAAGAAAAGTCCGCCGGATCATTGTTGGTGACCACCACACCGGGATGCCCCCACTTCGTGAGATTCTCCGCCAAAATCTGCGAACGGTTACGGATTACCTCATTGGCAACCAGCAAGCTGCCTTTGGGCAACACGCTACGGGCATGGGTCGATTTTCCACCGGGAGCCGCACAAAGGTCAAGCATCGTCACCGGTACATCGCCGGTATAACGTCTCAAGGCCTGCTCCACAAACATGGAAGCAGCCTCCTGCACATAATAGCAACCGGCATGAAACAAAGGATCAAAGGTGAAAGTCAAGCGGTCGGGAAGGTAGAATCCTGTACCGGCCCAAGGAACAGGCCGGAAAGAAGCACGGAAAAGACTGAATGAAGAACCTCCTAATTTATCTTCATTCAGTCTGATACTGACGGGCTGCTCTCCTCCTAAAGCTTCAGCCAGCTTATTGTATTCTTCCGCACCCATAAAAGAGCGCGTATAGTCGGTAAATGCTACGGGTAATTCCATGCTCTGAACTGTTTATGCCGACAAAGATAATGCAAACCGGGGGAAGCATCAAGAGCCGGGACAAAGAATATCCGCCTGCGACTAAAAACTGAGTTTCACCCCGGCAAAATAAGACCGAGGTGTCCCGGGACCATAAATATATCCGGAATCACGGCTTGCCCCCTTATCAAAATCATTCTGATAAGAGTTGAAGATATTCTGTACGCCGACATTGAACTGCAGACAAATACCCGTAAAGTCAATATCATAGGCCAGTTTGGCACCCAACTCAAAGAAAGTGGGACTTTTCACCAATACATCCGCCGTTCCATTCACTTCCGACATCAGATGAGGCACGTACATCCTGCCTGTATAATTTCCGTTCAATGCCATGGAAAGCGGTTTCACCGGCGTATAAGTAGCCGTGAAATATCCATATACATCAGGGGTGCGAAGAATCTTGTCGCTACGGCGTTCTTTCTCGGACAAGTGTTCCTCATCCGCACTCCATTCTTCGGAGGAATCATAAATGCTGCGCTGCACTGTTATTCCTGCCTGTAACTGAATCTTGTCTCTATATGCAATCTTGCCTTCCAAGGTACCTCCATATACTTTGGCTCCCGAGCCATTGACACGGGTCTGTAGCAGGTATCCGCTTCCGGCAGGGTCTTTCACCGGAGGCGTCAAGACAAACGGATCGGAAAGCTTGGTATAGAAACCTTCTATCAAGAAGTTCGCCTGGAAATTCCCGAAGTAGTGATACCAGTCCACCGAAGCATTCAAACTGCGCGAACGCTCTTCCTTCAATCCTTTGGCACGGACAATGGAGACCAATTCTCCGCCCACGTTACTGATATGCAAATCTTCGTCAAATGCCTGCGGAGCACGGAAACCCTCGGCATAGCTGAAGCGGATGTTCACATCTTGAGTGGGATTGTATCGGATATTGGCACGCGGGCTGAAGACAGCTTTGTCCATAATACTGTTCTTATCTACACGAGCACCGATCAGAAAGCTCCACTGTTCGTTGTTCCATTCGTTCTGTACATAGGCACTTGCAATGTTCACCACCTGATTCAGGGGAGCAGGCGTATATTTGTCAATCAGCTGCTGCAGACGGTTGCCCGTTGCACCGGGATCTTCGTCCAAAGCAGCATCACGGTACTTCTGCATGTCCGTAGCCTTGTCATGAAGGTTGTCGTGGTTGAACTCAACGCCTCCGGTCAAATCGGAAGGCATGAACAGACATTTGTCAAAGTGATAAATATATTGGGCACCCAGCACTCCGGTGAAGTCTGTCGTCATGCCATAGGCACTGTAATAACTGTCACGCACAATGTGTTGGGCAGAAGCATAGGTGCTGAACGTATGCTTCTGATCTCTGGAGAATGCCGTGAATTTAAGTCCTCCCGTATTGATGGAATGTCTGAGCTGCTCCACCAGTCCGGGTTCACCGGTTCCGTTCAAGTCTGCATTCTCGGCAATATGGGGAGGCAGGCCGAAACCGCTGCCGCCACGACGGAATTCCTCCATGTGGTGGTATTCCAGGCTCAGCTTGGAATAGGCGCTTGTCCTGTAATAAGCATTCAGGCCTACCGTCTGATTTCTCAGTTTCGGCAACTCGGAAAAGCCGTCTCCATTGGAGTCCCATGCCGAACGATGCCTGTTCTGCCCGTAGATATAAGCTCCCATCTTATTGTCGGAAGAAACCAGGGAAAGATTCAGCGTCGTATTGTTATCGAACGAGCCGGAACCGTCGAAGTTGGAAATGGAATGAGAAAATGAACCGGAATTACGGATAGGCTCCTTGGTTATGATATTCACCGTCCCGGCAATGGCAGAAGAACCAAACAAGGCAGAGCCTCCCCCACGCACCACTTCTACACGCTCTATCATGTTGGCCGGTATTTGCTCCAGCCCATAGACACCTGCCAAAGCAGAAAATATGGGTCGCGAGTCTATCAATATCTGGGTATATTTTCCATCCAGCCCATTGATCCGCACTTGTGAATAACCGCAATTCTGGCAATCGGTCTCTACACGTACGCCGGGCTGAAAGACCAGTCCCTGTGACAGGGTATGCGAGTTCGTGAGATCGAATAGCTTGGGAGTGACCACGTTGACCAAAGTCGGTGCCAACCGACGGGCAGTCTCATTACGGTTGGCGGTTACAACCACGCCGTCCAAGGCAACCAGGTCTTCTTCCAGTTCAAAATTCTCTTCCAACGTCTTGCCCCTTTTTAAAATCACCTTACGGTCTTGCGACTTATATCCTATCGCACTGATTTGCAAGGTAAATTCTCCTTCGGGCAGGTTCTTCAAAAAATAATGTCCGGTAGCATCGGTCATAGTCCCGATAGTGGTTCCTTTCAGGGAAACCGTCATATAAGGCAAATGTTCACCCGTACTTTTTTCTATGACATGACCGACAATATTAGCGTCGGTTCCTTTTAAATCTTCTGCATACGCAGTGGCTGAGAGCAACAGACATAACGCCCCCACCATAAAAAAAATATTTTTTTTCATGTATTCTTAAAATAAAATGTGATTCAGTGACAGTGAGTTTTCAATGCCACAACAAAATGACTCTCATACAAATGTATCAGAGGTAAAAAGGAGGAGCACGCAGTCTGATGCTGCCACACGACCTGGTACTTTTGATTCGTTCGGTGGCAAGAACCGCCAGCACGCAAAGCAAAATAAGAAAAATCGGTGTGGCGCTCAAGAGAGCAGACAAAGAAGAAGCTACAAAAGAAGAAAGGAAAAAGATGGTTTCCAGCTGGACTTCCGTATGTTCATGTTGTCCTTTAAACGGATGAGAGTGTACAATGATAACCCCATTTACCACATGCGAGTGGGTAAACAGAGTCAATCCTCCCCAATAGGCTATGAATAGCAGGAGAAGAAACAATCTCATTATTCTACGCGACTTTTTCAAATCAGTCCTTTCTTCAAAGTGAATGGCGAAGATAAGGGTATTTATTATGGGAAACAAAACTAACCATACAATTGAGCCGGCAAGACAGTCAAAATACCCACATCTTGCGATAGAAAATACGGCATACTTCACATTTCCACAAAATTTTCTGCCATATTACGGAATTTCCAGAAAAAATATCTTCTCTTTGCAACTTTATAGGGGGGAGCCACCGTCTAACTCACAAAGAAACAAATAAAAAAACATAGATTATGAAACGTATCATTTTGGGATTAATGATTGCCATGGTGTATTGCACACTGGCACATGGAGTGAACAGAACCGTTACAGAAAACGACGAATCCGGAAACAAGAAGCGGGTAATCGAACTTAGGGATACGGTTATCAATGGCAAAGCCTTTACAGACACGCTCAGCATCATGACTTATGAGAATGGCTCGAAAGCCACCCGACATGACGAAGAGGCGTGGAAGCATACTCAAACCACCGACTGGAGTAATTTCGACCTTGGCAACAAGACCTCCGAAACCGTAATCGCCGTAACAGCCATCATTTTTATATTCGGCCTGCCACTGCTCATCATATTTGTCATCTTTTTCTTCCGCTACAAAAACCGGAAAGCCAAATACCGTCTGGCAGAACAAGCATTAGCAAGCGGACAGCCATTACCGGAGAACTTCTTCAAAGAAGCGGCGGCGACAGATATCCGCAGCAAAGGCATCAACAACATCTTTGTCGGCATCGGACTGTTCATCTTCCTTTGGGCAATCACCGGGGATTTCGGTATCGGTTGCATCGGCCTGTTGGTCATGTTTACCGGCTTCGGACAATTGGTCATCCACTATAGCCAACAGAAGAAAAACGACGAAAAATGAGTCAACTCAACGACATATCGTTAGTCGCGCAGGTCGTGGTGTTTCACAACACCAAGGCCTTCGACCAGTTGGTAAGGAAGTACCAGTCGCCCGTACGGCGATTCTTCCTGCACCAAACCTGCGGCGACAGCGAATTGAGTGACGACTTGGCACAGGACACTTTTATAAAAGCCTATACCCATATTGCTTCATTCAAAAATCTGTCCAGTTTCTCCACTTGGCTGTATCGTATTGCTTATAATGTATTTTATGACTATATTCGCAGCCGTAAAGAGACAGATGACTTGGACTCCTACCAAGTGGACGCTCAATGCAGTACGCTGCAAAAAGATGTAGGGCAGCACATGGATATCTACCGTGCATTAGCTACCCTGAAAGAAATGGAACGCACCTGCATCACCCTCTTCTACATGGAAGACCAGAGTATAGAGAAGATTGCAGGAATCACCCAATGCCCGGAGGGAACCATAAAAAGCCACCTCTCGCGGGCGAAAGAAAAAATGGCTGCCTACTTAAAACAAAATGGTTATGATGGAAAATGATGATAAACTTCTGGAACAATTCTTCGCCAATAACCGGCAAGAAATAGATGACAACGGGTTTACCCGCCGTGTGGCACACCGTCTGCCGGAACACAGCCACCGCCTGTCACAGATATGGACTGTATTCTGTTTCACTCTCGCACTGGTACTGTTTGTCGCCTTGAACGGACTACAGTTAGTATTGGATACGCTGCGCGAAACCTTGAACGGCGCCATCCAGAGCGGCGCATCAGAACTTGACCCTAAATCATTGCTGATAGCCGCAATAGTATTGCTTTACTTAGGTTACCGCAAGATTTCCTCCCTGGCATAAACAGATTTGCTCTTGCAATAAATTAGCCGGCCCTTACCTTATTAAAATAAAGTAAGGGCTAATTTTTTTTAAACAAGCGAACATATCTCAATGATATATTGTATATTTGCCAGCTCATAAAACTAAATAAACAGGGAAAGTTTTGAGACAAGTTCTATTTATCATATTATTCGTTTTTTCTATTGGAAGTGTTCGCGGACAGGCATCAAGTGATACTATCGTAATGAACTACCTGCAACAGACAGGAGTTCCGGTCACTTGCAACAATGAAGTCAAATTATTGATGACCGGGCACGACAAGTTTATCGACTTATTCCAAACCATTCGCCAAGCCAAACACCATATCCATCTGGAATACTTCAATTTTCGCAATGACTCCATCGCAAATTCCTTATTCGATCTTCTGGCGGAAAAAGTGAAAGAAGGAGTGGAAGTACGCGCCATGTTCGACGCCTTCGGCAATTGGTCCAACAACAAGCCGCTGAAAAAACGCCACCTAAAATCAATCAGTGACCGGGGTATTGAAATTGTCAAGTTCGACCCGATCAATTTCCCGTGGGTGAACCACGCCATACATCGCGACCACCGGAAAATCGTAGTCATCGACGGCAAGATTGGCTATACCGGAGGGATGAATATAGCCGATTATTATATCAATGGCTTGCCTAAAATCGGTAAATGGCACGATATGCACATACATCTTGAGGGGGATGCCGTACGCTATCTGCAAGGTATCTTTCTGACTATGTGGAACCGTGAAACAGGTCAGCATATCGGGGGACCGGCATATTTCCCGGATGTTCCGCAATTTCCGGACAGTGTAGCGGAAGAGATAGCCATCGTGGACCGCACCCCAAGGGAAACTCCCCGTTCCATCAGCCATGCCTATACCGCTTCCATACGGGCCGCACAAAAAAACATACGAATCGTGAATCCCTACTTCGTGCCGACAAAATCAATCCGCAAAGCCATAAAAAGTGCACTGAAAAAAGGAACGGAGGTAGAAATAATGATACCTTCCGTATCGGATATCTATTTTACTCCCGAAGCGTCATTCTACATCGTACATAAACTAATGAAGAAGGGCGCCAAGATTTATCTCTTCAATGGCGGTTTCCACCATTCTAAAATCATGATGGTGGACAGCACCTTTTGTACAGTAGGTACTGCCAATCTCAACAGCCGCAGCTTGCGGTATGATTATGAGACGAATGCGTTTATATTTGATCCGACCACCACACACCAATTGAACGAAATGTTTGAACGTGACAAACAGAACAGTACTCTACTGACCCCTGAAGTATGGAAAGAGCGCTCTGCATGGAAAAAGTTCGTAGGCTGGGTAGGTAATCTTCTGACCCCTTTCCTTTAATCTTTAATTCTTGGTCTTTAATTTTCAATTATTGATTTAATCCCCTACCTTTGCAACCATATAAAAAGCACCATTATCATGAAACAATATTTAGACTTACTCAACCGGGTGCTGACTGAAGGCACGGAAAAAAGTGACCGCACCGGAACAGGTACAATCAGTGTATTCGGACATCAGATGCGCTTCAATATGGAGGAAGGATTCCCGTGCCTGACTACCAAAAAGCTCCATTTAAAATCCATTATATACGAACTTCTGTGGTTCCTCAAAGGAGACACCAATGTGAAATACCTCCAAGACAACGGGGTACGTATCTGGAATGAATGGGCAGACGAAAACGGGGATTTAGGACATATCTATGGATACCAGTGGCGCTCATGGCCTGATTATAAAGGCGGATTCATAGACCAAATCAGTGAAGCCGTTGAAACCATCAAACACAATCCCGATTCCCGCCGCATCATTGTCAGCGCCTGGAACGTAGGCGATCTGGATAATATGAACCTGCCTCCTTGCCATGCCTTTTTCCAATTCTATGTGGCCAATGGGAAACTGAGCCTGCAACTATATCAGCGCAGCGCGGACATCTTTTTGGGAGTGCCTTTCAATATCGCCTCCTACGCCCTGCTCCTGCAGATGATGGCACAGGTTACCGGACTGAAGGCCGGGGACTTTATCCATACTTTAGGAGATGCCCATATCTACTTGAACCATCTGGAACAAGTGAAACTACAACTCACGCGTGAGCCTCGTGCATTACCGCAAATGCAAATCAATCCGGACGTCAAGGATATTTTTGATTTCAAGTTCGAGGATTTCGAGCTGGTCAACTATAACCCGCATCCGCACATAGCAGGAAAAGTAGCAGTATAAATGGCAGAGGGGCAACCGCTCTCTATGCAAACAACAATTCCAAGAAGATATGATCAGTATTATCGCCGCAATAGACAAAAACAGAGGTATCGGTTATCAGAACAAATTATTATTCTGGCTACCTGATGACTTGAAACGTTTCAAGGCCTTGACTACAGGCAATACCATCATCATGGGACGAAAAACGTTTGAGTCTTTGCCCAAAGGCGCCCTTCCCAACAGGCGCAACATCGTCCTGTCTTCACAAGAAGATTTCTCCTGTCCGGGTGCAGAGGTATTCTGTTCTTTGGAAGAGGCACTGGCCAATTGCCGCCCGGATGAGCATATCTATATTATAGGGGGAGCCAGCGTATATCGTCAAGCGCTCCCATTGGCCGATGCCCTTTGTCTGACAGAAGTAGAGGCCGAAGCTGCCCAGGCGGACGTATATTTCCCTGAAATAGACTTGACCGTATGGCAAGAAAAAAGCAGGGAATCCCACCCTATAGACGAGAAGCATCCCTGCCCTTATGCTTTTGTTGACTATATCCGCCGATAAATCAATCTTCCTCTTCTTCCACCGTTATCGGCATTTGCCGCTTGATGGCTTCATGGAAGGAAATCAGTGTTTCCGTACGAGCCAGCCCCAGCGGCTGTAACTTATCATGAATAATACTCAGCAAATGATGATTGTTGCGGGCATATAGCTTTATGAACATATCATATTTTCCTGTCGTAAAATGACATTCCACGATTTCCGGAATAGCTTCCAAGGCCCTCGTCACAGCATCAAAAGAGGCAGGATCCTTTAAATAGATACCGATATAGGCACAGGTCTCATACCCTATCTTTTCCGGATCGATAACATATTCAGAACCTTTCAAGATGCCTAAATTTGTCAATTTTTGAATGCGTTGGTGAATGGCTGCTCCCGATACATTGCAGGCTCTGGCCACTTCAAGGAAAGGAATGCGTGCATTGTCGGCGATAAGCTTCAATATTTGCTCGTCTAAAGTATCCAATTGATGATGTCCCATTTCAATTTTTAATGATTAATAAATACTATATCTTCCGTATCTTCATACAGTAATGTGCAAAGTTAGCTATTTTTTTACCAATAAAAATACGGTCTATAACTTTTATTGCTAAAAAAAGAATAAAACCTCATCAGGAATCTTACAGCCGCATATATAAAATTCGACAACACAACCCAAGAAAATTGGAGATGAGGCCCAAACACCGTATCTTTGTAAAAAGATTAAATAATAAAGAATTATGAAGAAACACTTGTTATCCCTTATGTGCCTGTTCGTTACATTATCCTTACAAGCACAAGCATTCAGTGACTATTTTGCAGACAAAACTTTGCGCATCGACTATATCTTCACGGGAAATGCCGCAAAACAGGAGATCTGCCTGGACGGACTTTCTTCACTGCCGTCATGGGCAGGAAGGAAACAGCACTTGTCCGAACTGCCTTTGCAGGGAAACGGGCAAATCGTCATGCGTGACAAAGCCAGCGGAACCATCATCTATAAAACTTCCTTTTCCTCACTTTTCCAGGAATGGCTCGAGACAGACGAAGCCAAGGCCGTAACCAAAGGATTCGAGAATAGCTTTCTGGTTCCTTACCCGCTCCGTCCGGCAGAAATAGAAATAACATTGCTCGACCCGCGCAGGAATATCCGTACAAGTATGAAGCATATAGTAAACCCGAATGATATCTTGATACATCAGAAAGGAACCGACCACATTACCCCCCATAAATATCTGCTACAAAGCGGAACTACCGAAAAGTGCATTGATGTAGCCATCCTTGCCGAAGGCTATACCCTGGAAGAAATGGATACATTCTATAAGGATGCCGCTATCGCCTGTGAAAGCCTTTTCTCCCATGAGCCATTCCAATCAATGAAGAAGCGCTTCAACATCGTAGCCGTAGCAAGTCCGTCTGAAGACAGCGGAGTTAGTGTACCACGCTTAGGTGAGTGGAAACGCACTGCATTCAATTCACATTTCAGTACTTTCTACTCAGACCGCTATCTGACCACCTCACATGTAAAGTCCATACATGATGCTTTGGCAGGAATTCCCTATGAACATGTCATCATCCTGGCCAATACGGAAGAGTATGGCGGAGGAGGCATATACAATTCATATACCCTTACCACGGCACATCACCCTAAATTCCGCCCGGTAGTAGTACATGAATTCGGCCACAGCTTCGGAGGTCTTGCCGATGAGTATTTTTACGATGATGATGTGATGACCGATACTTATCCTCTGGATATAGAGCCCTGGGAGCAGAACATCAGCACACGGGTCAACTTCGCATCCAAATGGGAAGATATGCTGGTAAAAGGAACTCCTATCCCCACCCCAACCTCAGAAAAGGTGAAATATCCCATAGGTGTGTACGAAGGAGGAGGATATTCTGCCAAAGGCATCTACCGCCCTGCGGATAATTGCCGTATGCGGACCAATGAATACCCTGCTTTTTGCCCGGTTTGCCAACGCGCCGTCCGTCGGATAATAGATTTTTATACTGGACAATAAAACAAAACGATATAACTTATGATCAGACTGCAACGCATTACAACCGCCGATACGGCTTTGTACGATTACATGGAACAACTGATGACCTGTTCTTTCCCGTCAGAGGAATACAGGGCGCTGGAAGAATTACGTACCTATACAGATACAAAGACAAGTTTTCATAACAATATCATCTTCCAGGATGATACTCCGGTAGGATTCATTACTTATTGGGACTTTGGGCATTTCTTTTATGTGGAACATTTCGCCATAGATCCTGCACAACGCAATGGCGGTCATGGCAAGAATGTACTGAACCATCTGTGCCAACTTCTGAAATACCCCATTATATTGGAAGTAGAAGAACCCATTGAAGAGATGGCGCAGCGCCGTATCAATTTCTATCAACGCCATGGCTTCTCACTGTGGGAGAAACCATATCAACAACCTCCATACAAGCCCGGAGATCATTTCCTCCCTATGCTGCTTATGGCCTACGGAGATTTACAATGCGAAAGAGACTTTGAAAATGTAAAAGAACATATATACAAAGAAGTGTATAACGTAAAATAAAAATAAAGGCTGCTTAATCAAATAAGCAGCCTTTATCATATAGTTACTAACTTCTTACTGGCGCGGTTGCGCAGAGTAGTTAATTTTCAATGCATAAGCTTGACGAAGAGCTTCTTTGATATCTGTTACGATACCCATTTTCGTATCTTGGTCAACCTTCAAAGATACAGTCATCAACGGCTGATCCTCTTCTTTCATACTATTACGTTCACCAATAATGTAATCTTGAATCTCAGGAACTTCAGCATAGCTGTCATTCAACTGGATACGACTTTCATTACCTAATTTCTTACGAAACTCAGCGGTAGGCTTTCCTACGTAGATAAACGTAACCAAAGATTTCTTTTCAAGTTTTTCCAATTCTGTAGCTTGCGGAACCTTAAACTCAACCTTCAAAGTTACCTCACGCATAGTTGTTACAATCATGAAGAAGAACAACAAGGTGAAGATAAGGTCAGGCAGAGAAGAAGTGTTCAACGCCGGCATTCCACGTTTACCAGTCTTATTAAATTTTCCCATTACTTCTTTTCTCCGTACTTTTTAGGTTCTGCCTCAGATATCTTCTGAGGATAAATTTCACGAATTGCTTTCTGTTGGTCCTCATTCAAATCAGCATAGTTTTTCTGCCATTTTTCTTGAGCCAATTCGTCGCGTAACTCATTGTATGCAGCTACCAACTCATTCTGTACAGCAAGGTATGCTTTATACGAAGAACCACGGTCGCAACGCAAAGAAATTACATGGTTTTTTGTCACCATCATGTTTCCGAAAAACTCTACATTCGTAGAAGACTTTTCCGGTTTGTTCTCATCGTTATAGGGGTTAGCTATAAATTCCTTTGCTTTTGCACGCAACTGATCTACCGTAATATAATCATTCCCACACATTAACTGGTCCTGCATATTCAGGAAGACAGGCAATATGTTACGGTCTTTCACCTTGATGTTATCCATTTTCTGATCCTTTTCCGGTGGTGGAGGCAACTGTCTTGCCAAACCACGGTCAGTATCCATAGATGTCGTAATCAAGAAGAAGATCAGCAACAAGAATGCGATGTCCGCTGTAGAACTTGAGTTAATATCAGGAACTTTTCTTTTTCCTTTTGCCATTGTAATTACTCTTTAAATTGAGTTGCCCCAATAGTTATGATAATTTCTTCTTAATGCTACTAAAAATGATTGCCAAAACAGTTCCGGCAAACAAAATGTAGATTGAGTAAAGGAACATATCAGTAATCTTCAACCAGAAAGGAACATTGTCAGTACCGTCGTATCCAGGAATATTGAGCGGTTCTTCACTACCCATAGCCCATGCAATAACAACAACTGCTACCAATATAATCAAGCCAATCAAAGATTTCAATGCAGCTCCAGGATTATCTTTCAATGCAGAACCGAATTGGAACACTACACCAACAATCGTAGCAATAACGGCCACAGCCAACAGACCATACATCAAATAAATCAATGCATCTGTCTGAGCCGGTTGCCACATTTCTGAGTCAACGCTCATCAGTACTGCATCGCCCTGAGCATCTCCACCGAAGTAGAACAAGCCCAACACTACCAAAATGGCAGCGAACATTGCGTACAGTACGTAGTATGATACTTTATATGATAACTTAGCCATCTTAATTATTTTTTGTATTTCAAGTCATATTTGATAACCATATCCAACAGAGAGATAGAAGAATCTTCCATTTCGCTGGTCAAAGCTTCAATCTTAGACAAGATATAGTTGTAGAATACCTGCAGAATCAAAGCAACGATCAAACCGAAGATAGTAGTAATCAAGGCAACTTTCATACCACCTGCTACAACCGTCGGAGAGATATCACCTACCTGCTGGATTTTATCAAATGCTTGAACCATACCGATTACAGTACCCAAGAATCCTAAAGACGGAGCCATTGCGATGAACAGTGTAATCCAAGAACAACCTTTTTCCAAGTAACCGGCCTGTACACCACCGTAAGATACTACAGACTTTTCTACAACATCAATGCCTTGATCGATTCTCATCAAGCCTTGATAGTAGATAGAAGCGATAGGACCTCTTGTGTTACGTGCGATGTCTTTAGCAGCCTCAACGTCACCTTTTTCCAAAGCGCCTTCGATAGCAGCCATAAACTTCTTAGTGTTGATTTCAGCCAAACTCAAATAAATGATACGCTCAATACAGAATGCAAGACCGATAACCAATGCGATAGCTACCAAACTCATGAAGGATGCAGTACCTTCAATAAACTTTGTCTTGATTTCTTTGTGGATACCACCTTCTTCAACTCCTACGGCAGCAGGAGCAGCAGCATCGTCAGCTACAGCTGCAGGAGCAGCCTGTTCCGTTTGTTCAGCTGCAGGAGCATCTTGAGCCTGAGCAAGTTGAGTTGAGCCAAATG
>ERZ840096.154-NODE-154-length-115063-cov-15.461959_pt1 | contig 115063 bp, 103 predicted proteins | sample MGYA00519878_ERZ840096 | MGnify/ENA primary metagenome ERZ840096 (study PRJEB31850, sample SAMEA3708865) | human gut metagenome | biome: human gut; feature: human-associated habitat; material: faeces | place: China | collected 2014 ... | reverse complement strand
CCGATAACCTGAATGCCAAAGCCACGCTCTGGCTGTGGCAGCTTCGGGATCTGGCCGTCATCGGCATTGGACTGCTCATTGCAGTTCTTGCGCTGACGCAGCTTGGGCTGTTTTTGCCAATGGTGCTGGTGGCGGCGTATGCGTTTTTGTCCATCCACTTGGACGGACTGAGCGTGCTGGACTTCCTCTCGTTCGTGGTCAGCTTTTACATCACGGAACAGCAAATTTTCGAATGGGAGGAACCAGTATGAGGAAAAAGAAAGACAAACGCAGGCAGTCCACCCAGGATCTTTTAGGCATCAAGAAAATCACGGACTACTGCATTTCCACAGATGCCGGTGACCTTGTTTTTTACATCATCAAGCCCACAAACATCAGCGTCCTCCCGGCTGGCGCAGTCAGCGCGAAGATCCGTGCGCTCCAAAACACACTCAGTGCGCAGGCTGGCGTGGAGCTGCTGGCAATGAACTCCCGCGAGAGCTTCAATGCCACCTGTCTGTTCTATCACGACCGGATGCAGGAGGAAAAGAACCCTGCAATCCGAGAGCTGCTAGAACAGGACCGTGCGTTTCTGGATGAAAAGCAGGTGCAGATGACACTGGCACGTGAGTTCTATCTCGCCGTCCGACTGAAAAACGAGAAGCCGGACACGGCGTACACGCTGCTGTCCACCATCGAGACAAAATTCCGCGACAACGGCTTCACCACGCGCCGCGCCGGAAAGGAAGACCTCAAACGCTTACTTGCTATTTATTTCGAACAAAACACCACGACGGAGCGCTTCGAGGACTACGACGGTCAGCGCTTTCTGGAGGTGATCTAGTGGGGCTTTTTAAGCGCAAACGAAAACCGGACGAGGAAACCGAAAATCTCAAAGCGTTTCTGGACATGATCGCGCCCAGCATTGTGAAGTTTGAAACCGGCTATTACATCTGCGGCAACACGTTCCGCTGCATTTGGGCGCTGCGCGAGTATCCGACATCGACCGACGATCTTGCCATCCTGCGGCATTTGGGCGAAAAGCACGGCGTGACGCTGCACATCTATACACGCATGGTCTCGCCGCTCGAAGAACGCAAAATCGTCCATAACGCCGAGATCCGCAACCGGATGAACCGTGGCAGCGCCCAGGATATGCAGCGGGCGGTGGAAGCAGAGAGCAATTTGCAGGACGTGGCGAACCTCATTGGTTCTCTGCACCGAAACAAAGAACCGCTGCTGCATTGCGCGGTCTACATCGAAATGATCGCGGGAGATATGCAGGAGCTGCAAATTTTGCAGACAAATGTGGAGGTCGAGCTCATGCGCTCGAAGCTGAACGTGGACAGACTAAAGCTCCGCCAGCAGGCAGGCTTCTGCGCGGTCAGCCCGGTCGGTTTCAACGCTTTCGGCACGGAGTATGAGCGTGTCCTGCCAGCCAGCTCGGTCGCAAATCTGTTCCCATTCAACTATTCCGGCAAAACAGACCGTAAGGGCTTCTACATCGGGAAGGACAAGTACGGCAGCAATATTGTGGTCGATTTCGACCAGCGCGACGAAGATAAAACCTCTGCCAACGTGCTGATTCTCGGCAACTCCGGTCAGGGCAAGAGCTACCTCATGAAACTGCCTCTGCTCAACTTTTTGGAAGCTGGGAAATCGGTCATTACGCTGGATGTGGAGCACGAGCAGTGGGAGCTGTGTCAGGCGCTCGGTGGGTGCTTTGCGGACATCATCGAGGGAACGTATAAGATCAATCTGCTGGAACCCCGCTGCTGGGACACCGATGCAGACCCATATGATGTGGACGCGCCCAAAGCGTTCCGGCAGTCCACCCGGCTGGCGCAGCACACATCCTTCCTCAAGGATGTTTTTCGTACCTATAAGGACTTTACGACAGCGCAGATCGATACGATTGAAATTATGTTAACTAGACTTTATACCGAATGGGGCATCACGGAGGACACAGACTTCTCGCAGATGCGGCCGGAGGACTACCCCATTCTCTCAGAATTGTATGATTTTATCGAGATCGAGTACGAGAATTTTGATGAAACGAAGCCGCAGCTCTACACCAGAGAAACGCTCCAGCAGATCCTGCTGGGGCTGCACTCCATGTGCCGCGGCGCGGACTCGAAATTCTTCAACGGTCACACAAACCTGACCTCAACGCGCTTTCTGGTGTTCGGTGTAAAAGGTCTGCTGTCTGTGGCGCAGAACGTGCGAAGCACGATCCTCTTGAACCTGCTGTCGTATATGTCGGACAAGCTGCTCACCGAGGGCAACACGGTCGCGGCGCTGGACGAACTGTATATCTGGCTTTCAAATCCTGTTGCCATCGAGTACATTCGCAACTCGCTCAAGCGTGTGCGCAAAAAGGAATCTGCACTGGTGCTGGCAAGCCAGAACCTCGAAGATTTTGACCAGCCAGGCGTGCGCGAGATGACAAAACCGCTCTTCTCCATCCCGCCGCACCAGTTCCTGTTCAACGCCGGTTCGATCGACCGCCGCGCCTACATGGATATGCTCCAGCTGGAGGACAGCGAGTTCGACCTTATTAAATTTCCGCAGCGCGGCGTTTGCCTCTATAAGTGCGGCAACGAACGCTACCTGTTGGAAGTCCATGCGCCGCCGTATAAGGAAGCGCTGTTCGGAAAGGCAGGCGGCCGCTGATGGCAGTATCTCCGATGCTCATAAAGGTCGCCGCCGCACTGCTGACCAGCGAAAAGGGACGCAAGGGTGTCGGCTTTCTGCTGGTCGCTATTTTCGCACCGGTCATCCTGATCGCAGCCATCCTCTGCTCAAACACGGCAGGTGGGGCCGACCACAACAATCTGGCAGTCGAAGCGTCGTTCTATGGAGTCAACTTTACGGATTCTGTGCCTGCCGAGTTTCAAACGCACATCACGGATATGCAGACGGCTTTTTCTCTTCTGGATTCGGCGGTGGCGGAAGCCAACGCGACTATGACCGACGGCAATCGCCTTGACCCGATACAGGTCAAGGCGATTTTTTATGCCCTCTGCTTTGGAGAAAGCGCGCCGAGCCAGCGTGCGGCAGACCGGTTCGTGGACTGTTTTTTTATCACAGAGCAGCGAACACGAACCGTGACCGTTGAACTGGAAGACGGGAGCGTCATAGAGCAGGAGGAACCCTATACCGCCACCGTTCCGCTCTCGCTGGCGGCAGCGTATGAAAATCTTGCGGCAAAGCTCGGTCGGGCTGTCACCGACGAGGACAAGGAAAACGCCGCGCACATCTACACGATGATCGCGGGCAATGCCAATGGCAGCGACGGCACCGGCGCATCGGGCGGCACGATCCAGATCGACTATGGTTATGGCAGCGGCAGCACAGAGCTGGACACATCCGGCTTCACGAACCCGGTCGGCAAGAACGCCGACGATCTGGTGCAGTACGCCATCCATGCCTATCAGGAGCATTGGGGCTAGTCTCTTACCTACCACCTGAATGCGGCAGAGAAAGAAGTGCTGCATGAAAAGATGGAAGCCTACTGTATGCAGCGGGAGCACAAACCGCTGGATCAGCTCTGTCAGGAGATTCTGCAGGAGCAGGATGTGCCCACGCAGGAGATGCAGCTGTGACCGGCAGCGCGTTCCGCGCCGTCGCGCCCGTGTCAGCGGTTTGTGCGGCTTTCGCGGCACAGTCGAGCGTGTACCCGCCAAGTACCAGAAAACCGGACGTTGCGCCGACGTGCGGGAGCGTTGCGGAAACGGCAAACGAAGAAGGAAGACACCTGTGGGCGGCTTTCGGCGGAGAGAGAAGCCGCAAGCGGCGAGGCAGGAGAAAGCCAAGGTGTCGTGCGCGCACCTTGGCAGACACATCTGCCCGCAGTGCGGGCAGTTTGGGACTTTCGGACAGGGGTTGTTGAGCGAGCAAAAACAGCCCTGTTGGGGTCGGAAGCGCAGATAGTCCCGCTGTTTCAAGGAAAACAGCGGGGTTGCGCACAAAATTGGAGGAATATTGGCATGACAGGCAACAAGATCAAATTTCCGCTCTGGCTGACGCCGGAGTGCAAGCAGATTGTGGAAGATAACTACCGTCCGGATCAATGCCAGAGCCGGAGCGAGTTCATCGAAAAGGCGATCTGGTTTTACGCAGGGTTTCTGCACACGCTGGATGCAGGCGCATACCTTCCGCGCGCCTTGAAGCAGATGTTGGACGGTACGCTCGGGGTGTTTGCAGAGCGCATTGGTCGGCAACTTTTCAAGCTGGCGGTCGAGCAGAACGTCAACAATCACATTCTCGCTTCGGATACAGATATTGACGCGGCACGGTACATGAAAATGCACACGCTCAGCATGGATCAGGTCAGGGGTACAAACGGAAAAATCTCGTTTGTGGACGTATTGCAACAGGAAAAGGCGTGTAATGGATGGCAAAATTGATTCAGAAAAGCGGCTTTCTCAGCAAAAAACGGGCTGGTCGTTATATGAAATACATCGCCACGCGCGACGGTGTAGAGATCTTGAACGAGGATGCGGAGGGCATTTATATGCGCTATATTGCCACCCGCCCGCGCACGGAAAAGCATGAGGGGCATGGACTCTTTGGCGCAGAGCCGCACGTCGATCTAGAAAAAACGATACAGGAGTTAAAAGCGCATGAGGGCAACGTCTGGACGATCATTTATTCCCTACGCCGCGAGGATGCCGCGCGGCTTGGCTATGACAATGCGGAAAGCTGGCGCTTGGCGCTGCTGGCCCATCAGAATGACTTTGCCGAGGCCATGCAGATCCCGCCGGAACATCTTCACTGGTACGCAGCGTTTCACGACGAGGGCGAGCATCCGCATATCCATATGATGCTCTGGTCGGACGATCCACAGTATGGTTTCCTTCGAAAAGACAAATTGCTGCATATGCAGTCTGTTCTGACCAATACGATCTACGCGGATGAGCTGAAAGAAATCTATATCCAGAAAGATGTGGCATACAAAGAAGTGACTGAAGCGGCGCGGGCAGTCATGCGCGAACTCGTTGATCGCATGGAATCTGTCTCCGAACCGCCTGCATCCGTCCAGCAAAAGCTGTTGGAGCTTGCAATGGAGCTGCGCACAGTCAGCGGCAAAAAGCAGTACGCCTATCTCAAAAAGCCGCTCAAGGACAAGGTTGATGAAATCGTGGACGAACTCGAAAAATTGCCAGAGGTGGCAGCATATTATTCCGTCTGGAATGGTCTGCGCGACACGCTGGAGGGCTACTACAAGAACCGGCCCCGTCAGCACAATCCGCTCTCCCAGCAAAAAGAATTCCGAGCCATCAAGAACGCCATCATTCAGGAAGCAGAGCGCCTACGGCAGCAAATGGAACAGGAACCTTCGCAAGAGGAAGAACCTTCTTCGGCTGAAACTTCATTGGTCGCTTCTACAAATCCGGCGCTTGCAGATGAGAATACTTCATCTGCGGCTTCTCACCATGCACAGCTTCCATCCGAATATCTTCTGAATTCAACCATCCGCCTGTTTCACCAGATGGGACAAATCTTCCGCGAGAATGCCGCGCCGCCGAGCAACCCAATGGGCATTCGTGTTGACTCGAAGCGCCGCAAAAAGCTCATGCAAAAGCGGCTGGCAATGGGGCATAAGCAGGATGACCATGAACAAAATTACGGTCAGACATTACAATAACAGGAGGTGCATTTTGGCACAATATATAGAATTTACGCCAGAACAAAAGGAACGCGCCGCAACCGTCGACCTCGAAGAATTTCTTCTCCGGCAAGGCGAAAAGCTCATCAAGTCCGGACGTGAAAAACGGCTTGCCAGCGACCACAGCGTCACGGTGCGCGGCTGCGAGTGGTTTGACCATGCGTCAAATGAGGGCGGTCGCGCGGTCAGCTTTGTTCAAAAATACTACGGAAAAAGCTACATTGAAGCGATGGCCATGTTGCTCGGTGAGAGCATGGAGCCGGTTTATCCGCAGGCGAAAAAGCAGGAACAGGTCGATCAAAAGCCCTTCGCACCGCCTGTTCCGAACGCGAATATGCACCGCGTCTTTGCGTACCTTCTCAAAACGCGCGGGCTGGATGCCGACGTGATTTCCTACTTCGCCCGGAAGAAAATGCTCTACGAGGACGCGGCGCATCACAACGCGGTGTTCATCGGCACGGACGAAGGTGGCTGCCCGCGCCACGCTCATCTGCGCAGCACGAACAGTTTCGGCAAAGCATTTCGTCTGAACGTCGAGTCAAGCGATCCGCGCTACAGCTTTCATCATACCGGCACGGACGGGAGCCTTTATGTGTTTGAAGCGCCCATTGATATGCTTTCGTATATCTCCATGAACCCACGGCAGTGGCAAGAACACAGCTATGTAGCCTGCTGCGGCACGTCCCCAATTCCGGTTATGCAGATGCTGAATCCGGATACGCAGATCGTCTATCTGTGCCTCGACAATGACAAAGCAGGTCACGCCGCGAGTGAACGTATGGCAGAACAATTACGCGAACGCGGCGTTATGACAGAGCGGCTTGTGCCGGAGCTGAAGGACTGGAACGAGGATCTTCTTCACGCCCAAAAGGAGGAATTAGCTCCATGCCTGAGTCTATGACCCCGTTGGTTGCCGTTGGTGTGATAGGCGCGTTATTCATTCTTCTGCTTTCGCTTCTTACGAACAACTACTCGCTGAACAACATCAAATCCAAAACCGTTGGCGACGGTCAGTATGGCACAGCACGCTGGGCGACGGATCAGGAGATCCGAAAAGCCTACGTCACGGTTCCCTTTGACGTTGCAGCATGGCGCGCTGGGAAGAAGCGTCCGACCGTGCAGGGGCTGGTCCTCGGCAGTGTGCAGCGCGGCAAACGGCTGGAGGCGTTGGTGGACTGTGACGACGTACATTGTCTCATGATCGGCGCATCCGGCGTCGGCAAGACTGCGTTCTTCCTGTATCCCAACATCGAATATGCCTGCGCTTGCGGTATGAGCTTTTTAATTTTGGATACTAAAGGTGACCTCGCGCGCAACTGCGGAAGGATCGCGCAGAAGTACTATGGCTATCGCGTCTCAGTGGTCGACCTGCGCAACCCGATCCGCTCGGATGGAAACAATCTGATGACGCTGGTCAACCGTTACATGGACGTGGCCCGTGAGCATCCGGACAACCTGAAGGCGCGGGCAAATGCGGAAAAGTACGCAAAGGTGTTAGCTAAAACCATTATCAATCCGAGCGGCGATGAGCAGGATCGCGGGCAGAATTCGTACTTCTATGATTCCGCAGAGGGTGTACTGGCCACTGTGATCATGACACTGTCGGAATTCATTCCACCGGACAGTGCGGGACATGACAAGCGGCACATCATGTCCGTGTTCAAACTGATGAAGGAGTTGATGGCTCCCATGGGCAAGAAGAATGGATTTCAGGTTCTGATAGACAGCCTGCCGGATACGCATAAGGCAGGCTGGATGGCGACCGCAGCAACCAGTTCCTCCGAACAGGGCATGGCTTCCGTCATGTCCACGGTGCTTTCCCGTCTGAATTCATTCATCGATTCCGAGCAAGAGCAGGTGCTCTGCTATGACAGTCCAATCGATGCGGAGCTTTTTGCATCCGAGAAGTGTGCGATCTTCCTGATCATCCCGGAGGAAGATCCGACGAAACACTTCATGGCGGGCCTCATGATCCAGAACCTGTCGCGAGAGCTGTTCTCCATTGCGGACGCGAACGAAGGAAAGCTGAAAAAGCGCGTGGTATTTTACTGCGATGAATTTGGTACGATGCCGCCCTTTGATGTTTTGCCGCTGTTTTCTGCAGGCCGAAGCCGTAAGCTGACGCTCGTGCCGATCATCCAGAGTCTCGCGCAGCTCGAAAAGAATTACGGAAAAGAGGGCGCGGAGATCATAGCCGATAACTGTCAGGATACCATCTTTGGCGGCTTTGCGCCGAACAGTCAGACAGCGGAGACGCTGTCCAAAGCCCTCGGCAACCGGACTGTCCTTACCGGCTCCATCAGTAAGGGAAAGGACAGCAACAGCCAGAGTCTGCAAATGGCGGAGCGCGCTTTGCTCTCGCCGGATGAGCTGAAAAGTCTCCCGAAGGGAGAGTTCGTTGTCATGAAAACCGGCACACACCCGATGCGCACGAAGCTGCAATTATATTTCAAATGGGGAATCAAGTTTGAAGAACCATATCAGACACCGGAACGCGCCCAGCGCGAGGTCTATTATGCAGGAAAGGAGGAACTGCTGATGAATATTAAAAGAAAATCTCTGACACAGACGCGCCCGCCAATAGCGCCGAAAGCGGATGACTATATGAGCAGCTATGCCGAGAAATGAGTTTCTTCGGCTCCATCTACGCCGATCCCGACCTGCCGCACCGGGCGCGGACAGTCTATATGTACCTCCGTGACCGTGCAGGAGGCGGGAGCTGCTGGCCGGGTGTGAAAACCATAGCCCGTGACCTGCATCTTTCGCCGCGCACAGTGCAAAGGGCGTTGAACGATCTGGAACGTGCCGGTTACATCCAGCGCCAGCGCCGTCACCGTGAAAACGGAAGCTGCACGTCAAACTTATACATTATAAATTTGGACAGCGGCAAATAGGAACGCGGACGCTCCCCACCAAGGGGAACGTCCGCGCTTTTGCTGTCACCAGCGCCATGACACTACGGCGCGGCTTGAAGGGCAAACTCTAGCTGAGAACCAATACAGAAAGACAGAAGAAATCTGAAATTTAGGAATGGAGAATCTCTCTAACGGCATTTTTCCTTCGATGATATGTCAGGGTCAAATAAATCCGAATAAGTGTAAAAAACGTTCTGTTTCAGCCATGACATCTTCAAATGCAGAATATAGAGGAAAATAGTGATTAACCCTTGGGGATAAGACTCGCTTTGTACTCAGAAGGAGACATGCTTGTATAAGAGGCAAAGGCACGCAGAAAGTTCCGCCGATCAGAGAAGCCAGACAGTTCTGCTATCTCGGAAATGCTCATATCGTTGTTGTTTTCAATCAGCTGCTTGGAAAGCTCAAGCCGCTTTTCCATCACATATTTATTGATGGAAACGCCGGTTCGTTTCCTGAACAATCTGGAAAGATAAGCATAGCTGTAATGGAAAACCAGAGAAAGATCTTCCAACTGGTTTAACTGTAAATAATGGCTGTCAATGTACGAAAGCAGCGCCTCATCCAGATTCGGCGCAATGGTTTCCGGATATAGGCTTTGCAAGGTGAGATTAATCAAAAGCTCTGGCAGTTTTTCCTTTTCAAAGCAGGTGCATAGCTGCTGCATGACCTTTCGGGTCCAAGTATCATCAGCCGAAAGACCTGCAAATTCGCACGTTCGCATGATAAACAGAATAACCTTCTGAAAGTCCTGCTGCGTTACCTGATGGCTGACCATATAGTTGAAAATCAGCGAGAGCTCCTGCCGGATGCCAGATACATTTTTATCGGAAATGTGCCTGCAAAGCTGATTATTGACACGGGTCTTCACAATGGAAAATGCGCCGAGAGGCTTTGAGAATTCTTCCTTTTCAGCGATAAAAATAAAGCTCTGTGCCGGGACCACGCGCTGCTGGATCAGATTCTGAAGCCGCCGGGTGCACATCCAGATATCTTTCTGCTGTTGCGGGGCATGAAAGAAAGCGATACTGACGGGCGCGCCTGGAAAGAGGCCTCGCAGTCGGCGCTGGATTTCTTCTGCGGCCTCTGAAATGCGAGAACTGTAAAGGTTGCTGCCACGGAGACAGATCGTGAAAATGTTGGGTGCTTCTTCCGAAACAAACCAGTCATAATCATACGGGACAAGGTCGGACAGGATCGTTTCCCAGCGCATCGAGCGGCAGGGCGCATAGCGATCCAGCAAAAATGAATCCGACACATCATACAGAAGATTTCCGATGCAGGCAGAAAACAGGCAATGCGCACGTGATAGGTTAGGATTAGCTGCGTAGTTTGGTGAAAACACAGTCGTGTGTACATCGTGATATTGATCGTGGATGATCCTGCGTTTCAGATCCTGCAAAACAGTCTGCAGGCCTGCGCTTTCGATCGGCTTGACCAGATAGGAAAAAACACCGTAACGGATAGCCTCCTGAGAATAGGAAAAGTCTGAATACCCGCTGATGATAACAATGCGGGTATTGGGATATTGCAGACTGGTATTCTTCGCAAGATCAAGACCATCCATAACAGGCATCTTGATATCTGTAAGCAAGACATCCGGGCGGTGGAGATGGACCGCCTGTAGAGCATCGAGCCCGTTGGTGCATTGTTCGACAATCAGAAAATCAGAGTCAATTTCCTGTATTTTTGCTGCGATCGTGTGCATGATTGCAGGCTCGTCTTCAGCAATGATCACTTTGATTTTCGCTTTCAGCTGCATCTGTGAACCCTCCAATCGTAATACCATCCTGCTCGGAGATCGAGAAAACAAATTGATAATGATAGAATAGCGCGAGCCGTGTGTAAATGTTGACAAGGCCCAAACCCTCTGTGCTGGTGGACAATGCCTCCTGATGGCTGAACGCGGATCTGCAGCGCGCGAGAATATCGCTGATCTGTTTGCCGGTGAAGCCGGGACCGTTATCGCGGATATTTACAGTCCAATGCTTTTGATCCAGCTCACCGGTGACCTGAATCTTTACATGGTTTTGGATACTGTGCTTGAAAGAATTTTCGCAAAGTGGCTGGAGAACCAGCTTTGGGATGCGCAGATCCATCATTTCCAGCGGAATATCGATGCAAACAGAGGATTGCGGATAGCGTTCGGACATAACCGTGACATAATGCTCAAGAAAGTCGACCTCTTCATAAAGGAATACGCCGTCAGCGCCTTTGCTGCTGACATAGCGCAGCATCTGTGACAGACTGTAGCACATTCTTGTGGCGGCCGTCGTATTTCCCTGTTCACAGAGGCTGCTGATTACGGCCAACGTATTATAGAGAAAATGCGGCTGCATCTGGCTTTGCAGTGCCATCAACCGACTTTGCAGTTCAGAGGTTTTGGCAGCAACGATCTCATCCATGGATGCAGAGAGCTTTTTTCCGAGATCTGCGGTAGTCTGCGCAATCAGATTGATCTCAAGAAGGCTGGTATCGACGAGGCCGATATCCTGTGGGTGTGCGAGATCCAGATGATTCAACTCATTGCTGAGCTGAATGATCGGTCTGGTGATTTTTTTTGAGATAGAATGCGTTAAAACGAGCATTGTGCCGATCAGCGGCAGAAAAACTGCAATCATTCCAGCCAGACAGATGATCAACTGGGAATAATACTGGATTTCCGGGATCTGATAGTAAATCCATGCCTTTCCGCCGAGGATCGAATCTGCCTTTACCATCTGTGGGCCGTTTCTGATCCACTGACCCGATAAATTCGCCAGCATTTCCGATGGGATGGACGAGAAAGCTGCGTTACCATAGAGACAATCGCCCTCCGTACCGAAAACTGTGATTTGCAAATCTGCAGTTTCAAAATTACCGGCAAGCTTTTTCATGTAAGAGGAAAAGGATGATTGATCGATATGGATCTCCAGCATAGCCTGCGGGCGGGTAAACGCATTATTCTTGCTGATGCTCCGCGCAAGCGTAATAATTGACGTAGAGCTGTAATTGCTTTTTGATCCGTTTGCAATACATCCGAGATATGGATTGGAATCAGAACATAGAAGAATTGGTGCGCCGAAACCACGGTAATTTTCATAGACCAACGGGTCGCTCTGCATCGGTTCAACCAAAATTCGATCGGCCAACCAGATATATATGCCGCTGTTCGTAACGACACCGATCCGATATTCTTTCTCGAACATCTGATAAGCGGCGGCATAGGCTTTTTGCAGAGCAACGGTCTGACGGCTGCCGTCATTCAGTGACTGCGGCAACTCGTCGATAACGGCTTCCTTGAATTCGTCGGAATTCATAAGCAGCAGAGAGAACGCATTCATATTGTTAAAGTAATCATTTATTGCCTGCGTGGTCGTCTGCGTAATGTGCTGCTGTGTTTCAATAATGCTGGAATGGACGGAGGATATCATAAAAGAGCCGAAAACCACGACAGAAACAAGAAACAGCGCAAGAAATAAAAGGGAATAGGAACGAAACAGCTGCGTCATAAGTCGTGTCTGTTTGATTGGAAACACCTCCGTTTTTACTTAGTCAACGAGTTCAAAAAGCAGGGCGCATGTCTCGTGATCCGGCATTTCGGCGAGACAGGCGCGTCCATCTGCGACAGACAGAGCATCAATAAAACCAAACTGCGCAGACAGGCGGAGCTGCTTTGCCGGGAATGGGAAGGAGAGCGAGTGACTGCCGGCATTGGAGAAGCTGTGGCACACCAAAAGCGCGCTGCTGTTTCTGCCTGTAAACAGAACAGCCTGGAGCCCCTCGGCATACCGTACACTGTCGGTTTTCAGTTCTCGGTAGACCGCAATTGTGCAGTCCTTCAATACTGTTCTGGCATGTGTATAAAACTGCATGGCCTCCTGCACAAGCGCCCATTGCTCTGTGCCGAGAGCCAGAATATCTCCGGACAGGCCCATTCGCCCCATAAAGCCTGAACTGATGCAATAGCGCATCCTCCGAAGGTCATGGGAATGATCCAGTGTACAGAAGACGAAGTTTTGCCGGGGCAGGATCAACAAATCCGTATTTGCAGTAATGATTGGCACGTCCAGACATTCGTGTGCGTCCGTGGAGGAGCTGAGCGCAGTGATATCCATCATGGATGGCTCAAGTCTGTGACCGCCGGACGAGCAGTTTTCGATAACAAGCGACGGGCATTCTCTGCGCAGCAGCAGAAAAAAGTCTATGACAGCCTGCATCTGTTGGCGCAAACCTTCTCCGAGACTTTCCGCGCCATCGCAGCCGATCCCGATGGAACCATTGTAGTCGACCTTCAGATACCCGATCTCGTTTTCCTGTATCAGACGGAGGACTTTTTCTTTCAGATATGTAAGTACTTCCGGCTTTCTGAAATCCCAGAAGCTGCGGCCGTCACCTGTGACAATAACGGAATCTGCGCGCGTCAGATGCCAGCTATCGTAATCCTTTTCATAGACACGGGCGCCGCTCGTGGTAACTTCAAATTCAAACCATATGCCAAGTTGCATTCCCAGCTTGCGCAGTGCGCGCGATACCGGAAGCAGTCCATGCGGGAATTTATCCGGATCCAGCGCCCAGTCGCCGTTTCCGCCCTGACCCAAATGTGGGTTGGTGCTTTTAGACCAGCCTGCGTCGATCACGATATACTTGACCGGCGTACCGGCAAATTTCCTGCCAAGTGCGAGGATCTCATCCTCATTGGGATTTCCCCAGGACGTACACCACTCATTGCAGATAACGGGCAGTTCCTGCTCGGATGCCGGCTGAAGCTGCACATACTTTTGGTGAAGCCCTGTGAGCTGGTTGCAAACGCCTTGGAGACTGCGGCCGACACTGAGAAACGCTTTTGGCGCGGCAAAGGACTCGCCGGGCTGGACGGTCTTGTGCCATGCACCAAACTCCCGATCCGCGAGACCGCCGGCAAAAACAAGGCAGTCATCCAGACGGCAGAATTCCATCTGCCAGCTGGAATTGCACGCCAGCTGTGCGCCCCAGAACACTCCGGCAGAGCTGTCTTCGACGACCGCAAAGGGGAAATATCGGTCAACAGGGAAAGAGCCCAATACGCCAAAGCGCTCACTTTCCGGGCGGCAATTGTACCATGTCCGTTCCAAGGAGAGCTGCTCCAGCGAGTCGACCCGATGACGCCCCTCATGTGACCAGCCGCCATAAAATCGGTGCAGCTTGATACGCAGCGGTGCATCATCAAGCGCAAACGGGCTCAAATTGTCCAATGCGAAACTGGTCAGCAGCTCCAGCTGTACAGGCTGCGCAGAACGGTTTGTAAAGACAGTCTGCACTTCAATGCCATCCTCCGCGGAATGGTGTGCTGCGGTGTGCACGATCTCATAGCCATCGTCAGATCGGAGCACAGTGCGGATCTCTATACTGCCGTCGTGTGAAACAACGTCCTGCTGATGGCATTTCATTTCCTTTGTAGAAATTCCGCCAAGCAGTGTTCCACCGGCTCCGTTGGATTGCGCCCGGTTTCGCAAGGAAAGATGGCACAGACTTCCGACCTCCCATGCAGGACACGGAAGTGCATTGCGTTTCAGCTCCGGAATGTCCAAATTCACACGCCTGTCCAGATAGCGGTGCGGCATATTTGGGGGGAGCAGAACCATAGAGATCTGACCGCTGTCCGCATCAGACAGATAAAGCAGGTCGAACGATTCGAACGAAAACATGCGTTGGGATATGTTCATAATGACCTCCACGGAACCAGAGATTTGACGCTATCACTATATAATAAAGCACATGCTTTTTCAAGGAGACACGCGGGAGTGGTCAAAAAATACCCTGCATTTTGGTCGGGTTATACCCTACCTGCGCAGAGAAAAAACATGTAGTATTTATCATAGAAACCGCCGGATATGGCGGAATAAAGAAAGCGAGGACATGTGATGAAAATGAAAAAACTGATCGCACTGCTTCTTGCTGCGGTAATGCTTTTTGCCATGGCAGCTTGCAGCGCAAAGACCGAAGCACCTGCCGGGGACACTGTAAGCGAGCCCCAGACGACTGAAGCGGATACACCGGCAGAAGCACAGGAAACACCTGCACCTGCGGAAGCAGCAGATGTCTCCGGCTCCATCACCCTGATGGCTAGCCAGAACTGGATCAAGGATATTGATCAGGAGCTCTTTGATAAATTTGAGGCCGAAACCGGTGTGGAGGTCAAGGTCCTTCTGACCCCGGACAACGGATATGAGACACTGCTTGGCACAACGCTTGCGGGCGGCAGCGATACTGTCGATATGTTTATGTATCATGCAGGCAGCAAAATACTCTCTGCGGGTATTCCTGAAATTGCGCTGGATCTGTCTGGCGAACCTTGGGCGGAAAACCTGGAGGACTGGGCTATCAACGCGAACACGGTCGATGGCAAGCTGCTCGGCTTCAGCACTTGGGGCGTCGACTATGAGGGTATCTTATACAATCAGACTCTGTTTGAAGAAAACGGATGGGAAGTCCCAACAACATGGGACGAATTCCTTGAACTGTGCGACACGATCCTGGATGCCGGCTATACGCCGTTCTACGAGGGCCTGAACGGTACTTGGCATACAGAGATGTGGTTCTACACGCTGACTCCGGCTATTGAGAAAGAGCATCCCGGCTTCGTGAATGAGCTGAACGCAGATACGCTGAAGTTTGCAGATCTGGAAACTGTCAGCAGAGGTCTGGCACAGATCAGAGAGTTCCTGAACCACGATCCGGCTTACTTCACCAACGATGGCCAGAGCGAAGACTGGTTTGGCAGTTACATTGCGCTGCAGAACAGAGAATGCGCCATGATGCTGACCTACTCCGCGTACGCGGCAGAGCTCGCAGCGAACGGCAGCACTGATGTCTGGGGCATGTTCCCGGTCCCGATGCTGGATAACACGGTTGCTGTTTCCAATGGCGGCGGCGTTTCCAAGTACATCAACAAGAACAGCCAGAACATCGAAGCATGCAAGGCACTGCTGAACTTCCTCGCGCAGAGCGAAAATCTGGAAACTTATTATGCGGCCCGGAGCGATCTGGTCAGCGCTTCGTTTAAAGGCGTTGCGAGTGTTTCCGCGACGACTGCAACGACCGACGTTACCGCACGCAGCACAGAGACCTGCCCTGTCAGAATGAATAACGATATTCTCTATTGGGATCCGAACATTTATTCCTACATGCAGGGCTTTGCTGCCGGTACAACGAGCGTCGAAGACTTTGTAAGCAGCATGGATGCTTACCGTGCAACAATGTTTGAGACTGCGGCCGAATAACAACGCTTTGAAAGGGGGCGGCAGTGTAGGCTGCTGCTCCTTTTCGTTCCTTTAATGAGGCACTACATGAATAAAAATAAGATCTACAACGTTTGGTTTTCTGTTCCGGCGTTGGCATTGTACCTTGTTTTGTTTATTTCTCCGGTTATCCTTAATTTTGGGTATTCATTGACGAATTGGAACGCAATCAAGCTGACCGGAGAGACAGCAAAATATATCGGTATGAGAAATTTTCAAAAGATTTTTCAGGATCCGGAACTGACAGCCATTATTGTCCGAACGATTTGGTTCGCATTTGTCACAACGATTTTCAAGAATATTTTTGGTCTGCTCCTGGCGTTGGTGCTCAACGAGGGATTTCGTTCCAAGGAAGCGCTGCGTGCAGTTTACTTTCTGCCGTCAATGCTCAGTCCGCTAATCATTGGCCTGATTTTCGGCTCACTGCTGATGACAAATGGCTTTGTCAATCAATTGTTGACAGCAGTTGGGCTGGAGCACCTGACCAGACCTTGGCTTACGACAGCATTCACTGCGCTTGGTAGCACGATGATGGTGGATATCTGGAAGCAGGTCGGATTCAATATGGTCATTTATCTGGCAGGTCTTCAGTTGATCGATAAGACATATTACGAGGCAGCCGATCTGGATGGCGCGACCTATTTTGATAAACTGCACTATATTACTTTGCCGCGTATGATTCCGTCTGTCATCATCAATCTTTTGCTGAATATGAGCCAGGGACTGAAAACATTTGATATTGTCTATGTTTTGACCAACGGTGGACCGAACGGTGCAACAGAATTGATCAACACGCAGGTATATAAGCAATTTGGGCAAAAGCTGTATGGCATGAGTTCGGCATACGGCGTGATCATGTTTGTTATTACGGCGATCTTTGGAATTATGATTCTGCGGATCAACAGCGAGCAGGACAACTGAGAAACGGAGTCAGGCTATGAAAAAAAGAAGTCGATGGATCGCATGGATCAAGGCTGCAGCCTTATGGATCCTTTCATTGATCGTGATCATTCCGTTCCTGATCGTGATATTCAATGCGTTCAAGACGCAGCAGGAGTCGCTGAATATGTCTCTGACACTGCCGGCAGAACTGCATTGGGAAAACTTTGCGAAGGTATGGAAGGACGGAAATATACTGCGTTCATATGGAAACAGTCTGTTTATTACGGTCACATCTGTAGCAATTAGCGTTCTGATCTCCGCATTATGCGCATTTGTGCTGAGCCGCAACCGGAACCGATTTAATCGTGCGCTGTATGTTTTTTTCTCACTCGGTCTGATGTTCCCACTGAACATGGTCTCTGTGGTAAAGGTCATGCGGACGCTGGGATTGTACAATAGCCGGTTTGGGGTTGCGCTGCTGTTCGCATCGCTGATGACGCCGCTATCAATTTTCCTGTTTTACGGCTTCCTGGGCGGAATCCCGCAGGAGCTGGACGAAGCGGCTGTAATGGACGGAGCGGGATCGGCACGACTGTTTTTCCAAATCATTCTGCCGGTCGTGAAGCCGGTCACCGTCACCGTCGTGATGATTAACTTTCTCAACGCATGGAACGATTTTACGATTCCTCTATATCTGCTTCCCGATCCGGACAAATCAGTTGTTCTTCAGCAGGTTTACCGGTTCTATGGCACGTTCACGGCCAGCTGGAATCTCGTATCTGTAACGATCCTGTTCGCGATACTGCCTGTTTTGATCGTCTATATTTTCGGCCAGAAGTACATTATTTCCGGTATGGTTGCAGGATCGGTCAAGGGGTAAATGTTCTGCGCCAACTATATATTGGAGCAAAAGACAACATGCGGTCTGCAATAAGAGCGTTTAAGGAAAGGAGTAATATTTATCGCATCTGCAGAAGACAGGCAGGAAAAACCAAAGCATATAAGATTAAACAATGAGGGAAGGAACTGAAAATGAAAGCAATGAGCAAAAAGGTACTTTCGCTGATGCTGATTCTTGTTCTGACACTTGGCTGCTTTGCACCTGCGGCATCAGCTAAGGGGTTTGGACAGAGCACGGTCAGCGGAAAAACACCGCTGCTGTCGTTCTCCATGGACGAACTGAAGCAGGCGATCGTAAACAAGGCGGATGGCAGCGCCTACGTTGTGCTGGGGGACGCCCCCGCAGTTGTCGACAGTCAGGACGGGCATGGCAAGGCCCTGAAACTGGATGGCAGCACAAACTATGTCGATCTGGGAACAAAATACCAAATCCATACGAGTAAAGCAACGATTGCTGCATGGGTTAAGGTAGATGCCGCTCACAACGAGTTGAGCCGGATTGTCTGCCGAAGCCGCACCACAGTGCCCGGCGAGAAAAATCTTGATCTGCAGGTAAGAAATAACGGCGAGCTGGAAACTGAGGCTGGCAGTTGGCTCAGATCAGACGTAAATGCGGTTACTTACAACACATGGCAGCATGTGGCTATGACCAATGACGGCGAGAAACTGACCCTGTATGTAAACGGAAAAGCTGTCAAAACGGATGTTGCGAGTACTGTGAGCAATGATTCGCAGATCCCGCTCCTGATCGGTGCCGGATGGAACAAGGATGCTACTGCACCGTTTGCAAACCACATGTTCAAGGGCCTGCTGGACGATCTGCTGATCTACGACGATGCGCTGAGTGAAGAAGAAATGAGCGCTGTCATGAACGGCGGCAGCATCGAGGGCAAAACACCGATCATTGACTTTGATATGGATTCGCTGGAAAGTGTTTTGGTCAACGAAGCAGACAGCAGCGCCTATGCTGTGCTGGGTGATGCCCCCACAGTTGTTGACAGTCAGGACGGTCATGGCAAGGCACTGAAACTGGATGGCAGCACGAACTATGTCAATCTGGGCACAAAATACCAGATCACAACAAACAAAGCGACAATTGCCGCATGGGTCAAAGTAGATACTAATCCCAATGGGCTGAGCCGCATTATTTGCCGCAGCCGTACGGCGGTTTCAGGTGAAAACAACCTGGAGCTGTATGTCAGGAATAACGGTAAGTTGGAAGCACAGGCTTCCGGTTGGCTGGACTCTGGTGCGGGCGCGGTTACGCTCGGCGAGTGGCAGCATGTGGCTGTGACCAACGATGGCAACAAACTGACTCTGTATGTAAACGGTGAAGCTGTCAAAACGGGTACGGCGGAGGCGTTGGATGCCGATTGGCAGATCCCGCTTCTGATCGGTGCCGGATGGAACAAAGAAGGAACTTCGCCGTTCACAGATCATATGTTCAAGGGCCTGCTGGACGATCTGCTGGTCTACGACGATGCACTGACACAGAACGAAATTAAAGCACTTGCCGGCGTAGAGCCGGAAGAACCGGGTGAAGTAACGCTGCCGGAGGCCGTATACGAATTCACCATGAATGCAGTTGGCGATGGCACCGGAGCTTTGGCTGGGAAGAAGGTCATTTACGACACAAAGGGCAACGAATACCCGATCTATGGCAACTACCGTGTCGATGAGAATGGTATCTATGACAAGTCCATCGTATTTGACGGTTCTACGACCTACGTCAATATCGGCAAGCCGATGCTTGGAACAACGTATACGTTGGAAGCATGGACGAATATCAGCTCGGATACGCAGTCCAGCGGCCGGTTGAATAAAATCTTCGGCCGGGATAAAACGACGGTTGGCTACGATGCGATGTATCTCTGTGTCCGGGGTAACGGCAATATTGAATTTTCTGTTAATGGGCCGAAGGACTCTGGTCTTGGCAACTGGCTTACGGCCGGTGAAGGAACGTATAAATTCAATGATTGGCATCATATTGCGCTGACCTTTGATGGTACGACGTATAAGCTCTATTATGACGGCGAAATGGTGCTGAGCGAGGTCGGGGCCGCTGTTGATCTGAATACGAATCCGTTGGATATTCTGATTGGCGCTGGCTACAATGCAGAGGGCACAGACATTTTTGCCGGCCATGCATTCAACGGTAAGCTTGATGATGTTCGCATCTATGATCAGGCGCTGAGCGCTGCGCAGATCAAAAAAAGCACTGAAGGTATCAGGGAAAATCTTCCGCCCAAAGTTGTTGAGGTCAATCCGAACAGTAAGATGATCAGCATTGAAGGACAGGTTTCCCTACACTACAACATGATGATTTCAAAAGGCAACGCAGAACCTACGCTGAAAGACAGTGACGGTAACCTGGTTGCACTGCACGCAGAATTAACCGACACAAGCAGTGATGTGGATGGTCTGGATACGCTCGTGATTACGCCGGATGCAGCATTGACACCCGGCAAGACCTACACGTATACAGTGCCTGCAGAGACTGTCAAAAATGCAAATGGTGTGGCAAACCGTGCGTCAAGCTACACGTTCACGGTTCAGCAGGCGCTTGAGGGTAATTCTGCAGAGAGCAGCATGAAGTATTGGGTCAACGATTTTGCGCAGAAAACAACGACCAATAAGTCTTATGTCAAAGAGGCCGATCAGAAGCTTGTTATTGGAAACGGGCTGGTGGAGCGCACATTCGATTTGTCTCAAAACTTCCTGACCGTAAGCTATAAAAACCTTTATACCGGAATTGAAGCAGTTGATGACCGGCACCTGCAGGCAGATGTCCGCATGGCGCTGTGTGATGATTTCTACGACGAGGATGACTCGCACGATCAAATCTTCTACGTTGGCGGCACGGACAGCACTGTCCCTACGTTCCAGTATGTAAACTATACCGTAGAGAATACGACAGAAGAAATTTTCCATTGGGAATACAACGAGGCTATTTCACCGTCGTTTATGAAGGACGCCGAATGGCCCGCTGCAGGAAAGGCGATTGTTGTAAATTACAAAGCCCCGGAGAATTCCGGTATCTACGTCGGCGTGACCGTTCAGGTGCGCTATGAGATTTATGATGCGATTCCGGTGATCTGCAAGCGAGTGACCGTGAAAAACACCGGAACGGCGGATGTTGTTGTACATCATCTGACCAGTGAAGTTGTTCCTATGCCGGTATCGCTGGAAGACGCGATTTACATGGAAGGCGCCATGAACATGGATGGCAGCTATAATCACGACAGAAACAATGGCCGGCTGTACTACACTAAGTGGCTGGTTGACGGCGACTCCGCAATGCTCATGAGCCGCTACACGCAGGGCTTTAATGCAGAGGCAGCGGAATATGGCCCGGCATACCGGATCAAGCAGAATGAATCCTTTGAGGCTTATCGTGTATACGAACTGTTCCATAGCAACAGCTATTATGAATGGAAGATGATGGAGATCCGCGCCATGTATCAGATCCTGTTCCCGCAGGTTCTGGACGCTCCGCTGATTTATCACCTTATCAGCTCGGACTCGAATACCGTTAAACGCGGAATTGACGAAGCTGCAAACGCCGGTTTCAATATGGTTCTTCTGTCATTCGGCTCCGGCGCAAATGTAGAGGATGTTTCTGCCGGCAATATTGCAAAATATCAGGAGCTTGTCAATTATGCAAAGGGCAAGGGTATCATGCTGGGCGCCTATATTATGCAGGTTGCCCGTGCCGGCGATTATCAGGGCGGCTGGGGCAACATGCGCTGCATGCAGGCTCCGGCGGCACAGACTACGCAGACAAATAATCTGAGTTTCATTGATCAGACTGGCCTGAGCGGCATGGAGGTTGATGGAATTTATCCGGGTACAAAGTGCACGGCTGCCGATCTGACCAGACATCATCATGAGGGACGCGAGGATTCCATTGTCAAGCAGTGGGAGTATGGCGTTAAGGGATACTATGGCGAGCTGCGTGAGAGAAATGTCTACATTAACTCTCCAGACTGGTCGTATATGACCGGCGCAAATATGGGTGTTATGGGCTATGTAGAGGGCAACTGGAATGTCAGTACCTGGCGTCAGCTCATCTATTCCCGCGAAATGTCCTATTATGGTACGTTTGAAAAGTATCCAGCACAAGGCTGGACAATGGTCACACTGTCTCCGTATCAGGGCGGCGATGTCTCCTCGTATTGGCCATATAACGAGCGTATTGTACAGTACGATTACATTACTGCCGTCAACATGCTTTACGGTGTCCTCGGCTGCTATCGCGGCGCAAATGGACTCTACCAGGCAGGAGCTGCCCAGAATGTTATGGAGACGTGGGGCGAGTTCTACAACAAATACAGAGATATTCTGGGTGAGGACATTGTGCACATTGCACCGCCCTCTCCGGTAAGCGGCACTAGCTTGAATACAACGGATATCGATGGCTTCGCGCATGTGTCTGCTGTTACGGAGCAGCGTGCATTGGCAGCATTCTTCAACCAGACGGATGAGACGGTTACCAGAAAGGTTAAGGTCCCGCTTTATTACACAGGGCTGACAGATTGCGGCAACAAGGTTCCAGCGCCGGTAGAGGGATCCCATTACCGCCAGAGCGGCGTTTATTTGGATCTGGTCAATATTCCGGAGGTTCCGACGATTCCCAGAGTTGATGCCGTTGAAACGTCGAAGCAGGCCTATGTCTGCATCGGCGACATGAATGGCAAGCTCTACAATATTGATTCAAACGGCAATATTGAAGTTGAACTGACGATGGAACCCAATACCTATACGTGGCTGACGGTCTATGACCCCAGTGAAATTCCGAGCGATGTCGCAGAAAGCATGGTAATTCCGGCTCCCACAGGCCTGAAGGTTGAAAGCCAGACCGGCAACAGCATTACCCTGAGCTGGGATGCTGTGCAGATCGACGGACGGGATGTGAAGGAATACCATATTTACCGTGACGGCGTCTATCTGGGCAAGACGTTTAAAAACAGCTATACCGACCAAACTGTTACAGCCAATCAGGACTATCTCTATGCAGTCGTTGCCGTGCACAACACGGTCAGCGGCAAAAAAGCAGAGCTGGAAGTCAGCACGCGCCCGGACACCACAGCACCTGCAGCAGAGTCTGCAGCTGCTGATTCCGCAGTGCAGGTCACAGTGACTTTCTCTGAGCGTCTGGATAAAAACTCGGCGGAAACTGCGGCAAACTATGCTGTTGCAAACAATGCGGTGACAAGCGCAGTTCTGTCTGCTGACGGCAAGAGCGTTGTCCTGACACTGAGCGCAGCACTGCCAGCGTTCAAGACTGTGATGATTACGGTACAGGGCGTAAAGGATTTGGCTGGAAACCAGATGAGCGAAGCGACGCTTGAGATTGTCTTCGGATATCTGCGGCATTATGCCTTTGAAGAAGAAAACGGTCAGACAGCAGTTGACCAGATTATGGGGCAGAATGGCACGATCGCCGGCACACCAATTGAGCGCATTGCTGAAGGCGTGAGCGGAAAAGCACTGAAGCTGAATGGTACAAATAACTATGTGAACATCGCTACGCCGGTCAGCGCACTTTCCAACTATGCAATTACAGGCTGGTTCAAGGCAGACAACCTGACTGGAAAGCAGACGCTTGTCGGTCAGCAGCGCGACAGCTATGACGGCTGGACATACGAGCTTGCGCTGGAAGATGATGTCCTGACGTTTGCTGTAAATAACGGCAAGGGCGCAGCGCCTGGAGGAACGGCAGACGGTGAGATCACGCTGAATCTGACCAGCGGCATAAGCAAAGTGAAGAACGGTCAATGGAACCAGCTTGCGCTTGTCCGCGACGGCGACGCGTTTACGCTTTATCTTAACGGCGAAGCGGTTGATACCGCAGAGCGTGCAGGTATTGACCAGACAGCAAACGAGCATGCCATGTGGCTGGGTGCATACATCAACAATGCCGGCGGCGAACCGACGGCATGCTTCAGCGGCCTGATGGATGAGGTGAAAATCTACAACGCAGTTAGAACGGCGGAGCAGATCAAGACAGAATATACTGCGCTCCTTCCCGAACAGCCGACAGTTGCGGTCACCGGTGTTTTGCTGGATCGCCAGTCTATCAGTCTGAAGGTCGGTGAGCGTGCAGTATTGACGGCTACTGTGCTTCCGGAGAACGCAGACAACAGATCTGTTGTCTGGACGTCTTCTGACCCGAGCATTGCATCGGTCGTTGATGGCATTGTCACGGCCAACAGAACAGGCTCTGTGACAATCACAGTTTGTACAAATGACGGCGGTTACACTGCCTCCTGCGCAGTAACAGTCAATGAGCAGGACAGCAGACCTCCGGTCATAATTCCATCCAATCCGGGCGGAACCAAAAAGCCTGATGTTGTCGTGGAGTTCCCGTTCAAAGATGTGGCAAAGAACAGCTGGTATTATGAGGCTGTCAGAAATGCATGGGAAAAGAAACTGATCGACGGCGTGACGGCGAGCGAATTCAGACCTGACGCGACGCTGACCGTTGCGCAGACGATCAAGCTGGCAGCAGCACTCTATCAGATGGAAAACGAAGGGGAGGTTACGCTGAAGAATGGCAGCGGCAGCTGGTATGACACCTATGTCAACTATGCTGTAGATAACGGTATCATCGAGAAGTCTTATCTGGACTACAGTGCAGCGCAGATGAATGCCGCGATCACCAGAGCGGAGTTTGTCCATATCTTCTACGGCACGGAGCGCACGTACAAGGTGATTAACCAGATTGCCGACAATGCGATTCCCGATGTGAAGACAGGCGACAGGTTCGTATCTGAGATCTACACGTTCTACCGTGCTGGTATTCTGACAGGCTCTGATGCGAAGGGCACCTTCCATGCGAAAAGCGTCATCAAGAGAAGTGAAGCTTCAGCCATTTTGATCCGAATGTTTGACGGATCTGTAAGAAAGAGCATTACCCTCAAATAAGCGCGAGGCGGGAGATGTTCGCATCTCCCGCCTTTCCAGAAGGAGCGATTCTCTATGAAAGTGAAAACAATTTTGGTATTAGGCGGTGCCGGATATATCGGCAGCCACACGGTATATGAGCTGATTGACAACGGCTATGACGTGGTTGTGGCGGACAACATGGAAACAGGGTTCCGGGCCGCCGTGCATCCCAAGGCGCGGTTCTATCAGGGCGACATCCGAAACAAGGCATTCTGCGACCATGTGTTCTCGTCTGAGAAAATCGATGCAGTTATTCACTTTGCAGCGAACTCGCAGGTCGGCGAGAGCATGGTCGATCCGCTCAAGTATTACGACAACAACCTCGGCGGCACGCGGACGATGCTCCAGAGCATGATCGAGCACGGCGTCAAGTACATTGTCTTTTCTTCGACGGCTGCAACTTATGGCGAGCCGGAGCGCGTGCCGATTCTGGAAACCGACCCGACGCACCCCACGAACTGCTACGGTGAAACCAAGCTCTCCATGGAGCGGATGTTCTACTGGGCTTCTGTGGCGCACGGCATTCACTTTGTCGCGCTTCGGTACTTTAACGCCTGCGGTGCGCATATGTCCGGCAAGATCGGCGAGGCGCACAATCCCGAAACACATTTGATTCTGATTGTCCTGCAGGTCCCGAACGGCCAGCGCGACCATGTCTCTATCTTCGGCGACGACTATCCTACCCGTGACGGCACGTGTGTGCGCGACTACATCCACGTCACCGACCTTGCTTCTGCGCACATTCTGGCGGCGGAATATCTGATGAACGGCGGCGAAAATAACGTCTTTAACCTCGGCAATGGCGTTGGCTTTACCGTCAAGGAGATCATCGACACGGCGGAAAAGGTTGTCGGCCAGCCGATCAAGTGCGAAATGTCGCCGCGCCGCGCGGGCGATCCGGCGCAGCTGGTAGCCTCCAGTGAAAAGGCAAAAAACGTGCTTGGCTGGAAGCCGAAGTACGACGATATTGAGACAATTATCGGTTCTGCATGGAACTGGCACAAGGAGCATCCGCATGGCTATGAAGATTGAAACCGTCTGGGCGGCAATGGACTCGCTGCTGGACTATGCAAAAAACTGTGAGCTGCTGCATCCGCTGGACGAAACCTTCGCCAGAAACGCACTTTTGGCGGAACTGAAACTGGAAAGCTATGAAAAGCAGGCCGAACACTATGAGTTTCCGGAATGCCTGAATATTCTGTGTGACTATGCGGCGGAACAGGGACAGATCCACGACACCATTGCGGAGCGCGACCTGTTCGACACGCGGCTCATGGGCTGCGTCACCCCGCGCCCGTCCGAAGTTGTCCGGAAGTTCTGGTCACTCTACGCAGAATCACCGAAAACGGCGACCGACTACTTCTATAAGCTGAGTCAGGACTGCAACTACATCCGCCGCGACCGCATCGCGAAGGATGAGCATTGGACGACGAAGACGAAGTACGGTGAGTTGGAAATCTCCATCAACCTCTCCAAGCCCGAAAAAGACCCCAGAGATATCGCGGCGGCGAAGCTGAAAAAGGCGTCTGGATACCCGAAGTGCCTGCTCTGCGTCGAAAACGTCGGCTATGCGGGAACCATTTCGCACCCGGCGCGGCAGAATCTGCGCGTCATGCCTGTGACCGTGAACAATCAAGCGTGGGGTTTCCAGTATTCGCCCTACGTCTATTACAATGAACACGCGATCGTGATGAACACCGAGCACACGCCGATGGTGATTGACCGGTCTGCCTTTGACAAGCTGTTTTCGTTCGTCGAGCAGTTCCCGCACTATTTCCTCGGCTCGAACGCTGACCTGCCCATTGTCGGCGGCAGCATTCTGGCACACGAGCATTTCCAGGGCGGTCATCATACATTCCCGATGGAGAAAGCCGAAAAAGAGTTCGGCTTTGAAGTGCCGGGATTTGAGGATGTGGACTGCTGTGTCGTGAAGTACCCGATGACGGTTCTGCGCTTGAACAGCGCGAACAAGACGCAGCTCTGCGAGTTGGCGGGCAGAATCCTTGCCAAGTGGCGTGCATATTCCGACCCGGACGCGATGATCTTTGCGGAAACGGACGGCGAGCCGCACAACACCATTACGCCTATCGCACGTATGAGAGACGGCAGATATGAGCTTGACCTTGTGCTGCGCAATAACTTGACGACAAAAGAGCACCCCATGGGGCTTTACCATCCACATGAAGAGCTGCACCACATCAAAAAAGAGAACATCGGCCTGATCGAAGTCATGGGTCTTGCAATTCTGCCGGGACGGCTGAAAAAAGAGATGGCTGACCTGCGGGCGGCGCTTTTGAACGGCGAAAATCTGCGCGAAAACGATGAGCTTGCCAAGCACGCGGATTGGGCTGACGAGTTTATGGGTAGACATCCGGAATTCAACGCGGACAACGCCGAGGACATCATCCGTGATGAGATCGGACAGGTGTTTGCCAAGGTGCTCGAATGTGCGGGCGTATATAAATGCAACGAAACGGGCAGAACTGCCCTGAAACGATTCCTGACGGAGGTTCAAAATGGCTGATATCTATCATTTTTCCGCCCCCGGCCGCACCGAAATCGGCGGCAACCACACCGACCACCAGCACGGCTGCGTGATCGCGGCGGCGGTCGATATGACCACGACGGCGGAAGTTGTATTGAACGGCGCGAATGTCATCCGTGTGGATTCCGAGGGGTACAAGCCGGTCGAGATCGGCCTGAATGACCTCACAATCAAAGAATCCGAAAAGAACACGACTGCGGCGCTGATTCGCGGCGTTGCGGCGGCGTTTGCCCAGCGCGGCTACAAGCTGGCGGGCTTTGACGCGAAAGTCAAATCGACTGTCCTGCCCGGCTCGGGTCTGTCCAGCTCGGCGGCGTTTGAGGTGCTGATTGGCCGGATTCTTAACGGCCTGTTTGCGGACAACGTGATTTCGGATATTGAAATTGCGCAGATCGGCCAGTACGCTGAGAACGTGTATTATGGCAAGCCGTCGGGGCTGATGGATCAGATGGCCTCCAGCGTCGGTGGTCTGGTGTTCATCGACTTCAACGACCCCAAAACGCCGATCGTCGAGAAAGTCGATTACGACTTTGCACATTCAGGTTATACCCTCTGCACCATTGATTCTGGTGCGGATCATGCCGACCTGACCGACGAGTACGCGGCGATGCCGATCGAAATGAAGAAAGTTGCGAAATTCTTCGGCAAGGAAGTCCTCCGTGAGGTCGATGAGCAGGAGTTTTACGCAAAGATTGCGGAAATCCGCAAGGAAACCGGCGACCGCGCGGTGCTGCGTGCAATTCACTTCTTCAATGAGAATCGCCGCGTGCAGATGCAGGTGCGAGCCCTAAAGAACGACAATTTTGATGCGTTCCTGCACTATGTCAACGAGTCCGGTCTCGCGTCTTGGACGCTGCTGCAAAACGTATTGCCGCTTGGCGCGGTGCAGCATCAGGACATGGCGCTGACGATTGCGCTATGCCAGCAGCTGCTGGACGGCCACGGCGCAGTGCGCGTGCACGGCGGCGGCTTTGCGGGAACAGTTCTAGCGTTTGTGCCGAATGAAAAGTTTGAGCAGTTCAAAAATGCGATTGACTCTGCAATAGGCAGCGGCAGAACACAGAAGTTGCATATTCGATAATATTTGTATAAATTATTCTCCTACAGTTTTGACATTCAATATAAAATACTGGAAAATATAATTACAGATGGCGAGATACAAAGAAGAATACTTGGATACAGAACGTCTTTATACGCTTGTTGGCCGCAATATTCAACGCCTTCGGCAGCAAGCCGGAATGACGCAAGAGGAATTAGCTGGGGCGCTGTATTGTACACAAAAGCAGATTTCGCAAGTTGAAGCAGGTCGTGCGCATCCAGCACTGGATTTTTATCTGCGGACAGCAAATATATTCCATGTATCCGCAGACTATTTGCTGAAAGGCGTTGTTGAACTGAACGATGTCCAACTAAGTGGAACAGACGCCGAGCGGATCTTCATAGAAGATGTCTTTCATGCAATTCACCGATACATAGAGAAAAAATAACGGTGTTCCAGCGAACACCGCTATTTTTAACCCTCATATTTCTGTTTCCGCATCAGGCGCATAATGCCGAGCAGGAATTCCTGCTGCTCGTCCGAAAATGTAGCAGCCAAATGGGATATCTCGTGTAAGCGGGCATTTTGCTCTTCAAACTCCGGATAGATGAGCCACTCGGTCGGTGCGCCCAGCGCCCGCAGCAGCTTTTCCATTGTATTGAGCGTCGGCCGCCGCTCACCTCGTTCCAATGCGGCGATATGCCTCGCGGTAAGCCCGACCTGCTCCGCAAGCTGTTCGCGCGTCATATTCTTCCCCTCGCGCAATTCTTCCAGTTTTTCACCGAAACGCTCCTCTAATGGAGTATTATAAATCGACACCAGTAGTTCACCTCCGACACGAGTATTGTACAGAATACCCGCTGTTTCAGAAACGCTCTAATGGTGTCGAATTTTGTTCACTATCAGAGGACGAAATAAGGAAATACCTCCAGCGCCGCATATAAAAAAACGGCAGTGCTGGAGGGCGATCCGTGCGACTAAAGCGCTCCATTCCTGCCGGGATGGAGCGTTTTATGCTATTTTCCCCTAAAAAGAGGCGCGGGCTGCGCCTCCGATGGTGACCAGTAGCCCAGAACACCGGTAGATTCTACTCGTGCCGCAAGGCCGCTTTCAAACAAGTGGCAGTTGTACGGCGTCGAGTGGAACTACCGGTGAATATTTTTAGCGTCCGTCAGTGTGCATGCGCTGCAAATTGCAGCCGAAGCGCGCTGACGGATTTTTATTACCCCATTCGCGCCCCTCCGCTTTTGAAATTTTGGTTTTCTCAAAATTTCAAAAGATTGGAGGAATCCAGAATGGGATTCAATTATGCAATCGAAAAGGCAAAGTTTGAAAGAGAATGGACGCAGCTCCGTGTCGAATATGAAAAGGCTGGCATGTCAAATGAAAAGATCAACATCTTGCACGACTACGATTGGGAAAATTTCAAGAAAGAACGGATTTACGCTATTCACACGCAGGAATTCAGAGAAGCCCAATATGACAACGGCAACAGTCAGGAGGATAAATCGCCGCTTTTTAAAAAGTTTTTGTCGGCAATCAGTCGGTGGGATAATTATGCGGCAAGCACAAGTACAGGCTGGATTGAAGATATTACGGATGAACGATTGGCAGCACGTCTAAAGGAATTGTCACAAGAAGATCTTGAACTGTTGACACAATTTATCATTCAGGGCTTCACACAGTCTGATTTAGAACAGATGGGATATGGAAAACAGTACAAAATTTCTCGGAGAATTTCACGCTTAAAAAATTTTTTGAAAAAATAATTGAAAACTGCATAAAAAGCGCGTTCTCGCTGCCTACCACATGAGGGGATCTTTTTTAAGCCCCCTCGTGCAGCTTGAAAAGTACATATCCAGCGACTGAATGACATCAAGCGGATGAGCCAGAAATGGAACAGCGATGCGGAGGATGCGCGAAGACCACCTGTGCGGAAAGCATTGCTTCTGCATAAAGACGGCCCAATAAGGTGACGAGCGGTACCAATCCATCCAAAAGCAGCTTTGGCAAGCTGCCTCGCAATGATCTCACCTGCGGACAATGGTACTCCTGCCCAGCCACAACGGAACGTAATGGGGGCAGCTCGGAGAGATCCTCGGAGGGGAGCAAGACCCGTGCGCAGCGCCAGCTGCTGTTCAGCCGCTGCCTTGGCTCCGGGAAGAAGCGTCGAACAGGAGCAAGCATCAAAATTTCAAAAGCAGGGGCGGCTCTGCGTAAACAGAGCCGCCCCATGGATCAAAGCATCGGAAAGCACGGCAGAAATCTGCGTTTTCCGACGCTTTGATTTGGAATGATAGGAAAGACACCTTCATACGCTGAACCGAGGTGATTAAAATGGAAAATGCGCAGCGAGAGCTTTTATCCGTTTTATTAGAAGAAGTCTGTACGCTGGGTCTGATCTCTAAAACGACCTATTCAGGGGCAGCTGATTTGGTACATTCGTCGATAGACTTTCCCAGCTTCTTTCGGTATCCTGTGTGCTTGACAGGAGGTACAGAACATGAACATTGTAAAAATCCGCAATGAAATGCGAAACGGACGGACGATCTTCGATCTGCCGCTGCGCGTGACGTTTTACGCGCGCGTTTCCACAGACAGGGACGAGCAGCTGAACAGTCTGGAAAATCAGGTGCAGTACTACACAGAACTGATACAGTCTAAACGAAGCTGGAGCTATGTACCGGGTTATATCGACGAGGGCATTAGCGGCACCAGTACAAAGAAGCGGGATAGCTTCCTTCGGATGATACAGGACGCCAAAGACGGGCGTTTCGATTTTATCATTACGAAGGAAATATCCCGCTTCTCGCGTTCTACGCTGGACAGCATCCAGTACACGCAGGAGCTTCTGGAGCATGACGTTGGCGTTCTGTTCCAGAACGATAATATCAATACGCTTGATCCTGACAGCGAGTTTCGTCTGGTCGTGATGGCAGGCGTGGCACAGGACGAGGTACGGAAGCTCTCGGAACGTCTGAAATTCGGATTCCGGCAGGCAATCAAAAACGGTCATGTGCTGGGAAACGACCGGCTCTGGGGCTACGATAAAAGTGGCTGTGTGCTGACGGTCAACGAAACAGAGGCGCAGGTGGTTCGACGTATCTTTGATCTGTATGCAAACCAGCAGCTTGGCATCCGCCGTATTTCGCAGATTCTGTTCGACGAGGGTTTTACAAGCAGACAGGGCAACGCCTTCAACGTGCTGACCATTCGACACATCCTCTGCAATCCCAAATACAAGGGCTGGTACTGCGGCAGCAAGAGCCAGACTGTTGACTACCGTAGTAAACGAAAGGTATTTCTCGATGAAAGCGAGTGGGTCATGTACCCGGACCCGTCCGTACCGGCGATTGTCTCAGAAGAACTCTGGGACAGGGCAAACGCTCTCTACAAAGCACGAAGCAAACAGATGCAGGCACACGCCAGCGGCGCGGATTTTCACAACCGCTATCCATACAGCGGTAAAATCATCTGCGAGGAACACGGCAAGGGCTATCACCGGCAGCTCTATAAAACGCAGGCCGGCAGCCAGGAGGTCTGGCAATGCAGGGTTTACCGCGACCGCGGCCGCGCAGGCTGCTCCTCGCCACAGCTCTGGACGACGGATCTGAACCAGATCATGGCGCGGATTTTTGAAGGGCTTGTACAGGATAAAGAAGCAGTCATAAATGCGGTCATGAAGGTGATCGAGGCTGTGCCGAATGATCGCGACTTCCGACGCGAAAGTGTCCGCGTCGAAGAAGAACTGCAATCGCTAGAACAGAAAAAAGACCGGCTGCTTGAAATGAGCATTGCCGGTGCGATCAATATGGCGGAGTTCAAAAAACGAAATGACGGCTTCAACGACCAGATGCAGCGGCTGGAATTGCAGCTTGCCGAGATCCGGCAGGAAGAAGAAAAGAGCAAAGCCACAGAAGCACAGATGCAGGCGGTTCGGACTGCACTGGAACAGAAGCTGTCCTTTGAAAACGGCGTGGATGCAGCACTTGTCACAACGATCTTAGATCATATCGTAGTGAAAAAGGGAAGCACGCGCGAACGTGTCGAGCTTGAAATTTTCCTGAAATTCGGTGACCCGCAGCGGGTCATTTTTTCGCACCGGAAAACATCCGATTGCTTCAACCCTTGTTCATAATGTGTGCCACCAGGCGGAGATTGCGTTCGATCAGAATGTTGCGGGCCTCCAGATCGCCCTCGGCGCTGCGTTTCAGGTATATGCGCTCCTCTTCGGCGGTGAGCGGCTTCGGGAATGAGCCGCCGCCGGAGATGCGCAGCGATGTGAGCATACTGCTGAGCATCAGCCAGACTGCTGCGGAAAGCATAGGCTTTCACCTCCACAGAAAGCCTATGTCCGACCGGCAAGTCCAGATTCCGGTTTGCAAATATTTCGGGATATGGTATGATGGAGAAAAAGGAGGGCGCGCGATGAGGCGGTTTCTGCTTCGGCTGGCGTGGCTGACCATTTTCCTATGCGTGCCGGTTCAGACGGCTGCTCTGGCAGCGGAACCGGCAAAGCCTTTGACGGTGCAGGCTGTGTTTGAAGGGGAGCTGCCGCTTGCCGGGATGCGGTTTGACGTGTACCGGGTCGCAGACCGTTCCGGCGGCGGGACGTGGAGCCTTGAGCCGCGCTTCAAAGCGTACCAGACGCGGCTGGAAACGCAGAACGGCGATGGGGAAGCATGGGCCGCGCTCGCGCGCGTGCTGGAAAAGGTGGCCTTGATGGAGGAAGCCTGCCTGCCGGACGCTTCTGCGGAGACAGACGAGGATGGTACGGCAGTCCTTGACGCGCTGCGGCCCGGCCTGTATCTGCTGAGCGGGCAGAGCGTCTGCGTGAACCGGCAGATCTATACGCCGTCGCCTATGCTGATCGTCTGCCCCGCGGAGTGCGCGGCAGAGCCAGAGCTGACCCGCAGTCCGGAAAAGGCGGATTATTCCGTCCAGATCGTCTGGGACGATGAAAAGACGCCGGAGCAGCGGCCGGGATCGCTGCCCGTCCAGCTGATGTGCGACGGGAAAGCCTATGGCCGCCCGGTTCTTTTATCCGAAGAACAGGACTGGCATTATACATGGAGCAGTCTGCCGACGGCGCATTACTGGGCGCTTGCGGAGCAGGTCGTTCCCGGCTATCTCGACGCGGAGGTGCAGAAAGAGGGGACAGTCTTCCGCGTGACCTATGCCGCAGCGCAGCCGGAACCGAAGCCTCAGCCAGAGGCCGGGGAAGCGCCGGAAACCGGAAAGCGCGGCTGGCTTGCAGCACCTGCGCTCATACTGATCGCCGCAGCGGGGATATTCCTGCGGAATCTACGAAAAAAATCAAAAAAAGCTTGACTGTAAACCTGCTTGATACTGTACGCTGAGGGCAGGAGGGATGCATATGACGATCAAGGAGATCGAAACACTGTCTGGACTGCCGCGGGCCAACATCCGGTATTATGAATCGGAGGGGTTGATCGCGCCCAAGCGGGCGGAGAACGGCTACCGGGAATATTCGCAGGCCGATGCAGAGGTGCTGCTGCGCGTGAAGCTGCTGCGGGCGCTCGGCCTGCGCATTGACACGATCAAATCGCTTGCGGCAGGAACGCTCATGCTGGGAGACGCGCTCGATGCGCGTCTGGAGGAGCTGCACGCCGAGCAGGAGAATCTGGACGCCGCCGGGCGCGTCGCCGCAGGACTGCGGCAGGCGCATGCGGAGTTTTCCACGCTTGACGCGGCGGGCTATCTTGGCGAGCTTCTCGCTGCGTCCCAGACCGCGCTGCGGCAGGATGTGAAGCCGTATGTCCATGCTCCGGTGCGCCGGTATATCGCGCGCAGCTTTGATCTTCTGCTGTGCTCGCTACCGTGGTATCTGGTGCTGCAGGCCGCAGGCGTGGACCCCAAGGCGAGGCTGACTTCTATCTGGCTGAGCATACTCGGCATGGTTACAATGCTTGTGCTCGAACCGCTGCTTCTGCGCCTGTTCGGCACAACGCCCGGAAAATGGCTCATGGGTCTGCGCGTGACGGACGAAAATGGACAGAGGCTGCCGCTTGCCGCCGCATGGAGGCGCACATGGCGTGCCCTGTGGTACGGGTACGGCTGCTTTATCCCGGTCTACAGCATTGTCCGTCTCTACACCAGCTGGAAGGCCGAGCAGGCCGAACAGCCGCGCGAATGGGAGGACGGCAGCGAACTGCGGGCTGCGCCATGGAAAGCGTGGCGCGGTGCAGCGTGGGCCGCAGCGGTTCTGGCGCTGCTGGCTGCAACAGTACTTGTGGGCCTCAAGACCTGCCAGCCGACGCATACCGGCGATCTGACCGTGCGGAAGTTTGCGGAAAATTACGACTATATTCACAGCACAGAGGGCCTCCTGAGCCGGGAGCTGTATGACGACGGCACATGGGCGCCCGCAACGCAGCTCGGCTTTCAGGTCATTCATCACACGAAAAACGTTCCGAATCTCAGCTACACGACAAAGGACGGCAGCCTGATCGACATTTCCCTGCACATGGGCGCGGAAGCCTGCACCAGTCCGGTCTATGGTCTGCCGTTCCGGGAACTCTATCTGACCATCCTGGCCTTCGACGGTGCTCGAACCGCTGCTTCTGCCGACGAGGCGCTTGCCGCCGCCGCGCGGCAGCTGCTGGACGAGCCGCTGCAGGAGCTTCACACACAGGCCGCAGGCTATCAGATCGACTATTCCCTCACCATGACCGGCTTCACCGGCCTTGCCGAAGACGGCTCACTGGAGCTTCCGCGAAATACGACCGGAAGCTATACGCTGTCCTTCGATATGCGGAAGCTGGATGGGTAACGCATCGACCCTGCAGCCAAATGAGCAAGCGGATACAGATCTGCTGCGGCTTTTCACAAAAAATTCTGCTTCCGCCGGGCGGAACAGGAACCCTGCCAATTGCAGCCGGGTTTCCCTGGTTCTTTGCATAAAACAGGCGCAGCCTGCACCGGGGCACGCGCAAAAACCGGGCCGTCCGCAGAGGGACGGCCCGGTTCTGATTGCATTCGTTCAGTCGACGATCTCGACGCTGACCTTCTGGCCGGTGCGCTGGGCAACGGACTTGATGATCGTGCGGATCTCCTTGGCGATGCGGCCCTGACGGCCGATGAGCTTGCCCATGTCCTCAGGGGCAACGCGAAGCTCAAGCACGGTCGTCTCGCCTTCTACCTCAGTGACCGTAACGCTGTCGGGATTATCGACCAGACTTTTTGCCATATACAGCAAAAGATCCTTCATGCCGGTACCCCAGACTTACAGGACGTTTGCCTTCTTGAGAAGACCGCGGACGGTGTCGCTGGGCTGTGCGCCGTTCTTGATCCACTGCTTGGCCTTGTCGGCGTCGATGGTGATGGCGTTGGCCTCGTTCTTCGGGTCGTAGGTGCCGATCTCTTCGATGCAGCGGCCGTCGCGCGGGAAGCGGGAATCGGCGACAACGATGCGGTAATACGGCTCCTTCTTGGCGCCCATTCTTCTCAGTCTGATTTTAACCATGATTGTTCCTCCAAAAATAAATCGAGTTTTTCTTATTTCGTAAAGCCAAATCTGTTACGGCTGAAACGATGTGTTGACAGGATGCTTACAGGCCGGGGAAGCCGCCGAGGCCGCCCATGCCGCCGAGCTTGCCCATGCGCTTCATCTTGCGCGAGGCGCCGGGGCCGGAGAACTGCTTCATCATCTGATTCATCATGTCAAACTGCTTGAGCAGCTTGTTGATGTCCTCGACCTTCACGCCGGAGCCGAGCGCAATGCGCCGCTTGCGGCTGGAGTTGAGCACGGAGGGGTTCTCACGCTCATACGGGGTCATGGACTGGATGATGGCGGCGGTGCGGGCCATGGCCTTTTCGTCGACCTGCGCGCCCTTGAGCGCTCCGGCGTTCATGCCGGGCATCATGGCCGCGATCTCGTCGAGCGAGCCCATATTTTTCAGCTGCGAGAGCTGATCGTAGAAATCGGAAAGGGTGAATTTATTGCTCTTGAGCTTCTGCTCGAGTTCGGCGGCCTTCTTTGCGTCGAACGCGGCCTCCGCCTTTTCGATCAGCGTGAGCATATCGCCCATGCCGAGGATGCGTGAGGCCATGCGGCCGGGGTGGAACGGCTCGATCTGGTCGAGCTTTTCGCCGGTGCCGATAAATTTGATGGGCTTGCCGGTCACGGCCTTGATGGAAAGCGCCGCGCCGCCTCTTGCGTCGCCGTCGAGCTTGGAGAGCATGACGCCGGTGATATCGAGGTATTCGTCGAAGGTCTTTGCCGCGCTGACGGCGTCCTGACCGGTCATTGCGTCGACCACGAGCAGAATTTCGTCGGGGTTGACCGCGGCCTTGACGGCCTTGAGCTCGTCCATGAGCGCTTCGTCGACGTGCAGACGGCCTGCGGTGTCGAGGAAGACCATGTCGTTGCCGTGCCGCACGGCGTGAGCGACGGCTGCCTTTGCGATATCGACCGGGTTCGTCTGGCCCATTTCGAAAACGGGAATGCCGAGCTGTCCGCCGACGACCTGCAGCTGCTTGATGGCGGCGGGGCGGTAAATGTCGCAGGCCGCGAGCAGCGGATTTTTGTTCTGCTTTTTGAACAGGCCCGCGAGCTTTGCGCCGTTGGTCGTTTTGCCCGCGCCCTGCAGGCCGACCAGCATCACGACGGTCGGCGGCTGGGAGGCGATCTTGATCTTCTGGTTCTCGCTGCCCATGAGCGCGGTCAGCTCTTCGTTGACGATCTTGACGATCATCTGCGCGGGCGTGAGGCTTTCGAGCACGTCCGTGCCGACGCAGCGCTCGGTCGTCTTTTTGATGAAGTCCTTGACGACCTTGTAGTTGACGTCGGCCTCCAGCAGCGCCAGACGGATCTCGCGCATGGATTCCTTGACGTCGGCCTCAGACAGGCGGCCCTTGCCGCGCAGCTTTTTGAACGCGTTCGAGAGCTTTTCGGTTAAGCCTTCAAATGCCATGTGTTACTCCTTTATTTCCCGCACGGCGCGCAGGATCGCGCCAGCCTGCGGCGCAGCCCCCGGAACAGAAGCAAGCGCCTGTGCGTTCTGTGTGATCGTATCCAGTGCGGATTCCAGCCGCCGGTCGCGCGCGATGCAGCCGAGCGCAGCTTCATAGCCCTCCAGCAGCTCCTCGGCGCGGGCAAGCGTATCGTGGACACCCTGTCGGCTGATCCCGGCAGCGGATGCGATCTCGCTGAGAGAATAGTCCTGATTATAGTAGAGATCGAACAGGCCCCGCTGCTTTTCGGTCAGCAGCTCGCCATAATAGTCGTACAGCAGCGTCATGGTGAGCGCATCAGACCGCATGGCAAGACCCCCAGATCAATCGTTCCGGTATACTATACAAGATTTTATCCCGGCTGTCAAGTGTTTTTCCTTGACAGCACGCACATAAAATTGGCGGGACACGGGCTTGCGCTGATGACATTGCCTCTTTCCGGCAGAGCGCAGATGTGGTAGAATAGGGTATATCGCGAATTCCAGACAGGAGAGCTTCCTATGAACCATGAATCACAACAGCAGTTTGACCCTGAAAACGCACCCGCGTTCGAACGCCTGCGCGACCGCAGGCGTGCAAAGCGCCGCCGGGTGCTCCGCGTCGCGCTGACACTTCTTGTGTGCGCGGCACTGCTGGGCGGCGCAGTCTATTACGCGCACCGGCAGATCGTAAAGCCCTATCTCGATACGCCGGTCACGAGCGGCGAGACGGATACGCCCTCTGAGCCGGAGGCCGCCGTCCCGGAGGAGCCGGTGCAGGAGCCTGAACCGGAACCGCTGCCCGAACCCGAACCGGAGCCTGAGCCTGAGCCAGAACCCGAACCGGAGCAGCCTGCCCTGACGCTGGCGCAGGCGTCGGAGAATACCAGAACGCTCGATCTGGAGCTGTATTCGTCTTCCGCCGTGCTGGTCGACGTGCAGAGCGGGACGGTGCTGGCCGAAAAGGGCATGGACGAAAAAATTTACCCCGCATCCATGACGAAGGTCATGACGCTGCTGGTGGCGGCGGAGAATCTGCCGGATCTCGACGCGACATTCACCATGACGCAGGCCATTATCGATCCGCTGTATCTTGCGGGCGCGTCGATGGCGGGCTATGTGAACGGCGAGACGGTCACGATGCGCGATCTGCTGTACGGCGCAGTCGTGCCCTCCGGCGCGGAGGCGACGGAGGCGCTGGCACAGGCCGTGGCCGGAAGCGAGGAAGCGTTCGTCGCCATGATGAACGAAAAGGCCGCGGCGCTGGGGCTTGCAAACACGCATTTTATGAACACCAGCGGCCTGCACGACGAGAACCACTATTCCACGGTGCGCGAGATCGCCCTGATCTTGCAGGCAGCGCTGGAAAACGAGACGTGCACCGAAATACTGAGCGCGGAAAATTACCGGGCCAGCGAAACGGAGCAGCACCCGGACGGGCTTGCCATGACGAACAAATTCCTCTACCGCGTCCACCACGAATATGCCCTGAACGGCGCGGAAATTACAGCCGCCAAGACGGGCTATACCGCCGAAGCCATGAACTGCTGCGCGAGCGCCGGAAAAACGCCGGACGGCAGAAGCGTGATCTGCGTGACGGCGAACGCGTGGACAGGCGAGTTCTGTATTGAGGACCATATTGCGCTCTATACGAAATACTGCGGCAGCGCAGAAGCTGAATAACGGGAGGATGCCGGATATGAAAAAGCTGTCCCCGCGCGTCTGGCTGACGCTCATTCTTGTCGGCATGGTCGGCCAGTTTGCCTGGACGATCGAAAATATGTATTTTAATGTCTACCTTTATAATACCATCTCCACCGACCCCGGCTATATCTCCGCCATGGTCGGCTGGAGCGCGGCTGCCGCCACGCTGACGACGCTGCTGATGGGCGCGCTGTCTGACCGTGTGGGAAAGCGCAAGCTGTTTATCTGCGGCGGCTATCTGCTGTGGGGCATTTCTACGGCGGCGTTCGGCCTCGTGACAGTCGAAAACGCGGCGAAGCTGTTCCCGGCGGCCTCTGCGGCGGCTGCCGCGGCGGTGATGATCGTCGTGCTCGACTGCGTCATGACGTTTTTCGGCTCGACGGCCAACGACGCGGCGTTCAACGCGTGGATCACCGACACCGTGCCGAACGCGGCGCGGGGCAAGGCAGAATCCGTGCTGGCCATTCTGCCGCTCATTTCCATGCTCGTCATTTTTGGCCTGTTCGACGGCATGACACAGCGCGGGCAGTGGCAGAAATTCTTCGCGATCTTCGGCGGACTCGTTGTTCTGACGGGAGTTGTGTCCGTCTTCCTGATCCCGGAGCCGAAGCTGGAGCCGAGACGGGCCAATGGTCTAAAAAACCTTGTCTACGGGCTTCGCCCGTCGGTCGTGCGGGGAAACCCGGCGCTCTATCTGTCCTTCGCGGCGTTCTGCCTGTTCTCCGTGGCCGTGCAGGTCTTTTTCCCGTATCTCATCATCTATATGCAGAACTATCTGCATTTTGACGGCTATGCCCTTGTGCTGGGCGTTGTGCTGATCTTCGCGTCGGTCGTGAGTGTGCTCTCCGGCCGCGTGATCGACCGGCTCGGCGCGCTGCGGTGCGTGCTCCCGGCGGCGGGGGTCATGTTCGCGGGACTGCTCGGGATGTTCTTCGCGCGGTCGATGCTGGCCGTGATCCTGACGGGCTGCATTATGATGTCCGGCTATATGCTGGTCACGGCGATTTTGTCCGGCGTCATCCGCGACCATACGCCTGCCGGAAAGGCCGGGCATTTTCAGGGCATCCGCATGATCTTCGGCGTGCTGCTGCCGATGATCTTCGGCCCGGCTATCGGCGCGGCGGTCATTCGCGGCAGCGATTCGACCTATGTTGACCTCGGCGTGGTAAAAACCGTGCCGACGCCGTCCATTTTTCTGGCGGCTGCCATTGTGCTGCTGCTGATTCTGCCGCCGGTGCTGGCGCTTAAAAAGAAGGAGGGGACAAAATGCTGACACCTTGGGGCGAAGCGCTGGACAAGAACGCTGTTTTGCAGGAATATCCCCGCCCGCAGCTCGTGCGGGAAAGCTATTACAATCTTAACGGCCTCTGGGACTATGCTATCACGGCCTCCGACGCCTGCCCCAGCGCGTGGGACGGGAAGATCCTCGTGCCGTTTTCGCCGGAAGCGCCGCTGTCCGGGGTGGGCCGAATTCTGAAGCCCGGTCAGGTGCTCTGGTACCGGCGGACGCTGCCGTTTGCAAAGCCGGACGGCGGGCGGATGCTGCTGCACATCGGAGCCGCTGACCAGCGGGCCTGGGTGTACGTCAACGGCCTGCTTGCCGGGACGCACACGGGCGGCTATACGGCCTTTACATTGGATATGACAAAGCTTCTGCGGGATGGCGAAAACATCCTGACTGTCGCCGTGCGCGACGATACGGACGCTGTACCCCTCTCACGCGGCAAGCAGAAGACGAAGCGCGGCGGCATCTGGTACACACCGCAGAGCGGCATCTGGCAGACCGTCTGGGCTGAGCACGTGCCGGAGAACTATGTGCAGGCGCTCCTGTTCACGCCGGAGCTGCCGGAGGGACGCGTCCGTTGGAGGCTCGCCGCGCCCGCGCCGAAGGGCGCTCGAATCGAAATTTCCTATCAGGGAACGCCCGTCGGCAGCGGCGAAACGGACGAGGACAGCTGCGGCAGCGCCGTTCTGCCGCCGGAGCAGCTGCATCTGTGGTCGCCGGAGGCGCCGAACCTCTACGACGTGACCATCACGCTGGGGGACGATACCGTCAGAAGCTATTTCGCCATGCGCACCGTCGGCACCGGGAAGGACGCGGCGGGCCATCCGTGCCTGCTCTTAAACGGGCAGCCGTATTTCCACCATGGCGTGCTCGATCAGGGCTACTGGCCGGACGGACTGTATACCGCGCCGTCGGACGAGGCGCTGATCTATGATATTACGCTCATGAAGCGGCTGGGATTCAATATGCTGCGCAAGCACATCAAAATTGAGCCTATGCGCTGGTATTACCACTGCGACCGGCTGGGGATGCTGGTCTGGCAGGATATGCCCTCCGGCGGCGGACAGTACAATCTGCTGACCATCTCCGCGCCGCTTATCACCGGCGTTCATCTCAAGGACAGCCATTACCGGCTTTTTGCCCGCACGGACGCGGAGGGGCGCGACAGCTACACCCGTGAGCTGGAGGAACTGGTCGCGCAGCTGCAGAACTGCCCGTGCATTGTCCTGTGGGTGCCGTTCAACGAGGGCTGGGGGCAGTTTGACGCGAAGAATGCGGTTCGCCTGCTCCGCAGGCTCGACCCCACGCGGCTGATCGACCACGCCAGCGGCTGGCACGATCAGGGCGTGAGCGATGTGAAAAGCCTGCACGTGTACTTCAAGCCGTACCGCTTTAAGCCTGACAAAAAGGGCCGCGCGGTCGTCCTGTCGGAGTTCGGCGGGTACAATCTGCCGGTCGCGGGGCACACCTGGAACGCGAAGAACTTCGGCTATAAGGGCTACCAGACGCCTGAGGCGCTGGGTGAGGCGGTCAAAACGCTCTATGAAACGCAGATCGTCCCCGCGTGCAAGTCCGGCCTTGCCGCCGATGTGTGCACGCAGCTGAGCGACGTGGAGGACGAGGTCAACGGCTTTGTGACCTACGACCGGCGCGTGGAAAAGCTGCCGGAGGCGCTGATGCGGGCCATTGCGCGGGAGCTGAAAGGAGACTGACCATGAAAAAACGGATTTTGGCGCTGCTTCTGGCGCTGACGCTGCTGGTGCCCGGCGGCTGCACGGTGCGCGACACGGTGCAGATCGTGGAATCCAGCGTTACGACGCTGCAGGAGCTGGCGGACGCTGCGCTGTCCGAGGAGACGGAAGCGCCCGAATCGGGCGAGCAGTTTGTGACCGCCGAGGACCCGGAGGTCACACAGACCGCCGACACGGTCGGCGAGCACGGGTATTATTACGACGCGGAGCACGTCGTTCTGTATCTCGACGCCTACGGTCATCTGCCGGACAACTACATGACCAAGGAGGAAGCCCGTGCGCTCGGCTGGGAGGGCGGCAGCGTGGAAGCGTATCAGGCCGGAGCCGCCATCGGCGGCGACCGCTTCGGCAACCGCGAGGGGCTTCTGCCGGAGGAAACAGAAAGAACCTATACCGAATGCGACATCAACACGCTCGGCGCGGATTCCCGCGGGGCGGAGCGCCTGATCTTCTCGAACGACGGACTGTACTTTTACACGTCCGACCACTACGCGTCGTTTACGGAGCTGACCGTGGACGGAGGCACCGTCATATGGAACTGACATACCGCATCGACTGCCGGGAGCTGACCTCCCGCGCAGCCGCGCACGACTGCTTTGCGCGCGTGTTCGCGCTGCCCGCGTTTTACGGGCGCAATCTCGACGCGCTGTACGACGTGCTGACGGAACTGCCGCCGTGCACGCTCCTGTTGGAGCATACCGGCTGCCTGTATGACGCGCTCGGGCCATATGCGGAAAAGCTGCTCGGCGTCTTCCGCGACGCAGCGCGGGAGAATCCAAATATCCAGATTCAAGAAGATATCAAAACTTTTTGAGCATTTTTCGTACCTTGTCTATATTGCCAGAAAACAGGCGTTTTTCCTTGTGCGAATTGTCAATTTACAAAGTGTGGCATCGTCGGATAAAATACGCAATATGAACGAATTGTGAATAAGTCGTTCAAGAAAGAGAAATCAAGGAGGAACTCTATGGAAATCCAAACTGGCGCATTGGTTATTGTCCTTGCGTACATGGTCGGCATGATGATCATCGGCTACGTCGTCGGCAAGATCAACATCAAGGGCAGCGCGGACTATCTCGTTGCCGGCCGCAGAATGGGCCTGTTCATGGTCGCGTTCTCGCTGTCTGCCAACAACATCGGCGGCGGCAGCACCACCGGCCTCGCGCAGAAAGCGTTCGGCGCATGGGGCGTCAGCGCGATCTGGTACGTCCTGGCCGCGTCTCTGGCTATGATCCCCCTGGCCTACTTCGCTCCCAAGATCCGCAAGACCATGGCTGTCACGATCCCCGAGGTCGTCGGCCGCCGCTTCGGCAAGGTTTCCAGCAACTTCACGGCAGTCCTCAGCGTCCTGTCGCTGTTCTGCCTGACCTCTTCCCAGATCGGCGCTTCCGGCGCTGTTATCAACGCGCTGATCCCGTCGATCCCCCTGAACGTCTGCCTGCTGCTGGCCGGTTTCGTCACCATCTTCTACACGACCTTCGGCGGCATGATCGCGGATCAGGTTTCCGACCTTATCCAGTTCGGCATCATTCTCGTCGGTCTTGCCATTGCAACGCCGATCGTCCTGAAGCATGCCGGCGGCTGGGCTGCGATCTCCGCTGCTCTGCCCGGCGAAAAGCTGAACATGACCCAGATCGGCTGGGCCTCCATCATCGGCTACTTCTTCAACTACTTCTGCACCTTCCTCTGCGGCCCCGAGATGGTTTCCCGCTTCGAGACCTGCAAGGACGAGAAGACCGCGGTTCGCGCTTCCTTCCTCTGCGCCATCCTCATGGCTGCTATGGCAATTTTCCCGACCCTCCTCGGCCTTGCCGCTTTCGCGCTGAAGGATCAGCTGCCCGGCCTTGCTGAGAACGGCTCCAACGCCATGATGGTCGTCACCGGCACCTATGCGCCCGGCATCATCACCGGCCTCATCTCCGCCGCCATCATCTGCGCGACCATGTCCTCGGCAGACTCCAACCTGCTGTGCATGTCCACGATGATCATCAACGACATCTATCCCGGCTTCGGCGGCAAGAAAAAGCTGAATGACAAGCAGACCATCTTCTATACCCGTCTGTGCAACGTTATTGCAGCGCTCATCGCCATGTGCATCTCCATGTTCGGCGTTTCCCTCGTCGCCATGAACACCTTCGCATTCGGCATCCGCTGCGCAGGCCCGTTCGCGGCTTACGGCCTCGGCCTTGCCGTTCCGAAGGCAACAAAGAACTCCGGCCTGATCTCCATCTTCACCGGCACCATCGCTTTCGTCGTCTGGCAGCTCCTGTCCAACGGCGGTACGCTGTGGTTCATGATGCCGGTCGTCTTCGGCAGCCTTGTCTCCGTCATCACGTTCTATGTTGTGAACCTGATCGAGTGGAAGCGCGGCGTTCCCGCTGCTCCCTCCGCTTACGTTGTCGAGGAAGCCAAGTAATTTACCTTCCCCAAACGAAACTGCCCGCCCTGCCAATGGCAGGGCGGGCTTGACTTTTTCCGCAGCATCCATTAAAGTAGCTCCTGTTCATCGGACAATGTCACTTATCTCAAAGCCTACGCCATTGCCTGTCTGCTGACCTCGTTCCTGTTCTGCTTTGTGGGCTATTTCTCCGGCCTCGGCAAGACCGTCTTTGTCATGGCGCAGGGCATTCTGGGCGCGTTCGGCGTCCGCATCCCCGTGTCGTTCGCCATGTCCCGCCTGCTGAATGTGCGCCTGTTCTTCATCGGCCTCGCAACGCCCTGCTCGACCGTCGTGCAGGTCCTGCTGTGCCTGCTCTACTACGCCCATCTGGCCCGCAGAGAAAAGGCTGTCCGGTGAGACAGCCTTCGGTGCGTGCGCGTTCCGTCCGTTTTCAGCAAAATTTTACGCCGTCCCCCGTTGTGACAGGGGACGGCGTTCCGGTTTTAATCTTCGAATTCGTGCGCGTCCTTGAGCACCATGTCCTTGACCTTCATCAGGCGGACCTTGGTAGCGCGGTCGTTTTCCTCGAGCTTCATGGAGATATACTTGATGTTTTTCTCCATTTCCGGGATCATGACATATTCCAGCGCATTGACGCGGCGGCGGGTCTTCTCGATCTCGGAGGCGAGCAGCTGCGTCTTCTTCTCGGCCTGCGCCAGCGCAAGCATATCCTGAAATACGGAGGCCAGCGCGCCCAGCGCATCGTCCAGCTCGCCGGACGTCTGCGCGAAGCCGTAGGGGTAAATGGACGCGGCGTCCTCGTTTTTGGTGTGGAACTCGTAGACCGGGACGGAGACGGACATGATGTTCTGGAACGTCATGTCCAACGTCGCCGACTGCTTCGGGTACAAAAGCGCCTGCTGGAGCATTTCGGGGGACATCACGCTCGACGCAACGGTCATGGCGCGGTTGGCCTCCGCAATGCCCTGCTCGACCTTGGCGCGCAGCTCCTTGTTTTCCCGCACGATCAGGAAGAACTGGCGCATCAGCTCGTCGCGCTTGTCCTTGAGCAGCCGGTGGCCGCGCACGGCCGTGCGCAGGCGGCCCTTGAGCCGCGTAAGCTCCATCCGGGTCGGATTGATCGTTTTACTGGCCATGCGAACACCGCCTTACGCCTGCTTTTTGGGCAGGTATTTTTCGATGAACTCCGGCTTGATGCGCTTGAGCTCCGTTTCGGGCAGGATGGACAGCAGCTCCCAGCCGATGTTCAGCGTTTCCTCAATGGAACGGTTTTCTTCGTAGCCCTGACTGACGTAGCGCTGCTCAAATTCCTCGGCAAACTTCGCGTACAGCCGGTCAGTGGGGGAGAGGGCGCTTTCGCCAAGGATCGTTGCAAGCTCCTTCGCGTCCTTGCCGGCGGAATACGCCGCAAAGAGCTGGTTCATGGTGCCTGCGTGATCCTCACGCGTCTTGCCGGGGCCGATTCCCTTGTCCTTGAGTCGCGACAGGCTTGGCAGCACGTCCACGGGGGGAATGACGCCCTTGCGGTACAGATCACGGCTCAGGATGATCTGGCCCTCGGTGATATAGCCGGTCAGGTCGGGGATAGGGTGCGTCTTGTCGTCCTCCGGCATGGTCAGGATCGGGATGAGGGTGATGGATCCCTTCTTGCCGATTCGGCGGCCCGCGCGTTCATAGAGCGTCGCAAGGTCGGTATAGAGGTAGCCGGGATAGCCGCGGCGGCCGGGGACTTCTTTTCGTGCGGCGGAGACCTCACGCAGCGCCTCGGCGTAGTTCGTGATGTCGGTCATGATGACCAGCACGTGCATCCCGCATTCGAACGCCAGATATTCGGCGGCAGTCAGCGCCATACGCGGTGTTGCGATACGCTCAACCGCCGGGTCGTTTGCGAGGTTCGAGAAGACGACGGTGCGGTCGATGGCGCCCGTGCGGCGGAATTCCTGAATGAAGAACTCCGATTCCTCAAACGTGATGCCGATGGCCGCGAAGACAACAGCGAAGTTCGATGCGTCGTCGCCCAGAACCTTCGCCTGACGCGCGATCTGCGCGGCAAGCTGCGCGTGCGGAAGACCGGAGCCGGAGAAGATCGGCAGCTTCTGGCCGCGGACAAGGGTGTTCAGGCCGTCGATCGTGGAAATGCCGGTCTGGATAAATTCGTTCGGGTAATCGCGTGCGGCGGGGTTCATCGGAAGACCGTTGATGTCCTTCATCTCGGCGGCCAGAACCTCCGGGCCGCCGTCCTTCGGGTGGCCCATGCCGTCGAAGACGCGGCCAAGCATATCCTCGGACACGGCTAGCTCCAGCGGATGGCCCAGGAAGCGGATCTTGCTGTCCTTCAGGTTGATGCCGGCGGAATTTTCAAACAGCTGCACGACGGCGGTATCGCCGCTGCACTCCAGAACCTTGCAGTGCCGGACCTCGCCGTTCGGCAGCTCCAGCTCGGCCAGCTCGTCGTAGGTAACGCCCTCGACGTTTTTGACGATCATCAGAGGCCCGGAGACCTCACGGATGGTACGGTATTCGCGGATCATTCAGCCTCAGCCTCCTTTGCAACTTCTTCGATCTGCTGCTCCATATCGGATACGATCTTCGCGTAAACGTCCTGATACGTGTCCGCCGGAACGGTCTTCGCACGGCCGATGGCAGCACGGGCCGCGATGGCATAGAGCTTCCAGATATCCGCGCCGCGCTCGATGGCCGCGTCGCAGAGATCCTTGTAGCGGAGGATCAGGTCCAGCAGACGGGCCTGCCGGTCAAACGACGAATACTGGTCGTTCTCCAGGAACGCGTTCTGCTGCAAGAAGTCCTCGCGGATCATCTTTGCGGATTCCAGCGTCAGGTTGTCCGCCGGGGACAGCGCGTCCTGACCGACCAGCTTGACGATCTCCTGCAGCTCTGCTTCCTTTTGCAGCAGCGCCATGGCGCGGCCGCGGTTTTGCATGAAGCTGCGTCCCAGATTCTCGTCGCACCAGCCCTTGAGCGTGTCAAGGTACAAAGAGTAGCTCGTCAGCCAGTTGATGGCCGGGAAATGGCGCGCGTAGGCCAGCGAAGCGTCCAGACCCCAGAAGACCTTGACGATGCGCATCGTCGCCTGCGAGACAGGCTCGGAAATATCGCCGCCCGGAGGGGAGACCGCGCCGATGGCGGTCAGAGAGCCGCGCCGCTCGTCCGCGCCGAGGCACTCGACGCAGCCTGCGCGCTCGTAGAACTGCGCGAGGCGGGAGGCCAGATATGCGGGGTAGCCCTCTTCGCCGGGCATCTCTTCCAGACGGCCCGACATTTCACGCAGCGCCTCGGCCCAGCGGGAGGTGGAGTCGGCGATAACGGCCACGTCATAACCCATGTCGCGGAAATACTCCGCGATGGTGATGCCGGTGTAGATGGACGCTTCACGCGCCGCGACCGGCATATCGGAGGTGTTTGCAATCAGGACTGTGCGCTTCATCAGGGGTTCGCCGGTGTTGGGGTCGTGCAGCTCCGGGAACTCCATCAGAACGTCGGTCATCTCGTTGCCGCGCTCGCCGCAGCCGATGTAGACGACGATATCGACGTCCGACCACTTTGCCAGCTGGTGCTGCACGACGGTCTTGCCCGAACCGAACGGGCCGGGGACGGCGGCTGTGCCGCCCTTGGCCAGCGGGAACATGGTGTCGATGATGCGCTGGCCGGTCATAAGGGGCTGCGAGGGGGTAAATTTCCGGTCATACGGACGGGCCACGCGCACGGGCCACTTCTGCATGAGGCTTAAATGCTCCTCGCCCTTTTCCGTCTCCAGCACGCAGACCGTCTGCTCGACGGTGAAGCTGCCGGATTTGATCTCCTTGACGGTGCCCGCCATTTTGGGCGGCACCATGATCCTGTGCAGAACGGCGCTCGTCTCCTGCACGATGCCGATCACGTCGCCGCCGGAGAGCTTGTCGCCCTTCTTGACCGTGGGCGTGAAGGCCCACTTCTTTTCACGGTTCAGCGCCGGAACCTGCACGCCGCGGGCGATGGTTTCCCCGCAGCGGTCGCGGATCTCGGTCAAGGGGCGCTGGATACCGTCGTAAATATTTTCGAGCATACCGGGTCCAAGCTCGACGGAGAGGGGCATGCCGGTCGTCGTGACCTCGGCGCCGGGGCCGAGGCCGCTCGTTTCCTCATAGACCTGAATGGAGGCCGAGCCGCCCGTCATATTCAGGATCTCACCGATCAGCTGCTGCTTGCCGACGCGGACGACATCTGCCATGTTGGCGTCTTCCATCCCCTCGGCAACAACAAGCGGGCCGGATACCTTTACAATTCTACCTGACATTTCATCGAATCCTTTCTGTATTCAAGGATGCTGTTTAAAGAATATTCGAGCCGACCGCGCGTTCGACAGCGGCGTTCAGCGCATTCATGCCGAGCCCTTTGCAGCCGCCTGCGCCGGGGATTAGAATGACCGCCGGGGTAACGCTGGACGCGTATTTTTCGATCTGCGCATGCAGCGCCTCGGCATACGTCTCGGTCACATAGATGATCGCGTATGCGTCGGACTGCCTTGTGAGGCGGTGGAAGACCTCCGCCGCTTCCTCGGCGGAGTCCACGGGGAACACGGCGAGGCCCAGAGCCGCAAAGCCCATGACGCTCTCGCGTTCGCCCAGAACTGCGATTTTATACATACCGATCACCTCGCTCATTGATACAGATCCCGCAGCCGTGCGCGGATCGTGTCGGCGGGCAGCCCCGCCTGCAGGCCGCTTATGATCATGCGGGCCGCTGAAATTTCATTTTCCAGCGCACAGAGATAGGCGATGACGACCTGCTCCCCGAATACGACCGACTTTGCCTTGGCGAAATACGCTGTGAGCGTGTTGTCGCACAGCCGTTCAAACGCAGTCAGAGAGCCAGACTGCGACTCGTCGCCCGCCTGCGCGGCGGCGAAGAGCGCAGTGTTCGCAAACAGCGGCGCAAACGGCTCGTCCTGTGCAAGCACCTGGCAGATCTCCTCCGCCGGAACGCTCCCGCCGGGAACGAGGACGCTCTTTAAAAACGCAGCGTCCTTGTGCATACGCCGTGCACGCACAGCGGCGCGCAGATTCGCGCTGTCCGCCTGCAGCTGCGCATAGCCCATCAGGAACGCGCTTCCGACCTGCGCGGCGCTTTCGTGATACTCGGCAAAATACGCGCGGTCGAGGATCAGATCGGCCAGCTGCGGGTCGGCGCTTCTCGAAAGCGCGTCGCGCGCGGCCTGCATTGCGGTCAGAACGGCCTGCGGGACGCTTCCGGACTCGCCGGTTTCATAGGCAGTTTTGAGCGCCTGCGCGTCTGCGCGGCCAGCGCCGGAGAGCAGGGGAGCCGGGTCTATCCCGACGGCCTCGGCCTTGACGATCGTCTTGGCGTTGTGATAGTCATAGCGCATACGAAACAGCGATACAACGCCGTCCTTCGGAGCAAGCGCCTCCACCTCGGAAAACACGGCGGCGCGCCGGTCGCTCAGCGCCTTGTCGAGCCCGACTGCGAGAACGTCCGCATAGCCGCAGCTCTCCAAGATCCGCGCCGCCTCCTGCACGGAGGAGCCGAGCATCCGCCCGGCCTTCTCCGCGTTGAGCAGCTGCGGCTCCTTTGCGCGCAGATACGCCGAAATAAACAGATACTCCGTGTCCTTGCACGCTTTTACTTTCTTTTTTTGTTCCGTCACGTCAGCCTCCCGGCCTCAGCCAAACAGGCAGGCCGCAACCTTGCCGGAAAGCGCGGGCCGCAGGCCGCTTATCATTGTGCCGATCGAGCAGTTCGTCTCGACCAGCCCGTCCTTCAGCACCACGCCGCCGCGCATCGGCCGCGTTTCGGCGGAAAGCGTCAGCTTTGCTGCCTTCCCGGCCTTCTGGAGCAGCGCGTTCGCCTGCTCCACGACGGCCTGTCCGACCCGTTCGCGGTCCTCTGCGCAGAAGATCAGCTCCTCGCTGCCGGACGCGCTTGCCCGTGCGGCAAGCTGCGCGCAGAGCTTCGTATACTCCGCCGTGGGGAGCGAGAGAAGCTGCTGCTCCGCCTGCCGGAAGGCGGCGTCGACGAGCGCCTGCTTCGTTTCGAGCAGCTGCCGCCGCGCGGCCATCCGGGCCGCGCCCTGATCGCGTTCGAGCTGCTTATCGGCCTCGGCCTGTGCTTCCGCCGTCAGCCGCTGCTGCTCAAACTCGATCCTGCGGTCGTAGTCCGCGCGGAGCTGCGCTGCCTTTTCCCCGGCCTGCGCGCGGATCGCGGCGGCCTCGGTCTCAGCGTCGGCAAGGATGCGCGCGGAAATTTTTTCAATTCCGTTCATTGCTTCACCCTCTTCTGCGGGGTTACTTGCTGATATTGATGATCATCAGCATGGAGGCCAGCAGGGAAAGGATCGCGTAGAACTCGACCGTGACGCACAGCACCATGCCCTTGGACCAGTGGTCGGGCTTCTTGGCCAGCAGATTGATGGACGCGCAGGCCACGCGGCCCTGTGCGATCGCGGAGATCATGCCGCCGAGCGCCATAGGAAGGCAGGCGACAAAGTACTGCAGGCCCTGCGTGATGCTCAGCTCGGGCAGAGCGCCGGACAGCAGGCCCATGCGGAAGATGGCGAAGAACCAGACGACGAGGCCGTACAGACCCTGCGTGCCGGGGATGACCTGAAGGATCAGGACCTTGCCGAACTTTGCCGGATCCTCGCACAGAAGACCCGCGCCGGCCTCACCGGTCATGCCGGTGCCCTTTGCCGAACCGATGGCGCACAGCGCCGCCGCAAGACCCGCGCCCAGAAGCGCCAGAGCCAGACCGCCGAAAGCGTCAAAAAATGCTTGCATGATAGAGTTCCTCCTTAAGATTGAATATCCACGTATTTTGTATTGATTGCCAGAGGCTTGAACGGCCTGCCGCCGTCCTTATAGAATTTACCGAAGTATTCCAGACACTGCAGACGCAGATCGTGGACGTAGCAGCTCAGCAGGTTCAGCGCGAAGTTGAGTCCGTTGCCGAGCATCGACACGATCAGGAAGATCACCACGTTCCCCGGGATCGCGCCGAGCGTATTGAAGACCGAGGCGATGACAGAGCCTGCCAGCATCAGGGTCATCAGTCTGGAATACGAAAGAATATCGCCGAAGTAGCCCGTCACATGGTTGTAGACCGAGCCGAAGATCGCCGTGACCTTGCCGAAGCCCTTCGCGCTCCAGCCGGAGCCGACCACGACCATGCCGATGCCGACGTACAAAACGATGTTCGTCACGCCGAGCGCCATGCACGCGATGCCTGCGAACACGACCCACCAGGTCAGCTCTTCCCAGATGGCGTCCATGATCTCGCCCTTCTTGAGCTTTTCAACGAAGCTGATGGCCATGCCGGTCACGATCTGGACAAAGCCGAGCGCCATGGCGCCGATGAGGATCGTGATCGTGTCGTCAAGCGGGGTGAAGAGCGAGGGGAGCGCCTTGAACGTCGTATTGGGGTTGATGATCCCCGCCAGCTGCGGCAGGAAATCGCCGAAGAAGCCGCCCGTCAGCGCGCCCATGATAAACGTGCTGATGCCGCAGGAGAACATGAGGCCGAACATCTGTCCGCTCGTGCCCTTGGGCCGGGACTTTTTCGTGATGATGATGGAAGCCAGGATCATCAGCAGTCCATAGCCCATGTCCGCCATCATGATGCCGTAGAACAGAATGAAAAACGGCGCCATGAGCGGGTTCGGGTCCACGCCGTCATAGGCGGGGAGGGAATACATCTCCGTGACCATGTTGAGCGGCCATGTCAGCCTGTTGTTCTTGAGCTTGACCGGCACGTCCGGATATTCCTCCGGCGACGGGTCCTCCAGCTCCCATGCGCAGCAGAATTTCTCCAGCAGCGCCTCAAGCTTCGGTACGTCCTCACACGGCACCCAGCCGTCCAGACAGAAGGTCCGTTCTGAGTGCGCCAGCCGGTCTGCGGCCTGCGCCTTCGAGATCTCCTGCGTGCAGCGATCGGCTGCCAGCCGGATGGCGGGCACGTCACCCGCAAGCGCTGTAAGCTTGTCCGTCAGACGCTTGTCCTCCTGCTCGCAGGCGGCGAGCTTTTCGTCCGTCAGGCGGATGTTTTCCTCCGCCGTGCCCGCTGCACCGTCGAAGCTGGCCGGCGTGAAGCCGTATTCGCGCAGCGCGGACGCTGCGGCGTCATACGCGCCCTTGTAGACGATCACCAGCAGATACTGGCTCTGCAGGTCGGCGCTGATGCGTTCGACCTGCGCTTCGCCTGCGGCTCCGTAAACGGTCTCGCGCAGCGCGTCAAGCTCTGTCTGCGCCGGAACGGTACCGAGCAGCACGCGCGCGTGCTGCGTCCCGCCTGTTTCCAGCGGCAGATCGAGCGTCCGCCACGGCACGAAGCTCTCGCGCAGCGCCGTGAGGCGGCTCTTTTCCGCCTGATTGCGGCTGCGTGCGTCCTGCGTGTCCAGCGCCTCCTGCGCCGTCTGCACAGCCGCGCGGTACGCGTCGTCGTCAAACAGCTCGCCGAGCGTCTTTTCCGGCCGGGCGGAGAACATCCCGCCCTTTTTCGTTTCATAGTGCTTGAGCGTTTCCAGCGCGGAGGCGAGTGCGGCGGATGTCTGGCTCAGCGCGTCCGCGCCTGCGCCGTCTGCTGTGCGGAACAGCTGCGTCTGCTGCGCTTCGGTCAGCGCCTCGGGCGAGCCGATCTCGACGCTTCCGAGCAGCTGCAGCTCACGAATGAGCTGATCCTGTTCCTCCGCGATGCCGCACAGCCGAATTTTTTTCATTTTTAAGATTGCCATTCGCTGTCCCAGATCCTCTCTACGATCATTGCCGCCGCTGCGCCGGACCGGCTGGCTGCCGCCTGCTCCAGTGCCCGGCACTGCGCGGCTGTTTTGCTGTTCAAATCCGTTTCAAATGCCGCTGCCTGCTTTCCGGCCTGCCGCTTCGCCTCGCGCATACGCTCCTGCGCGCCGGATATCACGGCGTTCAGACGGGCTGTGCCGTCCTTTTCGGCCTGTACGGCCAGCTCGGCGGCCTCCGCACGTGCCTGCTCGCAGATCGCGCGGGCCTGTTCCTCCGCTGCGGCGATCTGTGCGAGCTCCTGCATCGCCATTTCCATCACCTCCTTCATGTACACCCTGCGGCGCTGCTTTTCCAAGCCAGCGCCGCATCATATTTTCCAGAACAATACAGAAAATGCTCTATATATTATGTACAGAATGTACTCGATTTTGTAATTCTAGCATAGCCGTTAAGAAACTGCAATAGATATCGATAAAAAAATGTTTAGTTAAGTGTTTTCGACGATTTTTTCTAAAAGCACTGGATTTCTCCCGAAAAACCGTGTAAAATAAAAAATTAAACGCGCATGGAGGTGTTGGCATGGAACAGATCCTGGGCGGCTACTGCCGCACGATCGACGCTTCGCGGATGGTCCTGGTAGAGGACGGCGAGGCGGACTGCGATTTTGAAGTCTGCGCCTATCAGGACGTCTGCCAGATCGGGCAGCAGATCGCGCAGCTGCAAAAAACGGAGGAACGGACATGAACATTTGTCTTTACGGCGCGTCAAGCCCTGCGCTTGACCGCGCATATTTTGACGCGGCGGAGGAATTCGGCCGCCTGCTGGCAAAAAACGGCCACACGCTCGTCTACGGAGGCGGTGCGCAGGGCGTTATGGGCGCTGCAGCACGCGGCGCTGCGGACACGGGCGGAAAAATCACCGGCATCGCGCCGAACTTTTTAAATGTAGACGGCATTCTGTTTGACCGCTGCACCGAGTTTATCCTGACGGACACCATGGCCGAGCGCAAGGCCGCCATGATCGCCCATGCAGACGCGTTCGTCATGGCCCCCGGCGGCTTCGGAACGCTCGAGGAGTTTTTCGAGGTGCTGACGCTCAAGCAGCTTGGCCGCCATAACCCGGCCATCGCCATTCTCAACACGAACGGCTTCTATGATAAACTGCAGGAATTTGTCCTGTCCGCCGTGGAGCAGCGCTTCATTCGCTCCGCCTGCCTGAACATTTACGCTCTCTGCCCCACACCGGCGGATACGCTGACGTATCTGGAGCAGTACGACCCAGCTGTCCTCGACGTGCGGCATCTGAAGAACATCTGAGCGCCCTGCGCCTGTACGCAAGGCGGATATGGATCAAAATAACGGGAGGAATCGCAGCATTCTGCGGTTCCTCCCGTTCCATTTTCAAAAATCCGGGTTATGCCTTTGCCATCAGCTCGGCGGCGGGCAGGACGGCGCTGACGTCGGCCTGCGCCATTTTGCCTTCGTCAAACAGGGAGGCGATGTCCGGATTGATCGGCAGGCGCGCGAGGACCGGGAGCGAGAATTGCAGCGCCAGCTCGTCCAGCCTGCTTTTGCCGAAGATCTCGACGCGTTTGCCGCAGTCCGGACACTGGAAATAGCTGTAGTTCTCGACAAAGCCGTAGACCGGAACGTTCATCATCCGCGCCATGTTGACGGCCTTGGAGACGATCATGGACACGAGGCTCTGCGGGCTTGTGACGATCACCACGCCGTCGACCGGAAGCGACTGGAACACCGTCAGCATCACGTCGCCCGTTCCGGGCGGCAGATCGACGAACATATAATCCACATCGCCCCAGCAGACGTCCGTCCAGAACTGCTTGACCGCGCCGCCGATGACCGGGCCGCGCCAGATGACGGGGTCTGTCTCGTTCGGCAGCAGCAGATTGATGGACATGACCTTGACGCCCTCGGGCGTCTCGGCGGGGAGCATACCGTCGTCGCTGCCCACGATCTGCTCATGCAGACCGAAGGCTCTGGGGATGGACGGGCCGGTGACGTCCGCGTCGAGAATGGCCGTTTTATAGCCCAGCTTCTGCATGGCGACAGCCAGCATCGACGTGACGGTCGACTTGCCGACGCCGCCCTTGCCGGAGACGACCGCGATGACCTTTTTGACATTTGATTTCTTGTTCGGCTCTGCCAGCAGGCTCTCCGGCTTGCGGTCAGAGCAGCTTTCTCCGCAGCTGGAACAGTTGCCGCTGCATCCGCTCATAAAAAAACACTCCTTTTTGTGTCGTTTGCTGTTATTCTACCACCAAAGCGGGAAAAGTCAAACATCCGCATGGCGGTTCTGGATGAGGCTCCGCAGTTCGTCGTGCGCATGGATGAGCGCGTCGGCGTTTTTCTGGAATTCTGCCCAGCGCGCATCAACCTGCGCACCGGCCTCAGCCAGGATCCTGTCTGCCTGTGCCTGTGCGTCCTGTACGATCTGCCCGGCCTGCTGCTTTGCATCCTGCATGATCGTCTCGCGCTGCCGCTGCGCCTCGTCCGTCTTCTGCACCATTTCGGCTGTCGCAGCCTTGACGGAGGCAAGATACTGGTCGGCAGCGGCCTGCGCAGCCTCGAATACGCCGTTTACCTGAATGGCCGCTTCGGCAATAGAGCCGGCGGACGCAATGCGCAGCGTCCGGTCCTCCAGCTGCTGCCGCAGCGCCTGATTCTCTGCCAGACTGTCCTCATAGCGCTTCCGCTGCTCATAGAGAATGTCCAGCAGCTCCGCACGGCTGAGCCGTCTGAGATCCTTATCGGTCATGATATCTGCTCCTTTCCTGTTTCTGCACGGTCAAACGCATCCGCGCGCTGCCTGCCAGAACGCCTTGGCAAAGGCGAAGACCTCGCGCAGCGTGTAATTGACCTTCAAGATCCACGGCCAGGTATCGCTTGCTTGGCCGTATGGCTCCATGGAGAGCGTCCGCGCGATATACTTGGCGCGGCACATATGAAAATCGCTCGTAACGATCAGCACGCGCGACGTATCAAGCCCCGCCGCCTCGGCAAGCTTCGCCGAAAACAGCAGATTTTCCCGTGTGTTGGAGGCCTTGTCCTCCTCGATGATCCGGGACGCGTCCGCGCCGTGCTCGATCAGGTACCGGGCCATGACGGACGCTTCCGTATGGGCCTCGTCCGGTCCCTGGCCGCCGGAGACGATCACGGTCCTGTCCGGGTGCTCCTGCATGAATTCGAGCGTTTTATCCAGCCGCTTTTTTAGCGTCAGCGACGGCTCGTCGCCCTGTACCTGCGCGCCGAGTACGACGACAAACTCCGGCGTCTCGTCCTGCGTCATAACGCTGTCCTGTCCCTGCATGGCAATATACCCCATTGCGCCGAAGATCACCGCCATACCTGCGGCGGTCAGGCCGGTCAGAAGACGGCTCCAATGCTTCGGCGCGTTCTTTTTCTTCAAGAGCCGCAGTGCCAGCAGCACCGCCGCAAGCAGCAGCAGACAGACGCCCGTCATGCCGATATGCAGCGGCAGCGCCAGACATACCGCGCCGAGCACTGTAAGCAGCGCGATCACCCAAACCGGAATCATGTTGCACCCTCCAAATCAGACGAAAGCCGCTCCCACTCGTCCATCAGGCCGGTAAGCGCATCGTCGCAGGTCTGCTTTTCTGCCATCAGCCGCGCCAGTTCCTGATAATCGGATGCGGCGGCTTCAATCTGCGTATCCAGCTGAGCGGAAAGCTGCTCTTGCTTTTCAATCTCACGTTCCAGCGCACGGATCTGCTTCTCCAGCATCTTGCTGCCGGAGGTCTTCGGTTTTTCCTTGCGCTCCTTTTTGGGCTTTTCCGGCGCGGGAGCCGCGATGGCCTCCTTTTCTTTGATGGAACGGTATTTTTCATATCCGCACGGGAAGTCCCGGATATGCCCGTTTTCCAGCTCCCAGATCCGCGTGGCGAATTTGTTCACGAAATAGCGGTCGTGGGACACGAAGATCAGCGTTCCCTCATAGTCCTCCAGCGCATCCTCGATCCACTCGCGCGAGGCGATATCGAGGTGGTTCGTCGGCTCGTCGAGGACGAGCAGGTTGATCTTCTCATCCATCAGCATACACAGCCGCAGACGGCTCTGTTCGCCGCCGGACAGGCTCGAAACGGTCTTGAACACGTCCTCGCCCTCGAACAGATACGCGCCCAGCCGGTCGCGCGCGGTCTGCACGGTGCAGTTTTTTTCATAGAGCATCGTGTCCAGCAGCGTCCGTTCGGGGTGGGCGAAGTGAATGATCTGCGGCAGGTAGGCCCACTTGACCGTGGGGCCGAACTTCACGCGGCCCGCACCGGCCTCCTCGCCGAGCAGGAGCTTTAAAAACGTGGACTTGCCGGTCCCGTTGTCGCCCAGCAGCGCAATGCGTTCGCCGCCCGCGACCTGCAATTCGACGTCCGAAAACAGCGTCCTGCCGTCATACGCCTTGCCGAGTCCCTTGACGGACAAAACCTCGTCGCCGAAAAAGTCCCGCTGGGCGAAGCGCGCCCGCAGGGTCTTCTCCTGCGTGGGCCGGTCGGTCTTTTCAATGCGCTCCATGCGGTGCTGGATGGACATGGCGCGGCGGTAGAGCGTGCGGTTGTTGATGCCCCAGCCCTTCATGCGCTCAAGCGTGAAGCCGAGCTGGCCGAGCTTGGCCTGCTCCTTTTCATACTGCTTCAATTGCAGGTCGAAACGCGCCTGCTTTTCCTGCACGTAGAACGAATAGTTGCCGGAATAAAATTCCGCCTTCCCATCGTGCAGCTCGATGATGCGGGTCACGACGCGGTCAAGAAAATACCGGTCGTGGGAGATGGTCAGGACGGTTCCCCTGAATTTTTCAATATAGCCCTCGAGCCATTCGACCGCGTGCATATCCAGATGGTTCGTCGGCTCGTCGAGCAGCAGGATATCCGTCTTTTCCAGCAGCAGCCGCGCCAGATTCACGCGCGTCTTTTCGCCGCCGGAAAGGCTGTCAAAGTCCTGCTGCCGCTGCGCGGCGGGGATGCCGAGACCGTTGCAGATCTTGTCGGTCTGCATATCCGTCTCATAGCCGCCGCCGGTCTGAAAGCGCGTGGAAAGCGCGTCGTATTCGGCAAGCAGCGCCTTGTCCGGCTGCGCGGCCATCTGCTCTTCCAGACGGCGCATTTTGCTCTGGATATTCGCAAGCTCCCGGAACGCCGTGCGCAGCACGTCCTCTACCGTATAGCCCGCCGGGTAATGCGGGATCTGGGAGATAAGGCCGACCTTCCGGCCCGGCGCGAAGCGCACCTCGCCGGTGTTGTAGTCCAGCTCTCCGGTCAGTATTTTGAAGAGCGTCGTCTTGCCCGCGCCGTTTCGCCCGAGCAGGCCCACACGCTCGCCTGCCTGAATGTCAAAGCTCACGCCGTCGAGCAGATTCGTGTCGGCGTCGAAGCTCTTGACCAGGTCCTTTACAGATAGATCGATCATGGATGTTCCTCTTTATTCTGCGGCGGTTTCAGTCTCCGCTGTCATCGCCCATCAGCGGCCGGATGACGCCTGCGGCGTCGAACCGGGTATCGTGGGAGGTCGTGACGAAAACGAGCTGCGTGGCCGGATCCGGCAGCACCTCGCCCATGGCCTCGGTCATGGTCATTACGTCGTTGGCCTTTTCTGTCGTGATATACACGCGGCTGGCATACTGCGCGACGGACGGGACCGTCGTGCCCAGCGCGAGGCGGATGGAGCTGCCGGTCAGATTCGCGCCCAGCGTCTCCGCGCAGTCCTCCAATGCGGCGACCTGCGTGATAGCCTCGGCGTCCCATGCAATGGAGCTGTCGTCCGGTACGGTGAAGTTATCGAACAGCACCTCGTCAAACCCGCGTGCGTCAAGCTCCAGCGCGATGGCAGCCAGATAACTGCGCGCGTCGAGCGAGTCGGGCCGCAGCCAGTAGCAGCGCCGCTCGTCCATCCACAGATCGCCGGAGGTCGTCGTCAGGGCGGAAGAATAGTGCTTGGCGACAAAATTCGGGTCGGAGAACGCGGGCACGCGGGCGATCACGATCAGGTCCGGCGTTTCGGTCAGCTCCTTTATGAGCGCGTCGCAGGCGGCGATGTCCGCGTCTGCCGTCTGGGCGTCGGCGATGTCAGTCGAATAATAGAAATTGCCGAGCGGGCTTTTGACGTCGATGAGCACGGCGTTATAGCCGTCCGCGTCGGCCAGCGCCTGCCGCACCTCGTCCACGCTGTTTGCCAGCATGGTCGTGGAGATATAAAAGCCATGCAGCTGCACCGCGTTCGGGTCGACGTCCGTTTCCTCGGCAGCGGCGGACAGGATCGTTTCAAATGGATAGTCCTCTGCGTCGGCGGGCGCTTCCGGCGTCTGCGGGGTGTGCTGGAGCTTCTGCGTTTTGTCAAAATACACGCCGTTTGGCGAATACACGACGTAGCGGCCCAGATAGCTGATGCGCGCGAGAATGAGCAGGCCGAGCAGAACGACGGCCAGCAGCGCGATCAGCGCAATGCGCCGCAGCGTCCGCTTGTTGCGGTAGGAAAAAATACGCATGGGGTTCTCCTTCCTCCCGTCACGCTTCCGGCAGCGCGGCGGTCACGCGGCACCAGTCCTCCTGCTGTTCGGTGGAGATGATCTGAAGCCCGTTTTGTTCCAACGCGGCCAGAACCTCCGCAAGGCGCGTGTTAAGAATTCCGGAGCAGATGAACACGCTGTCCTCCTGCAAAAATTCCGGCACGACGCGGCTCAGGGGAATGATGACGTCGGCCACGATATTGGCCAGCACCACATCGTAATGTCCCCTGAGCGATTCCATCATGGCCCTGTCTCCGATCACGTCGCCGGTGACGGCGGTAAAGCGGTCGGAGAAGATCTGGTTGATGGCGGCGTTTTCCCGGGCAATGTCCTCGGCCTTGGGGTCAATGTCCACGCCCGTGGCGTGGGCCGCGCCGAGCAGGACGGCAGTGATGGACAAAATGCCGCTGCCGCTGCCGAGATCGAGCACGCGCTCGCCGCCCTGAATGGCCCGTTCCAGCTCGCGCATACACATCTGCGTGGACGCGTGCGCGCCGGTGCCGAAGATCATGCCGGGGTCGAGCAGGACCTCGACGCGGTTTTCCGGGTTTTCCGGGTGCAGCCACTCCGGAACGACCAGCAGCCGTTCACCGATGGGCAGCGGCTGATAGTACCGCTTCCAGTTGTTTTCCCAGTCCTCGTCCTTGACGTTTGCCAGCTGCACGTCGAGAGAGCCGAAGTCCACCGACGGGTACTGCGCGCGCAGCGCGGCCAGCTGGCTTTTCAGACTTTCGACCGTTTCCGGCACGGAAGCGTTCTGCTCCAGATACAGCCGGATCTGCGAAAGTCCCTGCATCTGCTTTTCCAGATCCTCGTCTACATAGTCCCAGTACTGACGGTTCTGCTCCAGAAATTCATGAAACTGCTCCTGATCGTCGATGATGAAGCTGTCAAAGCCCAGCACGGTCAGCCGGTCGCAGACAAGGTCAATGGCCGCCGGAGCCGTTTTGATGGTCAGTTCGATCCACTGCATGATAGTCCTCCCGATCTCCAGGGCGGAGATCTTTCAAATTGCAATATTTGTTCTATTTTACACGAAACCGGAGCAAATGACAAGTAGGGAGATTCTGATTCGATCACCGGGATGCCTCCGGCGGCCCCCGGCTTTTCCATCCTGCCGGGAAGCTGTTTGATGGAAAGAATCAGCGCCCGGCTCCGCAGAGGGGCCGGGCGCTGTGCCTGAGGGGGGAAAGGGGGGCGCGAAGGGTTATGATACTGCGGGCAGCTTCACAAGGGGCGCATACCGGTGTTTGGATACCCGCCGTACATACCGGTGGCTGCAGCGCCTATCGCGCTGCGTAGTTCCGGCTGTGCCGGTCTGTAGTGTCAGCATCACTGGTCACTAGAAATAATTATATCGCTGGTGTAGTTCAGGCCGTTGTAAAAATAGGTCGCGTTAAGCCAATAACTGATATTGGCTGACAGGCTGGTTCGGTCGATAACATACTGTCCGCCTTCAACCCATCCCGTAACAGCCGCAGGACCTGGCGACCATATTACATTGGCAGCGTTAAAATTGGGAATATTGGTCTCAATGCGAAAGACCAAACGGTCGCCTGTAACAGGATAGACCGGGACGATGTTAAACGTATACTTGACCTGATCCATCGTCTGCCTCATGCTGTCGGTGTAGGTTCTGCCGTTATAGACATAGGAAGCTGTTATCGTGCAGTCAACAGTCGAAGTAACATATGCCCCTTCAGGTGCCTTACACTCGGTATATTCCTTTCCGCCCGCGCTGACCGTAAAGCCGCGCAGGATGCCGGAAATGAGAAAATACAGATTGGTCGAGTCTTCTCCGCCGTAGTACAGGCATTCTCCCTTTTTCAGGTGCCGCCGCTGCGCCAGCCGCGCGTAGGTCTGGATCGTGCTCTGAGACTGGATTCCGAGATAGTCCAGCAATTGAAAAATCTCATCCATATGAATTCTCCATTTCTGCTAAATTTTCTTTCTGTTTGTGCTCTTATTTTATTACAAAAAACGAGCCATGTAATTAACAAATGATAAGCGGCAGAAGCGTTTTAATAAGAATTTCCTATTCTGGAAACGCCAAGCGAATGACCGCTGCCTCCGGCTGTCAGGCGCGGCGCAAAGGGCGCCCCGCAGCTGCGCAGGAGCCGGGTGCTGATAAAATAGCGGCAAAATGCTTCGGATTTGCGGAGAAAATGACAAGAACCGGCGCGCACAAACTGTACGTGCCGGTTCTTGATGGTTGCAGGATGGTTCATGAGATCGGTCAGGGCCGGTGGGGGAGGCTTCAGTCTGCGTCCTCCGGGTCCGGCAGGTCGACGATGATCGGTTCGTGGTGGACGGCGGGCAGGAATTTTGTCAGAATATCCTGCGTGGAGACGGCCAGCGTCGAGGTGTTGATGCACGGGTGGCAGCCGATGCGGGTGGACTCGGCGATCGGCTTGTCCAGCACGAGCTGGACGGCGTTTTCCGTATCGTTCATCAGGCCGAGCACGCTGACGGAGCCGGGCGTGATGTCCAGATATTTCTCCATATCCGCCGGGTCCGCAAACGACAGCCGTGCCACGCCCAGCTGCCTGGAAAGATCCTTCGTCTTGAATACCTTTTCGCCCTCCAGCATCAGCAGATAAAACTGCGTCTTCTGCCGGTTGCAGAGGAATAGATTTTTACAGATCTTCTCGCCGAGCACCTGCTCGACGGCCTCACAGGCCTCGATGGTGTCCGCGTGCTCGTGATCGACGCGGGCATAGGGAATTTGCAGCTCGTCCAGCAGCGCATAGCAGCGCTGCTCCTTTTCCAGCCGCTCCGGGACATTGCCCGGACGGCCCTCGTACCGTACTGGATCGATATACATATCTGTCAGCCGTTGCGGATGTAGAGCTCCGCGGCCTGCACCTCTTTCTCATAGGGATTTAAGTATCGGTTCACAATGTCCGCGACGCCTCCCGCGTCGAGCACATAGTAAGACCCGCTTGTGAAGTTCGCGGCATAGCCGGGCAGCGTCGCGGAGGCGATGTCGCTGCGGCCGCAGAGCAGGAAGCTCTCTGCCAGCCACAGAAGGTTGGCCTTCGTCAGATTTGTGTTGGTGTGCTCCAGCACCAGCTTGACGGCCTTCGACAGATGGAGCATCCCCTTCGGCGATACCCACTGCCGGAGCGCCGAGGAGACGAGCGACCGCTGCACCTCGATGCGCCCAAGGTCGGCTGTTGCGTAGCCGGAGCGGAAGCGCGCGACCTGCATGGCCTGCTCGCCGTTCAAATGCTGCCTCCCGGCCTGCAGATCGATATTCAGCCCCTGCGTGGGGTCCGAGTAGTGCATATCGACCGGCACATCGAACGTGATGCCGCCCATCAGATCGACCAGCTGCTCAAACACGCTCAGATCGACCACGGCGTAGCCGTCCGGCTCAAAGCCGATGATCTCCGACACGCGCAGCAGCAGCTCCTGCATCCCGGCCTCTCCGCCGCCGGCCCAGCCGTAGGCGGAGTTGATCTTCGGGACCGAATACTCGCAGTAGATCAGCGTGTCGCGCGGGATGGAGACGAGATGAATGGCCTTTTCCGTGCGGTCAATGTTCAGCAGCAGCATGGAGTCGGTACGGTAGCCACCTTCGTCCGTGCCTGCGACGAGGATGGTCGCGCAGCCTTTTTTGCGGGCGGAAAGCGCGGCCTCGCTCTGCGGTGCGCGGGCGATCAGAAAATGAAACACCGCCGCGCCGATCGTCAGCAGCAGAACCAGCACCAGCGCAATGCGCAGTCCGTGCCGCCGCTTCGGCTTTTCCGGCTTTCCGCGCCGCCGCGTTTCCGGCTGTGCAAGCTTTTCCTCCTGCTCGGCGCGTGCGCTGCGCTCGTCGTCGCTCAGCCCCTGCGTGTAGAGCCATTCGGCGTATTCCGCTGTGCTCCTGTGCGCGTTCGCGTGCTTCTGTGCGGCCTTTTTCTGCTTCATATGCGCGGCACGCTCCTGTTCAAATGCCTGCTGGCGCTCGGCTCTTGCAAGCCGCTCCTGCTCCCGGATGCGCTCGTATTCCGCGCGCCGTGCACGCTGGTACGCGGGCTTGGACTGCTCGTAGAACGTCAGCGGAGCCTCCGGCTCCTTCTGCTCCTCCGGGCCGTAGAATTTGCCGTAGTCGATGTGCACGTCCTCCGCATTCAGCGGCTCACTGCCGGGGCCTTCCGGCACGGGCTCGTCTTCGGGGGGAGGCTGCTCCGCAGTCTCGCCGTCCGATTCGCCGAGCAGGCTTTTTACATCCTGCAAAAGCGCGTCGACATCGTCCGCGTCCGGTGTTTTCGGCGCAATTTCCTGTTCGGGCTGCGCTGCATACTTGTCTTCCATACTATGTTCTCCTTCCATTTTCCGTGCAGCCGGGGCGGCTGGTGGAAAGAAAGTCCCATAAATATTGTATCATTGTAACATAAATTCACCAAAAAGTAAATACTGTGCGGATTTCCCGCATTGCAATCGCGTCCGTTTAGTGGTAGACTGTTTTACAAAAGAAAAGTCTGCGTAGGGGCGGACGACTCTGTCCGCCCGCAGAATGCACCGGTTTTGCAAAAAGCTGGGGCGCATACGTATGCACCTGCCTGTTTTGATGTAGGGGCCGATGCCTACATCGGCCCATTGGGAAGCTGCAAATTCGCCGCAGATTATCGTAAAAACGGTGCACACTGCGCGGGCCGATGTGTACCGGCAAGCGGCAGACCCACATCCGTAACGCTCCTTCGTCGCGAACGGCTGTGACCGGCATCGGCCCCTACAGTCAAATGCGCGGCTGCATCTGAAGTTGCCGAAGATTTCTGTAGAACAGCTGCTTCCAACGGGCGGACAGAGACGTCCGCCCCTACAGAGCAGGCGTATACCGATTTGTGATTCCGACACGTTGCCTGAAGGAGGGCGTATGAATAGAAACTGGGATGCTGCGTTTGCCGCCTGCAAAAGCTATGAAGAGGCGGAGGTTTCTGCCGCGCTGCAAGCCGCGATCGACGCGGCGGGCGGGCTTGACTGGGTCACGCCCGGCATGCGCGTGGCGCTGAAGCTCAATCTTGTCTCCGCCATGAAGCCGGAGCAGGCCGCGACGGTCCATCCGGCCGTCGTCTGCGCGCTGGTAAAGCTGCTGACGGCGCGCGGTGCGCACGTCATTCTTGGCGACAGCCCCGGCGGGCTGTATACTGCGGCGCATCTGCAGCGCGTTTACGATGTGACCGGCCTGCGTGCCGCCGAGGCGCTCGGCGCGGAGCTTAACGCGGATTTTTCCGTCTGCCCTGTCTCGTATCCGGAAGCAGCGCAGGCCAGAAGCTTTACGATGACGGCATATTTGAAGCAGGCTGACGCGATCATCGACGTCTGCAAGCTCAAGACGCACGGCATGATGGGCATGACGAACGCCGTCAAAAACTTTTTCGGCATCATCCCCGGCACAATGAAGCCGGAATATCACTATAAATACCCGAAAGCCGCCGATTTTGCCGATATGCTCGTCGACCTCTGCGAATACTGTAAGCCCCGCCTTTGCATCTGCGACGCCGTCGTCGGCATGGAGGGCAACGGTCCGACGCAGGGCTCCGCGCGGCCCATCGGCTGTCTGATCGCAGCGCAGAGCGCGCATAAGCTTGACCTGGCCGCCTGCGGCCTGATCGGCCTGACGCCCGGCGAGGTGCCGACGCTCACCGCCGCCATCCGGCGCGGCCTGTGCCCGGACAGCGCGGAAAAGCTGACGATCTTCGGCGATCCTGCGGCCTTCACGGTGCCGGATTATAAGACCGTTCCCTCGCAGGCGAGCGTCTTTTTCCGCAGCGGCGGAAAGGGGCCGTTTTCCAGACTTGCCGACAGCGTGAAGTTCCATATGTTCACGCCCCTCCCGAAGCTGCGCTCGAAGGACTGCGTCGGCTGCAAAAAATGCGCGAATATCTGCCCGGCAAAGGCCATCACGATGAAACGCGGCAAGCCGCGCATCGACCGAAAGGCCTGCATCCACTGCTTCTGCTGTCAGGAATTCTGCCCGAAGGGCGCGATGCGGGTGGGCCGCAGCGCGTTTGCGAAGCTGCTGGAACGGGGCTGAGCGGTGTTCTGCCAGAAATCCCCGGCATAGCGTCCGGCGGTTCGGCTTATCCTAACAGAAAAGGAGGCCGAACCGATGCGAGCAGAGTTTTTGTGGGAAGTTTTTACCGATACCGGCGCGCCGGAGGCGTATCTGCTGTTCAAGGATGCGGGCCGCGCGCAGCAAAGCGTAAGGAAAGCGGAGCATGGACTACCTGACGACGCGGGGGCTTGTCCTCCGGACAACCGAATATAAGGAGACGGACCGCATCCTGACGGTTCTGAGCGCCGACCATGGCCTTCTCACCATGAAGGCCCGCGGCGTCCGCTCCAACCGCAGCAAGCTCAAGGGCGCGTGCCAGCTGCTGACCTATGCGGAGTTCACCGTCGGCGAAGCGCACGGCTTTTCGTCCATCACGGAGGCGACTGCCATCGAGATGTTCCCGGAGCTGCGGACAGACATTGTGCTTCTCTCGCTTGCCAGCTATTTTGCCCAGCTGGCCGAGGTCCTATCGCAGGAGGATGCAGCCAGTCCCGCGCTGCTGCCGCTGATTCTGAACGCGCTGTATGCGCTCGCGAAGCTCAAGAAGCCGCCGCAGCTCGTCAAGGCGGCGACGGAGCTGCGGCTTGCCGCCCTTGCGGGCTATCTGCCGGAGCTTTCCGGCTGCTGCGTGTGCGGCGATCCGGAGCCTGACCGGTTTTCCATCGCCGACGGGACGCTTGAGTGCGCGTCCTGCCGCGCGTCCGACGGCGTGCGGATGCCGCTGTCTGCCGCGTCGCTGGCCGCCATGCGCTATATCGTCTCCTGCCCGGATAAAAAGCTGTTTTCGTTTGCGCTGACCGGCGCGGCGGAAAAGGAACTGTGCGACGCGGCGGAGAGCTATCTGCTCACGCAGCTCGAGCGCAGCTTCTATACATTGGATTTCTATAAATCTCTTTTGACAGAATAGGATCGTACATATGAACGAACAATATGAAAAATCACTGACCAAGCTGGAGCTGGATAAGGTTCTGGCTCTGCTTGCCGATCATGCCGCGTCCCAGGCGGCGAAGGACCGCTGCCTTGCCGTCCGTCCGAGCACGGACGCGGATGAGATCCGGCACCTTCTGGATGAGACGAGCGCGGCCTGCGCCTGCATCACGGTCAAGGGCTCGCCGTCCTTCGGCGGAGTATATGACGTGGGCGCGTCGCTGGACCGCGCCGACCGCGGCGGCTGCCTCAGCCCGGAGGAGCTGCTGCGCATCGCGGCTGTTTTAAAATCCGCCCGCCAGACAAAGGCGTATTCCGAGGGCGAGGGGAGAAGCGCGCAGGAGCCGAGCGTGCTGGATGTGTACTTCCAGCAGATCACCACGAATAAATATCTGGAGGAGCGCATCTTCACCTCCATCCTCTCCAAGGACGAGATCGCGGACGCGGCCAGCAGCGAGCTTGCCTCTATCCGCCGCAGGATCCGCCAGCAGAGCGCGAAGATCCGCGAATCGCTGCAAAAGATCATCACCTCGCCGTCCTACGCGAAGATTTTGCAGGAGCCGATCGTGACCATCCGCTCCGACCGCTTCGTCGTCCCGGTCAAGGCCGAGTGCAAGAGCCAGCTTCCGGGCCTCGTGCACGATGTCTCGTCCTCCGGCAGCACGTATTTCATTGAGCCGATGTCCGCCGTCAACGGCAACAACGAGCTGCGCGAGCTGTTCATGGCCGAGCGCAAGGAGATCGAGCGCATTCTCGCCGAACTCTCCGCTGAAGCGGCGGGTCACCGTGAGCAGATCAAGCTGGACTACGACGTGCTGCTGGATCTGGAATGCATTTTCGCGCGGGCGCGTCTGTCCTTTGCCATGCGCGCCATCTGCCCGGAGGTGCGGACGGACGGGCAGCTGAACCTCATCCGCGCCCGCCACCCGCTCATCACCGGCAAGACCGTCGTGCCCATCTCCGTGCGCCTCGGCAGCGATTTTGATACGCTCATCATCACCGGCCCCAACACCGGCGGCAAGACCGTCACGCTCAAGACCATCGGCCTTCTCACGCTCATGGCCGAATGCGGCCTGCATATCCCTGCCGACGACGGCAGCGCGGTCAACGTCTACGAGCAGGTTTTCGCCGACATCGGCGACGAGCAGTCCATCGAGCAGTCGCTTTCCACGTTCTCGTCGCATACAAAGAATATTGTAGAGATCCTCAAGGTCTGCGACAAAGACAGCCTCGTCCTGTTTGACGAGCTCTGTGCGGGCACGGATCCCGCCGAGGGTGCGGCGCTGGCCATTTCCATCATTGAGTTCTGCCGCAAGTGCGGCGCAGGCGTCGCCGCGACGACGCACTATGCCGAGCTGAAGCTCTATGCCATGCGCACAAGCGGCGTCATGAACGCGTCGTGCGAGTTTAACGTCGAGACGCTCCAGCCGACCTACCAGCTGCTCATCGGCGTGCCCGGCAAGTCCAACGCGTTCGCCATCTCCAAGCGGCTCGGCATCGACGAGGCCATTCTGGAGCAGGCCCGCAGTCTTGTCAGCCAGAACGACGTGAACTTCGAGGACGTTCTGACGCAGCTTGACCAGCAGCGGCAGGAGATGGAGAAGGCAAAGGAGGAGGCCGAACGCCTGCGCCGCGAGACAGAAAAGCAGAAGGAAAAATCCGACGAATATTACGCCCAGATCAAGCAGGAAAAGGAAAAGGCCGCCCAGCAGGCGCGCAAGGAGGCGCAGTATATCATCGACGATGCCCGCCGTGCCGCCGACGCGGTCTACGAAGAACTCAAGCAGCTCCGGAAGCAGGCGAAAAACGGCGCGTTCGTCCCCGGCTCCAATGAAAAGCAGGCGCAGCTGCGCCGCAGTCTCAACGAGGCCGAAAGCAGAATGCAGCCCCAGCGTGAGGAAAAGCAGCGCCCGGAGCCGACCCGCGCCATCCGCGTGGGCGATACGGTCGAGCTTTTGAAGCTCGGCACAAAGGCGAGCGTCCTTGCCATTAACACGGACGGCAGCTATCAGCTGCGCGCCGGCATCATGCAGATCACGGCGAAGCCGGAGGAGGTATACCTGCTCGAAAACGAGACGCAGAACGCGGCGAAAAAGGTCATCGCGGGCAAGGTGCGTGAGCTGAAGGCCGCGGCCCAGCCGGAGCTGGATATCCGCGGCATGGCCGTGGACGAGGCGCTGCCGGTGCTCGATAATTTCCTGGACGCGGCCTATATGGGCAATCTCCCAAACGCACGCATTATCCACGGCAAGGGCACGGGCGTCCTGCGCGCAGCCGTGCAGGAGGAGCTGCGCCGCTGCAAATACGTCAAGTCCTTCCGCCTCGGCGTTTACGGCGAGGGCGAATCCGGCGTCACGATCGTCGAATTCAAATAAGTCCCATCGATTTTTGTCCGGAAATCGGGGCGCAATGAAATAGTGATTGACATTTCAATGAAATTTGCTAAAATTAGAAGGTCAAAACCAATTGAAATCCCCGGCAGGATGTATAAGGAGTGTCGTCTATGTATATGCAGCAATCCATCGTGAAGTGTGAATCCGGCCTTTACAACCGGCAGGCCACCTACTTTATCCAGAAGGCGAACGAGTTCAAGTCCAGCATCTGGGTCGAGGTCGAGGATCGCAAGATCAACGCCAAGAGCCTGCTCGGCGTTTTGTCCATGGGCATCACCAAGGGCACGCGCGTCAGCATCATTGCGGAAGGCCCCGATGAGGAAGAAGCAGTAAAAGCACTGACCGATATGCTCGTAAAAGAGGTCTTCTGAGGCATTTTTTACAAACCAGCAGAATCAGGAGGGGGATGCCCCTCCTGATTCTGCCGCCCGATCTGCACATTTGCTTGCGCTGCGTCCGCAGCGCTTTTTTATTCAGAAGCTATGACGTTTGAAGAACTCAAGGACAAGGCGCTCTCTCTGCCATACGAGCCGGGCGTCTACATCATGCAGGATAAGACCGGCACGGTCATCTATGTCGGCAAGGCCAAAAAGCTCAAGAACCGCGTCAGCCAGTATTTTCAGGATACGGCGGCGCATACGCCGAAGACGCGTAAAATGGTGTCGCAGATCGACCATTTCGATACCATCGTTGCGCGTTCAGAGTTTGAGGCGCTGGTACTCGAATGCTCGCTTATCAAGCGGCATATGCCGAAGTACAACATCCTTTTAAAGGACGACAAGGGCTACCCCTATCTGCGTGTCGACCTGACGCAGGACTATCCCGTCATGCAGATGGTCAGCAAAACGGCAGGGGATAAGGCCAGCTATTTTGGCCCCTTCGGCGGCCGCTCCGTCACGCAGCACGTGATCGACACGCTCCGCCTGACGCTGAAGCTGCCCGGCTGCTCCAAACAGTTCCCGCGCGACCTCGGCAAGGACCGCCCGTGCCTCAACTTCCACATGAACAACTGCGACGGCTGGTGTCAGCTCTCGCGCAGCCAGCAGGACTACCATGCCCGCATGGAGCAGGCCGTGCTGATTTTGCAGGGCAATTATAAAAAGGTCGCGGACGAGCTGCGCACGCAGATGGAGGCCGCGGCAGATAAATTACAGTTTGAGCTTGCCGCGTCCCTGCGCGACCGGCTGCGCGCCGTTGAATCCCTCGGCGAAAAGCAGCTTGTGACCGCCGGGACGATGGCCAATACCGACGTGATCGGCTATTACCAGAACGAAGCGCGGGCCTGCTTCGCAGTTCTGCATTATGTAAGCGGAAGCCTGCTCGACAAAGAATATGAGATCCTTTCCCCGGCGGACGACCCGCAGGAGGCCGTCTCCGCCCTCGTCAAGCAGTTCTATCTTGCGCGCGGCACAGCGCCCAAGGTCATTCTTACGCCGTTTGAGCTGGAGGACGCGGAGCTGTTTTCCGCCCTTCTGCAGCAGGAGCTGAACAAAAAGGTCCTCATCCGGATGCCGCAGCGCGGCGACAATGTCCGGCTGGTCGAGCTTGCGCATAAAAACGCGCGCGAGGAGGCCGAGCGCATCACAACCAGAGCCGAGCGCCGCACTGGCACGCTCGGTGCGCTGGCCGATATGCTCCATCTGCCGGATATCCCGCACCGGATGGAGGCCTATGATATTTCCAACCTGGCCGGGACGGATATCGTCGCGTCCATGGTCGTTTTTCAGGACGGCAGGCCGCTCAAATCCGCCTATAAGCGCTTCCGCGTCGAGGGCCTGACCGATCAGGACGATTACGCGTCCATGCATCAGGTGCTGCTGCGCAGGCTGACGCATTACGTCCAGCAGGACGCGGGCTTTTCCGAGCACCCGGACGTGCTGCTGATCGACGGCGGCGTCGAGCATACAAAGGTCGCGGAGGATGTGCTGCAAACGCTGGGGCTGGATATCCCGGCCTACGGCATGGTCAAGGACGACAAGCACCGCACAAGAGCGCTCGTGACCGCCGCGGGCGATGAGATCGCCATCAGCGCCGTCCCGTCCGTTTTCGCCCTCATCGGCACGATCCAGGAGGAGACGCACCGCTTCGCCATCACGTACCAGCGTGCGCTGCGCTCCCGCCGCATGAAAAAATCCGGTCTGGAGGATATCCCCGGAATCGGTGAAAAGCGGCGGCAGGCGCTGTTAAAGAAATTCCGCTCCGTTAAAGCCATTTCGCAGGCGGAGCGCAGCCAGCTTGAGCAGGTGCTCCCCGCGTCCGCCGCGCTGGCTGTCTATCAGCATTTTCACCCGAAGGAAGGAGGGCAAACGCCATGCGCGTCATCACAGGAACCGCCAGAGGCGTCCCGCTGAAGGCCCCCAGGGGCATGGATACCCGCCCGACCATGGATCAGGTCAAGGAGGGCATTTTCTCCGCCATCCAGTTTGAGGTCGAGGGAAGAACGGCGCTCGACCTGTTTGCCGGCTCCGGACAGCTCGGCATCGAGGCGCTCAGCCGCGGCGCGGCGCACTGCACCTTTGTCGACAAGGGCAGAGAGCCGGTCAGCGTTATTCGGGAGAACCTGAAAAAGACAAGGCTGGAAGAACGTGCCGAAGTTGTGCAGGCGGATTACAGTTCCTACCTGAAAACCTGCCGCAGGCAGTTCGATTTGATCCTTTTAGACCCGCCTTACGCGGAAATTTTCCTTGAAACTGCGCTAAAAATCATATCAGAAATTGACATTTTGACGAACAGTGGTATAATAGTCTGTGAAAGACCCTTTGAGAAGTCCCTTCCGGACGACATTCCGGGTCTTGTGCGTTACCGGGATTACCGTTACGGCAAGGCTGCGGTGACGATCTTCCGCAGAGGATAGCCGTCTGGAGGAGCCATGAAGACAGCGATTTATCCCGGCAGCTTCGACCCTGTCACAAACGGACATCTCAACATCATCACCCGTGCGGCGCGCAGCTTTGACCGGCTGATCGTCTGCGTGATGTATAACTGTGAAAAAAAACCCATGTTCACGCCGGAGGAGCGCGCTGAGCTTATCCGCCGCGTCACGGCGGACATTCCGAACGTCGCGGTCATGCACTCCGACAAGCTGCTGGCCGACTTTGCGCGCGAACAGGGCAGCTCCATTATCATCAAGGGCCTGCGGGCCGTTTCTGATTTCGAGCGCGAGTTCCAGATGGCGCTCATGAATCACAAACTCAACCCCGGGCTGGATACCATGTTCCTGACTGCCGAGCACCAGTTCATGTACCTGAGCTCGAGCGCCGTCAAGGAGCTGGCGCGGTATGACGCCGACGTGAGTGATTTTCTCCCGGCTGCGATCATCCCGGACTTTAAAGCCCGCATGATGGAGCAAATCTAAGGAGGTATTTTTATGGCAAGCGGTATTGAAGAGATCCTGACGACATTGTATGAGATGGTACAGGATGCGTGGAGTCTGCCGCTCGGCGCGGACAAGTGCGTGCTCGAACGCGACAAGGTTCTCGATCTTCTCGACGAGATCAGCAATCAGCTTCCCGGTGAACTCAAGCAGGCCAAGACGATCGTGGAATCCCGCAACGACGTCATCACCAACGCCAAGCGCGAGGCCGAAAACATTCTCAAGCAGGCCGAGCAGCGCGCCCGGCAGATGATCTCGCACGAGGAGGTCTATCTGCAGGCCCAGAAGGAGGCCGACGACCTCATGAAGAACGCGCAGGCCAAGATCAAGGAGCTGCGTCAGGTCACGAACGACTATGTCGACGATTCCATGAAGCGCACAGAGGAAGCCATCGCACAGGCCCTGAGCGAGATCCGCGAGTCCCGGAGCAAGTTCCGCGCCCTCGTCAACCCGCAGCAGGCCAAGCCCTCGCCCATCATCGAAGACGTATAACGCATCAGTTTCCCATACCGATACAAGCTGAGAAGAGGAATGAACTTCGCGCAGCGCCGCAGAGAGGAAGCGGCTGGTGTAAGCTTCCGCAAAGCCGAAGTTCCCGTCGCCTCCGAGCCGCCGGGCTGAACGCACAGTAAGCCCCGCCGGGTTCTCCCGTTACAGAGATTTGAGCGCCCGGTTTTCCGGGAACGCAGGTGGTACCACGGAGAATTTCTTCGCCCTGAGTTTTGAAACTCAGGGCGTTTTTTCTTGCATCTGCGCATTCGATTGTAGGGGCCGATGTCCACATCGGCCCGGCAGAACAGACCGCTTTTACAGAAATCTACGGCGAATCCGCAGGTACGTGCGCATTTGGTTGTAGGGGCCGATGCCTACATCGGCCCGCGCAGAACAGTCCGTTTTTACAGAACTCTTCGGCGAATTCGTAACTACCCAAACGGGCCGACAGAGTCGTCGACCCCTACAGCAAGGTTTCGCTGCCCCCTGTACTCCGTAGGGGCGGACGACTCTGTCCGCCCGCAGAATATACCGATTTTACGGGAATCTCCGGCGATTTCGCAGCTTCCCAACGGGCCGATGTAGGCATCGGCCCCTACGAACACGCAGGAAACTGCATTCTTATCCGCCTGAGATTTCCGCTATAACAACTGCCCTCCGCCGGGCGGAGCAGAGCCCCGCCCCTACCAACCACAAGCGGTTTTTCGACTTTTCCTGCGCAAAACCGCCGCCAATACCATAGAGAAAGAGAGGAACCGCCATATGCCGAGCGAATTTGTATTTGTCCCCACGCCCTACAGCGCGGAGCTTCAGGAGGAGCTCGCGAAGGCGCTGCGGGCGCGCACGGAGATCATTTCGCGGAAGATGAACCCGAAGCTCTGGCGCATGACCGACGGCGTGAACCGCTTTGCGGAAGCGAACCGGGCCGACGATCCGGTGCTGAAGCGCCGGAAGACCGTGCAGACTGTTTTGTCTGTGGTTTTGGCGGCCATAGGCGTTTTCCTACTCGTGACAGGCCTGACGGAGCCGAGGAACACGACGCTGCTTGCCGCAGGCGCGATCACGCTGGTCATTGCGGCGGCGCGGCTCCTGCCAAGGCCGGACGCGAGCATGACGCGGCAGTTTCAGAGATCCGCGTCGCTGCTGCTAAAGAGCCTCGGCGGGATGGATCTGTCGTCAAAGCCGAAGATTCGATTCATGGACGAGGCAATGCAGATCAAGACAAACCAGAAATCAGCCGACTTCCCGTATGAAAAAATGGAAACGCTGGTGGAAACGCCGAGCCTTTTCCTGCTGACGCACTCCGGCTCGGCCACCGTTCTGCAGAAGAAGGACCTGATTTTAGGCACACCGGAGGAATTTCTGGACTTTTTCCGTGCCCACGCAGCCTGCCCCTGTGCAAAATTGACTGAAGAATAAACAATATGTTTCAATAGGAGAATCAACATGAGAAAAGAACTGCCCAAGCAATACGACCCGACGCAGGTGGAAAGCCAGATCTACCAGATGTGGCTGGACAGCGACTGCTTCAAGGCCGAACCCGATCCCGACAAAAAGCCCTATTCCATCGTCATGCCGCCTCCCAACGTCACCGGCCAGCTCCACATGGGCCACGCGCTGGACTCGACGCTGCAGGATATCCTGACGCGTTACAAGCGCATGGAGGGCTACAGCGCCCTGTGGCTTCCCGGTACGGACCACGCCGGCATCGCCACCCAGATCAAGGTCGAGGAAGAGCTGCGCGTCAAGGAGGGCAAGACCCGCTATGACCTTGGCCGCGAAAAGTTCCTCGAGCGCGTCTGGGCGTGGAAGGAAAAGTACGGCAGCCGCATCGTCGAGCAGCAGCGCAAGCTCGGCGTCAGCTGCGACTGGTCGCGCAGCCGCTTCACGATGGACGAGGGCTGCTCCAAAGCCGTGCGTGAGGCCTTCTGCGAGATGTACGACAAGGGCCTGATCTACAAGGGCAGCCGCATCATCAACTGGTGCCCGCACTGCCTGACGGCCCTCTCCGACGCGGAGGTCGAGTATGTCGACAAGCCCGGCCATCTCTGGTATATCCGCTATCCGCTCTCTGACGGCTCCGGCGATATCGTCGTTGCCACGACCCGCCCGGAAACCATGATGGGCGACACCGGCGTGGCCGTCAACCCGAACGACGAAAAGTTCAAGCACCTCATCGGCAAGACCTGTATCCTGCCCATCATGAACCGCGAAATTCCCATCGTGGGCGATGAATACTGCGAGATCGGCTTCGGCACCGGCGCGGTCAAAATGACCCCGGCGCACGACCCCAACGACTTTGAGGTCGGCCTGCGCCACAACCTCGATGTCATCCGCGTCATCGCCGACGACGGCCATATCAACGAAAACGGCGGCAAATACAACGGCATGGACCGCTACGAATGCCGCAAGGCCCTGGTAAAGGACCTCGAAGAGCAGGGGTATCTGGTCAAGACCGAGCCGTATTCCCACAATGTCGGCACCTGCTACCGCTGCCATAACGACGTCGAGCCGCTCATTTCCGCGCAGTGGTTCGTCAAGATGAAGCCGCTGGCAGAAGAGGCTATCCGCGTCGTGAAGGACGGCACGATCAAATTCGTTCCGGAGCGCTTCTCCAAGACGTATCTCAACTGGATGGAAAACGTGCACGACTGGTGCATCTCCCGCCAGCTCTGGTGGGGCCATCAGATCCCCGCGTGGTACTGTGACGAATGCGGCCATATCAATGTCAGCCGCGAAGACCCGACGAAGTGCGAAAAATGCGGCTGCACGAAGCTGACCCGCGACGAGGACGTGCTCGATACGTGGTTCTCGTCCGGTCTGTGGCCGTTCTCCACGCTCGGCTGGCCCGATCTGAATTCGGAAGACCTCAAATACTGGTACCCGACGACCGATATGGTCACGGGCTATGATATCATCTTCTTCTGGGTGGCGCGCATGGTCGTCTCCGGCATGGAGCAGATGAAAAAGGAGCCGTTCAAGACCGTCTTCATCCACGGCCTCGTCCGCGACGACAAGGGCCGCAAGATGTCCAAGTCCCTCGGCAACGGCATCGACCCGCTGGAAATGGCCGAGAAATACGGCGCGGACGCGCTGCGCTTCAACCTCATCACCGGCAACTCGCCCGGCAACGATATGCGCTTCTACGTCGAAAAGTGCGAGGCCATGCGCAATTTTGCCAACAAGATCTGGAACGCGAGCCGCTATGTGCTCATGAACCTGATCGTCGAAGAAAACGGCCTTCCGGATGCCGCCGACCTTGAGATCGAGGACAAGTGGGTGCTGTCCAAGCTCAATACGCTCATCAAAGAAGTCACGGAGAATATGGACGCGTACGAGCTGGGCGTGGCCTCCGCCAAGGTCTACGACTTCATCTGGGACACGTACTGCGACTGGTATATCGAGCTGACCAAGGCAAGACTGTATGGCGAGGACGAAAAGAGCAAGCTGGCCGCGCAGAAGGTGCTGGTGTATGTGCTTGACCAGTTCCTGCGCCTCCTGCACCCGTTCATGCCGTTCATCACCGAGGAAATCTGGCAGGCCATCCCGCACGAGGGCAGGTTCCTCATGCTGGCTGACTGGCCGAAGTATGACGAGAATCTGAACTTCTCCGTCGAGGCGGCACATATGGAGTCCGTCATGAACGCCATCCGTTCCATCCGCAACCGCCGCGCGGAGATGAACGTCCCGCCGTCGAAGAAGAGCACGCTCTACGTCGTGTCCGATAAGGGCGAGATCTTCCGGCAGGGCACAGGCTTTATCTGCCGTCTGGCCTACGCCGATCAGGTCATCATCTGCGATTCGGACCCCGAGGGCCACGAGAACATGGTCTGCGTCGTCACGAACGACGCCAAGCTCTATATTCCGCTGGAGGAGCTGATCGACTTCGAGAAGGAGCTGGCCCGCATCGAAAAGGAAAAGGCGAACTGCCTCAAGCAGATCGCCATGTTCGAGGGCAAGCTTTCAAACGAAGCGTTTGTCTCCCGCGCACCGGAAAAGGTCGTGGCCGAGCAGCGCGAAAAGCTCGAAAAGAACCGCGCCCTGCTTGCACAGCTCGAAGAAAGTGAAAAGCGTCTGCGCCGGTAATCCCTTTGACAAAACCCGCGCGTAAAAGCTTCTATAATGGACACACAGGAAAAAGCCCTGTGTGTCCATTTTCTATTTTGGAGGCGAACAAATGAATCTTACAAGCTTTTTGCAGGACAAGCATCTGACCGTCGCGCTGCGCGGCGAAATTGACCACCACAGCGCGAAGGATATCATGCGCGTCCTGGGCAACAAAATCGACCTCTATCTGCCGCGCGTGTGCGTGCTGGATTTCAGGGAGGTCACATTTATGGACTCTAGCGGGATCGCCATCGTGATCTCCTGCGTGCGCCGGATGCGGCAGCTGCGCGGCGAGGTCATTCTCCGAAGCGTTCCGCCGCAGCCGATGAAGGTGCTCAAGGCCTCCGGCATTGAGCGCATAGCAACTCTGGAAGACGAAAGGAGCCTTGTCCATGAAAGCTGAAAATGAAATGACGCTGACCTTCCCCAGCCGGTCCTCGAACGAATCCTTTGCCCGCGCGGCAGTCGCGTGCTTCGCCGCCCAGCTCGACCCCAATCTCGAGGAGCTGAACGATATCAAGACCGCCGTGTCCGAGGCCGTGACCAACTGCATTGTCCACGCCTACCGCGACTGCCTCGGCACTGTGACCATCCGCTGCCGCATTCTGCCGGAGAGCGTGCTGGATATCGTCATCCGCGACAAGGGCTGCGGCATGGAGGATGTGGAAAAGGCCCGCGCGCCCATGTTCACGACCGGCGGCCCGGAGCGCAGCGGCATGGGCTTTACGATCATGGAGAGCTTCATGACCTCGCTTCAGGTCACGTCAAAGCCCGGCAAGGGCACGACGGTACATATGAAGCGCAAGATCGTGCAGCGGAGGAAAACCGCTTGAGCGACACCATCACGCTCATCCAGCGCTCGCAGCAGGGCGACCGGGACGCGTCCGAACGGCTCGTGACGGAAAACACGGGCCTCATCTGGTCGATCGCCCGGCGGTATTTTGGCCGCGGCGTAGAGCCGGACGATCTGTTCCAGCTCGGCTGCGTCGGCTTTTTAAAGGCGGTCGAGGGCTTTGATACCGCCTACGGCACGCAGTTTTCGACCTACGCCGTCCCCAAAATTGCCGGAGAGATCCGCCGCTTTCTGCGCGACGACGGCGCGGTCAAGGTCAGCCGCAGCGTGAAAGAGCGCGCCGCCGCCATCAAAAAGGTCCGTGAGCGCCTGACCGGCGATTTCGGCCGCGACCCGACGGTCTCCGAGCTGTCCGAGGCGCTGGGCCTTTCGCCGGAGGAGATCGCGGCTGCCGAAACCGCCACCAGCGCGACCGAGTCCATCCAGCGCCAGACCGGCGAGGAGGGCTTCTCCCTCGAGGATGTCCTGTGTACAGACGGCATGGAGGAAAAGCTGCTCGAACGCATGGCCCTGCAGGAGGCGCTTGCCCGCCTGAACGACAAGGAACGGCTCGTCATCCAGCTCCGCTATTACCACAGCCTGACCCAGCAGCGCGTCGCGGGCCTCATCGGCGTGTCGCAGGTGCAGGTCAGCCGCATCGAAAAGAAGGCGCTGGAACGGCTTCGAACATTTTTTTGATGTCGACAAACCGGGCAAAATGCGGTAGAATATCCGTAGTTTATTGAAAAGGCAATGTCATATCACCTGATACTGTGACCTGTCACGCAAATACATTGAAACCGCAAACAGGGTTCGTAGGGGCGGGGCTCTGCTCCGCCCGGCAGAAAGCACTGGATGGTCGGAAATCTTCGGCGAATTCGAATGCACATACGCATATGCCCGTAGGGAAGTTACGAATTCGCTGCAGACTACCGTAAAAGCGGTGCGTTCTGCCGGCCGATGTAGGCATCGGCCCCTACAGGGCATCATACGGATTTGCGGCTGCCCATCGGGCGGAGCAGAGCCCCGCCCCTACCAGCTGCGTCCGTTTTTTACCGGGGTTTCGCATAGAATGCGGTCTTAAATCGACGACATTGCCCGTAAGGGGAAGCTATGGAACAGACATTTGAAGCCCGGTTCTTATCCGCGCGCCGCGCTGTGATCGCTGCGCGCTTTCAGAACCTGAACGAGATGCAGCGCGAGGGCGTTCTTACAACGCAGGGGCCGCTGCTGCTGCTGGCCGGTGCGGGCAGCGGCAAGACGACCGTTCTCATCAACCGCATCGCCAATCTCATCGCCTTCGGCGAAGGCTCCGACTCCAACGAAATTCCGGAGTATATTGCGGAGGCGGACGTTGCATATCTCGAGGACTACCTCAAAACGCGCGATCCCGCTATGCAGCAGCAGGCCGAGCGCCTGTGCGCGCTCCGGCCCGCCGCGCCGTGGTCGATTCTGGCCATCACATTCACCAACAAGGCCGCAAATGAATTGAAGGCCAGACTGCAGGCGCTGCTGGGCGACTACGCCATGGACGTCTGGGCCATGACGTTCCACGCTGCCTGCTGCCGCATTCTCCGGCGGGAGATCGACCGGCTGGACGGCTACACGGGCCGCTTCACGATCTATGACACGAGCGATTCCGAGCGGGTCATGAAGGACATTCTGAAGGACTTCGGGCTGGACGAAAAATCCCTCCCGCCGCGTCTGGCGCTTTCCGTCATCAGCAAGGCCAAGGACAAGCGGCAGGGGCCGGAGCAGTTTTCCAAACACGCCGGAAAGTCCGGCGATTACCGCATGGACCGCATCGCGCAGCTCTACGCCGAATACGAAAAGCGCCTGCACGAGGCCAACGCGCTGGACTTTGACGATATCATCCTCAAGACCGTCGAGCTGCTTGAGCAGTTTGAGGACGTGCGGACGTATTACCAGCGCAAGTTCCACTACGTCATGATCGACGAGTATCAGGACACGAACCAGCTGCAGTATCAGCTGACAGCGCTGCTTGCGGGCGGGTATGAAAACATCTGCGTCGTCGGCGACGACGACCAGTCCATCTACAAATTCCGCGGTGCGACTATCGAGAACATTCTTTCCTTTGAAAAGCAGTTCAAGGGCGCACGTGTCATCCGCCTGGAGCAGAACTACCGCTCCACGCAGGCCATTTTGAACGCGGCCAACGCCGTCATCTCGCACAACCGGGGGCGCAAGGGCAAAAAGCTCTGGACGCAGAACGCCGCAGGCGACCGCATCACAGTCTACGAGGCGGCAAGCGAGTCGGATGAGGCCAATTACATTTCCAGCCGCATCATCTCCATGTCCAAGGGGAAGAATTTCAAGGACTTCGCCGTGCTCTACCGCACGAACGCGCAGTCGAACGCGGTGGAAAACGCGTTCAAGCGCAGCGGCATCCCGTACCGCATCATCGGCGGCACACGCTTCTTTGACCGCGCCGAGGTCAAGGATATGCTGGCCTATCTGTGCGTGATCAATAACCGCGCAGACGAGCTGAGATTGCAGCGCATCATCAATAACCCGCCGCGCGGCATCGGCGGCAAAACGCTCGAAATGGCGCAGCGGCAGGCGGCTGCGGCAGGCGTGCCGCTCTACACGGTCGTCTCCGACCCGTACAGCTATCCGAGCCTTGAAAAGTCCGCCGCGAAGCTCATGGCCTTCACGGTCGTGATCGAGGAATGCGCCGAGCTTCTGACGACGCTTTCTCTGCCGGACTTCTATGAGGAGGTCATGCTCCGCACCGGCTATCTGAAAATGCTCGAGGAAAAGGACGATGTCGAAGCGCGCACCCGCGCCGAAAACGTCCGCGAGCTGAAATCCAGCATCCTTGCCTACATGGAAAACACCGATACGCCCACATTGGCTGGATTTTTGGAAGAGATCGCCCTCTATACCGACATTGAGCAATACGACCCGGACGCGGACGCCGTCGTCATGATGACGATGCACGCGGCAAAGGGCCTGGAATTCCCGAATGTATTTCTCACGGGCTTTGAAGAGGGGCTGTTCCCGTCGAACCGCTGCCTGAGCGAGCCGGAGGAGCTGGAAGAGGAACGCCGCCTGTGCTACGTCGCCATCACCAGAGCCAAGCAGAACCTCGTTATTTCCTATGCCCGGCAGCGTATGCTCTATGGACGCACCACGACGAACCTGCCCTCCCGCTTTGTAGACGAGCTTCCGGCGGAATCCGTCAAGCGCGCCGGCGCACCGAAGCCCAGCTATTCGCAGCAGGCCCCCCGGCAGTACGGCTCGTTTGGCCGCGTCAGCATCTACGGCGACGAGTATAATGACTTTTCGCAGATCCCCACGCGCCCGAAGCCGCAGAAGGACTATTCCGTCCACACGCAGCCGAAGCCGGCCCCGAAGGTCAGCTTCGCGGCCGGGGAAATGGTGCAGCACAAGGCATTTGGCCGGGGCATGATCCTGACGGTCCTGCCCATGGGCGCCGACGCGCTGCTCGAGATCGCGTTCGACGGCGTCGGCACGAAGCGCCTTATGGCAAACACGGCAAGCCAGCACATGAAAAAGCTGTAATCTTCCCATGACCCCGGCATAGGCTATGCTGGGGGTGTATGGAGATGAGCCGGAAAAAACGAAGACGCAGAAGACTGCTTCTGATCGTCCCGCTGCTCGTGCTGACGGGGCTGGTTCTGCTCGTGGAGCTGCATTTGTCACCGTATATCCGCGAGCTTGCGCGCAATCAGGCGGTCAACGCCGCGTCGAACGCCATCATAGAGGCCGTCAGCGAAATGCTCCGCAGGGGCGACACGGATTTTTCCCGCGTGATCGTGCTGGAAAAGGACGTGGAGGGCCATATCACCGCGCTTCGCACCGACATGACGCAGGTCGAGCGCCTCAAGGTCGAGGTGCTGGAACTTCTGGATACCCTTGTCGCGCAGATCAACACGCAGCAGATGGGCATCCCGCTCGGGAACCTCCTGCTGCCGGATCTATTGGCCGGAACCGGCCCGGAGCTGCCGGTCAAGGCCGTCAGCCTCACCATGTCGAACGCTGACTTTTTTTCGGATTTTACCGCAGCCGGGATCAACCAGACGCTGCAGACGCTGAAGGTGAAATTCACCATCAGACTGACCATCCTGACGACCGTCGGCTATGAGACGGTCGACGTGGACAGCGACGTCATGCTCGCGCAGACCGTGATCGTCGGCACAGTGCCTGAAACGTACGTAAACCTGGGACATCTGACTACAACGGAAGGCTGGGAACAATATGGAACCGAAACAGGAAATTGAACAGCTCACACGGGAGCTGGAACACGCCGGATATCTTTATTACGTGCTCGACAACCCCGAAATGAGCGATTATGACTATGACCACAAGCTGCGCAGATTGGAAGAACTGGAGGCGCAGTACCCGCAGTACGCCTCGCCCCTCAGTCCGACGCGCCGCGTCGGCGGGCAGGCGCTGAGCGAATTTGTCAAGGTGCGCCACGCCGTCCCGCTGGAAAGCCTGCAGGACGTGTTTTCCTATGACGAGCTGCGGGATTTTGACGCGCACGTGCGCGAGGAGGAGCCGGACGCGGAATACTCCGTCGAGCCGAAGGTCGACGGTCTCTCCGTCGCGCTGGAATATGTCGACGGACAGTTCGTCCGCGGCGCAACGCGCGGCGACGGCCTGATCGGCGAGGATGTAACGGAAAATCTCAAGACCATCCGCTCCATCCCCATGACGCTGGAGCACGCGCCCGCCCGTCTGATCGTGCGCGGCGAGGTCTTTATGCCCCGCGCCAGCTTCGAGGCGCTCAACGCCGAGCAGGAAAAGCTCGGAAAGCCGCTCTTTGCCAACCCGCGCAACGCGGCGGCGGGTTCTTTGCGCCAGCTCGACCCCGGTATCGCTGCAAAGCGCAGGCTGGACATTCTGGTTTTCAATCTGCAGCTGGCAGAGGGCGCGGAATTTCAGACCCACAGCGAGACGCTGGACTATCTGCGAAATTTGAAATTCAAGGTCATTCCCTATACGCTCTGCCGCGATATGGACAAAGCGGAGCAGTTGATCGCCGAGCTTGGTGAAACGCGCTATGACCTGCCGTATGATATCGACGGGGCCGTTATGAAGCTCAACAGCCTTGCGGGCCGCGCCCGTCTCGGCAGCACGGCCAAATTCCCGCGCTGGGCAGCAGCCTTCAAATACCCGCCCGAGGTCAAGGAGACAGTATTGGAGGATATCGTCGTGCAGGTGGGCCGCACGGGCGTTCTCACGCCCCGCGCCATCGTCGCTCCCGTGCATCTGGCCGGAACGACCGTCACCGCCGCGACGCTCCACAATCAGGATTTTATTACGGATAAGGACATCCGCATCGGCGATACCGTCAAGATCCGCAAGGCAGGCGAGATCATCCCGGAAATTCTCGAGGTCGTGCCCGCCAAGCGCCCGGAGGGCGCGAAGCCCTATCACCTGCCGGACAAATGCCCCGTCTGCGGCGCGCCCGTCGTGCGCGATGAGGACGGCGCGGCTCTGCGCTGCACCGGCGCGGAGTGCCCCGCGCAGCTGTCGCGCAATCTTGCGCATTTCGTTTCGCGCGAGGCCATGAACATCGACGGCCTCGGCAGCGCGATCCTCGATCAGCTGATCGAGCAGAAGATGGTATCCAATCCTGCCGACCTCTACCGGCTGGACTACGCCGCGTTTGCCGAGCTTCCCGGTCAGGGAAAAAAATCCGCCGCGAATCTGGAGGCGGCCATTGAAGCCAGCAAGCAGAACGATCTGTCCCGCCTTCTGTGCGCCCTCGGTATCCGGCAGGTCGGCAGCAAGGCGGCCAAGGTGCTGGCTGCTACATTCGGCAGCCTCGACGCGCTGCAGAACGCGGCGCTTGAAGACCTGACGGCCGTGCCTGATATCGGCGAGACGACGGCGCAGAACATTCTCGACTATTTTGCAAGCCCGCAGTCGCAGGACCTCATTGAGCGTCTGCGCGAGGCTGGCGTGAACTTCCTGTCGACCAACCGGATCACGGACACCCGCTTTGCGGGAAAGACCTTCGTGCTGACCGGCGCGCTGAGCCTCTTCACGCGCGAGGAGGCGACGGAGAAGATCGAAAGCCTCGGCGGCAAGGCCGCCTCGTCCGTCTCCAAAAAGACGACCTATGTGGTCGCGGGTGAAAACGCGGGCAGCAAGCTGAAAAAGGCCAACGAGCTGGGCATCCCGGTCCTGTCCGAACAGGAATTTCTGGAGCTGCTGCAATGAGGATCACACTCGTCAGCAGCTGCGGCCTTGTGCTGGAGCAGGATGGGAGCGCGCTCCTGATCGACGCGCTCAACAAGCAGTTCCGCTGCTATTACGGCCTGCCGCCTGAAGTCTTTGCGAAAATGCTGGCAGGCGAGCCGCCCTATGACGCCGTCTGCGGCGTCCTGTTTACCCACGCGCACCCCGACCATTACAGCGCCAGCCGCGCGGAGCAGATCCGCGCGGCCTGCGGCGCGCCGGTTTTCCTTCCGCAGCCGAACACGCCGGAGCGCCTGATGATGCAGCTTGGCCCGTTTACGGTCGAATGCAGCCGCTTTCCGCACATCCCCGTTCCGGGTATGGCCGAAGCCCCGCACGCTGTATACTGGATCTCCGCTGCCGGAAAAAGCATTTATGTGACTGCCGACGCGCAGATCGACACGGAACGCCACCGCGCCATTCTGCATGGCCGCCGGGCGGACGCGGCGTTCTGGAACGGGCAGTATCTGTCCCATCCCGAGACGCGGGAGCTGCTGCTGGAGGCGGCAGTGAAAAACTATATTTATCACATTCCGGCCGACGAAAAGGACGTCTGCGGCATCCGCCGCAAATGCGAACGCAGCATGGCCCGCTTCGGCGCAGAACTCCCGGACGTCTCTCTGCTGGAGCAGTATCCGTCGAGCCTTGAGGCGTAAAATATAAAAATCCTCCCCGGCAGGTAGCTGTCCATAAAACAGGTTTCACGAAACAAATAATATGGCAGTTGCCGGACAAGGGTTGCTGACAAAAGGGTATGTGCCGTTAAGACACATAATGGCATTCTGCGCAGCCGAGGCACAACCCGCCTTCACCCAGCGCGGCGATGTCGGCGCGCGTGACGGGTACATCCGCCGCGATTTTGGGCAGCATCAGATCGAAGACCGTCGCGCCCGCGTACATGACGCAGCCGGGCAGGCCCATGACGGGCGTGCCGTCCTCAAAATAGCCGAGCAGGAACATCGCGCCCGGCAGGCGACGATATCTGCACCAGCCGCCTTGATGCCGCCGGGAAAACCTTGCCGCCGTCATCGGTGCGCTGGAGTACGCCATGCACATGATCGCCGCCGAGGGCCATGACGAGACGCGAAAATAAAGCCGTGGACCGGCTGGAAAACAAATGCGCCGCATTCCGAGGAAAGCCGGAATGCGGCGTTTCGGTTTGGCGCGGATATACCAGTTCTGGAATTTCTCACCGAAAGGCGTGGACTTTTCCGGGACGGCGTGTTAAAGTTAATGATAAGTAGGATTCGCCTGAATTTCCCCTCATGAACCGGGCGGGGACGCCGCGGTTATAAGAGCCGGGACAGACAGAACGAATGGGAGGAAAAGAAATGGAACGATATTGCAAATACTGCGGGGCGCAGCTCCCGCCGTCGGGGAATTTCTGCGGCAAGTGCGGGATGCCTGTCGGCAGCGGTGAGGATATGTTCGGTTCCGCCGAGCCGACGGTTGACAGCTATCACTATGGGGATATGAACAGCGGCAGAGGCGCTGCCGGCGGCCCTGTCAGACCCGGACAGAAAAAGCCGGGCAATGGAAAGACCGTGCTGCTTGCTGTGGCTGCAAGCCTGGTCCTGCTGGTTGGCGTGGCGCTGGCGGTCAAGCTGATCCTGGAGCTGCGCGGGGAAAAGGACGCCGTGCAGGAACCGGCATATACGGAAACCATAGCGGAAGCCGCGCCGCAGGACACCCCTGAACAGCCTGCGCCGCAGGATACCGCGCCCGAAGCGCCCATACAGGAAGCACCCGCGCAGGAGGAGCCGGAGGAGGATGCCGGGGCGTACCAGCCGGATCGTATTCTGGAGCTTCAGCCCGGTCAGCTGAACTGGGTGGTCGTGACCGGCGATTATGATTTGTATTTTTCCGTGCCGGAGGGATTTGTGGAAACGCCAATCGGCTTCTCCGTGAACGGAAACATCTACTGCTATTATGCGCAGACGCTCGATATGCTCGTCCGCGTCTGGGAAGCGCCGGTCGACATGGCCGGCGATCCCGGCAGCAGCCGCCTGTGCACTGCCTATGGCTTTCGCGTGGACGAGGCTTCCATGCAGGAGACGGAAAACAGCCGCCGCTATACCTGCACCGGAAGCGGCAGGCGGATGTCCGTCTATGAGACGTGGGGTGATCTGTATGCGTATTACTTCATGTTCGAATATCCGGACAGCTCCATGCTGCATACGTCGGCCTATGAGGACCTCGCCTCGGCGTTCCTTTCGCGTGCGTCCTGCAACAATGTGCTGACACAGCCCGTCAGTGCGTATATTCTCCCGCAGAGCGCGGAGCGCCGGCTGACCGAGGCGGATCTGGAGGGCCTTTCCCATCAGCAGCTCTGCCTTGCGCGCAACGAGATCTACGCCCGCCACGGACGGCGCTTTAAAAATAAAGACATCGCCGCGTATTTTGCGGAAAAGGACTGGTACTACCCGTCCATCGATGCATCCGTATTTGACGCGAACCAGAACAGCTACTTATCCGAGGATGAGCTCTATAACGCGACCTTCATGCTCGAATACGAGAAGCGGAAATTCGGAAAATCATACTATTAAGGAATTTGGAAATGGAGTCTGAGATCAGGATATGAAAAAGAAGATCATCGCGGCGGCTCTGGCGGCAGCCGTGCTGCTTGCAGCGGGCGGTCTGCTTTTCGGACTGCACAGGATCGGGGAAACGACGATCTCCGCCGGGCCGGAGCCTGCCGCACCGGAGGAGGTTCAGCCCGCCGAGCCGGAGGAGCCTTCCGTTCCGGAGCAGCCGGAGAAGGAACCGGAGGAGGCGGAGCCCGTGCAGACACAGACCCCCGTGCCGGAGGCCGTGCAGACCGAAAAGCCGTGTATTGTCATTGATGCCGGACACCAGCTGAATGCCGATTACGGCAAGGAGCCGGTCGGCCCGGGAAGCACGGAGCTGAAAACGCGCGTTTCCGCCGGAACGACCGGCGTGTCGACCGGGATCCCGGAATACGAGCTGAATCTGGCCGTCTCGCTGCTTTTGCAGCAGGAGCTTACGGCGCGCGGCTATACGGTCGTCATGACGCGGACGGAGAACGACGTTTCCATATCCAATGCCGAGCGCGCGCAGATCGCGAACACGCAGCAGGCCGGCGCATTCATCCGCGTCCATGCCAACGCAAGCGAAAGCGCCGCCGCCAGCGGGATCATGGCCATCTGCATGACGCTGTCGAACCCGTATAACGGCGCGTTATATGAAAAAAGCCGCGCCCTGTCCGACTGCGTGCTCGAGCGGCTTGGCGCAGCGCTTGACAAGCCGCAGAACGAGCGGACGCTCTGGCAGACGGACACCATGACCGGCATCAATTACAGCGAGGTCCCGGTCACCATCGTGGAAATGGGCTTTATGACCAACCCGGCCGAGGACGAGGCAATGGCGACGGATGCGTACCGGGCAAAGATCGCAGCCGGGATCGCCGACGGCGTTGACGCTTACTTTAGAAGGCTGCAAAGGCAGTCCCTGACGGAGGACGCGGCGCTGGCCGAGGCGCTGCGGGAGCAGCTGCAGGGAAGCAGCGACAAATGGGATATCTGGGCAGAGCGGCTGCAGGAGGGCACGTATGCCCATGTGCAGGAAAATATCGACCCTGACGCGCCGCAGATGGTGTCGGCAAGCCTCATCAAGCTGTTTATCATGGGTGCGGTCTATGACGCGGAGCGCAGCGGGACCCTGACGCCCGGCGCGCAGGAGGACGCTATTTGCCAGATGATCAGCGTCAGCGACAATGCCGCCGCAAATGAGCTGACCTGCCTGCTCGGCGGAGGCAGCGAAGCGGACGGCCGCGCCGCCGTGGAGCGCTTCGCCGCTTCCATCGACTGCACCGCCGTGCGCTATAACCGCCTGATGCTCGTGGAAAACGGAACGCAGAACTACGTCAGCGCGGAGGACTGCGCGGCGTTTTTACGGCTGGTCTACAACCGGCAGTGCGTTTCGCAGGAGGCCTCGGAGCAGATGCTTGCGCACCTGCTTGCCCAGCAGGTGAACGACCGCATCCCGCAGGGCCTGCCGGAAGGCACGCAGTGCGCCCATAAAACCGGCGATCTGCTCGGCCTGTGCTGCGCGGACGTGGGCATCGTCTTTACCCCGCAGACGGATTTCCTGCTCTGCATCATCTGCAACGATCCCGCAGATTACCAAACTGCGATCCGGACCTGCATCACCCTCGCCCGCACCGCCGCAGAGAAGCTTTGCAGCTGACCGGTATTTCACGCAAAAAGCAGCGGCTCCGGCTTGAAACTGCCGGAGCCGCGTGCTAAACCGAATCAGGAGGCACAGTTAGGTATACGCATGAGTTAGGCATATCTAATCTATTGCGCCTGACAGAAAAAACACAGGGCTGTTTCTGGAACGGCCCGGAACTGGGGGAGCGTATGTCAAGGAAAGCAACGGAATTTCAGAAGAAGGAAATGAGCAGGATGTACCGGGGCAAGGAGATCTTCAAGCCGCTGAATACCGGCTGGATCGACGAGAATGTTGCCTGCGTCCGGGAGTGGGCGGCGAACATCTTCTTTTATCGGAAGGGCGATGTTCCCATCATGATCGATGCCGGGTATCACTGCGACCGGCTGGACGGACAATTTCGAATTCGCCTTCGCCCACAAGGACCGGCTCTGCTCCCCATTCAAAAAACGCGTCCACGACCCCGCCGTCCCCTACGACGCTTACGACGAGTCCGACGACACGCCGGAGCGGGCGAAAGCAGGCCTGCTGAAGGGCGTGGGCCGGTAAAGCACCGGGGGCAGTTGGTAATTAACACGACTTCTGTAGGGGCCGACGACTCTGTCGGCCCAAAAATGTTGCAAATTTGACGTAAATTTCCCAATAAACACTGCCTCCTGCGGGCGGACAGAGTCGTCCGCCCCTACTAGGCTGTAACATTAAAAACTTTTCTTTTCGGTAATGCACGGGCGCGTAGCGCCTGAGGGGATTCGAACGTCACAAATTTCGAAACACTCTGAAATCTGCAACACATCCCCTCCGTCATTTGCTGACGCAAATGCTGCTCCCTGCGCCCGTTCATATTTTGTCAGAAAAAGTCTCGTTCCCATCTTGAAAGCGTCGGGCAGGCGTGGTACACTGTCCTTGGTTAGAAGCGCTTAACTGCACGGGTTAGATTCATATAACCGCGCGGTCTTCCGAAGGAGGCATATAGAATGGAGCTTGATTTGCGGGCCTATCGCCGCGACTGCTGGCTGGGGGCGCTGGGAGCGCTTTTCATGCTGGCGGGCGATCTGTGCCTGAGCGTGATCCCCGCGAGCGCGGGGGACAGCAGCCTGTTCCTGCGCGAGGCATATCTGAGCGGGGGATATGAGCCGTGGCGGATGCTCGTGTTCCATATGCTCGTCTGGCAGATCATTTTTGTGCTGATCCCCGATCTCCGGCAGCTGCTCGGCGCACAGATCAGCACGTGGGACGTTGTATGCAGCCAGGGCTCGGGCAATGCGTCGCTGTGCATCTGGATGGCCGCGAATGCGATCTGGGCAGGCAGAGAAAGCAAACAGAGGAGGCAGATTCATGTCTGAAAAAATTACCCTTACCGGCGTGCCGGAAACCATGCTGCAGACCGTCTATGCCCGCGCGCGGGAAAGCGCGGGACGCGGCGCGATCCGCGATGAAACGGCGGAGCAGATCATTGGAAGTCTTGACTATGATTTTTCCCTCGCGGAGAAGGATACGGCCATGCGCAGCGGCGTGATCGCCCGCACCATTGTGCTCGACCGGCTTGTGGGCGCGTGGCTCGGGAGGCATCCCGGCACAGTCGTCGTCAATCTGGCCTGCGGCCTCGATACCCGCTGCTACCGGATGAAGGGGTATCAGCACTGGTACAACCTCGACCTGCCGGAGACGATCGCCGTGCGGCAGCGGCTTTTGCCGGAGAGCGGCGCGATCTCGCAGCTTGCTATGTCCGCAATGGACGACTGGGGCGCGGCGATCCGGGAGACGGACGCGCCCGCGCTCGTGATCATCGAGGGCCTGACGATGTACCTGTCCGAGGCGGACGTCCGGCGCATCTTTGAAGTGATCGCCGCCCGGCTGCCCAAGGTGGGGGTCTTCGTGGAAACCATGAACCCCGCAGTTGCAAAGCGCTTCAAGGAGCGCTCCATCGAGGGCAGCCATGCGAAATTTACCTGGGGCGTGAAGAGCGGCCGGGCGCTTGCCGCGCTGCTGCCGGGTTTCCGCTTTGTGGAGGAGCACAGTCTGACCGAGGGCATGGCGGTGTTCGCGCCGGTCTATAAGCTTCTGGACAAGCTGCCCGCCGTGCGGAATATTTCAAACAAGATCATCGTGCTGGAACACGTCTGAGGAGGCTTTGATATGTCCTTTTTTGAAAACACCCGCAAGCCGACCGGTTTTTGGGGGAAGCTGATGGTTTTGATGATGAACGTGGGGCACCGCGCGCTGTCGAGCTGGGGTCTGCGCTTTTTGAAGCTTGCGCCGGACGCAAAGGTTCTCGACTGCGGCTGCGGCGGAGGCGCGAATATCCGGACGCTCCTGAAAAAATGCCCGAAGGGCATCGTCAAGGGCATCGATTATTCTGCCGTCAGCGCGGAGCAGGCGCGCAAACGCAACGCGGACGCGATTCAGGCGGGCCGCTGCGCCGTGTGGCAGGGGAGCGTAGAGCAGATCATTTTCGCAAGCGGCTGGTTCGACGCGGTCACGGCGTTTGAGACGGTCTATTTCTGGCCGGGGCTTGTCCCATGCTTCCGGGAGGTTTATCGCGTCTTAAAGCCGGACGGCACGTTTCTCATCTGCAACGAATGCGGCGGCGACATCCCCGGCGATGAAAAGTGGACGCAGCGCATCAGCGGTATGCGCATTTATAAGGATACGCAGCTGAAAGCCGCGCTGGAAGAGGCGGGCTTCCGCGACGTGCAGATCTACAAGCATAAAAGAGACTGGCTCTGTGTGCTGGCCCGGAAATGAGGCTGCGAAAGCATGAAGGTTTACGAATTCGGACAGGCGGATGCGCCTGCAATTATGCTCCTGCCCGGTACCGAAATTCATATTTTTTACGCGCGCAAAATGGGCGAAAAATACCGCGCGCGCTATCTGCGGCACTTCGCCCACCCGATCCTTCACGAGCAGGACATGCAGCACGAGGAACTACCATGAAAGAAAGCTACATTACCAAAAACTTTAAAAAGACCGCCGCCGCGCGGTTCCCTGTGCAGGCCGAGCAGCTGAACGCCGCGTTCTATGCGCGCTTGCAGGCGCTGCGGCAGGATAACGCCGGGGCGGCGAAGGAAAAGCAGCGCCATCTGGAAAATCAGATCCTGCCGGGGATCGCGGCGTATGAGACGCTGCAGACCGTCATGCCGAAGGACGAGGCGCTGGAGACCATCCACAGCTATGTGGAGCAGAAGGCCCGGCGGCAGAAAAAGCTGTTTCTCCGCCTCATGCGCATTCCCGGCCTTTATAAAAAGGTGCCGGGGATCTTCTCGGAGCAGACGCCGAAGCTGTTCGGCGTGACGGCGGGCTTTGCGTCGCGGGATATCCAGACCACCGGCGGCGTCTGGCGCATCGATATGACGAAATGTCCGTACCACGACGCCAGCGTGCACTACGGCTGTCCGGAGCTGTGCCACTGCTTCTGCGACAGCGACGATATCACCTACGACGGCCTGCACCCCAAGCTCTACTGGCACCGCACCAAGACGCTTGGACGCGGGGGCGACTGCTGCGATTTCTGCCTGAAGCTCAGAGACAAATAAGACGGACGGAGGAAGCCTTCATGTTCTGGGACAACGTTGCGTGGCTCTACGACATTTTTGCCGGCGGCATTAACCGAAAAGCGAACCGGGCGCTGTGCGCCGCGGTCGGGGAGCTGATCTCTCCGGCTGACGACGTGCTGGAATGCGCCTGCGGCACGGGGCTGCTCACCACCGTCATCGCACCCCGCTGCAAGCGTCTGACTGCTACGGATTTTTCTGCGGCGATGCTGCGCCGGGCAAAGAAAAAGTGCGCCAAATTCGGCAATGTGCAGCTTGCGCAGGCTGAAATTCTCCATCTGGATTACCCGGACGAAAGCTTTGACGCGGTCGTGGCCGCGAACGTCATCCACCTGCTGGACGAGCCGTACCGGGCGCTGCAGGAACTGGAGCGGGTCTGCCGCCCCGGCGGCAGACTTATCATTCCCACCTACATGAACCGGACGGACAAGGGCACGACGAACCGCGTCTCCGGCGCGATCGGGAAGGCGGGCGCGGACTTCAAGCGCGAGTTCACGCCGGACACCTACCGGCAGTTCTTCGCGGAAGCCGGATATCCGGACGCGGAATATGCGCTCTGCGAGGGGCGGATCCCGTGCGCGGTGGCCGTGCTTCAGAAACGGGAGGAATCGGTATGAAGGTCACAGAGCTGGACGAGCGCGTCATTTGCGGCTACGTGTGCATGGCACTGCGGGGCGGGATCCTCTACGCAACAAGCGAACGGGGCGAGGGCTATCTTGCCTAGGGTGTATCTGAAAACTCATGATGTGACCGGCAGCGAGGGATTTTTGCGTTGCGCAAGACATTTTTTCGCAGGAATACTGACGTATTTCAAGGAAAAATGACGCGGCGCACCGCAAAAAGGCCCGCTGTCCGGGTGCGTTGGGAGTTTTCAGATACACCCTATAAGCGGCCCGGCGAAAGGCTCAGCCTGCGCGCCATGCTGCCGCTTGCGAAGGGGCTGCTCGGCTCCATGACCCCGAAAGCGCTTTTTCGCTTCGCCAAAATCATGGCAAAGGGCGAACCGGGGCTTGACAAGCGGTTCGACCGGGAGAAGAGGCCCTGTCTCTTCGTCGGCCAGCAGGGGCGGACGACTCTGTCCGCCCGCAGCAAATCAGCCCGGCATCCGCAACGCGGACGCCGGGCTGGCGCTTATTTTTCCTTATAGTAGAGCATACAATGGCAGTAGCCCTCGAAGTCGGGATCCTTGATCTGATTGCGGAACTCCTCACACATACACTTGTTTTCCTCCGTGCGGGCAAGCCTGCACGGGCAGTAGCCGCCGGTGCGCTTGAGGCCCTCCTTGATGCGGGCGACGACCTCCTTGTCCTCGTTCAGCCGTACCTTCACAGCGCCTCCAGCTCCTTCTTGAGCGCGTCCTTCTCGCGGAAGCCGACCAGACGCTTCACGGCCTTGCCGCCCTTGACGCACAGCAGCGTCGGGATGGACTCGATCTGGAACTCCATGGCCAGATCGCGCTCGTCATCGACGTTGACCTTGCAGAATTTCACGCCGGGAACCTCCGGCTCCAGCGCTTCCATCACGGGCGCAAGCATCATGCACGGGCCGCACCAGCTTGCCCAGAAATCCACCACAACGGGCGTTTCGGCCTGCATGACCTCTTTTTCAAAGTTGTCCAATGTTACGATCGTCATATTCGCGTGACCTCCCTGTTTTTTTCATTAGAATCCCACGCTGCTGTCCGGTTTATGCCCCAGGTACCCAGACAGTCGCAGATGGCCTGCGCAGCGGGGGTTTTGTGCATGGCGAGCAATGACTGGCGCATGATCAGGCGCTCCTCGTCGTGCTCCAGCAGCCGTTTGCAGAGCGCGGCGATGGCCTCCGGCGTGTCGGCCGTGGCTGCGCCGCCGTGCGAGACGAAGAATTCCAGATTCGGCGTCTCGCAGCCGCCGACCACATTGACCAGCACCATCGGCAGCCCCTTGACCATGGCCTCGGTCGTGCTGATGCCGCCGGGCTTCGTCAGGAACAGATCGGCGCTGTCCATCATGGCGGATACGTTTCCGATGTAGCCGCGGATGTGGATATTGGGCCTGTCCTCAAATTTCCGCTCCATGCGCCGCAGGAGCTGACGGTTGCTGCTGCACGCCACAGTTACATCATACTCCGTCGGAAGCGAATTTGCAAGCAGCTGTGTAAGTTTCTCCATCGGCCCGCAGCCCATGCTGCCGGTCATCATCAATAGATGCCGGTGCGACGGGTCAAGCCCGGCGGCCTTTTTCGCCTCCTGCACCGGCAGGCAGGAATAAAGCTCCGCACGCACCGGAATGCCGAGCGGCGCGATCGTGTCCGGGCTGACGCCGTTTTTCACGAACAGCTCCGTCAGCGCCGCGTCCGGGATCACGCAGGTATCCAGCTGCATCCGGTCGCACGACGGGCTTGCGGTGTAGTCCGTGGCGATGAACATGGTTTTAATGGGCAGGGGAGCCTCCCGCTGGATAAACGTCAGCATCAGCGCCGGGAACAGGTGTACGCATACGACCGCGTCATAGCCGCCCGCGAGGATCGCTGCGCGCAGCCGCTTGCACCCGCGCCGCAGAATGCGGCAGGCAGCGGAGGATTCGTCAAACGACGCGGGGTGCTCCTCGGCGTACTGATAGCCTTTATTGTAGAGCTTGGGAAAGTAGCGGTAGAACCGCACGTGCCAATTGCTCACAAAGCGGCTCGTGCCCTTGGAGACGTATAAAAGCGCGTCGTCCGTCTCATACGTGTGCCCGCGATTTAAAAGCTCCGCGCCGATGGCTTTGGCGCAGGAATTGTGCCCGCCGCCGGTGTTGCAGCTGAGGATCAGTACCTTCATGCCTCTTTGCTCCTTTTTGCGCGTTTCCGCTCGTAAAGCCGGACAAGGCGCGGGCGGTTGTAGCGCTGAATGATGATGAAAATCAGATTTCCCAAAATCGCGTAGACCAGATACAGCATCACGCCCCATACGCACGGCCAGATGACGATCACGCCAAGTCCGGCCAGCATCAGAAGCGTGTGCGTGGCCTCTGCCGCGCACGTCTCGCGGATCATGACGAGCAGCGTCTGCTCGTCCGGACGGGCGGGCATTTTCTTGGGCGGCATGAGCTTTGAAAACAGCCTGCTCATATCCGGCACCCGGCTCTGCCAGCGCGAAACGCGCAGCGCCTCATAGAGCTTCCCGTTCCGCTCAAACGCAAACGTGCGATAGGGAAAGCGCGTATAGTCGAACCACGTCTTCGGAACGAGCCGCCCAAGCACAAAGCTCAGGATACCCAGCCCTGCAAGATAACAGGCACACTTCAAAAACTGCATGGTTCGGCTCACGTCCTTTCTGCAAATTTACGCCGCACTCTGTAGGGGCCGATGCCGGTCACAGCCGTTCGCGACGAAGGAGCGTTACGGATGTGGGTCTGCCGCTTGCCGGTACACATCGGCCCGCTGGGAAGTTACGAATTCGCCGCAGATTTCCGAAAAAAGTGATACATCCTGCGGGCGGACAGAGTCGTACGCCCCTACGGGGTACGGATGCATCGAAAGCTCACCGTAGGGGCCGACGACTCTGTCGGCCCGTTTGGGAAGTTACGAATTCGCCGGAGACTTCCGTAAAAATGGCGCATTCTGCCGGGCCGATGTGGGCATCGGCCCCTACGATCATGTGCGCGGGTGCGTACAAATTCGCCAAACGCTCTTATTCGATATAATTGTATCAAATTCAAGGAAATCTGCCTATGGTCACATTTTCATTTCTGCCCATGCGCGGTTTCCTGCGAAAATTTGTGATTATTCATGAAATTGGAACAAACCGATTGCCGAACGCGTCAAACTATGGTATCCTGAATACAATGGCAGATTTCCACATAGCAACTTCATTCAAGACAAGAAAAGGAGCGTAATCAAATGGGACTTATCAAAGCGGCACTCGGCGCTGCCGGCGGCGTGATGGCCGATCAGTGGCTTGAGTATTTCTATTGCGATTCTCTTCCAGAAAACGTCATGGCCGTCAAGGGCCAGAAACGCACCTCCGGCCGCAGCAGCAACACCAGAGGCTCAGACAACATCATTTCCAACGGCTCTGTGATCGCCGTCGCCGACGGCCAGTGCATGATCATCGTCGATCAGGGCAAGGTCACGGAGTTCTGCGCGGAGCCGGGCGAATTCAAATATGATTCCTCGACCGAGCCGTCTTTGTTCTACGGCAAGCTGGGCAAGAATATTCTCGACACCTTCAAGAATATCGGCAAGCGCTTCACCTTCGGCGGCGAGCCGCCCAAGGATCAGCGCGTGTACTACTTCAACACCAAGGAGCTCATCGGCAACAAATACGGCACGCCCTCTCCCGTTCCGTTCCGCGTGGTCGACCAGCGCGCCGGGATCGATATTGATATCGCCATCCGCTGCTTCGGCGAGTACAGCTACCGCATCTGCGACCCGATCCTGTTCTATACGAACGTCTGCGGCAACGTCGGCGGGGACTATACCCGCGACCGTCTCGACAGCCAGCTCAAGACCGAGCTGCTGACCGCGCTGCAGCCCGCCTTTGCCAAGATCTCCGAGCAGGGCATCCGCTATTCCGCGCTCCCCGGCCACACGATGGAGATGGCCGACGCGCTCAACGAGGTCCTGTCCGGTAAGTGGCGCAATCTGCGCGGTCTTGAGATCGTCTCCTTCGGCGTTTCGTCCGTCAAGGCGAGCGAGGAAGACGAGGCCATGCTCAAGGAGCTGCAGCGCAACGCGGCCTTTATGGACCCGACGAGAGCGGCGGCACATCTGGTCGGCGCGCAGGCCAGCGCCATGCAGGCAGCTGCCAACAACCCGAACGCCGGCCCGGCGATGGCCTTTATGGGCATGAATATGGCCGGACAGATGGGCGGCATGAATGCGCAGAATCTCTATCAGATGGGCGTACAGCAGCAGGCCGCGCAGAGCGCTCCCGCACCGGCAGCGCCCGCTGCCGCAGGCTGGACGTGCGCCTGCGGCCAGCGCGGCATCACCGGCAAATTCTGCCCCGAATGCGGCAAGCCCAGACCCGCTGCCGCGGCAGGCTGGACCTGCTCCTGCGGCGCGGTGAACAAGGGCAAATTCTGCTCCGAGTGCGGCAAGCCCAAGCCCGCCGGAACACCCAAGTACAAGTGCGACAAGTGCGGTTGGGAGCCGGAGGATCCGACCCACCCGCCCAAGTTCTGCCCCGAATGCGGCGACCCGTTTGACGAGGGCGATATCGTTCTTTAATTGAGTTTTCTGCCCGCGCCTTTGGCGCGGGCAGAGCCATCAAAGGAGGCGAAGTATCTGCATGGCAGACCAGATCACGAATTACAAATGTCCCGCGTGTACCGGCCCGCTGCACTTTGTCGGCGCGTCCGGGAAGCTCGAATGCGACTATTGCGGCTCGTCCTATTCGGTCGAGGAGATCGAGGCGATCGTGCGCGGCGAAACAGAGCTGGATGCGGCGCTTTCCGCGCGTATTGCGGCCATACAGAAGGAAAAGGCAGCGCTTGACCGGGCGGGGGAGATCGCCGGACGGCTCCGGCAGGCGCATGCGCAGTTCCGGACGCTCGACGCAAGGCCGTATCTCGATGAAATGCAGACCGAGCGCGTGCTCGAACGTGATACGCTTCCGAAGGAGCATTTTCCGTGGCAGCGCTTCTTCGCGCGCCTGCTCGACGGCCAGATCTACCGGACGCTGTGGATGCTGCTCCTGCCGGCTCTTGGCTTCAACATGTTGAAAAACAGCCGGGGCGGCATGCTGTTTCTGGAGCTTCTGACGCTCGGCACGATGTTCCTGCTGGAGCCGCTGCTGCTGTCCCGGTTTGGCACGACGCCCGGCAAATGGCTCTTCGGCCTGCGCGTGACAAGCCCGGACGGCAGAAAGCTGACCTATGCGGAGGGCCGGGAGCGCACGGCGTACCTGTTCTGGTACGGGATCCGGCTGAATCTGCCGGTTTTCCGCCTGTACCGCCTGTATGTCAGCTATACCGACGAGCAGCAGGGGAAGGCGCTTCCGTGGGAGGACGGCTCCGAGCAGACCATCCGCGATCACGCCGGATGGCGCTTTGCGGCGGCAGCTGTGCTTGCTGCGCTGCTGATCGCGGGCGGCGTGCTGCGCGTACTGCTGCCGGTCGGCCCGGTTTACCGCGGGGAGCTGACTGTTGCGCAGTTTGCGGAGAATTACAACAGGATCCAGCGCCAGCTCGGAGATGCGGGCATCGAACTGGACGAAAACGGCCGTTGGAAGGAAGAATCGAGCTTTCAATCGAACGGTGGGACAACAACCGTCATGTTCAACGACCGCCTGCCGCAGCTGGAATACCAGACAGAAAACGGCGTCCTGACGGGCATTGTCTACCACGCTGCGGGCGGCGAGGAGGACGGCTGGATCAGCGTCCCGTCCGGTGATGTGATGCAGTACGCCCTGTTTGCATTTGCCGGAGCAGAAAAGGGGCACATCCTGCTCGATAAGCCCCTGCAGACGGCTGCGTCCGAGCTGTGCGACAGCGTATTTTCCGAATATCATACCGTCGTGGACGGCGTCGCGGTCGATTACGTCTATACCGACACCATAATCGATTCCACACGGACGCAGTACAGCTATACCCTCACGCTGCGCAGGGTGCAGGGGTAACAATATCAGCACTGGCGCGCCAGCACCCCGGCTCCCCTTTCAGGGGAGCCATTTTCTGCCCGCCGTGTCCGGCAGGGGAGGGGGATGCAAAGCGCTCCCACAAAAAACAACGCAATCCCGCACCGGAATGCGGGATTTGTCGTTGACACTTTGGGATTCTTGCGCTACAATAAGGTGAAATCAATACAAACCAACACAATCCCATTTTTGGTTGGATGATTTATGCAAGGTAAATGCAAGAAAGGAATGGAACGTATGAAAACGAAAGCTGTCCGTATCCATGGTAAAATGGACCTCCGCCTGGAGGAGATCGAGCTGCCGCAGGTCGGCCCGGATGACGTTCAGGTCAAGGTCATTTCCGACTCGATCTGTATGTCGACCTACAAGGCCGCAGTCGAGGGTGAGGATCACAAGCGCGTCCCGAACGACGTTGCGGAGCATCCCACAATCGTCGGCCATGAATTCTGCGGCGTGATCACCGAGGTCGGTGAAAACTGGAAGAACAAGTATAAGCCCGGCCAGGGCTTCGCCATCCAGCCCGCGCATTTCTACAAGGGCTCCCAGCTGGCTCCCGGCTACTCCTACCAGTACTGCGGCGGCGACAGCCAGTATTCCAACATCCCCATCGAGACGCTGCTGACCGACAACCTGCTGCCGTACAACTCCGACACGTATTTCTACGGCTCTCTGGCAGAACCCATGAGCTGCATCATCGGCACGTTCCATGCCATGTACCATACCAAGCCCGGCTCCTATGAGCATCAGATGGGCATCGTCGAGGGCGGCAAGATGGCCATGCTCGCCTCCGTCGGCCCCATGGGCCTCGGCGCGATCGACTACGCGCTGCACTGCGACCGCCGCCCGAGCCTGCTCGTCATCACCGACATTGACGACGCCAGACTTGAACGCGCCCAGAGCATCTATACTGTTGAGCACGCAAAGGAAATGGGCGTTGAGCTGCACTATGTCAACACCGCCAAGCCCGGCTGCGACACCAACTACCTGCGTGAGCTGTCTGGCGGCACCGGCTATGACGATGTCATCTGCTTCGCACCGGTTCGTCCCGTTGTCGAGCAGGCCGGCGATATCCTCGGCTTCGACGGCTGCCTCAACTTCTTCGCAGGCCCGACCAACAGCCAGTTCAAGGCAGAATTCAACTGGTACAACGTTCATTATCTCTACACCCATGTGGTCGGCACCTCCGGCGGCAACACCAGCGACATGAAGGAAGCCATCGAGATGATGACCTCCGGCAAGATCAACCCCGCTGCCATGATCACCCACATCGGCGGCCTGAACGCCGTCGTCGACACCGTTCTGAACCTGCCGAAGATCCCCGGCGGCAAGAAGCTGATCTACACGCAGATCGAGCTGCCCCTGACGGCCATCGCCGACTTCGGTAAGCTGGGCGAGACAGATCCGCTGTTTGCAAAGCTTGACGAGATCACCAGGCGCCACAACGGCCTGTGGAGCGCGGAAGCGGAAAAGTATCTGCTGGCCAACAAATAATTTATTGAGATTAAAATAGGAGTGAAACACTTATGGCAGAAGGCGTATTGATGCCCAAGGAAGGCATTACAGTCGAATCTTGCATCATTGGCGAGTGGAAGAAGAATGTCGGCGACCATGTAAACGTCGGCGATATCCTCTTCACCTATGAGACGGACAAGGCGGAGTTCGAATGCGAATCCACCGCCTCCGGCACCCTGCTTGAGAAATTCTATGAAGACGGCGACGAGGTTCCGTGCCTGGTCAATGTCTGCGCCATCGGCAACCCCGGCGAGGATACCTCCGCGCTGAAAAGCGCACCGGCAGCCTCCGCTGCACCCGCAGCTCCCGCAGCAGAAGCCCCCAAGGCTGCCGCTCCCGCTGCCGCAGCAGCGCCCGCAGGCCCCTGCGCACAGGCTGTGATCATGCCGAAGGAGGGCATCACGGTCGAGTCCTGCATCATCGGCGAGTGGAAGAAGAATGTCGGTGATCCCGTCAGCGCCGGCGACGTTCTGTTCACCTACGAAACCGACAAGGCGGAGTTCGAATGCGAATCCACTGCTTCCGGCACGCTGCTTGCAAAGTTCTTTGAGGACGGCGACGAGGTTCCGTGCCTTGCCAACGTCTGCGCAGTCGGCAACCCCGGCGACGCGTATGAGTTCCTGAAGCCCGGCGCAGAGGCTCCGGCTCCCGCAGCCGCTCCCGCCGCAGAAGAAGCCGCGCCCGCAGCTGCCGCAGCGCCTGCCGCCGCAGCCGAGCTGAAGGCCATTTCTCCGCGCGCTATGGCCAAGGCCGTCGCGAACAATGTCAACCCGGCCCTTGCCACCGGCACCGGCCCCAACGGCCGCATCATCGAGCGCGATATCGACAAGCTGATCGCCTTCGGCGCAGCCGCCGCGTATGCAGCACCTGCCGCAGCAGCGCCCGCTGCCGCCGACTTTGAGGATGTCAAGTGGAGCCCCGTGCGCAAGGCCACGGCCAAGTCCATGACGAAGAGCCTGTCCACCATGGCGCAGCTCACCCAGCAGTATTCCTTCGACGCGACCCAGATCCAGGCCTACCGCGCCATGCTCAAGCCGCTTGACGCGCCCATGGGCAAGGTCAGCCTCAACGACATGGTCATGTTCGCCGTTGCGAAGACCATCAAGTCCTGCCCGGATCTGAATGCAAACGTCCTCGAAGAGAACGTCGTCCGTCACTTCAATACCGTCAACCTCGGCTTCGCCTGCGACACCCCGCGCGGTCTGATCGTCCCCACGATCTTTAACGCCGACCAGATGACGCTGCTCGAGCTGTCCATGGAAGCCAAGCGGCTTGCCGCCGAGGCCCGCGAAGGCAAGCTCAGCCCCGATTATATGTCCGGCGCGACCTTCACCATCTCCAACATCGGCTCGTTCGGCTGCGAGGCGTTCACGCCCGTGATCAATCCGCCTCAGACCGGCATTCTCGGCGTCTGCAATATCCAGACGAAGATCAAGTCCGCGAAGGACGGCGCCATTGAGACGTACCCGGCCATGGGCCTGTCTTTGACCTTCGATCACAGAGTCATCGACGGCGCACCTGCCGCGCGCTACATGAGCGAGCTGTGCAAGAGCCTTGAGAACTTCATGACGCTGCTTGCCAAGTAAGAGAAAGGAAGGACGAAATTATGCCGAAATCTTTGTATATCGATCCCGTAAAAGTCCGTGAACCCGGCTATATCCACTTTGAAGATATTCCCGTCTGCCAGTACAACAAGACCATCAAACAGGAGCTGGACGAGGGCAACTACACCAAGGAAGATCTCATCCGCATCTACCGCGACATGGCCATCTGCCGTGAGTTCGAGCATATGCTCACGCTCATCAAGACGCAGGCCAACTATAACGGCGTCGAAACGACCTACCCCGGCCCCGCGCACCTGAGCTACGGCCAGGAGGCCTCCTGCGTCGGCGAAGCATATCTGCTGAACAAGGACGACATCACCTTCGGTTCTCACAGAAGCCACTCCGAGATCCTGTCCAAGGGCCTCAGCTGCATCAACAAGCTCTCCGACGAAGAGCTGATGCAGACCATGGAAAGCTTCCTCGGCGGCAAGACCCTCGCAGCCGTCAAGAAATTTGCCGACACCAGCGACGTCAAGGAGCTGGCCATCCGCTTCCTGCTCTACGGCACCGTTGCCGAGATCTTTGCCCGTGAAAACGGCTTCCATCACGGCATGGGCGGCTCCATGCACGCGTTCTTCCTGCCGTTCGGCATCTACCCGAACAACGCCATCGTCGGCGGCTCCGCTCCGATCGCAACGGGCGCTGCGCTGTACCAGAAGAACAACGACAAGAAGGGCGTCGTCGTCTGCAACATCGGCGATGCGTCCCTCGGCTGCGGCCCGGTTTACGAGGCCATGAACTTCTCCGCCATGGACCAGTTCAAGACCCTCTGGGAAGAAGGACGCAAGGGTGGTCTGCCCATCATCTTCAACGTCTTTGATAACTTCTACGGCATGGGCGGCCAGACCATGGGCGAAACCATGGCCTACAATATGCCCGCCCGTCTCGGCGCAGGCATCACCCCGAGCCAGATGCATGCCGAGCGTGTCGACGGCTGGAACCCGCTGGCTGTCATCGACGCGTACAAGCGCAAGATGGAGCTGATCAAGAATAACGAAGGCCCCGTCCTGCTCGACGTCGTGACCTATCGTCTCGTCGGCCACTCCACCTCCGACCAGAACGCGTACCGCACCAAGGAGGAGATCGAGGACTGGCGCAGCCATGACCCGATCGTCAAGTTCCGCGAGGCCCTCGTAGAAGCAGGCGTCGAGTCCGACGAGTTCTTTGCCAAGCTGCTGCAGGACACCGCTGACCGCATGACCATGATCTGCCGCGCAGCCGACGACAAGGAGATCTCTCCGTATGTCGACTTCGACAAGAACCCGGACTATCTGGCGAACCTCATGTTCTCCAACGAGACGGTCCGCTCCATGGGCGCGCCCGATCAGAAGCTGAACGTCACCGGCCCGAAGGAGAGCTGCAAGCGCTACGCAGACCTCGCCAAGAAGGAGCACTATGCGTTCGATAAGGACGGCAATAAGTTCTCCGACATGAAGGTCTACAACATCCGCGACGCTATCTTTGAGCCGCTGATCAACAAGTATTACGAGGATCCCACGCTCGTCGCCTATGGCGAAGACGTGCGCGACTGGGGCGGCGCATACGCCGTCTACCGCGGCCTGATGGACGTGATCCCGCACTCCCGCCTGTTCAACTCCCCAATCTCCGAGGCTGCTATCGTCGGCACCGCCGTCGGCTATTGTATGTGCGGCGGCCGCGCGGTCGTCGAGCTGATGTACTGCGACTTCCTGGGCCGCGCAGGCGACGAGGTCTTCAACCAGATGTCCAAGTGGCAGGCCATGTCCGCCGGTATTCTCAAGATGCCGATGATCCTGCGTATGTCTGTCGGCGCAAAGTACGGCGCGCAGCATTCTCAGGACTGGGTCGCCATCGTCTCCCACATCCCCGGTCTGAAGGTCTTCTTCCCGGCTACCCCGTATGAGGCCAAGGGCATCATGCAGGCGGCTCTGAACGGCACCGATCCCTGCGTCATCTTCGAGTCCCAGCGTATCTACGGCAAGGGCGAAGAGTTCCACGAGGGCGGCGTTCCCGCCGAAGAGTACGAGTGGGCCCCCGGCGCGGTCAATAAGGTCCGCGATGGCAAGGATCTCACCATCCTCACCATCGGCGCAACGCTCTACCGCGCGGTCGACGCAGCCAAGACGCTCTCCGAGAAATACGGCATCGAGGCCGACGTCATCAATATGCCGTCGCTTGTCCCGCTGGATTATACCGACCTCATCGCATCCGTCAAGAAGACCGGCCGTGTCGTCCTGGCCTCCGACGCCTGCGCAAGAGGCACGTTCCTCAACGAGATCGCGGAGAATCTGACGAATATGTGCTTCGATTATCTGGATGCGCCTCCCGTCGTCATCGGCGCGCGCAACTGGATCACCCCGCCGCACGAGTTCGACAAGTATTTCTTCCCGTATGCCGAGTGGATCATCGACGCGGTCAACGCCCGCCTGATCCCGCTGGAGGGCTACACCTCCACCACCACTCCCGACGAGGCTGAGATCATCCGCCGCAACAAGCTGGGCGTGTAAAACCAGAGATCCCCGCGCAGATCCAATCTGCGCGGGGATTTGAAAGAAAGCCTTGACAAACGTACCAAACGCCGCTATAATATCTATGTTTTCCGGGTCATAGCACCGCGCGGGAAACAGCACAGCTTCATAAATGGGCCTGTAGCTCAGCTGGGAGAGCGAACGGTTCAAATCTATGCCCCCAAATTTTTGGGGATGTAGCGCAAACGTCCGGCGGATGGTTCGCATCTATGCCGACAAAAAAGTGAATAAGGGCCTGTAGCTCAGCTGGGAGAGCGAACGGTTCAAATCTATGCCCCCAAATTTTTGGGGATGTAGCGCAAACGTCCGGCGGATGGTTCGCATCTATGCCGACAAAAAAGTGAATAAGGGCCTGTAGCTCAGCTGGGAGAGCGTTCGGTTCGCATCCGAGAGGTCGAGAGTTCGAGTCTCTTCAGGTCCACCAAAATGTTCGGAATTTTCTGGCTTTTGCAGAAGATTCCGAACTTTTTTGTATCTTTCAAAATCAGACGCTCTCAACAGTCGCAATTCTGCCACCATTCGGTTCGCATCCCACACAAAGCCGTCTGAAATCATCAAAGGAAACACGAAATTCAACCTCCAAACGGTAATCCCGGTACACATAGACGGCCTTGATAAGCTGCGACACAATCATCTTCTTTGCTTCAAAGGTGCAGTTGTCGTAAAGGTCAGCCCAGCTTTCCAGCTTTTCAAATTCGGCCTGTTCCTGCGCGGCACTTTCCAGTTGACGTTCCATGTCGGCTTTTTGTGCGTCTACCTCCTGCGAAAGTTCTGCGATTTCTTCTTTGCATTTTGCAACAAGGCTGTTCAGAAGGTCAACATTCAAGCGGCTTTTGCCACGAATGACATTGATCGTTTCGGCTTCATAGTCGGAAAGTTCCTTTTGCGTTTCCTCCAGCCGCATAGCAGACATTTTGTAGCGGCTTCTGGCAAACGCTGTGGCCTTTTCGTGCTGATCGGCTATCAGACTATCCTTGGCGGAAACGCGGATTCTGGAGAGCTGGTAGCGCACCAGAGCGTCCACAATTTCATCCAGCTTGATAACGCCGTAGCCGGATTGACCGTCGCAGAGGTCTGGGTGCCGGGCCTTAAAATGGCATTGATAACGGCTTTTGACCTGATTGCGCACCGTTCCATCTTTGCGGATATACTTCTTGCCGGAGGTCGTCAGCGTCAGCCGGTTTTTGCAATGTCCGCAGAAGATGTTCCCTACCAACAGAGAACTGCCGCGCAGATTCAGCGGCGTATCCGCATGGTGCGTTGTGCGTTTTTCCATTAACTCCTGCGCTCGTTGAAAGGTCGCTTCGTCCACGATCTGAAGCTCGGGAATGATTTCCGATTCCGCGTTTCCATTTGAAATCACACCCGTGTATAGCTTGTTCTTTATCATGCGGACGATCGTTGTATTCGGAATCATGGAACCGTCTGCGCGGCGAATCCCATTTTCCAAAAGGTAGTGGGAAATCCGTTGAGCGCCGCAGCCTTCGTTGACGTATTTGTAAAAGATGAAACGCACGATTTCTGCGGCGTCCTCGTCGATTACAAAATCGTTGACCTCTTGATTCTTCTTGTTGATCCGTCCCTGCTTCTGGAGCTTGTAGCCAAATGGTACAATGCCGCCGGTGAAGCAGCCGTCCTTTGTAAGCTGCTCCATGCGGGTTTTCACGCGCACGGAGGTCTTGATGCTCTCGCCGGATGCCTGCCAGTAGCGGATATAGTTAAGCAGCTTGTCAACATGATTGTCGAACCGCTGCTGCCCCTCTACGGCGCTCCAAACTTCAACACCATTACGGACAAACCACTCTACGACAAAGGGCGTTTCGTCATCTCTGCGGCCGAGACGGTCAAACATATAGACAAGCAAAATATCGAAACTCCCGGCAACGGCCTCCTGCTGCAATTCCTGCATGGCGTCGCGCTCTTTTGCAGATTTCTTGAAACCGGATACGCCTTTTTCGTAAAACTCATTTTGTAAAACCCAGTCAGGGTGTGACGCGATGAACTCCCGGCAGAATTGCCGCTGCATGGGAATATCATCTTTTTCAACCTGACCGATTGTTGATACGCGATATAAGCAATTTACTCGTTTCTTTTGTTCCATAACATACACTCCATTCTGAGAAAACGTGTGTATGTCCTTGTTCGCTATTTGATTTTCAAGGTACATCTTATAATATAATTATAGCATATTTTGGATATTTTATCAAGTTTTGTAGCTGTTATTATAAAATCCATAGGAGAAAACCGAACGTTTCAGCGCTTCTGTAATATGCGGATCATCTTGCTCTGCATACTTTACAGAGATTGCGGCACCGCAAAGAGATAAGATTTCTTCCTGCTTTTTGGGCTTGGATTCTTCGAGCTGTTTGTCCATAGAAGAACCTCCAGAATAAATGTTGTTTTTCTCATAGGTCAGGCAGACGGCAGCGGGCAAGGCTGCTCCATAGGCTGTTACCTCCCTCCATGCTGATGGCGGGGCGTTCCATTCTGTGACGTATGGCTAACGCAAGTATCATTGTTCTTTGTATGCGGTCGTCGCACGATCCAGCCATGAATCGCTCTCCATGCAGGTGTTTCTCGCTCCGCGCCAGAATCGGCATCACCTCCCATTCCGCGCATCCCCGCGCACCCATAGGCTCGCACATACAAAACGTATCTGTTGACCCTATTCAGTTGTCAAGCGGGATTGTCAGCCCGCAAAAGCGTATTCAAAATAATGCGCTTTTCCAGAATGGCAATCGGGTACATTGCTGCGGACGGCTGTCCCGCAGACTGGACAGACCTGCCCGTCTTACGCAAACGCCATGCCGCATAACCACATAGGTTTCAGATTGCGAACGAATTACGTCTCACCGTGGGACGTAATTCGACAGATTAGGACTCAAATAATGTTCAACACGGTTACCCCTGCCGGTCTGCCCATAGCTTTGCTGAGATCAATGAAATCAGCTCCTTTGCAGTGGGTGGTTCCTCAATCCAGTATGCACGCAGCTCTCGCCTGCGACCGTTTTGCCAAATGTCTTTGGCTGCGCGGTTCAGCGCCCGCGAGACAGCTTCGTTAGTGCGCTTTCCTGTCCGCTTGCGGACTTCATTGCAGATGAAGTGCATCTTCGGCATATTTGGTTGATGATCGATCGCAACGTCAATCGCATGACATAAAATGCAGTAACATTCTTTTCCACGTGCCTCGACGATGGAGTATATAGCGTTCTGAATATCTTTCATGTTATACATTCCTTTCCCGTTCGAGCTGATATAAGCATAATACATTTTTACATACTTTTCAGGATTTTTGACAAACTTTGACCTACTTAGACAAACTTTGACGGATTCAAGGTCGAAAGGCAAGAATGCGCAGCAGGTGTTCAGTCTATGGTCTACGATTATTATGCGGCATGAAAAATAGAGGGAATCCATTACCCGGACATGGGTAACGGATTCCCTCTTGTTTGCCTGTGTCCCATTCATATTGAATGTACATTTGTATGGCGGCACGGTTTGATTGCGTCAAGTGATTACATTTTACTGCACCCGATATCCGGCCAAAATCAGGCTGACAATCATCTGCCAGAAATCGTGTTCCTCTGCACTGTAATATCGGCTGTTTGGAATTTTGTGAAAAGACACGATGCGGTTTTCTTCATCCAGCCATGCCTCAAAAAATATCCGTTCCTCGTTGAACATACTCATTCTGGTGCAGAAATTGTAATACTCGTCAAAAGACCGTCTTCCTGTGTATAGGAAAGGACATAGGGGATCAGCACAAACTGCTGCTTTTCCCGACTTTGCTTGGATTCTTCTTTTCCAATCCTTGTGACCATTCCATCCAGCTGCTGTTCTAGATACCATTCCCATAGCTGATCAACGCTGTCGCCAACACGGATGCCTCGTTTTGTTTCGTGGGAATCATCCAGCAGCGTAACAGAAAACACGCTGTTCATTCCCTCAAATACGCGCAGTTCCAAGCTGCCGTCCGACCACACTTCTACCGGCACCCCATTCCGATCCTCTGTCTGAATCTTTGCAAACCACTCCGGGATTTCGTTCTGCCTCAAATAGACCCAGTTTTTCAGTGTTCCGTCATCACTTTTGACAGGCTGCTTCGCAAGATATTGTTCCGCATCGAGAATCAGTTCGGTATCCGATACATGAAATGCAAAAAACTGTTCCAGCCATGAAAGCGGGATATATAAAACTCCGTCCTGCTCCTGCGCTTTCTGCGGAAGCGTCATGTAGCTGACGCCATCCCGATCATACACCTGCAGCGTCTGCATATTGACGCTGCACAGGTGCGGCAGATCTTTTCCGTAATCCGCTTCGATATGATACTGGCAGGCCATACTCAGCACATCATTCTGAATGTCCCATGCAATACCAATTAAATCGAATGTTTCTTGTAAAGGAAAGAAAACTTCCGTCCGCAATGTGTCAACCGTTACAGTTTCCACAGAAGGAACAATGACCTGATTCTGCATAGACACTTTCTGCCCGCACACCGTTACACTTGACCCGTCATTGAGATCAACAGCAAAAGTGAAATCCTGCGGAAGCATTCGGACGTTGGAGCAGATTTCATTCCAATTGGGTGCAGGAGTATTTTCCACGGCGATTTCAGCAATCGCAATCGGTTTTGAGATATCAATGACAACGCTGTCCGGCAGGTCACTTTGGACGGCCAGTTCCCCGATGTTATCCGGAATATCCCCGCCTTCATGCGTGATGATTTCCGCGGTATTCCCGACGACGGCATACCGAACATCCCCGACCCATACAAACCGGATGGGATTTTCAGGTGATGATAGGCCATGTAAGCGCTGGAGCTTTTCCACGTTAGGCGAAAACTGATGACGTGTTTCACCATCCAATTCAATTATATCCAAGGCTCTCCAGAACTCACCGTTATGCAGAACAGGGAAAATGTAAGCGTCAGTTGGTTTGCCATTAGAATCCAGGGGATGTGTATGATACGGTGTTCCAAGGGCGTACTCTCCCACGCCACTCTCGGATGCGGAAACCCATTGCGCCAGATTTTCCGAGAAAATAACCTTTGCTTCTTCGCAGATCTCATCCGGCGTTTCTTCTGTCATGAGATAACAGCCACCTTCTACAGCGGAACCACGATCGCTGCAATCGACCAGCGGAACAGAATTTGTAGATTTGCTTTTGCCGCAGGCGGTCAGGCTCAGGACGAGAAGCGCTGCGATCACGATATAGAATCCTTTTTTCATAGACACCTCGCGGTCTGTTTCATCCAGCCATACTCCGAATGACCTAATATGTAAGACTCCATCCAATTCTATGCAAATGTTAGTATTCCGCAGATTCAGCTAAGAAAAGATTGAGCCTGTTTTCTATCATCCTAGCCGCCTCGTCAACTTGACGGTTTCCCTCAAAGCAGGCGGATATCTCCTCCGAGAAGATATCGGTTATGTCCGGCGAAGCACGGACCCATTCCGTTTCGTCCAATAATTCATCGAAGCATTCGGCATCGGCTTCTGTGATCTCTTTGTTCTCAAGCCTTTCGTCGATCCGCTCCTGAAGCACGCGGCTGTTTACGGGCATTCCGCCCCGAACGGTCCGCTGCTGCTCCGGCGATAAGCAGAAGCGGATAAATTCCCACGCTTCGTCAACATTTTTTGAGCCGGATATGATGCTGAACGCCGTTCCAAACGAAAAATACGAACCGGCGGGCATATTTTCCAGCGTCGGATAACCGGTATATACATAGCCCTCTGCCGGAGGCTCGCCCGGGTCTCCGATGAACGTCGGTATCAACAAGGCAAGATCGGAATCTATATCCTGTGATTGCTGAACAACCCATCCGTCCATCCAGAATTTCAGATACTCCTCAAATTCACTTTTCTGAAATTGGACTTCTTCCTTTGACCGATCCACAAAGAAGATGCCTGACACGCTGGACACCTTTGACGCAATGTTTCTCGCCTTCAGTTTCCACTCCTCCGGGAATATTGGGCGCGCATGATCATTGAACGCCTGCTTCGCATCCTCAAGAGAAATTCCGTGCCCGTCAAAGTACTGCTGAAGCCCCATGCACGTCCCAATGCTGAACGAATAAGGAATTTGCATCAGCGCGCCATTGACTGTCATGGAATCCAGCAGCTCCGGAACGACTTCATTTTCTGTATTTTTCAGCGTCTCTTCGACCCTTGGCATTAAATCTACGAACAGGCTTTTGGCTGCCATTGCCGAATTGTCCATTTCCAGCAGGTAGAGATCGCAGTACTTTCCGGCCATCAATTCCGTTTGCATAAGCTCCAGGCTATCATAAATGACAAGGCGAATTTGAAATTGCTCCTGCTGTGCATTGAACGCATTCACAGTCGGAAGGATTGTGTCGTTCTTCCACACGCCCAATGTGACCGCTTTCGGCTCATCAGCGCCTTCGTCAGGGGAATGCGAAGAACAGCCGCTCAGCAGGAGGAGGCTCAATGCAAGCAGTATGAATGTGGAAAGCAGGCAGGACCTTTTCATTTGTGTTTCCTCCCATAAAAGCCCATTTCAGCCGGTTTTCAGTCCCAGGTGAAATCGAAGCCTTCGCCTTGATTCCTAATATCTCCAACATGATCTACTTCCAAATCTGTGAACCTCTTTACATCGACAGATTTTTCAGACGAGTCAGGCTTTTTCAGAATCAGCAGAAGCGCCAGCATCAGCAGCGCGCCGCAAAGCGCGGCTGCCGCATATTTCAGCCACACTCGTGTGTGCCGCTTTTCCGGAACGACCGATTCCGTTGGCTCCATTCCCGGCGGAGTGGAAACGCCCTCCACGGTAGGCACCGCTACGTTTCCTGTGTTCAAAAGCTGGTCAAGGGATATGGTTTTCTTCATCCAGCCATGCTTCATTTTGTATACACTTCGATAATTGCTTTCAGAGATTCTATTTCCGAATCGCTCAGGTGCTTGCCGTAATATGTATAGTTATCCTCACTTTCGCGCATGATCGCATCCACATAGTTAAGGGAATCATCCAGAAGATAACTGCAATTTTCAATGTCAAACTGGCACACACATACAGATTCGGAATCGCTCACAGTTGGCGTCATGGAATCAATCGAGAACAGTTCTTTCAATGCCGCCGCATCTTCGGCAGACAGCGTGTACGTTTTTTCGCCGGACGGAGATGTACTCAGATCGTAGACAGTCAACGTCATTATTGCTGGCAACCTATCACCGGAACTGATTTTCTGTGTTTGGCGTGAATAGGAAAGTGTCAACGCTGTATGATCTCCATTTCCCGGTGTCATTGTGACGATCAGCGTTTGACCGTCCTCTGACAAGTCCTTTGTCCAGACGGCATCCGCATCCAGATAGTGCAAGTCAGCGTTCATGCCGCTGAAATAATCGACAAATGCAGAATAATAGCGCGGCCATTGGAAAATATCGCCGGGCAGGTCGCTCCGTTTGCTGTCTTCAAACTCAAATTCCCAGACCCCATCTTCGTATTCCGGCACCCAGTGTCCGCAATCCAGCCTTGCGTGAACTCTTGACCAGATGCTGTCATTCATCGGATAGGTATCTTCAACGCTGTCGGGGCGTGCATTCCAGCCGCGACCAATATTTTGTTTCGTATTCGTTTCGCTGCCGGAAAGTGTAATGTTCTGAACTTCTTTCAGCCTACCGGGGATCACATGCAGGAATGGCGTATTCGGCTCGATGGAAACAGTTTCTTCGCTTCCGTCGTCAAGCGTAAGCTCAAGCATATCGAATGCCGGATCGCTGCCTTTTGTAAAACCGTAGACAGCGGCAAATGTGTCTGTACGCATCGCGCAGACCATATCTTCAAGCGAGGAATCCCAGCCATACGATTCATTCCACGCATAGAGAAGGTATGCGCCGTCATTCTGCTCCAAGGCGAATACCTGGTAGCCGGTAACTGAGGGATTTTCACTGCCAACGAGCAGCAGAATATTGTTGTTGCCGTCGAAATCAAAGGTCTGCGTGTCCAATACAGTGTACTGCGCAGAAAGATATGTGTTGACCCATGCGGCAGCTTCTTCTGGAAGATCAAGTGTATTGCTGTCGCTTGCCTGAATACTATCCCACGTCCAAGTCATGCCGCCGTCATGCGTTTGAAGTGTCGTGGTGCGGTCGTTTCCGTCCTTGCCAAGCAGTATGATCGGATAGCTGCCGTCATTGCCGGAAAACGTTGGATTCTGTGGCTGCATATTGTACTGCGCATATTCTGCCGGAATATCCAGTTCCAACCGCGTCCATGTTTTGCCGCCGTCCAGCGTCCGCGCAATTTCGGGGCCGTTGTCAAAAAAGTAGCGGTAGCTGATAAAGCCGACCGTTTCAGACGCAAAGCCAGCGCCGATGACCGTGCCGGTATAAAGCGCGTTTGGGTCAGAAATTTCCCACGTTTCGCCGCTGTCCGGGGAAGTGCAGACATTTGCTGCGCCTGTTCCGGCTGCGGGCGGCAGCGCGGCGACGCACCAACAGAACGCGCCGATCTCGCCATAGTAGAATGTGGTGGAATCAAGAAATCCAAAGGTAAAGGCTTCACTTTTCCTGTCACAGCCGGGGAGCGCCGCAATCAGATCATAAGGAATCTTTGCAAGCGGCTCCTTGCTGTCTGTGCTTTCGTACAGTTCAATCCACGGCGTTTGCGAATCGGCAACGAACCCAATCAGTTCAATCGTATCCATGACCGGCAGCGCAGAATCCGCCTCTTGCGGCGTTGCGTTTGCACTGGAATCGGCTGCATGATCCGGCATTGTGATTTCTCCCGCTTTCTGCTGCGTCAGCTCCGCAAACGAGCAGCCGGTCGCGGACACGACGAGCAGCAAAGCCAGAATGACACACAATACGCTGGTGCGCTGCTTTTTCGTCAGGCACAAAATGCGCTCCTTGACTGGAGGTCCAGCCAAACTCAGCGCTGCCGTTTTGCGCGGTGCTTGTGCCAGAATCGCGCGGGCGTAGGCAAGGCGCTTGCTCTCCGGCAGCTTGGCGGCGACTGCCTCATCACACGCCAGCTCCGCGTCGCGCTTAGAGCAAATCGCAGCAAGCCAGATGAACGGATTCCACCAGTAGACGGTCACGGCCGCTGTGCGGCAAAGCGACCACAGAAAATCCAGATGCCGCAAATGCGTCAGCTCATGACGCAGGATCAATTCCGCCTCGTCCGCTTGCAGCACGTCCTCTGTCAGATAGACCGCCGGAATCAGACCGGCAAGGCACGGCGATTTGACCGCGCCGGAAACATAGATGCACGTTCCGCCGCGCTTGCCGAGAAAACGCCGGTTGCGGTGCAGCCGAATTGTAAACACCGCCCACGCGCCGAACAGCCAGAGTCCGAGCAATGCGCTGCCGCTGAACCAGGCAATTTGAAGAATCTGTGCCGTCGCCAACGGCTTTGCAGCCGGTTTCGCAGTTTCTTGTACCGGGGAAACCGGTTGCTGCGCAGGTGTTTGCGGTTTCGTCACGGTTTGTGCGGGTCGCTGAATCACCGGTGCAGTCTGCACGGGTCGCTCTGCGCTCTGCGCCAGAACTGCCGCGTCCTTTGCCGGAAGAACCGGCAGAGAAACCAGTGTTCCCGGCAAGCAGAGTTTCAAAAGCACGACCAGCCAAAGCGCATAGAGCATCCGCTTCGGCACGCGGTTTTTGAATATCGCCCGCACCAAAAGCACAACCGCTATCAGCGCGGAAACGGTCAAAACTTCTTTCAGCATGAGGATTCCTCCTGTTTTTCCGCTGCGTCCAAAATGGCTTTCAGTTCCTGAATCTCCTGTTCGGACAGCGCACCGCGTCCGACCAAATTCGATACCATCATTCCCACACTGCCGCCGTAGACCTTGGACAGGAACGATTCTGTTTCCTCCGGCTCGACATCCGAATACGTGATCGCCGCGCTGTATTTCTGAAATTTTCCGCTGTCATCCATCGTGACCGCGCCCTTGGCAATTAAACGCTTGAGCATCATAAAGATCGTCGCCCGGCTCCAACCGGTATCCGCGTCCAAAGCAGCTACCAGTTCTGCCAGCGTTTGCCCCTGCTGCGTCCAAAGCGTTTTCATCAGCTTCCATTCGCCGTCAGACAGTTTGAGATGTTCCATAGCATGCCACCCCTTTTGCAAATGTTAACGCACGTTATATTTGAAGAATATCACAAGTGATAACGTTTGTCAACATCATTTATCAGAGTCAAAACTGCGCCGCAGTAAACAAAGAATAGGGCTTTTCGGAGCGCGTGAACGCGGATAAAAAATATTCCGATCTTCCGAAAAAATCAGTAGACTTTGTGCCGCTTCTGTGGTAGTTGTTTGTGCTACCAAAACGAAGATGGCACAGACATGGCAAAGAAACGAGCGAACGGGGAAGGCAACATCCGAAAACGGAAGGACGGACGCTGGGAAGGACGGTATACCGCCGGATATGACGAAAAGACCGGCAAGCGGCTGATTAAGAACGTCCTTGGCAAAACGCAGGCGGAGGTAAAAGAAAAGCTGGCAAAGGCAGTCGCGGAAGCGGAAATCATCGATGTGCGGCGGTCGGACGAATACACGCTCGGCACATGGCTGCAAACGTGGTACAAGCTATACGCCAAGCCGCATCTGCGATTCTCGACTGCGGAATACTACCGGCGCGGTATCGAGCTGCACATCATGCCACGCATCGGAGATATTCCGCTGAAAAAATTGTCTGGACGCGACCTGCAATGGCTCTACTAGGACCTACGATAAGCACTCTATTTACTGGTTATCAAAGTCACATTGAAAATCAATCCATGTGCAAACCGTGCAAAATATTGCGGTAAAGAGCAATGATTTCACCCTTTCGCGCTTCTGCGAACCGTGTGCTGGATTCACCATTACGAGTGCCTTTCTGCGGTATCGTGCGAACATATACTGTTTCGCAAAGTGCGTCAGGGGCATTTATGAGGGTTACATTGTACAAGCATAGTGAAAGGAAGGTTGAAATTCTGACCGAACGACCCCATTCAGCGAAGAACGGAGGAACGCCGCCAGCAAAGCGGCAAAGAAACATTCCGCAACTTGACACACCCTATTCAAAAAGATGTGCTATAATTTTTTTGAAAAACTTCTCTCTTTCATTTAGTGTTTGCAGCTAAAACCGTAGTATATGGGTGAAGCCGGAAAGGAGGTGGCGCGATGATTGATGATGAAAAAATTATTGAGTTGTTTTTTGAGCGTTCCGAACAAGGCATACGGG